>Ga0182030_10007033_pt1 | contig 23573 bp, 20 predicted proteins | sample 812S3MmetaG_FD_121299 | JGI IMG/M metagenome (GOLD analysis project Ga0182030, IMG submission 121299) | Permafrost microbial communities from Stordalen Mire, Sweden - 812S3M metaG (Illumina Assembly) | ecosystem: Environmental > Terrestrial > Soil > Wetlands > Permafrost | place: Sweden...
CACGGATGCCGCGGCGGGGTCGTGCCGCTTTGCGGTCCGCTTGTTGGGCCGTACTACGTGCTGCCAGGCCGTACTGCTCTGCACAGCCGTCCAGGAAGCCTTTGACGATCCGGAACAGTTCCGGCTCGTCGAGCAGAAAGGCATCGTGGCCTTTGTCGGTTTCGATCTCGACGAAGGATACGGACGCGGAACCGGCGGTCAGCGCCTTAACAATAGCGCGCGATTCCGGAGTAGGAAACAGCCAGTCGCTCGTAAATGATACAAGCAAAAAGCGAACCGGTGACGAGGCGAAGGCATTCGCCAGCTGGCCGCCATGCTCCGCCGCCAAGTCGAAATAGTCCATTGCGCGCGTGATATAGAGATAGGAATTGGCATCGAAGCGGTCGACGAAGGTCGACCCCTGGTGCCGCAAATAGCTTTCGACTTGGAAATCGGCATCGAAGCCGTAAGTCACCGCGATACGGTCTTGCAGATTGCGGCCGAATTTTCGGTGTAACGCAGTTTCCGAGAGATATGTGACGTGTGCGGCCATACGCGCGACGGCAAGCCCCCGGGACGGGTTGCGCCCAGCAGTATGATAGGAGCCGGCAGCCCAGTCCGGGTCGGCCATGATGGCTTGACGCCCGACTTCGTGGAACGCGATGTTCTGTGAAGAATGACGCGCTGCAGTCGCGATGGGGATCGCGGCAAACACCCTTTCTGGATAGGACGTAGCCCACTCCAGTGCTTGCATTCCTCCCATCGACCCGCCGAGCACGGCGAACAGTTTATCTATACCCAGAGCGTCCAGCAGCAGAACTTGGGCACGAACCATGTCGGCAATTGTGATAACCGGGAAATTCAATCCCCAGGGCTGTCCCGTAGCGGGATTGAGTTCGCGCGGGCCGGAACTGCCCATGCAACCGCCGATCACATTCGTGCAAATCACGAAGTAGCGGTCGGTGTCGACCGGTTTTCCCGGGCCGATCAGCGTCGACCACCAACCTGGTCTTCCGGTTAACGGATGGGCGCTTGCAGCATATTGGTCTCCTGTCAGCGCGTGACAGACCAGAATAGCGTTCGTCTTCGAATCGTTCAGTAGGCCATATGTCTCATATGCAAGCGTAAAGGGACCCAGCACCGCGCCGCTGTCGAGCGGCATGGGTCGGCCCGAGGCCAGAATCATGGCCTGTACTGCCGGGGATTTTACCGGATCGCTGTCCGACTTCGACACCGGGCTGGCTACAAGAGGAGCCGAGTTCATAGCACAACCATTGTTTTGCCTTTGCGTCCTGCAGGGACGACAGCTACACCTAGCCTATATTGCTTCGGCGCCCCCATAGTACAGATCATCCAATGTCTTCCCCCAACCAACGGCTTGACCTTCTTCGTCGGGAGATCGACGAGATCGACGACGCTATTCACGATCTGATCGTTAAGCGCGGCACAATCGTCGAGGACATCCGCAAGATCAAGAAGCAATCCGGTTCGGCCCTGCGCCCGGGTCGGGAAGCGACGATACTACGCCGAATTTCGGCGAAACATCAGGGGGCATTTCCTTTGCCAGCCTTGATTAGCCTGTGGCGCGAAATGATGGGAGGCTTCACCCACATGCAGCAGCCGTTTTCCTGTGCGGTTTTCGCGCCGGACGGGAATCATCGGCTAAACCGGTTGGCGCGGAACCATTTTGGAAGTTTGACCCCGTTGAATGCAATGCCCACAGCTTCGGCCTGCGTCAGGGCAGTTGCTGACGGCGTCACGGATGTCGCAATTCTTCCGGTTCCGATCGATGGCGAAAGCGAGGCCTGGTGGACTTTGCTGATGGGGGACGACGCAAAAGCCCCCAAAGTCGTCGCGCGTTTGCCATTCGTCGGCGAAGACGACGACGATGAAGCCTTGGTGATTTCTCCTTGGGCACGGGATTATTCTGAGGTCGAACTCAGTCTGATTGCTATCCGATTGGGCGAGCGAACCAGCCGTAGCCGGATAATCGGCGTGATGGTTTCCGCCGGATTTTTAGATCCCGTGCATCTGGCCGCGAAGGAAACGAATCCCGAAGATTGCTGTCATCTCATCGAGGTAGTTGGCATATCGGAAGCGTTAGACCAGCCCAAAGCCTCGCTCGCGAAGCAATTCGGCGATGTTCTGATCGAGGCTCATGTCATCGGCGGTTACGCCCGTCCACTAGCGCTTTCGAGCAATACCGGCAAGAATTAGGCTGGAGATGGAGATGAAAATGTTAGGACCAATTCCCCAGCCGGGAATTCTTGATATATCGCCCTATGTTGGTGGCGAATCTAAAGTTCCCGGCGTGGACAAGCCCGCACGCTTGGCCTCAAACGAAAATCCGCTCGGCCCCAGTCCTCGCGCTGCCGAAGCTTTTGAGCGCGCGATTCGGGAGTTACATCGCTATCCTGACGGAGGTGCGACCGCTCTTCGGGTCGCTATAGGCGCCCATCATGGGTTGGATCCGGCCCGGATCGTTTGCGGCACGGGATCCGACGAATTGTTTGCGCTGCTGGCGTCAAGCTATGCCGGAGAGGGGGACGAGGTGCTGTACTCGGCTCATGGCTTTCTTGCCTATCCGATCGTGGCGCAAAGTGCGGGCGCTACGCCGATAACGGCACCGGAAACCAATTTAAAGACTGACATAGACGCGATTCTAGCTGCCGTTGGGCCGCTGACACGCATGATTTTTTTGGCCAATCCGAACAACCCGACCGGGTCGTATCTGTCGAAGAGTGAGATCGAGCGCTTGCTGGACGGTTTGCCCGATCATGTTCTGTTGGTGCTTGACGCGGCTTACGCCGAATATGTCGATCGCGACGATTACAGCGTCGGGCATGAATGGGTACATGACCGGCCGAATGTGGTGGTAACTCACACTTTTTCAAAAATTTATGCTTTGGGAAGCGCTCGGCTTGGCTGGGCTTATTGTCCGCCGGCGATCGCCGATGTTCTCAATCGCGTTCGACAGCCGTTCAATGTCAATGCGCCGGCGATGGAGGCAGGGATTGCAGCCTTAGGCGATGCCGAACATTTCGCTGTGTCCAAGGCACACAATGATCGTTGGCGTCCATGGCTAGCGGAAAAACTGGAGAGCTTCGGCTTTACGGTTCATCCCAGCGTCGCCAATTTTCTGCTTGTATCTTTTCTGCCCCATGATGCCGAATCCGTGAGACTGTTTTTGAAATCTCGGGGTGTTCTTGTCCGGCAGATGGGAAGCTACGGCCTGCCAGACTGTCTACGCATTACGATCGGTACCGAGGACGAGTTGGCGCAACTGATGGCAGGTATTGAGGCCTTTCTCTTTCAGAATGAACCGCACCGCCAATGACTGACTCCGTCTTTGACCGTATCGCTATCATCGGCTTCGGTCTGATCGGTTCGTCGCTCGCGCGGGCCGTAAAAGCACATGGGCTGGTTCGATCAATCGTCGCTTGCGACAGCAGTCCCGATGCACGGGCGACGATCGTTCGCTTAGGTCTCGCGGATCAAGTGACGGATGATCCGGCCGTGGCAGCCAAGGACGCCGATCTGGTCGTAATCGCTGCACCTCTCGGAGCTTACGCTGACATAGTTCGCCGGATGGCTCCGTCATTGAAGCATGGGGCAATCGTTAGCGATGTTGGCTCGGTGAAAGCTCCGGTGTTGAGAGATCTGCCTTCGTTGTTGCCTGAATATGTCCAGCTTATACCCGGTCATCCAATTGCCGGAACGGAGAACTCCGGTCCGGCTTCCGGCTTTGAGACTTTGTTTGAGGGACGTTGGTTCATCATGACGCCGGCCGCGGATGCCGATCCTGATGCAATAAAAAGGGTCGGCGATCTGTGGCGCGGTTGCGGTTCGCTGATCGAGATAATGGAGGCGTCGCACCATGACAAAGTGCTGGCGATTACCTCGCATCTCCCTCATCTCATTGCCTACACGATTGTAGGGACAGCCGCCCACTTGGAAGAGGATGCTCAGTCCGAAGTCATCAAATTTTCAGCCTCAGGTTTTCGTGATTTCACCCGCATAGCAGCGTCTGACCCAACAATGTGGCGTGACGTTTTCTTGAATAACCGAGAAGCGGTTCTGGAGATGCTGCAGCGCTTTAATGAAGATCTGACCGTTCTGCAGCGCGCGATCCGTTTCGGCGAGGGCGAAACTTTGTTCGATTTATTCACGCGCACGCGGGCTATCAGGCGCCGTATCATTGATGCGCAGCAGGCCTGAGAGGAGATATGAGCCGGCGTCCGCGCTTCAGATTACTGTTCGCGGTTTTATTACTGGGCTGTCTTCTGACAGATTCCGGGGTCGGGTTTGGTGCAGACACCGCGAAGTTTCAGAGCCTCGTATCTGATTGGTATCAGGACGAGTTCCGTACACATCCAGTGGTTGCCGACTATGCTGGATTCCACGAATGGGACGGCGAGATAGGGGATGTCAGTGCCACAGGGCATGACATCGAAGTGCGACGCCTCCGTGGCTGGCTAGACAGGTTCGACGCTATCGATCCTAAGTCGCTCTCGCTTGCTGATAGCGATGATCGTGAAGTTGCGATCGGCAAAATCAAGGCGCAATTGCTCGAGGAAGAGCGGATTGAGAACTGGCGACACGATCCAGGTGTCTATTCGGATTTGATAACCGAAGCGGTCTTTCAAACCGTAAAGCGGAATTATGCCCCGCTAGATGTTCGGATGCGTTTCGCTATCAAGCGCGAGCAACGAATCCCCGATGTTCTGGCAACGGCCAAAACGCTGATCCGCAATCCGCCGCGCGTATATGTCGATGTAGCTCTAGAGAATATCGATGGCTCTATCGATTTTTTTCAATCCAGCGTGCCCGAGGTCTTTGCATCGGTAACCGACAAGTCTCTGCAAACGCAACTTGGCGATGCCAACGAAAAAGTCCTGTCGGCGCTTAAGGAATATCGCGAGTGGTTAAAGACCATCCAACCGACTGCTGACGGCGCCTTCGCGCTCGGTGCCGACAATTTTCGGCTTAAGCTTAAATACGAAGAAATGATCGACTTGCCGCTTCCTGAATTATTGGCAATCGGCGAGGCGCAACTCAAAGCAGACCAGCTAGCCTTCAACGCAACGGCGAGACGAATCGATCCCGCTAAAGAGCCCAGTTTAGTCGTCGATGAGTTGCTAAAGGACCATCCGACAGCCGAAACATTGGTTTCAACCGCGCGCGAGCAGCTTCTGGCGCTGCGCAAGTTCATCGTCGCCCGTAATTTGACGCCGCTCCCGCCGGAGACCATGCCGACGGTGGCAGAAACACCGAGTTTCGAACGGGCCCTGATAACGGCTGAAGAGGATTCGCCCGGCCCATACGACAGCCACGCGACGGAAGCTTTCTATTTTGTCACACCGCCAGATGCCGGGCTAACTCCGGAGCAACGCGAGGATTATCTTCAAGGCTACAGTACCAGCGTTCTAAATAATGTGTCGGTGCACGAGGTTTTCCCGGGGCATTTTGTACAACTCATGCTCATGCGCTCATTGCCTGGCCTGTCTATGGTGCGTCGCTTGTCGCAAACAAACTCCAATATCGAAGGTTGGGCGCATTACTGTGAGCAAATGACTCTCGATGAGGGATTTGGCGGAGACGATCCCAAGCTGCGCCTAGGACAACTTGCAGACGCGCTATTGCGGGATGCGCGCTACATCGTGGGGATCAAACTTCACACCGCGGGAATGACGATCGATCAGGCTACTGATTTCTTTGTGAAAGAGGGTCACCAGACGTTACCAGTCGCCCGAAAAGAGGCACAGCGTGGCGCATCCGATCCGACCTATCTTTATTACACTCTGGGAAAACTCGAGATCTTGAAGCTGCGGCAGGATTGGAAAGCAAAGATGGGTGACAAATTCACGATCGGCGATTTTCATCGGCATCTTTTGGAGGCGGGTACCGTGCCGATCAAATTCATCCGGCGTGAACTGATGGGAAGAGACGGCCCCCTTCTTTAGTTACGCCACCGGCGGGCAATGACTACGCCCTAACTTTGCTCAGTCGAGTTTTAGTTCCGGAATTAGGCCGAGCTTTGCCGGTCCGACCGAAATATGGCGGTTCTGGATAGTCAGTGGTGTGTCGACTGTAGGCTTTCCGTCGGTCCCTGGATGTGACGCGATTCCCAGCGCGATTTTGGCGATGCTTGCAGCACTCATTTTGATCCAACCTGCGGCCGCCAATGAGTCGAGGGCTTGTTCAAAGCCACTTAAGTGGGCGGTAAATGCGCCTTCCGGCTGCATATCATTGTCCAGCGCCAAGGTCCCATTGCCGGAAACCGATAGTTGCCCCCACTGAAGCCCAAGCTCGGGCAAGTTGAGTGTTCCTCCGGCATCACGCCAAGCCTTTATCCCTGCGGAGTCCCAGGTTACGGGTGGAATGCCTAACAGTTGGCCGTGCAACGAAGTTTGTTGGATTGTCGCGCCGAGCGGGTTGCTTTCCAGCAGTTGGGCTGACACGTCAGTCAATTTAAGCGATAGGTCGTAAGCGACTTCCGTATCTGTAGCTGGCAAAGTTTTGGGGCGCGAACCGAGGAGGTCGACCGTAGCGATCGTCATCTCGGGGCTCGTCTGGCCGTCCTGTCCGGGCTGAGATGTGCTGACGGTATCGGCAGTTAGGTCCATGGAAACCGGAATCGCCGAGTCGTAAAAGCTCGTATGCCCCCTTAGCGTTTCCCCGGCAAATGTCAGTGCGGGGCGATTGGTGCCCGGTGGCAAGGTGAAGCCGAATCCTCCCGTCGCGTTGACTTTGAAGGCTTTGAGGGACCATGGACGAGTCCGCACTTTCAGGCTTTGGCTCGTGAATGCGAATCCGCCCGGCCAGACCAAATCCACGTTAGTGACTTTTACGGAGAATGCGAAAGGATAGCCGCCGACCGACACGGTTGCCGGAGCGATTTTGGCGCCGCCAGCCTGCTCTCTCTCGATCCAGCGGTCGATGCGGGACGCAAATGCATGGGCCGTAAGCCACCACCATCCGCTATAAGCCACAATGACGAGGCCCGCGGAGATCGCTACGATATTTTTCTTACGAATTTGCGTTTTCCTGGATTTCCTCGGCGACAAGCCGGTTGGTTTCCGTTTCCAGCCGTTCTTCCAACAGCGAAAGAGCTGCATCGGGTTCCATGCCTGGCGCAATCGGTGACAGAAATGAGAAAGTCGCCGTTCCGCCGTGTTTCATCCCATTCTTGGGCCAGAACAAGCCAGAATTGAGGGCAAGAGGGACTATTGGCAAATCGAGATCCTGGTAAAGGGCAACGACACCGGATTTATAGCTGCGCTTTGCGCCAGCGGGAACACGTGTGCCCTGAGGGAATATCACGATCGGTCGTCCCTCGGCCTTTGCCTGTTGAGATGCGGTCAGCATGTCGCCCACCGCGCGCCGACCGGCGCTACGATCGATCGGGATCATTCCGGTTTGCTTTAAATACCGTCCCCAGATCGGAATCCTCAGCAGTTCTTTCTTCAGTACGATCGCCGGGTCGTTCAATATCAGGTGCAATTTCATTGTTTCGAACGTCGATTGATGCTTGGCGGCCACGATAAAAGCGCCATGACTGGGCAAGTTCTCACGGCCGATAACTCGGTAATCCAAACCCAGGACACGCCGCTCGATCCAGGCGACGGAGCGCACCCATAGCAGGGCCATTGCAAGCGCGCCCTTGCGCGGCAGCAAGGGTCCGAAAGCAAGTCCTATGCAGCAGATGCCGGTCCACAGTGGAAACAGCAGCGAAAATGCCACGCTACGCAGTCGCTTCATCGAACCTCTATGCACTTTCGAAGAGATGGGCGAACAGGAAGCGCCATTTGGCGACCAAATATTTGCCGTATTCGCCTAAGAGAAGATTGAACATCGTGCGATCGCGCCACCAAGGCTCGGTGATGGAGCGTGTCGGTCGAACCGGATTGGGGTCGATGACGAGGTCGGGGGCCTCCATCCGGAACTCTATCAGCGCTCGGGGCATATGATAATCCGCAGTAACGAGGCGCATGCTCTTAAAGTGATTGGCGCGCATCCAGGCGACGCTCTCTACCGAATTGCCGAACGTGTCGCCCGCCGTGTCTCCAAGGTCGATCCGAGCTGCGACGGCAGGGTCGAGCGGGGGGGAGCCTGTTCCCGCCCTGTCGATTTTCAACAGCTCCGCGACGTCCACACCGCGATGAACACCGGATACGAACAATCTCTCCGCCTTGCCGGCCTCCAGCAAAGAAAGTCCCGTCGGTATACGTTCACCTCCGCCCGTCAGCACGACGATAGCGTCGGTATGGGATTGATCTGTTGTCGCCTGCGGGAGGTTATCGACGAAGCGAACAAACCCGATCGCTATCGGCAACAGAACTGCCAAGACAACCAGAAGTGCGCGCGAGATCGCTCCGAGGGCCGCCTTAGCTATTTGCCCACGACCTCTTTTCACGGCAACCGGCGTGCCAAGCTATAGGCCGTCATTCGCGCAACCAATGTAGCCAACAATGTTGCACCGATCGGAACTGCTAACAGAAAAGCCACATCCTTCGCCGTCAGGTACAATTGGGGAATCATCGGTGCGATGGATAGGTCTACTCTCCCGGCAATCACGATGATCGTAGCGGAGATAGCCGCGCCGATCAGTGAGCCGACTGCCGCTGAGCGAAATGGGTCAGTTTGAAATTGGCGCGCGATATAGCCATCTGAGGCGCCAAGCGTATGCAAAAGCTCAATTTCCGAACGATTTATCGCAAGCCGGGCTCTGGCCGCAGCGGCGATAGTCGATAAGGCGGTCAGTATGATCGCACTGAATAGCGATAAGCCGAACACCTCGCCTGTTTGAGCTATCCGCACCGGTATGCGTGTCCAGCTCTCATGGTCGTCGAGCTTGGCATTTGGAAGAACAGCGGACAATCGTTCCGAGAATAGGGATGAAGTAATTTGATCGGTCGGACTGACGTGAAGGTCGATCAAAATCGGCAGCGGCAACTCAGCCGCGAGAGCGTCGACGCCCAGCCAGGGATCGAGAAGGCGGCGCAATTCGTCCTGTGTGATAAGGCGAGCATCGATCACGCCGGGTATCGTGCGCAGGATTGAGAGCGCCTTTTCCACGTCTACAGGATGCAGCGTGTCGGACGATTCCATCTCGATGGTCCAGCGGTCAGCCAAAGCATGACGCCATTCGACGTCTAGATGGTGGAGCGCCGCTGCCCCGGCCAGCACAAGAATGCTAAGGGCGACCATCATGGCAGACACGAAGACTGACAATGCCGTCATCGCCCGATTTTCGTTTTGAATCGGAATTCGAGTCATAACTTCATCCCGAATTCGACGGGTATGCGAACCAAATGACCGTCCATCAATTCCAGTCGAGTGTGAGGGAAACGCCTAATCAGATTTTCGTTGTGTGAAGCTATTATCACTGCGGTGCCCAACCGGTGCAGTTCTTCGAATAGTCGCATTACGCGCTGACCGATAACATCGTCGACACTTCCCGTCGGTTCGTCCGCAAGAAGAAGTCCAGGGCGCCCTACGACCGCTCGGGCGATCGCGACACATTGTTGCTCACCGCCGGATAACGCGCGCGGGCTCACGTGCATGGCCTTGCCGAGGCCAACCCATTCCAGAATTTCCGTTACGTTTCGGCTGAGTATTCGCTCCTTTTCACCGGCTAGCCGCAAAGGAAGGGCAACGTTGTCGAATACCGACAGATGCTCGAGTAGACGAAAGTCCTGAAACACGATGCCGATTTTGCGTCGGAGCAAGGGAGTCTTCGCGCGCGCCAGCATTGCGACATTTTCGCCCATAATCGACAGAAATCCGCGCGTGGGGCGACGGTCGAAATGCATCATGCTCAATAACGTTGATTTTCCAGCGCCGCTTGGCCCGGTCAAAAAATGAAAGCTGCCGGCCTCGATTGTGACGCTGATATCATGCAGAATTTCCGGGCCGACGCCGTACTGGAAGCCGACTTTATCGAAGCTGATCATTGCGACTCGGCTCTGCGCTGAAAAAGATGGTCCTCAATATTGTTGCAGAAGCCGGCGCAGATAGTCGAGTTCCTGTCGGGGTCGTTCATGCTCCGCTGCCCGCTTGCGAAGCTCGTCCAATATTTCGCGAGATCGTTGCATCTCTCGGTCGGTGGGAACTTTTACGCTCTTGCCTGCGTCGAAACGGGCCCTCCCGAGGGGATCGCGATTGCCTTTCCCATCGCCCTTGAGCTCGGTTTGTCCTTGCTGCGACAATTGATCGGATAGGGACTGCGCGGCGTCGTCTAACTGTCCTGCTGCTTGCTCCTGATCGCCTTGAGCGCCCCCCTTGGTTCCACGCTTCAGCGCCTTGGCTGCGTTGCGCATTGCCTTGTCCGCCGCCCCCAGCGATTGAGGAATATCTCCCATCGATTCGCCGATCTCTTGGGCTGCATCCCCAAGCGATTTGCGCAAAGCCTCTTGATTCTCAGCCGCGTTGGGGTCGTTACCGTTTTCAAGGTCGCGTTGCTTCTTCGCCAGATCCTTGAGTTCCTGAAGAGATTTTTGTCCCTGTTCGTTTTTCTTACCCGCTTCCCCGGCCTTCATATTTTCAAGAAGGGATTTGATGTAATCCAGCATGTCCTGCGCTGCGTCGCGCGACCCGGTTTGCGCCATCTGGTTCATCTTATCGACCTGATCGTTCAGATCGTGCTGATCGATTGTTTGTGTGTTCGGGTCGGACTGAGAAGCGTCTTGTTTTTCTCCGTTTTCCTTCTGTTTGCGTAGATTTTCTGCCATCGCTGCAATGTCGCGATTCATTGCCTCTTTAAGGTTCTGAGTTAGGCGAGCAATTTCCGACGCGGTTGTATTGGGGTCTTTTAGGGCTCTTTCTAACGCGTCCTCGGCGGCTCGCAGTGCCTTTTCGGCTTCCGGCCGGTTGCCGTCTTCAATCTTCAGCGCGGCGTTCCAAAGCAAATCTTCGATCCTTGCGACTGCAACCTGATCGTCGGGTTGCAGGTGGCGCAACTCGATGATAGCGCTGCGCAAGGCCAGGAAAACGCCAAGCTCTTCGCCATAAACCTCAGGATGATCCGCCACATTGGAAAGCTGAAGGGCAAGCTGCGGACGCGATCCGTCAGCAAAGATGATGTGTTTGCGAATAGCCGCGATTGTCTGCGCGGTTGCATTCATGAACCTGCGCTCCGGCAATACGAAGAGGACTTCTGAGCTTTCGTTGGTCTGCCCCGCGGTATCCGTCACGATGAGCTTGCCCAAGACCTGCAAGCCTGCCCAAGGGTGGGCTGTCAGATCCTGGAGGCTGCTGCCGCGCAGATCTTTTTCGTTTTGACCTGATGCAAGCAAAGCAATGACAGGGTCGGCCACAATTTCTGGCTGTCCGGGCACCCGTCTTACACGCAGTTCGACGCCGGCAACGCCATAGTCGTCTGTTGCGTGATAATCGAGTTTGAGTGCCCCGGATTGCATCGTGGAGGGCGGACTCGCGAATTCTACCATTGGCAAAGCATCGGGAATGATGGTGACTTGCCAGCGTGAAAGACTAAACCAGCCGCGTCTGATGCTCATAGTTCCGGCAGTCGTGATCGTCTTGGTCAGGGCGAAGCCCCCGCCATCGACATGCTTAAAGTCTTCGCGCGCGTCTCCAAGTACGAGACGCGGCGTCCGGGATCCACCGGTGACATGCGCCTCCAGCGTGCTGCCGACCGGAACGTAGACCGGCGTCTCGTCGTTGATTTTCAGAAGTATTGGTGCAAGCCCTGTATAGGCGGGCGGCTTGATCCAAGCTTCCACCGGAACGGTCGAGGCCGATGACGCAAAGCTTGGCGTAAGTGCCGCAACTATCAGGCGTCCGGCTCTAGGGCCTGCGATCACGACACCTAACACTAAGGTAATGACCACGAGGAACCGCAGCGCCCGTGGATCGCGTTCCGGCAGACCGGCGTGCGGAACTGATACCCGCAATCGACCGATATCGTTACGGCGTCTCTCTTGATGCAGACGCCAAAGCGAAGCGCTCGTGTTATCTTCGGCACCGGCTGGCCGATCGTTAAGAACCTCGAAAGGTCTGTGTGCGAGTTCGCTGTCCCGTTCCACCCTGCGTTCTGCAGCGCCTGATGCCGGAGCCGAGAAGCGGCGCAATCCGGAACGGATCGACCATGCGAGCAGGGCCAAAAACGACAACAGAGCGAAAAGGTGGAGTATCGCCGGCAATGCCGATAGTACCCCAAACAAAGCGGCGACAACGAAGACGCCCGACAAAGTGACCGGCTGCCAAAAGGAAGCAGCAAGCGCCTCGGTCCACAGAACGAGGCTGGCCAAGCCGGTAAATCGCCCAATTCGCTTTTCGAGGCGCGATAATCCGGCAGGACGGGTCCGCCCCGTATTCATGCGCGCTTCCGCACGACGGTCTCGTCATCCCGAGCAATTTGGCCCAGCCAATCGGGAATATGCTCGTTCGCGAACATAGCTTCCACTTTTTGACGGGACCGGACCACATCGAATCGGTCGTTCTGCACGAGTACTTCGGCTGCCAGCGGGCGGGCATTGTAAGTCGACGACATGCTTGAACAATAAGCACCCGCCGCGCCAAAAACCACCAGATCGTCAGCGTAAAGCGGTGGAAGCAGTCGCGCCCTTGCGAATGTGTCACCGGTTTCGCAGACCGGACCAACCACGTCGATTTCGGTTAACGTCGCACCAGAGGCAGGCTGTACAACCGGCTGGATCGGGTGATATGCGCCATACATGCTAGGCCGTATCAGGTCGTTCATTCCTGCATCGAGGATCAGGATATCGTTTGAGGCGCCACTCTTGCGGTAGACTACCCTGCTTAGAAGCACACCGGCAGTTGCAACGATCGACCTGCCCGGTTCGATCGCGAGCCGGCAGCCCAAATTGCCCACCGTGTCACAGACGATCGTTGCGTATTCCTCGAGCGACGGGGGCGATTCATCCTTGTAGGTGATGCCGATACCTCCGCCCAGATCCAACGCGGTTACGCTGAGCCCTTGACCTCGCATCTCCTGCACCAAGCCGGCTATCTTGAGATAGGCGTTCTTATAGGGCGTCAGGTCGATCAGTTGTGACCCGATGTGAAGCGCGAGCCCAATCGGCTCGAGACCGGCAAGTCCGGCTGCGCGCCGGTAAACCGATATGACGTCGTTATAGGCGATACCGAACTTATCACCTCGTTTGCCGGTCGATATTTTTTCATGCGTGCGGGCATCGACGTCGGGGTTGACCCGCAAGGCGATGCGCTGCCGACGCCCGGCTTCGCGTGCGACCTGATCGAGTACATCGAGTTCCGGTTCGGACTCGACGTTGATCTGGGCAACTCCGGCCAAGACTGCGGCTGTCAATTCTTCTCGAGTCTTGCCGACACCTGAAAAGACGATTTTCGAGGCTGGAATTCCGGCGGCCAGAGCGCGTTTGAGTTCGCCCAGTGAAACGATATCCGCGCCGGCGCCAAACCTGCCGAGCAACCCTACGACAGCAAGATTGCTGTTAGCCTTAAGGGCAAAATGAATGCCCAGATTTTGACCCCCGAACGCCATTTCGTAGTTGCGATAATTGCGCTCAAGAATCGTGGATGAATAGACGTAGGTCGGAGTGCCGACAGCATCAGCGATGCTAGTTAGCGCGACCCCGTCGGCGTGCAGCACGCCATTAATATAGGCAAATCCGCTCACAGATGTGTTCCCGGAGCGTCGGTTGGTGGATAACGTTTAGGGTATTTCTCATGCGTGGCGTCCGGCGGATCCAAGAACCGGGCCCGCTTGCCGCACCCCGAAATGCTCAGCGCGATCAATACGAGCAGAGCGCAGGATACAATTTTCATAGGAACCTCGCTTTGGCGGCGCTGACCGCTTCGCGCACGCGATCTGGGGAAGTTCCGCCCTCGCTAGTCCGGCTGGCAACTGAGGCTTCTACGGTCAAGACGGCTAAGACCCGCTCATCGATCTTGGTGTGTACTGCGCGAAATTCGTCTAGCGACAGATCATACAGTTGTACGCCGCGCGCTTCGGCTCGCTTAACGAGGCTGCCTGACACGTGATGTGCCTCCCGAAATGGAAGGCCAAGTGTACGAACCAGCCAATCGGCGAGGTCAGTTGCCGTGACATAGCCGCGATCGGCAGCACGCCGCATCGAATCCGCATTCACCTTCATATCCGCGACCATACAAGTCATAGCTGCGAGCGCCAACGCGAGCGTGTCCTCTGTATCAAAAACCGGCTCTTTGTCTTCTTGCATGTCTTTGGAGTAGGCGAGGGGGAGGCCCTTGAGCGCAATCAGCAACGCATTGAGGTCCCCGATGACCCGTCCAGTTTTCGCCCGTACCAATTCCGCCGCATCGGGATTGCGTTTCTGGGGCATTATTGAACTGCCGGTGGTGAACCCGTCGGATAGCCGCACAAAGGCGAATTGGTCTGAAGACCACAACACCAGTTCTTCGGCCAAACGAGACAAATGAACCGTAAGAATCGCGGCCGTTGCCAGGTAGTCGAGGGCGAAGTCGCGATCGGACACGGCGTCGATAGAATTGGCGGACGGCCGGCTAAACCCGAGTGCGGAAGCTGTCGAGCGCCTATCGATGGGATAGGGGGAGCCAGCAAGTGCGGCGGCGCCCAACGGGCAATCTTCAGCCCGCCTGTGTGCGTCGGTTACCCGGCTGCGGTCTCGACCGAGCATTTCGACATAGGCCAACAGGTGGTGCCCAAAGGTGATAGGTTGAGCTAACTGCAGGTGAGTGAAGCCCGGCATGATTGTCGACGCATGCTTTTCCGCTTGGTCGATCAATGCCGCCTGGAGGGCTTTGATATCGCTATCAAGCCGGCCAAGCGCATTGCGTACCCACAACTTGAAGTCTGTCGCCACCTGATCGTTGCGGGACCTTGCAGTATGCAGTCTGCCAGCTGCAGGGCCTATGAGTTCTGCCAAACGTGCCTCGACATTCATATGAATGTCTTCGAGTTCGGTCTTGAATTCGAACCGGCCTTCGGCGATTTCAGTCTCAATCAGCGTGAGGCCGCGCGCGATCTCGGCTTCGTCGCTGGAAGAAATAATGCCCTGAGAAGCCAGCATTGCCGCATGGGCTCGTGACCCTTGGATATCTTCGCGCCATAGCTTGCGGTCAAAACCAATGGATGCATTGATCCGCTGCATGATAGAAGACGGTCCAGATTCAAATCGGCCGCCCCATAGGCTGTTTGCCCCCTGCAATTGTGCGGAGTTTGTATCGTCTGGGATCGGTTGCTCGGCGTTTGCCGATTTCGTTGAAGAGGAATTGCTCATGGTTGGCGTATCGATATCATATTCTCGCGGAATCTCATGGGCTCGTTGCAGGTGGTCGTTGCCTGTCGTGCTGGGTTTGCTGCTGCTTTTCGCGCCGACCACGGCCGGTGCTGAAACAGCAAAGCCCGGGCAACTTATCGAGACAAAGCCCGGCAAGCCAGTCCCAGAGCTGACACTAACCGATCTTGACCAGGAACAGCCGACCAATCTTGCCGCCTATAAGGGCAAACCGCTTATCGTGAATCTTTGGGCTACTTGGTGCGGGCCCTGCGTGACCGAAATGCCGTCGCTGATGAAGCTGGCGGGAGACTTGAAAGAGCAGGGCGTCGCTGTGGTCGCGATTTCGGAGGACCGTGGCGGCAAGTTTGTTGTCGATCCTTTTCTAAAAGAACATGGCATCTCTGGCCTGCCTGTCTATCTCGACAAGACGATGTCCACCGGCAAGGCCTTGAAAGAGGCGACAATCCTGCCGATGACCATCTTGATCGATGCAGACGGTAACGAAGTGGGGCGGGTAAAAGGCGACCGCGACTGGGATTCGCCTGAAAGCAAGGCCGAGATCATCAAAATATTCGGGCTAAGATCCTGATACCCGTTATTTCCCGTCGACGGTAAATGCCAGCAACGCGTTGCCGGGATGCTGGACGGGGGTGACCCCTGAATTCACCAGTAGAATGCCGTCGCCGATTGTCTGCCCTCCCATATCGATGGCACCGCCCTTGGCCTGAATTCCGTTGACGCCCGCAAAAGTCTGCGCCGTATCGAAATCCCACAAGATGCTGCCATCCTTGGCAGAATAGCCTCGAATATGACCATCCCATGAGCCGACAAATACTAGGCCGGGAATTGCGGTTACGCCACTTGGCTGTGCCTTGGAGCAGTTGACTGTACCCCAACTGCACACCGGGTTGGGAGCGGGCGTGTGCCAGACGACTTCACCGGTTTCGGCATTGATTGCGGTTACTCCGCCGGGTTCGTTCGGGGCGATAGCGATTGCATCGCCTATAGCCACATAAACGTTCGCGCCATCTGCTGCCGGTCCCCATTCGACACCACCAGTGCTGCTCCCGCCCGCCAACTTACGTTGCCATAATAGCTTGCCTTTGGCTGCTGGGTCGAAACCATAGACCACGCTGGATTTTGCGCCTGCAAGGATGACTTGTTTGCCGTTGGGCAGAGTGTCGAGGATCGGCGAACTGCCGAAGTCATAGTCCGGGCCCGTCGGTTTCGGGCAGTTGCCTGCGGTTTGCTCCGGACAGCCAACGAGCCAATTATCATCTTTGCGAACTTGGTTAACCCAGCGCCGGGTTCCTGTGGCCATATCCAGGGCCATCACGGCATCCGACGCATCCACCGGGACCTCGGTGTAGGAATCACCGGTGCCGATATAAATGAGCTGTCGCTTTGCATCAACTGTGGGGGAATCCCATATCGCTACGCCAGCCGGACCGAACATCTGCGTTCCCGTGGCATTAGTCCGAGTCTTCTTGGGTTTCTGCTGGATCGGATAGCTTTGCCACAAGATTTTGCCCGTTGCAGCATCGAGTGCGACGACGCTGCCGCGGAATGTACAGCATTGATATGTCGGCGTGGCGCCTGAGACCTCCTCCATTGAGGAAACGGGAACAAACAGGTGCCCGTCATACAGCTTCGGGGCGCCGGTGATGCGTGCCAGAGGGTGTTTTTCGACTGGTGTGGCCCAGATCGGCTCACCGGTCATCGCATCTACCGCATGCGCAACGCCTTTTTCGTCGCCGAAATACGCCGCATATTTCGCATGAGGCCCTTTCGATAGAGCGCCGATGCTGATCGCAGTTCTAACAGGGGTCCCTAGATCATAGACCCAATGCGTGCAGCCGGTTTGTGCATCCAGCGAAAATACCTGCCCTTCGCGAGTTTCGATGAACACCCGCCCGCTCACCATGATCGGTTGACCATAGGCGATGCCGGGATAAGCAAAGGCCCATTTGACCTTCAGTTTCGGAACGTCATCGCTCTTCAATCCCGGATTTGGCTGATAGCGAGTATTCTCTGGATTATTGCCCCAACCGTTCCATCCCGGCTTAGTCAGATCGATCGGTCCTCCATCGCTCTTACAGAGATTGGCATGAATGTCGGGTTGTGGGTCGCTACCCGGCTCACGGCCGGTGAGATACACCGCGACGTCATGAATTTGGGTTGCGTCCAAAGTTTTTGCCATTGGGCGCATAACACCCTTTGAGAGGGTATTGATGATGCTTTCGGGTGACCTGAGCATCGATACAAAACTACGGGCAGGGATTCTCCCAGTTGGGTGATCGTGGCATTCCGCGCAATGCTGATCATAAACGGCGCCACCGTTCGAGGCTTCGCCCGAAGGGACGGCGCCGGCGGGTGCTTGAACAGGTTCGGCGAGAGATTTCGAGGGATGCCCGTAACCGATAACGGCAAAACTCAGCGCGGCGAGGAAATATCGATACACAGTAATCTTCCCTATCTCATGCGGCCTGGTGCGATCCAGGTCGTCCTTTGGGTCGTAAATGAGTGAAGGCCGTTTACGCATTCTCCGGTTTCAATCCGGTCGGGGCAAGGAACAAGTTTAAGAAACGCAGGAAATTATGTGCAATGCCGTTACCTTCAGAGCACTGCAGTTTGGTCGGAGAGGCTAGCCGAGCAAGGGTGGCTATGCTTTGGAAAAGAATGTCAAAACGCTTCAAGTTAAAGACATGAAATTGCCTGTAAGCGGTTCGACGTTGGGTTCCGGATTCCCGACCGATCCTGGGGCTGAGAGGGCGGCATTATCCCGCTTGCGCGTGGCTGCAAACCTTTCGGGCGGAACCGCGGTTCGCGAAATTCGCACTGGAATCCAATCCGAATTCGATGGTTGGTGGTTTGGGCTTCGGCTCTGGCGATGGGGCACGAGAGTGGCCGACGCCGTGCTCTCGATTCGTGGCACCGGCGGCGGAGTCGCATCCGCGATTGAGCAATTCATGCGCCAGTCAGACATCGATGTGGCGCGCTTTGCAATCGTGCGATCACAGATGGAACCGGCCGACATCACACGGGAGGCACACAGTCGCCGGGGTGTTTGGTATTTTCTGGGCAGACAAGAACAGCGCGATCTGCTGACGATTGGCTCTGAAATTAATTCTTTCGTCGCCGGTCTTGGTCGCGGCTTGCGGCGAAATATAAGGCGAACCGCGCGCGTTGTTGCTGAACTAGGTATTCGATACTCATTTCATGAGAGGTCGGGTCCACTAGAAGTTGGCGAAGAAGTTGCTGGTCTCGCAGCACGCAATCGCCCGGTAGCCATTCCTTTAGAGGGATTGGATGTCTTCGAGGGAATGTTGTCGCATCGACCGACGAGCTTCGAGTCTCGTTTGGATGCAGAAGACGGATCATTAATTAGCTTGTGCCGCGGTTTTATTCAGGGTCGCACAGCCTATTTGGTCTATCAAATGAACGATCCGGCACGATCGAAAATCAGCTTGGGCTTATTCCATAATTTTAAGTTGATAGAAGAATTAATGGCGCTTGGTGCGACCGAATTGATTTTTGTCATGGGTGCGCATCAACTTAAGTCGGCCTGCCGAATTTCATCGAAGGACGAACTTATTACGATCCGTCCAACTGTTCGGGGTCTGGCGATCGCGCTTACGCTCGCGGTCGCTCTGAGGGGAACGCGCTTCGGTGATGGGGTAAGGGAAGTTCTTAAATCCATCGCCCGTTACTGGTTCGGATTACCGAAAGCGGCCTATGATCGGAGGGTAAACTTGCTGACGCCTCCCGGCAAGAATTGGGCACCGGCGATAGCTGCACTCCTCGGTGTTGGCGTATCGATCGGAGCGGTGGCTGCCGGGGTTATGATGCGACAAGGTCTGGGCTCATTATCCTATATTATGGCTTACCCGGCATTCATGGTTGCCACCTATTTTGCCGGCGCTTGGACTGGACTGCTAACGATTGCGCTGGGTGGCTTGGGAATTTTATACTACGTCATTCCACCGTATAATTCATTCGCACTCGAACGGGCCAGCGACATTTGGGCCACGGCGATCTATATGGTGAGCGCATTGGGGCTTTGGCGTTGGTGGGCGCGCCGGACCAAGCCACTGCAAGCAGTCTAATCGACGGTCGCTCTCATAGGCCGGGAGACAGGAAATAATCCCGTGTCCATTTCAAGCGACAGTAAAGCAGAATGTCTTTTGCCTGCAATCCAAGCGCGAGTGGTCAACGCTAACGGCCTGTCGTTTGAGATACTCGAGAGCGGAGGGGGCGATAAACTCGTCCTTTGTTTGCACGGCTTCCCGTCTCATGCGATCTGCTGGCGAGATCAGCTTCCAGCTTTGGCCCGTCTCGGTTTTCGTGCTTGGGCTCCTAATCAACGTGGGTATGGCGGAACATCCCGCCCCAAGGGTTCTATAAACTACACCGTTGACCTTCTTCTTGCCGATATCGCCGCCGTCATCGACGCTTCGGGTGCGCGTTCGACAGTAATAATCGCCCACGACTGGGGTGGATTACTGGCTTGGTTCTTTGCCGCTCGACGCATACGACCCATAGCCAAGCTGATCATTCTGAATGCGCCGCACCCGGCCTGTGCCGCCGTAGCCTATCGCCGTTGGCGGCAGATGCGAAAAGGTTGGTACATATTGGCTTTCCAGATTCCCTGGGTGCCGGACTTTATCCTGGGATTTAATCGTGCTTGGCTCATTGGTAAACTAATTGCCTGGGTAGCTGGACCAAGGAAAGTTTTCGATGCGGCCACGCTCGACTTCTATCGATCGAACGCATCCGGTCGCGGTGCTGTTACGGCAATGCTGAATTGGTATCGTGGCCTGACGCGCGGCGGTGTTCCCCTCGAAATGGCCGGACGTTTTCCAACAATTGACACGCCTGCACTCATAATCTGGGGCGAGGGCGACGTGGCTCTCGATCGGTCATGCATCGAGGGGGTTGAGGCATATGTCCCAAACGTCACCATTCGCTATCTTCCGGGTGTCTCCCATTGGGTGCAGGAGGAAGTCCCCGATACGGTTAACCGTCTGATCGAAGCATTCCTGACTGATCGCCTAGTTCCCGACCACTGACCCTCAACGTGTAGGGACGGGAACTTCGCCGCGATAATCATAGAATCCGCGTCCCACCTTGCGGCCGATCCAGCCAGCTTCGACGTATTTTACGAGAAGCGGGCAGGGACGGTATTTGGAATCGGCCAGACCTTCGTAAAGCACCTGCATGATTGATAGGCATGTGTCGAGACCAATAAAATCGGCAAGCGCCAACGGCCCAAGTGGGTGGTTGACGCCGAGATGCATTGCGATGTCGATCGCTTCGACTGAGCCGACGCCTTCGTAGAGTGTATAGATTGCCTCATTGATCATCGGCATTAAGATCCGATTGACGATGAAAGCGGGGTAATCCTCAGATAGTGCGATCTGCTTGCCCAGCGTCTCTTCGCAAAGGGCGCGGATCGCTTCGTAAGTTGCGTCGTCGGTCGCGATGCCGCGGATCAATTCGACCAACTGCATGACCGGTGCGGGATTCATGAAATGCATCCCGATAAACTTCTCGGGACGGTCTGTAGCCGCAGCTAGGCGCGTAATCGAAATCGACGAGGTGTTACTGGCCAGCAGCGCATCGGGTTTAAGATGCGGAGTCAGGGTTCTGAAGATCTCCCGTTTGACATCCTCTCGCTCCGTAGCCGCCTCGATCACTAGATCGCAGTCGCCGAACTCAGAAAAATCATCTGTGGTGCGAATGCGCGCTAGGGCTATCTGCTTGTCTTCTCCCGTGAGCTTGCGCTTCGCGACCTGCCGCTCGAGCGTGCGGTCGATAGCCTCAATCGCCTTTTTGAGCTGATCGGGGTTCAAATCCTGGATGGTAACTTCCAAACCGGAGACAGCGCATACATGCGCGATCCCTGTACCCATCTGGCCCGCCCCGACGACTCCGATCTTTCCGATGCCCATATTAGATCTCTCGGGAGGTGGGTGGCAGCCTTGTCAGGCCTTTCCGATTTCTTCGGCAAGCTCAGGCATGATTTTGAAAAGATCGCCAACTAATCCGTAATCGGCAACCGAAAAGATCGGAGCTTCGGAGTCCTTGTTGATGGCGACGATTACCTTGGAGTCCTTCATGCCGGCCAGATGCTGAATAGCGCCGGAGATGCCGACCGCGATGTAAAGGTCTGGGGCGACGATTTTCCCGGTTTGGCCGACCTGATAGTCGTTGGGAACGAACCCCGCATCGACGGCTGCGCGGGACGCACCGATTGCCGCGCCGATCTTGTCGGCTACGGCCTCGAGAAGCTTAAAGTTTTCGCCGTTCTGCATGCCTCGGCCGCCTGAAATCACACGACGCGCCGACGTCAGCTCAGGCCGTTCATACTTCGACAATTCCTGGCCGACGAATCGCGATAGCCCGGCATCGCCAGTCGAAGCAATCTTTTCGATTGGAGCCGAGCCGCCATCTGCAGGTGCTGCATCAAATGCCGTTCCGCGGACTGTCAGAACCTTGACCTTGTCGGCAGTCTGAACCGTGGCGATGGCATTGCCGGCGTAAATCGGACGCGTAAATGTATTTGGCCCTTCAACGCTCATGATCTCGCTGATCTGCTGCACATCCAGCAAGGCCGCGACGCGCGGCATCGTGCTTTTACCGAACGACGTGGCCGTCGCGATCAGAAATTCGTGGCTCTGCCCCAAGGCTGCAATCAGAGGGGCGACGTTTTCCGGCAGGCCATGGGCCAGTTCCGGCGCTTCGGCGAGGAGAACCTTGGTGACGCCGGGGATTTTTGCCGCAGCTTCCGCAGCTGCCTGGCACGCATTTCCGGCGACCAGGACCGTGATATCGCTACCCAACTTGGTCGCTGCGGTTACGGCGTTGCGGGTGGCAGCTTTCAGTGACTGATTATCATGCTCGGCGATGACGAGAATGCCCATGGTCAGATAACCTTTGCTTCGTTTTTCAACTTGTCGACGAGTTCCTGTACTGAGGCGACCTTCACTCCCGCTCCGCGCTTGGGCGGTTCGACGACCTTCAAAGTTGTTAGGCGCGGCGATACATCGACGCCGAGATCGGCGGCGCTGACCGTGTCCAACTGCTTCTTTTTCGCCTTCATGATATTCGGTAACGACGCATAGCGCGGTTCGTTTAGCCGAAGGTCAGTTGTAACGATCGCGGGCAGCTTAAGCTCATCAGTCTCCAAGCCCCCGTCGACTTCGCGAGTGACAGTGATCTTACCTTCGCCGAGTTCGACCTTAGAGGCGAATGTCGCCTGTCCCCAACCCAAAAGTGCAGCCAACATCTGACCGGTCTGGTTCGAATCGTCGTCGATCGCCTGTTTTCCCAGAATGACCAGCTCGACGGATTCTTTCTCCACCAAAGCCTTTAGCAGTTTGGCGACTGCGAGGGGCTCGACGCCCTCTTCCAGCACCAGAATGCCGCGGTCGGCGCCGATCGCCAGAGCTGTCCTGATTGTCTCTTGCGCTTGAGCCGGTCCTACGGACACAGCGATGACTTCTTGAACTTTGCCAGCTTCCTTTAGGCGCACGGCCTCTTCGACAGCAATCTCGTCGAACGGATTCATGGACATTTTTACATTCGCGGTATCGACCCCCGTTCCATCCGGCTTTACTCGGATTTTAACGTTGTAGTCGATGACGCGTTTGACAGGGACGATGACCCTCATTGGCTGTTCCATAATTTCGTTGCGTTTCCGCAGGCGAGGCCGAATGCGGCAGGCAGCGGATTGGAATGGCGCGCACCTTAGAAGTCTGCTCAGCGGGCTGTCAACGCGGCGGTCAGACTGAAACCAGTCTAGATGCCTTCGGTGTCTCGTCCGTTCGGCCGATGTCATTAAAATCCGGACATGCATCTCTAATATAATAAATAGTCCTGACATTCAGATGCGTGATCGGAGCCTCAGCCCCTTACAAGTCGCGGTCGAAATGATAGGTATGGGTGAATTGGCGGGTAAGTTTACATGTTTACCGGAATCATAACCGACCTGGGCACGCTGAAATCCATCGTGTCGGGCTCGTCTACGCGTTTTGAAATTGCCACTGCCTACGATCTTGCGACTGTCGCAATTGGGGCCTCGATTGCGTGCGCGGGCGTTTGTCTGACAGTTATTGAGCGCAGCGGCGATAGTTTCATCGTCGAAGTGTCCAACGAAACCATCGCGCGAACGACGCTTGGCGGTTGGCGGACCGGACAGCGGATCAACCTCGAACGTCCGCTTCGGGCCGGCGACGAACTTGGCGGCCATATTGTGACCGGCCATGTTGATGCGGTATCCGAGGTGATTGAACGTACACCCGATGGTGCCAGCGTTCGGTTCAGGTTTGCGGTGCCTGCTGAGCTTGC
>Ga0182030_10007034_pt1 | contig 23569 bp, 17 predicted proteins | sample 812S3MmetaG_FD_121299 | JGI IMG/M metagenome (GOLD analysis project Ga0182030, IMG submission 121299) | Permafrost microbial communities from Stordalen Mire, Sweden - 812S3M metaG (Illumina Assembly) | ecosystem: Environmental > Terrestrial > Soil > Wetlands > Permafrost | place: Sweden...
GCAGCGCATCCTCGGCCAGACCGGCGTGACGGTGCCGGGCATCTCCGTGCAGACGAGCAACACTCTGACCGAGGGCCGGTACTCGATCGTGTTGCGGGGCAGCGCGCAGCCGTTTCTCGGCGGCCCGGTCCCGCTCGACCGCCGCTATCACCCCGGCCCGCCCGACAGCTTGCGGGCACTGGGCATCGCCGACACCGATCTGGCGATCGAGTCTCTGCCCGGGACGGATACGCCAGGCTGCTGGGTGGCCGAGAGCCACTGGGAGGCGGTTACTGCCGCCAACGGCGAGCTTTGGGAGCCGCTGGTCTTCGTTACCCGGGTTCTGCAAGCGGTGCTCGCCCGCCGGCTGGACGACTTCGTCGGTCTGGATCAGGCATGGGAAATCGTCAAGGGCTGGAGCCAGAAGACGCGTAGCTGGGCGCTGATCGACAAATCCGCCGGCTTGCCGGAGCGGCTGCATCTGGCGCGCCTGCTGCGTACCCTGGTGCGGCAGGGCATCTCGCTTCTCCACCCCGATGAGATCATGGGCGCCCTGCCCGGGGTGCCGCTCAACGCGGTGTCGTTGCCGGCGGCCGTGCGCACTGTCCGCCTGGGGCTTCGGCAGTGGCTGCCGGGCAATTCGCCCCAGGCGGCAAGGCTGTTTCTGAGTCCGGAACGGGAGAGCGCCGTGGCGGCCTGGGCCGGGGATGCCACCGGCTGGTTCTCTCCCCCGCCGGAAGCGCTTCAGGACCTCATCGGCTACCTTCGCACGGAGCTGGCCGCCGTGCCCCGCCAGGGGGCGGACACGGAAACCGCGCTGGTCACTCGAAACGCCGAACTGGCCTCTTTCCTGCGTAAAGTGGTACGGGCCGAGTTCCCCGGTGTCTTCGTGCTTTCCCAGGAGGAACTCTTGTCATGAGCCCCGAACCGGCACCCATCACGGCCACCCGGCTGGAACTCGGGCCGCCCTTCTCCACGGCGGGCCAGTTTCCCGAAGCACTACTCTCCGCCATGGAGAAAGCCGTCGGCGGATTGCTCGCATCGCTGGGCATCCCGGCCGGAGGTTTCGTGGAGATTGCACTGGCTGGATCGGGACCCGAAGGCGAGGCGATAACGCTCCAAATCGGAGCCGGTGGCGCCACGGCGGACTACTCCGCCGAGTTGGTGCGGTCGTCGTACGCCTACATCGGTGGCGGACTCGCCGATTCCCAACAGAGCCTGCTCGCGATTGCGGCATGGCTGAAAGACACAGCCCTGAACCAGCCCGCGGCCGCGGCCGATTTTCTCGCCCTGCTCTCGGTCGAGGTCCTCAAACGCCAGCCGGCGATCCTGCTCCCGGATCATGCCGTGGAGGCTTATGCCGGTTTGATCGCCGCCACCGAAGCGCGGCCGGCGCTCGCCTCCGGGTGGCTCGCCAGCGTGCTCAGGCCGGTAGTGAAGCTCGGTATATCGATTGGCGGTGTGGAAGCCATCGCCGCGTTTCTCAAGGAACGCACCAATCTTCCGCCTCTGGACGCCGCCGAGGAACTGATCGACCGCTTCGCGGCCCGCACGGTGGAGATTCGTTCTCCGCATGCGTACCTGGTTTCCCTGACATCCGGGACCACTTCGTCGTACCAGACTTATTTCAGTTGGTTGCGAAACGGCTTGTTCCAGGAGCTGGGACTGACTTTTCCGCCCTTTCGCTTCGTCTGCGACGAATCCGCCCGGGAGGGCAGCTTCGTATGCAAGATCAACGATCTCACCTCCGAGCCGTTTGTTGCGCTGGGGAACGGCGAATGCCTGGTGAACGACAGCCCGGACCGGTTGGCCGTGAATGGTTTTCAGGGGCGCCCGGCATCGATTCCGGTCAGCGGGCTACCGGCCAGCACGGTGGACGCGGCGCTCCACGACGCTCTCGCCAAGTCCGGATACACGACGTGGGATCCCATGGGCTATCTGATCCTTTGCCTGGCGCAGGTGATCCGCATGCGCGCGGGCTCGTTCGTCAGATTGGGAACGGTCCGCGACAGCTTGCAGCGGTTTGACTCCAAGTTTCCGCTGGCGGTGGAAGCCGCCTTGGCGCAAGCCGATCTCTACTCGCTCACCCGGATCTTGCGAGGCATGGCGGAATCGTTGGTTCCGATTCGCGATCTGCAGTCGATCGCCGAGCGGATTGCCGACCGCGAGTACTGTGCGACGGATGAGGCGGCGCTCACCGTGCTCGAAGAGGACTTGCCGGCGAACGAATCGTGGCATTCGTTCGTAACAAGAGGTCTCTCGCGGCCCGCACCCGCACCTTAGCCATGTTTTTCCGGGGGCGGCGTGATACGCTGATTCGACAATATGAGAACTCGTCGAATCGCCCTCCTCACTCTTACCTGCGGCCTGTTTGCCACCGAACCCAACGATGCGACGCGGCGCTGGTGGACGCACGTCCAGGCGCTATCCAACGATGCATTGCAGGGCCGCGATACGGGCAGCGAGGGCTACCGCCGGGCGGCGGCTTACGTGGTGGAGCAACTGGCGCGCGTAGGCGTCAAGCCGGCGGGCGAGAACGGGTGGTATCAGAGCGTGCCGCTGCGCGTGGTGCGCTTCCGCGCGGACCAATCGGAGATCGCGCTGGTGGGCAAAGACGGCGTGACACCGCTGCGCTGGCTGCATCAGGTGTCGGTGCCGGCGCGCATGAGCACGCCGGAACGGGTGGATGCCGGGCTGGTCTTCGACGGCGCCTCGGGCGGGGAGGATATCGATCTCAAAGGCAAGATTCTGGTGCGCCTGGGCGCGGCCGTTGGCGCCGGCGGCGGGCGGCGGGGCGGGGGACAGGCGCCGGCGGGAATCGCCGGGATTCTGACCATCGATGGCTCGGGCGGACCGGAGCCGCCGCGGTGGCCGGTGGCATACTCCGTGGCCATGACGCTGGCGGATGCGCCGGCGGCGGCGGGCGGCGGCGCGCTCGCCCTGCGCTTTAATCCATCGGCGGCCGGCGAGTTGTTCGCGGGGTCGGGTCACACCTACGGGGAACTGGTGGCGCTGGCGTCGGCGGGCAAGCCGCTGCCACGATTCCAGTTGGCCGCCACGCTGCGCGCCCGCATGAAGTTCGAGAGCGCGGAACTGAAGTGCGACAACGTGATCGGCGTGCTGCCGGGAAGCGATGCCGAATTGAGCAAGGAGTACGTGGTGGTGTCGGCCCATCTGGACGGCTATGGCGTGGGCGAACCGTGGAATGGGGACCGCATCTACAACGGCACGTTCGACGACGCGGCGTACGTGGCCACGCTGATCGACCTGGCGGAAAAGTTGCACGCTTCCGGCAAGCGGCTGAAGCGCTCGCTGCTGTTCGCCGTGGTGACCGGGGAAGAGAAGGGCTTGCTGGGGTCGCGCTACTACGTGGCGCACCCCACCGTGCCCAAGGAGCGCATGGTGGCCAACATCAACCTCGACCAGTTACGGCCGATCTTCCCCTTGAAGACGCTGACCACTCTGGCGCTGGACGACTCCACGCTGGGCGAGACGGTGCGGCAAGTGGCCGAACCCATGGGGATCAGGATACAGCCGGACCCGGAACCGGAGCGCAACCTGCTGCGCAGGAGCGACCACTGGAACTTCATGCAGATCGGAGTGCCGGCGGTGGGTTTCATTTTCGGCTACGAGAACGGGACGCCGGAAGAGGCCGTTTACCGCCGCTGGTACCTGGAGCGATACCACAGTCCGGCGGACGACCTGAAGCAGCCGTGGGATCCAATGGCGGCGGCCAAATTCAACGATTTTTTCGGGAAAGTGGTGGAGAATCTGGCCGATGCGGCGGAGCGGCCGCGCTGGAAGGCGGGGAGTCCGTACGCGCCGAAGTGAAAAACGGCGCGTTAAAAGGCGATGAAAATAACAACAGGAGCGGATTATCCGGATATAATAGGTTGGCGCCCAAAAGGAGCGTAGGATTATGTTCTGGATCGTATTGTTAATGGCCCAGGCGGCCGTTCCGTCGCAGACCGAGCGAGGCGAAGCGCTCTTCTTCGACGCCCAACAAGGATGCGGGAGTTGTCACGCGTTGAAAGGGAAGGGCACCGCGGTGGGCCCGGATCTGACCGGAATTGGCCGGCTCGGCCCGCAGGCGATTGCCATGGCGGCGCGTTCCACGGTGACGCAGTACGTACAGGTGGTGAAACTGAAGGCGGGCGGCAGCTTCCCGGCGATGCCGGGGAAGAAGGACGCCACGACCGTGGTGTTGTTCGATCTTTCCAAGACTCCTCCGGAGAAGAAGGAACTGGCGCCCGCGGATATCGCATCGCAGACCAGCAACGACGTCTGGAAGCATCCGCCGGCCGCCAACAAGATCGACGCCGCCAAGCTGGCCGATATCGTGGCATACATCAGGTTTGCGGCCACGGGGTCGAGGAAGGCGGTTGACCCGGCGGACGTGCAGTAGGTCCGGCAGGCAGCGTGGAACACCGGCCCCTCCCTCACGGGAGGGGCTCCGATCATAAAGGGGGGGCCATCACTGACCGGCCGCGGTGGTGCCGGGGGCGGGCGCGGAGGGCTGGCCGGCGTCGAGGTGGTCCCAATTGAGGATGGCGTTGAAGGCCAGGAAGTAAGTGCCCTGGGTCTGCCATCGCCAGAAGGGGCGAAGGGCGAACATCACCACGTGACCGGCGCCGAGCGGCATATCCACCACCAGGGCCCGGTTGGCGATGGTCTCACCGCCGCCCAGGGTTCCGGAAAGCAGCATGTCGGTGGCACTTCCCGGGAACTGAAGCACGACGCGCGGGCGTAGTCCCGCGTCAGCGGCGAAGGCGCCGCGTCCACCGCCGCCGCCCGCGCCGCCACCACCCGCGCCGCGTCCCGCGGCAGCTCCGGCTCCACGTCCGCCGCGTCCACCGCGACCGCCGCCGGCGGCCGGCATGGTGGCGGTGGCCGGCGGGGCATCGGCGGGGTCGAGCGGAGAGGTGTAGATGGGAACGGCGTTGGGCGTGACGTTCTGGCCCTGGCCGCCGTTGATGGGGCCGGTGGCGCCGCGACCGCCGCCGCCACCACCGCCGAATCCGCCGAATCCACCGCCGGTCGGGGCCGCGGCATTGAGCACCGGATCCTGGTTGAAGTAGACCGGCAGATCCTTGCCGTCATAACCGTAGGCGATGGGGCTTTTGAGGTCGCTGAACACGCCGCGGAGGATGGAGCCGCGGGCGAACAACTCGGTGGGATGCTCCACAGTGACGCCGCCCGCCAGGTTGTATTCGGCCATGAGGGATGAAGTGGAGCCTTCGGTGATCAGCGTGCCACCCTGCTGGACAAACTTCGCCAACTCCTGCAATCCTTCGAGGCCCATGCCGCCGCGGATATCGCCGGTCTCGTCGAGGCCGCCCAGGTTGGGCGTCTCCGCGGTCTTCTTATAAGGGATGGGTGCGCTGCCGGTCATGGCGATGCCGTTGATCATGGAGGCGGAAGTGCCTCCCACGTGGGGGAAGACGATCACGTCGTACTTCGCGCGCAGATTGCCTTCCTTGAGCTTCTGGTCGGCGAAGTAGGTGTAGGGCACGCTGTAATAATCGAGCGCGGCGCGCACCCAGCCTTCATCCTGGGTGCGCGACCAGGAGTGGATGTAGCCGATGCGCGGCATGGTCAAGGCGTGGGTCTTCACCGGCGGAGAGGTGGTCACGGCCCAGGCGGAAAGTCCGAGATCCTTGAGTTGCGGCCCTAGCGCGGCGCGATCGGCATTGGGGATGATGAGCGCGCCGGCGCGCAACTTGCGGCCGTTGAGGTCGAAATCCTCCTCGGCCACCTGCATTTTGACATCCTTATTCTTAAAGCGGAAAGTCATCAGATTGTTGTCGCTGGTATGCTCGACCACCAGGATGCCGCCGGATCCTTCGACGCCGCCGGGCGCTTTGGCATCGGCGGTGAGCAGGGTCATGGGCTTTTCGAAAATCGACTTATCCCCGATCTTATTGAGCTTGACGTTGCGCATGTATTGCATAGTCCAGCCGGTATCGTCGTAGGGGCGGGGATTGGCGACGGGATAATTCTGCACGCCGAAGTACATATCGATGAGGGTGTGGTAGGGCTGGTCGCCGCGGATGACGTAATCGCCGGCGGCCACATCGACGCTGCCGATTTTGAAGGCGGCGCCAGAGGTGTGGACCTCGACGCCCTGGCGGCGAAGCTCGTTGACGAGGTCGGCGGCATCGGCCTTGCGGCGCTGCGTGGCGGGGACCACCCAGGCGAAGTTAGGGCCGTTCTTCCCCTTGTCGATGGCGCGCTTGTTCTTCATCCAGTAGTTTTCGAGATAGAGCTCACGATCCTGGGCCACTTTGTTCATGGCGATGAGGAGCGCCGATTCCTGGATGTTAGTGTTGTTGCGCGGTCCCCAGGCGATGGAGGGGAGCGGCGGGTTGGGGCGGTACCATTCGCGGCTGGTGGCGGTGGCGGCCAGGGTCAGGTTGGGGTTGACGTCGGGTCCGTAGCTCTGCACTTCGTAGAAGCGGCCGAAGGAATTGTGGGTGATGGCGATCCAGAAAAGGTAGTTGGGGACCCAGCCATCGTAGTAGCCGTAAGTGAAGACGCCGGGAACGCCGCGCTTGGCCATTTCCATGACTTCGGTCTGTCCCAGCAGCCACCATTCGTCGATGGCGATGGCGTCGAGCGCGGTGTTGTAGGGGCCGGTGCCGGTGGAGACGTAGAGATAGGACTGGGCCTCATGCAGGTCGTGGAGGATGGTGGGGTGCCATTCGATTACGCCCTTGGTGAAGTTCTTGGTGATCTTGAGATACTGGCCCATGCCGTCGCGGTTGTTGTCGTGTTGCACGTACTTACCCCAGTACATGAGCGGCAGGCGCTGGCCGGTGCGCTTGTTGTAGTAATAAGTGTCAACTTCGCGCTCGCGGCCGTCGACTTCAATCACGGGAGTAATAAACGTGATGGAGTTGTTGCGGATGGTCTGGATGAACGGGGTTTCTTCGACGATCAGGCGGTAGGCGAGCTCGATGAGCATTTCGGGGCCGCCGGTTTCGGGGGAGTGGATGCCGCTGTTGGCCCAGTAGAGGGGCTTGCCGACTTTGATCAGCTCGCGGGCCTGATTGTCGGTGATTTTGCGCGGGTCGCCGAGTTTGGCGAGGATGTCTTTGTATTTGTCGAGGTCCTTGATGGTGGCCTCGTCGGCGATGGCGAGGATGACCTGGTCGCGGCCCTCCTCGGTGGTACCGATCTTCCAGAATTTGGCGCGCGGGGAGGCTTTGGCGAGGGCCTCGTAGTAGCGGTAGATGTCCTTGGCGTAGGTCAATTCGCCGGGTTTGCCGGGGATGCGGCCGAGAAATTTGAGGGGCGAAGGGACGGTGTCGCTGGCGGGCATGTGGTCCACCAGTTCGGTGGTGATGCGCGGGTCCTGCAGGTACTCCTTGATGAGTTTGGTGTACTCTTCGTCGATCTTCTGGGGAGCGGGAGCGGCGAGCGCGGGCGCCGGCTTTCCTTTTTTGGCCTGGCCGAACGCGGGGCCGGAAACGAGAGCGAGCGAGAGCAGCGCGCTCCCGAGGGCGAAGCGGAGTGACATGATAGACATCCTTCCCTGAGATCTCAAAGTCTGACCTTTTTGGGGGGCGCGTGTCAACTGGAGGGGCAAGGCCCAGGGCACGCCGCACGTCCTCAGGTGTCACGTTGTTATACTGGCATTTCCATGCATAGAGTTCGTTTTGCGCCTTCTCCCACGGGATTTTTGCACATCGGGAGCGCGCGCACCTACATCTTCAACTGGTTGTACGCCCGCCACAACGGCGGCACCATGATCCTGCGCATCGACGATACCGACGTGGGCCGCAACACCGATGCGTCGCTCGCTTCCATCTTCGAGGGCCTGCGCTGGCTCGACCTCGGCTGGGACGAGGAGTACAAACAGTCCGACCGCCTCGCCCTGCATCGCGGCGTGGCGGACGCCATCCTGGAGAAGGGACTGGCCTACCGCGATTTCACCCTTTCGCACGGCGGCGAGAGCGAGAAATCGGGCGCCCACGGCACCTGGCTCTTCAATGCCGGCATGCGCGAAGTTTCGCGCGCGGAGAGCGACCGCCGCGCCGCTTCCGGCGAACCCTTCGCGCTGCGCTTCCGGGTGCCGCACGACCGCATCGGCAGCGTGGAATTCCGCGATGCCGTCTACGGCGAGCAGGCCAAAGCCTACGCCGATATCGAGGATTTCGCCCTGCTGCGCTCCGACGGCATGCCCACTTATCACCTGGCTAATTGCGCCGACGATGCCGACCTCGGCATCACCCACATCATCCGCGGCCAGGAGCACCTTTCCAACGCCTTCAAGCACAAGTTGATCTTCGACGCCGCGGGAGTGGAATCGCCCATCTTCGCGCACCTGCCGCTGCTCATGGCGCCGGACGGCATGAAGCTCTCCAAACGCGTGCACGGCCCGGTGGTGAGCGTGACCACCTATCGCGATGCCGGCTTTTTGCCCGAGGCGTTCATCAATTTTCTGTGCCTGCTGGGCTGGTCGCCCAAGAACGACCGCGAGAAATTGTCGCGCCAGGAGATGGTGGAGCTATTCACGCTGGAAGGCATCAATCGCGCCAACGCGGTGGTCAATTTCACCGAGGAAGATCCCTTCGACGCCAAGGCGCTGTGGCTGAATGCCGAACACATACGCTCGCTGCCCACGGACGAACTGGCGCGCGAGTTGCTCCCGTTCGTGCCAGTGGGACAGGACTCCCGGCCTGTCAATCTCGAAAAGCTGCGCCACATTACGCCGCTCGTTCAGGAGCGCATGAAACTCTTGCGCGACGTGCGCAGCGTGGCCGACTTCTTCTTCGCGGAGCAATTGCCGGCTTACGATAGCGCCGAGCTGATCCCCAAAAAGGGCGACGCGGCCATGGCGAAGGCCGTGTTGCTGAAGGCGCGCGAGGTGCTTTCCAGCGCCGAATTCTCGCACGACGGCCTCGAATCGGCCCTGCGCGCGGCCAGCGTCTCACTGGGTATTAAAGCCGGGCAGATGTTCGAACCCGTCCGCGTGGCCGTCTGCGGGCGCAAAACGGCGCCCCCGCTGTTCGGCACGCTGGAAGTGCTGGGCCGCGAAACGTCGTTGGCGCGCATCGCCCAGGCCATCGAAAAACTATAGGTAAATATGAACACGTCAAACCCCGAGCCGCCCGCCGGCCCATCTAATTTCGTTCGCGACATTATTCTGGACGACCTGAAGACCAACAAGTATCAGGGACGGGTGCACACGCGCTTCCCTCCGGAGCCGAACGGCTATCTGCACATCGGCCACGCCAAATCGATCTGTCTGAATTTCGGACTGGCGGCGGAATTCGGCGGCAAAACCAACCTGCGCTTCGATGACACCAATCCGTGCAAGGAGGAGACGGAATACGTCGATTCCATCATCGACAACGTCCACTGGCTGGGCTTCGATTGGGAAGACCGCCTCTTCTATGCCTCCGACTACTTCGGCCAGTTATACGAGTGGGCGGTGCAACTGATCAAAGCCGGCAAGGCGTATGTCTGCGACCTCACCGCCGACGAAATCCGCGAGTACCGCGGCACCCCCACCGAGCCAGGTAAGGAAAGCCCGTACCGCAATCGCGGCGTAGAGGAGAATCTCGACCTGTTCACGCGCATGAAGGCCGGCGAGTTCCCCGATGGCACGCGCACCCTGCGCGCCAGGATCGACATGGCGTCGCCCAACTTCAACCTGCGCGACCCCATCATGTACCGCATCCTGCACGCCGAGCATCACCGCACTGGCGGCCAGTGGTGCATCTACCCGATGTACGACTACGCGCACGGGCAGAGCGATTCCATCGAGGGCATCACGCATTCCATCTGCACGCTGGAGTTCGAAGATCACCGCCCGCTCTACGATTGGTACGTGGAAGCCATCGGCATCTACCATCCGCAGCAGATCGAGTTCGACCGGCTCAACCTGACCTACACGCTGCTCAGCAAGCGCAAGCTGCTGACCCTGGTGCAGGACGGCTACGTGAAGGGCTGGGACGATCCGCGCATGCCCACGCTCTCCGGCATACGGCGGCGCGGCTACACGCCCGAAGCGCTGCGTAATTTCTGCGCGTCCATCGGGCTTTCCAAGACGAACGGCTCGATTGAACTGGGCCGCCTGGAATACTTCGTCCGCGAAGACCTGAACAAGCGGGCGCCGCGCGTGATGGCGGTGCTGCGTCCGCTGAAGGTGGTCATCGACAACTACCCCGAGGGGCAGGTGGAAGAGATGGACGCGGTCAACAATCCCGAAGACCCGGCCGCGGGCACGCGAAAAGTGCCGTTCTCACAGGTGCTCTACATCGAGCAGGAGGATTTCCGCGAAGATCCGCCGAAGGAGTTTTTCCGCTTGTCTCCGGGGCGCGAAGTTCGTCTGCGCTACGGCTACTTCATCAAGTGCACCGGTGTGGTCAAGAACGCTGCGGGCGAAATCGCCGAAGTGCACTGCACTTACGACCCCGCGACGCGCGGCGGCAATGCGCCCGATAAGCGCAAGGTGAAGGCGACCATCCACTGGGTCTCGGCCGCGCAGGCGGTTTCGGGAGAAGTCCGCATGTACGACAACCTTTTCGTGAAAGCGGACCCGGGCCAGGTGGAAGAGGGCCAGGATTTCACGGCGAACCTGAATCCCCAATCGCTCGAAGTGCTGACGGAGTGTAAGTTGGAACCCGCGCTGGCCGATGCCGCGCCCGGCGCGCGCTACCAGTTCGAGCGGATGGGATATTTTTGCGTGGATGCCGATTCGGCGCCCGGCAAGCGGGTCTTCAACCGCACGGTGACGCTCAAGGATGCCTGGGCCAAAATCGAGAAACGGGGCAAGCAGCCGAAATGATCATCTTAGGAATCGGCGGATTGCTGGGCGATGCCGCCGCCGCGGTGCTCAAGGACGGCGAACTGGTGGCCGCGGTGGAGGAGTCGAAGCTGGTAAGGCGGCGGACCCACTGGGGCGGGCTCGACGAAATGCCGGAGCACGCCATCGCCGCCTGCCTGCAACTGGCGGGCGCCAGGCCGGAGCAAGTGGACGCGGTGGCGGTGGTCCGCCCCATTCCGGAATCGGATTTTCACCTGAAGCTGCGGGAACAGTTTCCCAACAGCCGCATCATCGTGGTGGAGCACCACCTGGCGCACGCCGCGTCGGCCTACTATCCGTCGCCGTTCGCGGACGCCACCGTGCTGACGCTCGATCGCGGCAGCGATTTCCGCTGCGGCTCGCGCTGGCAGGCGCGCGGCGCGCAGATGTCGCTGGAGCACGAGCAGTATTCGCCCGATTCCATCGGCGACCTCTACGGACGGGTTTCGGAACTGCTCGGCTTCGAGGCCAACGTGGACGAGCATAAGGTGCAGTGGTTATCGGTCTCGGGAGACGGGCGCTTCCAGGATCTGTTCCTGGAGATTCTGCATGTCACGGAAGCGGGTCCGCGGCTGGACCGCGGTTTTCTTAGCACGGAGCGCGTCACCCACGGCGGTTTCGGCGGACGCTTTTTCGCGCGGCTCGGGCTGGCCGATGGAGCGTCCATCCCGGAGGGATTGCGCGCGCACGTGGCGGCGGGCTTGCAGCTCGCCGTGGAAGATGCGGTGATCCGCATGGCCGGCCAGGGCGAGAACCTGTGCCTGGCCGGCGGACTGGGATTGAATTCGCTGGTTGTTTCGGCGCTGGAGAACCGCTCCGGCTACCAGAACGTCTTCGTGCAACCGGTGGCGGGCAATGCCGGCACGGCCATCGGCGCGGTGCTGGAAGCATGGCACGGCGTCTACCGGCGCGAGCGGCGCGCCGCCATGAGCACATTGAGCCTCGGGCCCGGCTTCACCGCCGCGGAGATCAAACCGGTGCTCGAAAACTGCAAGCTGCGTTTCCACTACCTGGTGACCACCGATGAAGTGATCGAGAGCGCGGTGGCGCAGCTCAACGACAACAAGATTGTCGCCTGGATGCACGGCCGCATGGAGTTCGGTTCGCGCGCGCTGGGCAACCGGAGCATTCTGGCGTCGCCCCTCAACCCGTATTCCACCGAGAACCTGAACATCTTCATCAAACACCGCGAGCCGTTCCGCAAGTTCGCCGCCTCGGTGCCGGCGGAGTTATGCGCGGAGTACTTCGAAGTGGGACCCAACGCGCGCTACCTGGCGACGGTGGGGCGCGTCAAGCCGGCGCATCGCGAGCGCTTCGCCGCCGCCACGCTGGCGGGCGACCTGGTGCGCGTGCACACCGTGGACCGCGAGGAGAATCCGCTCTACTGGAAGTTGCTGCACGCCGCCGGCAAGGCCACCGGGCTGCCGGTGCTCTACAACACGTCGTTCAATCTCTTCGGCGAGCCCCTGGTTTGCACTCCGCGCGATGCGGTGCGCAGCTTCTACTCGTCGGGGATTGAGGCGATGTTCGTAGGGAATTTCTTTTTGCAGAAGTAGGCTTCGCATCCTGCACAGCGCAAAGAACAGGAAGCTATAATAACGCTTGCCGGTTGGTTTGCCCTTGTCTCGTACCCAAGAGCACCCAGCCAACGTAATCCGTAGAGATTCCGATGTTTGTGTTTGCACAAAGGAATGATCCATGGCTTTGATCGAGGGCTTTCGCGTCCAGAATTACCGTGCTCTGAAGGACATCACGATTGGTAAGTTGTGGAACCAACAGAATACCCCGGCTCTTACGCCGTTGGTAGCGGTCATCGGCAAGAACGGAGTCGGCAAGAGTACGTTGTTCGACGCCTTCGGATTTCTGTCGGACTGCTTGGCCGTTGGCGTGGAGGAAGCCTGCGACCTAAAGCAGCGGGGCGGCTTCGATCGGTTGGTTTCATCCGGCGGGAGTGGGCCGATTCACTTTGACATCTACTATCGTGAGAGCCCGGGCGACCGGCCAATAACCTACGAGCTCTCGATTGGCCGAGATAAGTCCGGTCGTCCGTTTGTCGCTGAGGAGCGACTGCGCCAGCGGCGCAAAGGTCAAAAATGGGGGAGGCCGCTCTCCTTTCTGTTGCTGAAGAGTGGGGAAGGGCAGGCATGGGCGGGGGAAGAGAGCTTCGAAGGCGAGGAGTCAAGCCAGATTGCAGTCGAATTGACCGATCGGAGAAAACTGGGTGTTGCTACGTTGGGGACGCTGAAGGCCCATCCGCGCATTGCGAAATTCAGGAAGTTTCTGGAGAGCTGGTATTTGAGTTACTTTACTCCTGACGCGGCGCGCAGCCTGCCAATGGCCGGCCCGCAGAAACATCTGAACATGCACGGCGACAACCTCGGAAATGTTGTCCAGTTCATGGAGCGGGAGCACAAGGGCCGATTTCAATCGATACTGAACCAAATCGCATCAAAGATTCCTGGCGTCAAGACGATCGACACGAAAAAAACAGACGACGGAAGACTTCTCCTTCGATTCAATGACCGCGGGTTCCAGGACCCGTTCTTCGCGCAGCAGATGTCCGACGGCACCCTAAAGATGTTTGCCTACATGCTACTACTGGAGGACCCGGATCCCGCGCCGTTTATCTGCATCGAAGAGCCGGAGAATGGCCTTTACCATAAACTCCTGGAGACACTAGCCTGCGAGTTTCGAGCGCACGCCACCGGCAGGAGAAACGCTCCGCAAATCTTCGTAACCACTCACCAGCCGTACTTTGTAGACGCACTATCGCCCAATGAGACGTGGGTCTTGGAGAAGGGTCGAGACGGCTTCTCGACGATCAGGCAGGCTAGCGCGGATCCAACCGTTCAGAGCATGGTCGAGGAAGGACTGCCACTTGGCAGCTTGTGGTATAGCGACTACCTGGACGTGAGGACCGCCTGATGCACTTCGAGATTCTGGTCGAGGACGCATCTGGTGGGTTGCTCCTCGGTTCGCTGCTGCCGAAGATCGTGGGGCCGCATGGAAACCCACATACATGGAGGACTCACGCCTACAAGGGGATCGGCAGAGTCCCAGCAGATCTCAGAGGCAAAACCGATCCTTCGAAACGCATCCTGTTGGACCGGCTGCCCAAAATACTGGCTGGCTATGGGAAGAGCCACCGTGGGTCGGATTCCGCGGTGATTGTTGTTGTCGACCTTGATGACCGAGACTGCGTTGTCTTCAAACAAGAGCTGCTTCAAGTCCTGAATCGATGCCACCCCAAGCCGCGCGCCCTGTTTCGATTCGCAATCGAGGAAATGGAAGCGTGGCTCCTCGGTGATAGAAACGCAATTCTCAAGGAGTTCCCACGAGCCAGAGCGCACGTCCTGGATTCCTATCTCCAAGACTCGATATGCGGTACGTGGGAGAAGTTGGCCGACGCGGTTTTCCCGGGTGGTTCGCCCGCTCTCAAAGCGGAAGGGTGGCCGAGGATTGGGCAGGAGAAGTGCAAATGGGCTTCTCAGGTCGGACGGAACCTCAATGTCGAATCCAACCTTTCCCCGAGCCTGCGTGCCTTCAAGCATGGCGTGCTAAAGATGAGCGTCGCTGAAGAATAGGTCGGCGACACGACGTTGCCGAAGTCTACCGCCCCGCGCTCGTCGCCGGACCCTCCCCCGCCTTCAGATACGTCGCGTACCAGGCCAGATAGCGCTCCATGCGATCTTTCTGGTAACTGGGGCGCGCGATCCCGTGGAACTGGCCGGGATAGACCACTAACTGCGTGGGGATGCCGAGACTGCGCAGCGCCTGGTACATCTGCTCGCCGCCCACCAGCGGGACGTTGAAATCCTTCTCGCCGCCCAGGAACAGCGTGGGCGTCTTGATCTGGTCGGCGTGCAGGAACGGATAGGAAATGCGAATCCACGGATCGAGCCCTACCTTCCACGGCGGTCCGATCTCTTCGTCATACTGCATGATGTACTGATCGACGCCGTACAGGCCCAGCGGAAACGCCGTGCCGGCGCCGCTGGTGGCGGCTTTGAAGCGCCGGTCCCTGGCGATGATGGCATCGGTCAGGATGCCGCCGTAACTCCAGCCGCCGACACCCAACCGGTCGGGGTCGGCCAGGCCGATGGAGAGCACGTGATCCACCGCGGCCTGGAGATCGAGCACTTCCTTGTTGCCCCAATCGGCGGAAATGGCGGTCTGGTACTTCTCGCCCCGGCCCGAGCTGCCGCGATAGTTCACCGCCACCACCACATATCCGTTGGCGGCGAAAAGCTGCCGCTCGAAGTTGAAGGAATGCGCGTCCTGGCCGTTGGGTCCGCCATGAATGCGCAGCAGCGTGGGGTACTTCTTGCCGGCCACATAATCGGGCGGTTTGACAATCAGCCCGTGGACCTCGTTGCCGTCTTTCGCCTGGCAGCGGAACTCTTCCGTCGCGCCCAGATTGAATTCGGCCATGAGGGCGTCGTTGTGGTGCGTCAGCGTGCGGAGTTCGTTGCTCTCCAGCGCGTTCACCTCGGCCGGTTTGGTATCGGTGGCGGCCAGCACGGCGAGGCGTCCATCCTTGCCCTGGTCGATCGACGAGATCGCCACCGGTCCATGGAGCAGCCGCCGCACATCGCCGCCGATGGCCGGAATCCGCGCGGGATATTCGCTCGCATCGTCCGCCACCAGGAACAGAATGGCAGCGCCATCGGGGGTGAAGCGGGGCACGGAGACTCCGCGATCGAGCTTATCGGCGAGGATACTGGGCTCGCCGCCGGCCACCGCGACGACAGCCAGACGGTTCATGTTGTAGGCGCCGAGTTTGGCCCCGGAACCCTGCAAGTACACCAGCCTGGCGCCATCGGGACTCCACTCGGGGCGTCCGCGCGAGGCGGAGCCGTGGACGCCATCGTAGTGCGTGATCTCGCGCGGCGCGGCGCCGGCGCGCGCTTCCATGACGAAGACGTTCGAGGTGTTGTAGCGCTCCGCGTCCTTGCCCGAGCGGCCCAGGAACGCGATCGACTTGCCGTCGGGAGACCAGGAGGGCGCTGCCGCTTCCAGCGCCGCATCGGTCAGCGCCTCGGCCTTCTTGCTCTCCACATCGAAGAGATACAGCCTGGCTCCCGGCTGCGTCAGGTAGCCCTGTATGTCCTGTTTGAACTTGTAGCGGTCGATCACGATCGGCTTGGGCGCTTTGGCATTCGCGCCCGCGGCGGCGCCGGTGGGCCGGTCGTCATCGGCGGGATCGTTGGGATCGCGATCGGTCATCACGAGCAGGAGTTTCTTGCCATCCGGCGACCAATCGTACGAGCTGAGCCGGCTCTTCACGTCGGTGAACTGCTGCGCCTCGCCGCCGTTGCGGTCGAGCAGCCAAACCTGGTTGCCTTTGGCCTTCCCCGGACGGCTGGACAGGAACGCGAGCCAGCGCCCATCGGGACTCCAGCGCGGCGCGCTCTCGCTCTCCGGGCTGGTGGTCATGCGCAGGTGCACGGTGCCGTCCCAACTGGCGATCCAGACATCGGTGTCGCTCTTATCGGCGGCGGCGTCGACGGTGCTGACCGTGTAGGCTACCCACTTTCCGTCGGGCGAGATCTGGGCATCGCGCACGTCGTGGAAGCGGTGCATATCGTCGATCTTCAGCGCGCGGCGGGCGGGCTGGGAAAAGAGGAGGGATGCCGGGAACAGCACCGCGGCAAGCCAAAACATCCTGGTGCGGATCATGGGAACTCCGAGTGTAACAAGAAGTATTCAGCGCAATCGGCGGCAACCGATCCCAGGGGATTTCAACTCTTGGCAATGGCGCAATACCGCCCGTCAAGGATGCGCGTCAGGTCGTCCGGCGCCAGCACCATCTGGCAACCTCGCACACCGGCGCTTACCGAAATAGCGTCCCACAGGACAGCCGTCTCATCCAGATAGAACGGGTACGGTTTCCGCACGCCGATTGGGGACACGCCGCCGCGAATGTAGCCCGTCAATCCGAGGACCTCCTTAACGGCGACGAGTTCCACCTTCTTGTTTCCACTGGCGGCCGCTAGCGCTTTCAGGTCGAGCTCCGTATTCGCCGGGATCGAGGCTATCAGCACGCCGGAACGATCGCCGCGCGCCACCAGGGTCTTAAACACCTGCTCGGGCGGCATGCCGATTTTTGCCGCCACGAGGGGCGCGCTCAAATGGTCCTCATCCACCAAGTATTCGCGCAATTCGTAGGCAATGCCGGCGGCATCCAGGATGCGCGCGGCGTTGGTCTTGACGGGCGGCTCCTTCCTGGCCATCGATTTTATTGTAGGTCCCGGCGCTCCGGCGTCGGGACGGCACCGTGCGCCGCCAGGTGGACCGATGTGGCTTTGACCACGGCGGACACGATCTCGCCCTCGCGTAGCGCCAGTTCGCCGGCCGATTGCGCCGTCACCAGGGCCACCAGCGGAAAGCCGCAATCGAGATCCACGCGCGCCAGCGCGCCTTCCGCCATCACCGAGCGCACGCGTCCCGCGAGGCGATTGCGCGCACTCGATACCCGATCCATCTGGCGGGTGATGGCGACGTCCTCGGCGCGGATGCAGGCGAAGACGAGCCCGGTCTCGCCGGAATCCACGCACTGAATGCGCGCTTCGCCCACCTGCCCGCTCACCCGTAAGACGAGCAGCCCGGACTCGCGGCCCGCGATCTCCGCGGCCAGCACGTTCTCCACGCCCACCGATTCGGCCACCTGGAGATCGGCCGGCCGGCGGAAGACCTCCTCAACGGGCCCGGCCTGCCGTATGCGGCCATCCACCATCACCGCCATCCAATCGCCCAGCGCCACGGCCTCCATGCGGTCGTGGGTGACGACGATGGCGGGGACGCCGCCAGCGAGCAGCATGCGGCGCAGCTCGTAGCGCATGCGGGAGCGCGTGGCGGCATCCAGCGCGGAGAGCGGCTCGTCCAGCAGCAGCAGGGCCGGAGCGGCGCCTAGCGCGCGCGCCAGGGCAACGCGCTGCTGCTGCCCGCCGGAGATGGCGCGCGGCTTGCTGGCGGCAAGTTCGGACAGTCCGAAACGCGCCAGCAGCTCGCGGGCGGTCTGGCGGGGCGCGGCGTAGGCGACGTTCTCCGCCACGGTGAGATGCGGGAACAACGCGTAGTCCTGAAACAGGAACCCGGCGCGGCGCTCCTGTGGCGGCAGATGAATGGCGCGCGCGGCGTCGAACCAGGCGTGCTCCCGGAAGGCGATGGATCCGACATCGGGACGCTCTAAACCGGCGAGCATGCGCAATAGCGTTGTCTTCCCCGCGCCCGACGGGCCGAAGAGCACCGTGACCGGCGCCCGATCAAGCGGGATGAGCAGATCCGCATTCACTTCGAACGCCTTCGACAGGCGCTTGCGGCACTGGAAAATCAGTTGATCGGCCATACCGTCCAGGCGCGCCGCTGGAGCGCGTAGGTGAGCGCCAGCACGGTGAAAGAGATCGACAGGAGGAAGAGCGACGTCTCCCACGCCGCGCCGTAATTTAGCGCCTCCACCTGATCGTAGATGGAAATCGAAACGGTGCGCGTGATGCCGGCGATATTGCCGCCCACCATCAGCACCACGCCAAACTCGCCCAGCGTGTGGGCAAAGCTGAGGATGGCGCCGGTGGCGATGCCGCGCAACGAGAGCGGCACGATGACGCGCCGGAAGGTGGCGGCGCGCGACACGCCCAGGCACCAGGAGACTTCCAGGAGTTTGCGGTCTACGGCGGCGAAAGCGGCGGCCACCGGCTGCACGGTGAACGGAAAGCTGTAGAGCACGCTGGCCAGCAAGAGGCCCTGGAAGGAAAACGGCAGCATGCCGCCGGTGAGTTTCGCATAGAGCGCGCCCACGGGGCTGCGCGGGCCTATGGCCAGCAGCACGTAGAAGCCGAGCACGGTCGGCGGCAACACCAGGGGTAACGCGACCAGCGCTTCCACCAGGAACTTCCATCGCCGCGGGGAAAACGCCAGCCAGTAGGCGATGGGCAGGCCGAGGGCCAACAGAATGGCCGTGGTGGAAGCCGCCAGGCGCGCGCTGAGCCAGATTGCCTGCCAGTCCATATCACTCTCCGGGCACCAGGAAACCGTACTGCCGCAGGATGCGCCGGCCGCCGGAGGAAAGCAGGAAGCCGCGGAAATCGCGCGCCGCCGCGGAATCCTTCAGGATAATGCCGCCCTGCTCCATGCGCGGGTAGGCGTCCGGCGGGATCTCCCAGTAACGGCCGCGGGCGCGCACGGGAGGGGCCAGGGCGAGAGACATGGCGACGATGCCGGCGTCGGCCGCGCCGCTTTCCACAAACTGCAGCGCCTGGGCGATATTCTCGCCGAGCACCAGTTTCGGCTCCACGCTCGCGTACAGCCCCAGGGTGCGCAGCGCGGCCTGCGCGGCGCGGCCATAGGGCGCATGTTGCGGGTTGGCGATGGCCAGGTGCCGCAGCGAGGGGTCGCGCAGCGCCGTCGCCGGGTCGAGCGGCGAAGCCGCCGGCACCCACACCACCAAGCGGCCCACGGCGTAGGTGAATACCGGATTCCCCGCCGTCACGCCGGCCGAGGCCAGCTTCCGCGGGTACTCCACGTCGGCCGAGAGGAACACGTCGAAGGGCGCGCCATTGGAGATCTGCGCCAGGAAGTTGCCGCTCGAACCGTAGGCGATCTCCAGTTCCACCGCCGGGCGGGCGGTGCGAAACTGGCGGGCGATTTCCGGCAGGGCGAAGTTCAGGTCCGCGGCGGCCGCGATGGCGAGTTTTTGCGGCCGCGGAGGTGGTGCGCAAGCCGCACAGAAGAGCGCCAGCGCCAGCCCTATCGCAGTGGCATAAGGCTCCGCCTTGTGCATCCGAGCGCAGCTCGGACGTTGTATAAACGACGATGTCACTCTTAAGAGACCATACCACGCTTCCGCCCGGGCGGCGGGCGCGTTGGCGGGCCGAAATCGAAGCCACACGCGGCATATCGGGGCACATCGGGATTTGACCCTGGTGGCACCGTAGTATACACTCACCACCGTGGATAGACGTTTCTTCCTGCAAGTCGCAGCCGCCGCTCCGCTGCTCGCCAGCCCGGCGGACGAACCAACGTATCGCGTGGTAACCGCCTATAAACCCGCGGCGCAGCCCGGGATGCCCGGACCTTATCCGGGACAGGTGGTCAGAGTCCATTCCGAGAATTCCATCGACGCCGGCTCCGCCAAGGTGAATCGGGAATTGGTCAAGCAGATGCTGGCCAGCGGGATGAAGGCGCTGACCGGCGATGCCCGTTCCGAGGACGCCTGGGCGCGCTTCATTTCGCCCAAAGACGTGGTGGGAATCAAGGTCAACTGCTCGGGAGCGCCGCAAATCCGTTCCAGCCCGGAAGTGGTGGCGGGGATCGCCGAAAACCTGATTGCCGCCGGCGTGCCGGCCAAACAGATCTGGGTGTACGAGCGTTTTGAGAACCAGTTGCAGAGCGTGGGCTACGGCAAGTATCTGCCCGCGGGGGTGAACATCTTTGGCGTAGAAACTTCGCGCAGCTCGGTTCTCAACTACGATCCCAAGACTTACGTGGAAACCAGTTTCTTCGGCGAGGACGATACCCGGTCGAACGTGGCGCGGTTGGTCTCCGAAACCCTTACCAAGATCGTCAACGTGCCCAACCTGAAAGAGCACCAGGCATCCGGCGTGACGGGCTGCCTGAAGAACATCGCTTACGGCAACTTTTCCAACGTGGCCCGTTCGCACAATGCCGAGAAGACGCACACCAGGACATTTATCGGCACGCTGGCCGCCGTCGAACCGGTGCGATCGCGCGTGGTGCTGAATATCATGGATGGTTTGTACGGAGTCTGGCACGCCGGCCCGTTCAGCGAATCGGCGAAATTCCGCTTCTTTCCCAAGCAGCTCATGTTCGGCACCGACCCGGTGGCCATGGACCACAAACTCATCGACATAATCGAAGAGAAACGCAAGGCCGAAGGCGCCATTTCCATCTTCGACCGTTCGATGTCCCACGTGGGTAAGGACAATAGCAACCCGAACACGAATCACTATATCCGCGAGCCTGGCCACGTGGAGTACGCGTCGACACTGGGGCTGGGGGTCTTCGACGCTTCCCGAATCAAACTCAAGGTGATCGAACTGTGATGTTCTTACTGCTGGCGGCTCTACCGGCACTGTTCTGGGATGGGGCGGCGGACACCGCGCCGGTGTTGCGCGATGCCGGAATCAAGCAGATCCTGGTGCCGGCGGCGCGCCTCGCTTCGTGGAAGAGCGTGGACGGCATCACGGCGGAAGCGGCGGACCCGCAAAGCGCGGTGAAGGTGCTCGCGCCCACGGTGAATTACCGCATGAATGTGGCGGCGGCGACCAGTTCTCCCTGGATCGTGGCCAACGGCTGGAGGTTTATCCGCCGGCCCGGGGGGCGTTTCTACTACGACGTCACCGGCAAGCAGGCGGCTCTGGCCGCGGCGGAAGCTTTCAGTTATGCGGCCAATGCCATCATCCGCAGCGACGCCGCCGGGCTCAAACCCCTGGCGGCGATGCTGGATTTTCTGCGCACCATCGCGGGGGAGCCGTTGCCGCCGGTGGCCGACATCGGATACATCGACGATGGCTCGCCGGCATCCGGTGAAGTCATGAATCTGCTGGTGCGCGACAACCTGCTGTTTCAGTTGGTGGCCACACCGGACCGGCGCCTGAAGGTGAACGTAAAGCTCGGCACCAAGGAGTATCCGCTGGAGGACGCCAGGAACCCGGGCACCATCGCCCATGCGGTACGCTACAACCTGAGGGATGAAAAACGGAGTGTGCGGATCTATGGCAGCCAGGTGGTGGTCGCCCGGCTGACGGCCTCGGCAGGCCGCGCGCGGCTGCATCTGTTGAATTATGCGGGGGCGTCGCGAACGGTGGATGGGATCCGCGTGCGCGTGCTGGGCCAGTACCCGAAGCATCAGTTGTGGCTGGCGGACGGCGCGGGCGTCGAACTGCTCGACTACAGCGTGGAAGACGACGCCACCGAGTTCACGCTTCCGGAATTGAAGACTTATGCGGTAGTGGAATTGTCACGGTAAGTTAGTATGCAATTGACCTCAATTACAGCGCCTCTGGCGGTTTTACTTTGCCTGGCGGGCCGTGCGTTCGGCCAACCCGCCGGCCAGTTCGCCTACGATTTGCTGCTGCAAGGCGGACACGTTATCGATGCGAAGAACGGCATCAGCGCGGTGCGCGATGTGGCCATCAAGGACGGCGCGATCGCGGCCGTCTCCGAGCATCTGGATCCGGCCGCGGCGTTGAAGGTGGTCAACGTCGCCGGGCTGTACGTCACGCCGGGATTGGTCGATATCCACGCGCACGTGTACACCGGCACAGGGGAGCGCGGCTCTTATGCCGGCGATCTCAGCCTCTACCCCGACGGCTTCACCTTCCGCGTGGGCGTGACCACGGTGGCGGACGCCGGTTGCTCCGGATGGCGTAATTTCGAGGACTTCAAGGACCGCATCATCGATCGCTCCAAGACGCGCGTGCTGGTGTTCCTCAATATCGTGGGCAACGGCATGCGCGGCGGCAAGTACGAGCAGGATCAAACCGACATGGAAGCCGCGCCCGCGGCGGAGATGGCGTTGCGCCACAAGGGTCTCATCGTGGGTTTCAAGACGGCGCACTACAACGGGCCCGAGTGGACCCCGGTGGAGCACGCCGTGGAGGCCGGCACCCTTGCCAGGATCCCGGTGATGGTGGATTTCGGAAACGACCGCCCGGAGCGCCCGATCGCCGAACTGCTGACCAAGAAGTTGCGTCCCGGCGACATCTACACGCACTGCTATTCCGGGCTGCGCCACGAACTCGACGAATCCGGCAACCTCAATCCGGGAATGATCGAGGGGCGCAAGCGCGGCGTCATCTTCGATGTAGGCCACGGCAACGGCAGTTTCGCCTGGCGCGTGGCGGTGCCGGCGCTCAAGCAGGGTTTTCTCCCCGATTCCATCTCCACCGACCTCCATGTGGGCAGCATGAACTCCAGCATGAAGGACATGCTCAATGTGATGGACAAGTTCCTGGCGATGGGCGTATCGATGGACGAGGTGATCCGGCGTTCCACCTGGAATCCGGCGCGGGAGATTCAGCACGAAGAACTCGGCAATCTTTCCGTCGGCGCCCCGGCCGATGTGGCGGTGCTGAGCCGGGAAACCGGCCGGTTCGGGTTCACCGACATGTACGGCGCGCGGCTGCAGGCAACCCAAAAACTTGTATGCGAACTCACGGTTCGCAACGGCAAGGTGGTCTACGACCTGAACGGCATCAGCCGTCCGGATTGGGACAAACTGCCGAAAAACTACATGCAGACGGGGGATCCGCGATGGGATGGCATCATGCCGCAGAGACGGTCCGCCCCGGTTCCGCCGCGCGGCGCCAAATAAGATAAGGATTTTACGGGCTTCGATGCCGAATATCGCTGGAATCCCGTAGCCGTCGGTCGTGGGCCGGGTGTATACTAATCCGAAGCCAGGTTTCATTGCCTGGTTAGAGATGCCGTTCGCACGAGTGGCTGTAACGGGTCACCGGATGGGCGGCATGGGGGAGTTGTGATGCAAAAACTAACGAGCATATTGATAACGGGGCTCGTGTGTCTGAGCCCATGGGCAGCCTACGCGCAGGAGGTCAGCGCCGGCATCACCGGGCGGGTGACCGACCCCTCGGGAAGCGCCATTGTCGGCGCTTCGGTAACGGCGAAGGACCTGGATCGCGGCACGGAATGGCCCACGAAAACCAACGAAGACGGGATCTACGCGTTCCCGCGCATTCCGGTGGGCACCTATTCGCTGAAAATCGAGGCCAAAGGCTTCAAGACGTCGGCGGAACC
>Ga0182030_10007037_pt1 | contig 23566 bp, 21 predicted proteins | sample 812S3MmetaG_FD_121299 | JGI IMG/M metagenome (GOLD analysis project Ga0182030, IMG submission 121299) | Permafrost microbial communities from Stordalen Mire, Sweden - 812S3M metaG (Illumina Assembly) | ecosystem: Environmental > Terrestrial > Soil > Wetlands > Permafrost | place: Sweden...
CCGGCGCCCGACGGGTGCGAACCGCCCGAAAAGGCCGCCTGAAAGGCGTCCCCGGAGGGGACCCCAGGGCAAGATTGCCCGCCCCACAATTAATGCAGAGTGCTGCATTGAAAAACTAAGTGGTATTGTGCTGCAACCTGCCCACCAATCACACCCGCAGTTCGTATCCCATATCGCGCATGCGCTCGATGATGTCCGCGCGGATGGCGGCGATCTCGTCGGAGGAAAGCGTGCGCTCGGGCGAGCCGACAGTCAGGCGGAAGCTGACGCTCTTCATGCCTTCGGCCAGCGGCGGACCCGCATACTGGCGCACGAATTGAATGCTCTCGAGCAGCGGGCCGGCGAAACCGGCAATAGCAGCTTCCAGCTTGCCCGCCAGTTCGCGTAACGGCGCGATCACCGAGAGATCGAAGGCGCTCGACGGATAGCGCCGGATGGGCGTGTACTTCGTCCGTTCGCCGCTGAGCGATTCCACCAGGCGCAAATCCAGATCGAGAATCGCCGCGCGCCCGTTCTCCACCAACCTGGGATGGAGTTCGAAGAGGCGTCCCACCACCGCGCCCTTCCACTCGATCTTGGCGGCGCGCGCGGGATGCTCGTAGCCGCGAGCTTCGCCGGGGACGGTCAGCGCCCCGGGCAGCAGGCATTCGGCGACCCGCTTGAGTTCGAAGATGCCGCTATCCTGACGATCGTAGAGGGCGGCCACAAGGTGCGGGATTTCGTCCGGAAGCCCCTGCTCCCTCCGGTGGATCTCCAGGCCGATTTCGAACAGCCGGAAGCTCTCCCGGTGTTTGGCGTTGCCGGTGATGTTCTTCCAGATGCCCGGCAAGAGCGAGGCGCGCATCAATTCCTGATTGCTGGCGATGGGGTTGGTGACGCGGATGAGCGCCGCTGGGTCGAAGCCGAAGGCGCGCACCGATTCCTCGCTCAGAAAGCTGTAGTTGTAGACTTCGGTGAACCCGTTATCGACGAACAGATTGCGCACTTCATGTTGGAAGCGGCGCACCGGATTGCCGGGCGGCACGGCGGCGGGCACCAGCGGCGCCCGCGGGGTGATGGACCCGTAGCCCACCATGCGGCCCACCTCTTCCACCAGATCGTCCTTGATGGCCACATCCTTAGTGGCGCGCCAACTGGGGACGGTCACCGAGAACACGCCGGGCTCGGGTTCGCTGACGCCGAACGCCAGGCTCTCCAGAATACGCCGCACCTCGGCCGGGGCGATGGCGCGGCCCAACTTGCGCTCCAGCCACGCCAGGGAGAGTCGGATGTGCACCTGCGGGTCAAAGTCGTTCCAGCGATCATCCGCTACGCCGCCGACGAGCCGAGCGGTGGGACAAATCTCGCGCAAGAGTTCGACGGCACGGGCGAGGCCGCGGACAGTGTTGGCTGGGTCCTGAGCTTTTTCGAAACGCATGCTGGCGTCGGTGCGCAGCTTGATTGACGAGGAAGTTCGGCGGATCGAGGACGCCTGGAAATTGGCGCTTTCCAACACGATGCGCGTAGTCCTCTCGCTGATGGCGCTATCCGCGCCGCCGATGACGCCGGCGAGCGCGATGGCGCCCGCCGAATCCGCGATCACCATGTTCGAGGGGTCGAGCGTATACGCTTCATCGTTGAGCGCGCGGAAATGCTCGCCGGGCTTCGCCGGGCGTATGAAGATGGTGTCTCCGTTCAGCAGATCGCGGTCAAAGGCGTGCATGGGCTGCGCCAGCTCGGCCATGATGAAATTCGTCATGTCGACGATGTTGTTGATGGGGTTGAGGCCGATCGCCGTGAGCCGGTATTGCAGCCACAACGGCGAGGGCTGCACGATGACGTTTTCGAAAACCAGCGCGCTGTATCGGGGGCAAAGCGCGTACCGTTCGATCTTCACGTCGATGGCGGAGGGGTTGGAGGGGAGCAGGTCCAGGCGGACGGGGTCCTTAAGCGGCAGCCCGAGGATGGCGGCGACCTCGCGCGCCACGCCTTCGTGGCCCCACAGGTCGGGCCGGTGGGTGATGCTCTTGTTATCGATCTCAATGATGCTGTCGGGGAAGAGGCGATCGAGCGAACCGAGTTCGACGATGCCGGAGTGATCGCGGTTGATACCGAGTTCGGCGGCGGAGGCCAGCATGCCGTCGCTCTCCACGCCGTTGACTATTTTCCTTTCGAGCGGGACATAGGCCGTCAGCAGGCCGGGGCGGCAGTTGGGCGCGCCGCAAACCACGGTCCTGATGCCGAGCGCGCCGGCATCCACCACGGCCTTCACGTTGTGGCTGTCGGCAATGGGCTCGACCGATTGCACGCGCGCGATCGAGGCCTCCCCCAGCAGCGCGCCGGTCTCCTCGATCCCCTCGCACTCGGCCGTCTTCATGGTGATCAGCCGTTCCAGGGGCGCCGCGGCCTCCCTCAGGCCGGGAACGAATTCGCGAATCCAGTTGTAAGAGAATTTCACGGTTAGAACTGCTCCAGGAAGCGCAGATCGCCGCCTTGCAGGTGGCGGATATCGTCGATGCCGTACCGCATCATCACCAGGCGCGTCAGGCCCAGCCCGAAGGCGAAACCGCCCCATTCATCGGGATCGATGCCGCTGGTGCGCAGCACGTGCGGGTTCACCAGGCCGCAGGGCAGCAGTTCCACCCAGCCGCTGTGCTTGCACACCGGGCACCCGGGGCCGCCGCAAATCAGGCACTGAATATCCAGTTCGAAGCCCGGCTCGACGAAGGGAAAGTAGCCCGGACGCAGGCGCACCGTCACCTCGCGCTGGAAGATGGCGGTGAGCAGCGTCTTCATGAAGTAGAGCAGGTGCGCCACCGAAACGTGGCGATCGATCATCATGCCTTCGAGCTGGTAAAAGGTATGCTCGTGGCTGGCGTCGACGCTTTCGTTGCGGAACACGCGGCCGGGGGCGATCATGCGCAGCGGCGGCCCGAGGCGCTCCATGCCGCGCACCTGTACGGGCGAGGTGTGGGTGCGCAGCAGGTTGCCGCCATCCAGCCAGAAGGTGTCCTGCATATCGCGCGCCGGGTGGTCGGGCGGGATGTTCAGGGCGTCGAAATTGTAGTATTCGGTCTCCACTTCGGGGCCGTCGAGCACGGTGAAGCCCAGCGAGACGAAGAGGTCTTCGAGTTCCCGCTGGATGCGCGTGATGGGGTGCAGGTGGCCGCGGCGCGCTCCCGGCGCGGGCAAGGTGAGATCCACCCATTCGGCATCGAGGCGGGCGCGCAGGGCTCCCTCGTCGAACGCCTGCTTGCGGGCGTCGAGCGCGGCTTCCAGTTGCTGCTTGGCGGCGTTGAGCAGTTGCCCGATGCGCTTGCGCTCTTCGGGCGCGAGTTTGCCCATGCCCTTGCTGATTTCGGCCAGCGCGCCCTTGCGGCCCACGGCGTCCACACGGACCGCTTCCAGAGCTTCCGCCGACGGCGCGGCCGCGATGCGCGCCAGGGAACGCGACGCCAGTTCCTGTATGGATTCGTCAAGCATGTGATGGAAATTTTATTGTAGCAACTGGCGGAGCGAAGGCTCCCGGCGGCGCGGGGATATGGGGTGCTTAACCGTTTTGGGGGAAGCGCAGCCGCAATTGCTTGTGGGGCAGCTTGGCAAGCTGCGCGCCGGTTGTTTACCGGCACAACTGGCGGGCTGGCGCGAGACAGAGGCGGTAGCCAACCGCCGCGCAGGTTAACAACCTAATGCCACTCGTTTTCCCCAATACCGATCATTCTGCATTAGTTGTGGGGCAGGCAATCTTGCCTGCGGCCGCCTTTCAGGCGGCCTTTTCGGGTCGTGCGCGAAGCTTTCGCACCCGGCAAGCGCCGTCTGAAAGCCGGCGGCAGCCAGAATTGGCTGCCCCACAAGATATGCAGAAAAAAACGAGTGGCATTAGGTTAACAACCTGCCCCACAACCCGGTTCACGATGCGTTCCCCCCAAAACGGTTAAGCACCCGCGGATGCGAGGCGCGCAACCCCGCCCTACAGCACCACCACCGTCTTCACATTGACGAATTCGCGAATTCCCCAGGCGCTGAGTTCGCGCCCGTACCCCGACGCCTTGACGCCGCCGAAGGGCAGGCGCGCGTCCGACGCCACCATGCCGTTGATGAACACCATCCCCGCCTCGATCTCGTCGATGAAGCGGTGTTGCTCGCCGGCGTCGCGGGTCCAGGCGCTGGCTCCCAGTCCAAACCGCGTATCGTTAGCCAGGTGGATGGCCGCGTCGATTCCGCGGGCGCGCATCACCACGGCCACCGGCCCGAATAACTCCTCGCAGTACGCGGGTGAATTCTCCGGCGCGTCGGCCAGCACCGTGGGCGCGTAATAATTGCCGGGACGCTCCAGCCGGTGCCCTCCGGTCAGCACGCGCGCGCCCGCCGCTACCGAGCGCCGCACCTGCTCACCGAGTTCGTGCAGGATAACGGGCGTCGCCAGCGGACCCACCTCGGTGGCCTCCCGCATGGGGTCGCCCACCACCAGGCGTGCCATGGCCTCGACGAATCGCTGCTCGAACTCATCGGCGATGGCCTCTTCCACGATGAAGCGCTTGGCCGCGATGCAGCTTTGGCCATTGTTGGTGACGCGCGCCTGCACGCCGGTGCGCACCGCGGCATCCAGATCGGCGCTGGGCATGACGATGAAAGGATCGCTGCCGCCCAATTCCAGCACGCATTTCTTGATCTGCCTGCCGGCCTGCGCCGCCACCTGCCGGCCCGCCGGCTCGCTGCCCGTCAGGGTGACCGCCTTCACGCGCGGGTCGTCAATCACCGGCCGCACCTGCTCGGCGCCGATCAACAGCGTCTGGAACACGCCGGCCGGGAATCCGGCGCGCCGCACGATGTCCTCGATGGCGAGCGCGCATTGCGGCACGTTGGATGCGTGTTTGAGCAGGCCCACGTTGCCCGCCATCAGGGCCGGCGCGAGGAAGCGGAATACCTGCCAGAAGGGAAAATTCCAGGGCATGATGGCGAGCACCGCGCCCAGGGGCTGATAGCGGACGAAGCTCATGGCGCCGCCCATTTCCACCAGTTCATCGGCCAGCAGGCGTTCGGCGTGCTCCACGTAATACCGGCAGGCGGTGGCACTCTTCGCGGCCTCCTGGCGCGCGGCCGCCAGCGGCTTGCCCATTTCGAGCGTCATGATGCGCGCGAACGCATCCTTTTCCGCTTCCAGGATTTCGGCCGCGCGAAGCATCCAGCCGGCGCGCTCGGCGAACGTGGTGTGGCGCCAGGTGCGGAACGCTTCGGCCGCGCTCGCCAGCTTCTCTTCCAGTTGCGATTCGGTGAGCGGATCGAAGCTGGCCACTCTCTCGCCGGTAGCGGGGTTTACGGTAGCGATCATTACTCTCTATTCTCGGTCAACAGGCGCGCCACGCGTAGTCCTCCGGCGCGCTGAATGCCAGGAACGAAGAAGCCATCCACGTATTGCTGGTCCGTACCTGTGAAGTTCGATACATTCGCCTTCAGCACCACCCGCTGCCTGGAGAGCGCCGCCGCGAATTGGCACCATACGGCGGCTTTGCCCACCCCCACCAGTTCGACGTCGGGCGCGTCCAGCCAGCGCAGCACGGTCAGGATATCCTGCACGCGATTGGCATCGTCGCCGCGGTTGAAGGTGAGGAACATCTTGGCATCGCGGTCGCGCGGCGCTCTGGCGGCGCCGGTCTGGAATGCGTCGATGGCGTAGATCGGACGCCCGGTGCGAACCAGCGCGGCGAACTCGGGGCTGATGCGCGCGGCCTCGGCGCCATCGGGATGGATGAAGAGCACCTTGCGGCCTTCGCCGGGGAGCCAGAATCCGCCCACGCGGTCGCCGCGGCCGGGACGGCCGAAGACGATCTTCTCGCCCTTGGCCTCGCTGACCACGCGCTCGGGCCACTCCGCGCCCAGGGCGAGTTCCAGCATCTCGCGCAACTGGTTGCGGTCCGCGATCTGCCCCACCAGCGTCTGCGCCGTGCGCACCCATTGCGCGAAAACTCCCGCGTAATCCAAGGCGTTGGCCGGGAGCGTGCGATTGTGCAGGGCGAGCATGTCCTGAAGCTTTTCGAGGCGGATGCCGCGCTCCTTGAACTTGGCGGCGTCGGTTTCGCCCAGCACCTGCTTGCCGAAGAAGCGGTAGACCGCCTCGCGAGCCACCTGGTTGTAATTGTGCGGCGCGTCCTGGTGCATGGCTTCCACGTTGGCCGCCTTGTCGAAGAGTTCGTAGATGGCGCGCACGGCGGGGAACTCCTCGGTGAGATTATTCTTCGTCCAATCGCCGGTGGCCGAGATCATGATCATGGGCCGCGGCGCCATCATGGCGGCGATCTCCACGTTGAACGTATCCAGGCGCAGGTTGGGTGCATTCTCGCATTGCCCGCCGCCCTGCATGATGGCCGAGATCATGTTCACCGGCGCGGAGAACTGTACACGGTCGTCCACCGCCGTCAGCAGAAACGTCTGCGTTCCCCCGCCCGATGCGCCGGTGGCGCCGATGCGCGCCGCGTTGACGCCGGGCAGCGATTGCAGGAAATCCACCGCGCGGATGGAGTTCCACAATTGCAGGCTGAGCGGTCCGAAGTCCCAGAGCTGTTCGGCGGGGCTGCCGAAATCGTGCGGCGTCTGGATGGTATCGTTGTAGCCCACCATGTCGTAGCAGAAGGTCACGTAGCCTTGCTCCGCCAGGTTGATGCAGCGCGCCGGGATCGACGCGTTCACTCCATGCTCCAGCCGCCCGTAGGTCCAGTGCCCGTGCGGGGAGACGATGCCCGGGAAGCCGCCGGCGGGCGCCGCCTTCATCGGGCGGTAGAGATTGCCGCCCAGATAGTAGCCCGGCATGGTCTCCAGCAGCACTTTCTCGATGGAGTAGGTCTTATTCTCGATGCGCCCGAAAATCTGCGGATGCAGGTCGTTCTTCGGCGGCATGGGCAGCAGGCCGGCGGCGGAGAGAATCTGTTGGCGCAGGTGCGCGCGCCGCGCCTGCCACTCGGCGAGCGTCTTGTAAGTGCGCGCGGTGAAGTGGGTATCGGTATTGGGAATCTCGGTATTGCGCGCGTCGGTTGCCGGGATGGGCTCCGGGGTCTGCGCATGCAGCGCGCCGCAAATCAAGAGAGTTAGTAAAGTTCGCATCCTAATCACGCTCCAAAAGGCCAGACTCGTTCGATGGTTTTGTTCATGATCCAGTTCTTGTCCTCGGCGTTGAGGAATTTCATCTCGTCGCGCACCACGCCGAGCGCGCGCTCGTAGGTGGACACGTTCTCCACGATGGGCCAGTCCGTGGCCCACATCAGGCGCTGGGGGCCGAAGGCCGCGTAGAGCCGCTTGACGTACTCCTGCGCGTCCAGCCACGGATAGGGCTGCTTGGAAATCGACCAGGTGTGCGAGATTTTAACGAACACCTTGGGGTAGCGCTTGAGGGCAATCAGCATTTCGAGTTCGGCGGGCTGATCGATGGGGCAATCGGCCATGTGGTCGATGACCACGGTCAGGTCCGGCAGTTTTTCGAGCAGCAGCGCCACTTCCGGCATGCGCGCGATGGGCGCGAGCACGGTCATGGGCACCTTCAGATCCTGGCATCGCTTCCAGAGCGGGGGCATGAGAGGGCCGCGAAACCAATCGCCGGTGGCGTTGCCGGCCGGAGAGAGGCGCACGCCGCGAAAGCCCTGCGCGGTGAGGCGCGAGAGCGTGTCGGGCGCCGCGGGGTCCAGCGGATCGACGCGGCAGACCCCTTGAAATGTGCCGGGAAACCGTTTCAGCACGGCGGCCAGGTAGCTGTTGTCGTACTTGTAGTGGATCACCTGGATGATGACGGTGCGCGAGACGCCGTTGGCTTTCATCAACTCCAGCAGCGTCTCCGGAGTGGCGTCGCGCTCCGGCACGCGCGCGCCCTCGGCGAACGGGAACGCGGGGTCGTGCTTCCACACGTGGACGTGGGGGTCGAGAATTCGCTGGTCGGCCGCCAGCGCGTTCCCTGCCACGCCGGCCAGCAGCGTGCGGCGGGTGACTTTAGACATAGATGGGCTCCAGTTTGTTGACCACGTACTCCGCGCAGCGCTCGTAACTGACGCGCGGTCCCTTGCGCGCCACGTCGAGATCGACGCAGAGCCACCCTTTGTAAGCGATCGATTTCAGCACGCGGTGGCAGCCTGGAAAATCCACGTCGCCATCGCCCAGGTCGAAGATATTGTCGAGCAGCTTGTCGCTGTTCTTGCGCGCGTCCTTGTAGTCGAGCAGCATCAGGCGGCTTTTGTATTTGTCGATGGTCTTGACCACATCGCAATCTGCCAGGTGGAGATGCGCGGTGTCGGGCGAGAACCAGAACAGCTTGGGGTCGGTCATCGCCATGCAGCGGTCCACCTCTTCGGCGGTCTGCACGATTTGCCCCATGTGGTTGTGCAGCCCCGCGCGGAAACCCATCTCGCCGGCCACCTCGCCAAGCTGGTTGTAGCACTCGCACATGCTCTTAAAGCCGGCCTCGGACGCATTGCTGCGATTGGGCGAGAACACCACCAGGTGGCTGGCGCCGAACTCCTTGAGAAAGGTCATGGCGGTGCGGGCGCCATTGATCACATCGGCGCGCCGCGCGGGGTCGTGGGCGGGGCCGTTGTAGGAAATGGTGATGATGTGGCATCCGCGCCTGGACAGCTCCTTCTGCAGCTCCGGCACGGTGATGTTGTAGGTTTTGAGGATTTGCGGGAACTGCGTCATGCGGATGCCGATGAAGCCGGTGTCTTTCATGACGTCCAGGATGTCGGTGAAGGGAACGCGCGGAAACGAGTTCCACAGGTTGGCGCCCAGCGCCCAACGGACATTCTTGTTGGCCGGCAGGCGCCCGGCGGCGCGGGCCAGCGTAGCGGCGAGAAGTGCTAATGTGGAGCGGCGGGTCATAGTCAATGATGTTACCCGCTTGCGAGCGCGGTTACCAGGGGGCTTGGCTCCCGAGGCTGGCGAGTGTCGAAAGGAGATGGCAGTATGAAATGGCTACCGGTACTATTGGCGCTATGCGCCTTCAGCGCATTGGCCGCGGACATCGGCGGCAACTGGAAGGCAACGGCGGAGGGACCGAACGGCGCCATGGAGAGGACCTTCACCTTCAAGCAGGATGGCAATAAGATCACCGGCGAGACGACGAGCACGTTCACCGGCAAATCCACCATCACGGAAGGCAAGGTGGATGGCGATACGGTGACCTTCACCATCACGGCGAAGATTGGCGATCAGGACGTCAAGTTGAACTACAAGGGCAAAATCGCGGCCAGCGAGATCAAGTTCACCAGCCAGATGGCCGATGGGGGCAACGCGCCCATCGAGTGGACAGCCAAGAAGCAGTAGGGGCGGGACGGGGGGCGCCGGCGAGGGTGGCTGCGGTACTCGCGTGGGGCCACTGTACGAGAAGAAGGTTTCACGGCGAGTGGCATCAAAACGCTGAGTTGTGTCGTCGGTAAACCCTGGCGAATATTCTGGAAGCGAATCCCGCGACGCTGCGGTCGAGATTGCCGATGGGAGCCATTCCCTCCCAGCGGCGATGGGGTAGTTCCTTTCTTTTGTGGAAAAAGGGGGAATCCGTAACGGCCACACACTTGCACAGATAGCCGCCGGAGAAGAAAATGCGAAAGCTACTTTTGACCACGCTCATTGGGATAGCCGTGGGGATAGGCGCCGCTCAAGCGGCGGAGATAGTCATTAAGCTCCGGCCGCCGGTTAGCATACACGAACACCGCACCGTCAGACCGGGCCCGCGGCACGTATGGATTGGAGGCTATCACCATTATGAAGGCAACGCATACGCCTGGACTCCAGGCCGCTGGGAGGTACCACCCCGCGAGCACGCGGTATGGGTCGCTCCCCGATACGAGCACAGGCACGACGGATATGTGTTCGTCGAAGGTCGATGGAGATAGGTTCGAAAGTGCAGAACTTGCTCTGGTGCTGCAGCGTTTGGTGGTGATGCTACCTGCACCCGGCCGTTGAAGTACGCGCGGGATCCGGCCCCGCCCTACCGGGACTACATGCTCGGCATGATGACGGCGTCGATCACGTGGATGACGCCGTTGTCGCACTCGATATCGGTCTTGACGATGGCGGCGTTGTCGATCATCACTTTGCCGCCCCTAACTTGACGGACAGGGTGGCCGAGGCGCCCTCGACGGTCGGGACCATGCCGGGCTTCACATCCGCGCCCGCCATCCAACTGCGCGAAACTGTGCGGCGATGCCGCCGGAGATTCCTTCAGTAGGCCGCGCCGAGCGGGGAATACTCGAAGCGGCGCGGATCGAGGCCCCGCTCCCGCAGCATGCGTATGCAGGCGCCGATGGAATCGCCGATGGCTTCGATGCGGCGCAAGGGCAGCGTGGCGGGCGAATAGACTTCGAGCGCGATGGTCTTGCCGGCCAGGGCGGCGCGCTCTACCAGCGTGAGCCGGTCGGGATTGCGGCCGAGGGCCAGGCGGGGGTCTTGGGCGGCGGATGCGGACATCGTGTGTGAATTGTATCAGGGGAGGAGCAGGGCGGTAAGTACGGCCCAATACAGAGGCCCTGCCTGCGGCTTCACCCAGGCCTGGTAGAGCGGGGCGTGCTGGTTCGGATTGTCCGCGGTCTCGCCGCGCATGCCGGTCTTGACGGCGCCGGGACCGAAGGTCTTTTCGAGCCGTGGCGTCTGGTCCGCGGGCTCGTTCACCGTGGCCTGGATCCGCATGCTGAGCTCATCCACGCCTTGCACACAGGTCACGCCCGGTTCCACCTGGAGGGTCAGGACGGCATCGGCGTCGGCGGGCGTGGGCCTCTCGGAAATTTCGGTGTTGCCGCGCGCGTCGGCGCTCACGATGGCGACGAAGTCGCGGCCGCTGGTGGCGGCGTAACGCTCGAAGGCTTCGATCGCCATGCCGTCGGGGTGAATCTCGCGCATGTGCTGGGTCAACTCCGCGGGGCCCATGAAGCAGGAACTGAAGAGCGCCTTCCCCGGGGTCCAACTGGCGGTGATGGCGAGACGGAAGCGTTTGGGCTGCGGCAGGAGTTTCAGGATGGCGTTGTGGGTGGTGTGGACGACGCCACCGGAGGGCGCGAGCAGGGCCAGCATGTAAGCGTTCCACTGATGGGCGTCGCGGGCGTCGGGTTTGGCGCCCTTGGCGAGCAGCATCCGCACGTTGCCGGTGCGGCCGTACTGGGCGGCGAGCATCAGCGGCGTGCGGCCTTGCTTATCCCTGACTTCGAGGTCGACGCCTTTGGCGACGAGCGCTGCGATTTCGCCGGGATGGCCTCTCCTGGCGGCTTCCAGGATGCCCCCCATCGGGGCGTCGTCCGCCAAAATGGGGAGAACGGCAACGAGCAGAACGACACAGCAGCGCATACTACCATTGTCCTCATTTCTTCGCGTCGATTTGCTTCAGCAGTTCACGGGAGGCGGCGTCCAACTGGCTGTCGCGGCCGGTTTCCCCGACGGGCTTGTCCACGGCGATATCCACCGGGCGCGGGTTCATCTCCATAGGCGCGCCGCTGGCGGTGGTGACGCGCGTACTCGGAAGACGCAGCACGCTGCCATCGATGAGCGTCGTATTGCCGGTGTAGATGATCCAGCCGGCGGTCGGCTCGCCGACTACCTTGCCTAACTTCAGGGCGCGATAGCCTTCGGTGAAATCTTCGGCGTCGGAGAGCGAGTGCCGGTTGGTCACCAGGATCGTGGGACGCTCCAGCGCGCGCTGGCCGAGGACCGCGCGCGCCGGCGCGGGCGCCTCATCGCGCGGCGTCATCTTCAGGTAGCTCTGGCGCGCCAGCACGTCGATGGCGTACACGTTCACAAAGCCGCCGTTGTTGTTGCGCACATCCACCACCACGCCCTCGCGGCCCTGGTTCTCCGAATCCAGATCCAGATAGAGCTGTTCCAGCGCCTGCGCCGACATATCGCGAATGTGGACGTATCCCAGCCGCCCGCCGCTCACCTTGGCCACGTAGGCGCGCTGCTGGTCGACCCACTGGCGGTACACCAATTCCTTTTCGGTCTGCATGGAGGCCGGGCGCACCGCGACCTCGCGCTTACCGGCGCTGTCGTTGATGGTCAGGACGACGCGCGTGTTGACCTTGTGATCCAGCAGGTCGTCCGGATTGGTGTGCGCCGCGATGGCAACGCCATCTATCGCCGCGAGGTAGTCGCCCACCTTGATGCCGCCGGCGACCGCGGCCGGTCCCAGCGGGATGACTTCCGCGACGCGCATTTTGCCCGTGGCCAGATACTCGGCGGCATCGAAGCGCAGCCCGAGTTTGCCCACGCTGCCGCGCGGCGGACCCTCGGCGCCGCCCGCCACGGGCGCCGAGGTTCCCATGTGGGAGGCGTTCAATTCGCCCAGCATCAGGGAGAGCACGCGGCGCAATTCGTCGGGCGTGCCGGCTCCGGCCACGTGCGGGGCAAAGCGCTCGCGGACGCCTTGCCAATCTACGCCGTTGAACTTCGGGTCGAAGAAGTTGTCGTTGAGGTAGCGCCAGGCTTCGGCGAAGACCTCGGTTTTTTCCTGTTCGAAATCCACGTCCATTTCCGCCGTCACCGCGAGCGGGCGGGAGGCGCGGGTTTCCAGGGTCGCGATGGTAATGCGGCCCTGCTCCAGGTAGAACACTTCGCGGCCATCGGGAGAAAACTGCGCGCCGGTCTTCGCTCCCGCCGTGGAGGTGACCTGGCGCGCCACCGCCGGTTCCGTGGCCAGTTCGTCCAAGGCGAAGGTATAGAGATTCTGCTGGCGCGCCGCCGAGGCGGTGAGCAGCAGGGTTTTTCCATCCGCGGAAATCTGCTGCAGGCGCGCATCGAGGCCGGTTTGCAGAAGGCTCAAGCGGTTGCGGATGTCCTCGAAAACGATCGCCACCGGCTTGGCCGGCGTGCGTTCGGGCGCTGGAGGCCGCGCGGCATCCTGGGCGGTGCGGGCCGCATCCGGCGAGCGCGGCGGAGTGGCGGGCGCGGCCGGCGGGGTATCGCGGAAGAGATCGCGGAAGCGGTCTTCGCGGAAGTGCGGCGTCTTCGGCACCAGGTCGATGCGCGCGATGTTGTTGTTCTCCGTCCGCTGGTTGGTGTCGAACAGAATGTACGTTCCGTCGGGCGCCCAGAGCACGGTGCCGCCGTTGGTATTGGCGAGGAAACTGATCTGGCGCGGCGTCCCTCCGGCGGCCGGCACAACGAACACATTCTCGAAGCTGCGATCGCCGGTGGTGAAGTAAGCGATCCACTGGTTGTCGGGCGACCAGGCATAGAAGCGGTTGGAGCCGAACGGAGGCCGCGGAAAGCGTCCGCCGGCCAGGGCGCGCACCTGCTTGCTCGCGGCATCGTACACGCACAACTGCTTGCCGTCGCGCACGAAGGCGAGCAGTTTCCCGTCACCGCTCCACACGGGAGCGGTTTGGGCGCCCGCGTCGCTGGTGAGGCGCGTCTCCGCGCTGTTGGCGAAATCGTAAAGGTAGAGACGATACGTGCCATCGCGGTCGGAGACGTACGCCATACGCTTGCTGTCCGGCGACCACGCGACTTGATTCTCGTTGGCGGTGGTGTGGGTGACGCGCGCCGCCGCGCCGGCCTCGCGGGCCGCCGCCGCGAATACCTCGCCGTGCGCGGTGAAGGCAAGTTTGCGGCCGTCCGGCGCCAGGACCAGGTCGCGGAACTGGTTGGTGAGCGAAAGGTGATTGACCTCCGGCGTGCCGGCGGCGCCGCGGCGCGTGATCTCGATAGGCGCCGCCTTTCCGGTGGCGGTATCCAGTTTCCAGATGCCGAAATCGCGCTCGAAGACGATGGTCTTGCCGTCGTAGGAGACGCTCGGCCACAGCACGCGGCCATCGTGGAACTGCGTTACCTGCCGGGGCGCGCCGCCCTTGAGGCTTTTCTCCCAGAGGTTTTCGGCGCCACCCCGATCGCTCATGAAGTAGACGCGCGCGCCATCGGCGCTCCACATGGGCCACAGGCACTTGAAATCGCCGCCGGCCAGCTCTTCGTATTTCGGCTCGCCGCCAAATGTGGCCAGCCAGATTTCGGATTCGTCGAGGTGGCTGTGGCCGTGGCGCCACCACTGGCTCGACGTGTTGCCGCGCGCCGTGAAGGCCAGCGACTTGCCGTCCGGCGAGGGCGCGGAGAAGAACTCGTTGACGTAGCGGTCTGCCGTAACCGCCACCGGCATGCCGCCCTCGGCGCCGATGCGGAAGATATCGTTCATGCTGCCCACTTCCTGCGCTGAGGAGGAAAAGTAGAGGAACTTGCCGTCGCGCGACCAGCCATCGAGCTGCTCCGCCGCGTCGTCGAAGGTGATTCGCTGGAGCGCGCCGGTGTTCAGGTTCAGCACGTAGATGTCGCCGTTTCCGGTGCGATTGGAAACGAAGGCGAGGCGCGTGCCGTCGGGCGAATAGATGGGCCGGGTTTCATTGGCGGGATGCGAGACCAGGAGATGGGCCTCGCCGCCAGCGAGCGGCGCGGTCCAGATATCGCCGCCGGAGACAAACGCAATCTCGGCGCGATTGGGCGCTACCGACGGCTCGGTAAAGTAGGGGATGGCTTGTTGGGCGAATCCGGCGGGGACCAGGAGAGCGGCAACGGCGAGCGAGGCAAGCTTGTGCATAGGAAGAGAGCCCTTCGAATCCACGATCCTAGCAGAAAGTTAGAATGCCCCGACGAATCGGGGCGGCCCGGAGGGCACCGCAACCGCCTTGAAAGGCTACGCTACGCTGCGCCGCGCTACAGTAGAAAAGGAGGCCGAGATCCGGTATGACGCAAATGGAAAACGTTCGGGACTTCCTGGCGCAGAAACGCTTTGCGTTTGTCGGCGTCTCCAGCCATCCGAAGGACTTCTCGCGCATGCTCTTCCGCGAATTCCGGACGCGGAATTACGAGCCGGTGCCAGTGCACCCCGAAGTCGCGGAAATCGAGGGCGCGCGCTGCTTCGCCCATTTGCGGGACATCCAGCCGCCCGTCGACAGCGTCCTCGTGATGACCTCCCCGGCGGTGACCAACCTGCTGGTGCCGGAGTGCGTGGAAGCGGGCATCAAGCGTGTCTGGTTCTACCGCGGCGCCGGCCAGGGCGCGGTCACCACGACCGCCCTACAGGTCTGCGAGGCCAACGGGATCCGCACGATTCCGGGCGAGTGCCCCTTCATGTTCTTCGACGGCACGCCGTGGTTTCACCGGTTTCACGGAGTGGTGAAGAAGATTACGGGCGCGTACCCACGTTAAAGCGCGGTAAGTTGACAGACGGCAAAAGGCGATCGCCTGTCCCACAAGGCTAACGCGGGATCTCGTACTTCTTGATTTTCTCGTAAAGCGTGGAGCGATCGATACCCAGCACGGACGCGGCCTCTTTGATATTGCCCTGGGTGCGCTGGAGGGTGGTGGAGATCAGCACCTTCTCCATATCCTGCATGGTCATGCCGGCGGGGACCGCCCAGGTCGCGGCGGGCGGCGATGTCTGCGCCAGAAAAGCGAAATCGCTCTCGGTCAGCACGCTTCCGCGGCACGTCACCATGGCGCGTTCCACGGCGTTCTCGAGTTCGCGCACATTGCCGGGCCAGTTGTGATCGAGCAGCAGGCGCAGGGCGCCTTCGCTGACCTCGCTCACATCTTTGCCCAACTCGTGGGAGAGGCGCTCCACGAAATGGTCGGCCAGCAGCGGAATGTCCTCGCGGCGCGCGCGCAGGGGGGGAATGCGAATCTCAATCACGTTCAAGCGATAGTAGAGATCGTCGCGGAATTTGCCTTCGGCCACGGCCTGCTGGAGATTGACATGGGTCGCCGCCACCACGCGCACGTCCACCTTCACTTCTTCGCTGCCGCCGACGCGGTAAAAGGTGCGATCCTGGAGGACGCGCAGGAGGTCCACCTGCAACTTCGGCGAAATGTCGCCGATCTCGTCCAGGAAAATGGTGCCGGTGTCGGCCATCTCGAACTTGCCGCGCTTCTGCTGATTGGCGCCGGTGAAAGAGCCCTTTTCGTGGCCGAAAAGCTCGCTTTCGAGCAGCGTTTCGGCGAGCGCCGCGCAACTCACCGCCACGAAGGGCTTGGACGCGCGGTCGCCGGCGTTGTGGATGGCGCGCGCCACCAACTCCTTGCCGGTGCCGCTCTCGCCCTGGATCAAGACGGTGCTGCGCAGGCTGGCGATTTCGGAGCACAGCCCCATGATCTCCTGCATGCGGGGATTCTTGCTGACGACGTCGTGCACCGAGTACTGGCGCGTCAGTTTCTTGCGCAGGATCGTGTTTTCGCGCTGCAGGTTTTTCACTTTGATGATGCGGTTGACCAGCAGCGAGATTTCCTCGGGATTGCACGGCTTGACGATGTACTCCTGGGCGCCTTCCTTCATGGCGGTGATGGCCGTGTCCACGGTGGCGTAGGCGGTGATGATGATGATGGAGGCCTCGGGGTGGAGGTTGCGGACCTGCATCATGGTTTCGATGCCGTCCATGCCGCCGGGCATCTTGAGGTCGACGAAGTAGATGGCATAGTCTCGCAGGCGCGCCTTCTCCACGGCATCGCGGCCGGACGACGCCGTGTCCACGACGTAGCCGTCCTCGCGGAGCCATGCGGCGAGCGACTCGCACATCACCTCTTCGTCGTCCACTACCAGAATCTGCCAGTGAGTTCTCATACTTGCACTCCCTCGGAATGGCGGCGCCATCGCGCGCCGCAGGCGGCGCAGAATGCGTCGTCCTTCAAATCGATCTGGCGGACGGTAGTGGCGAGCGACATCGCGCACGTGCGTTCCGCGCAGTGCACCAGGCCGAACAGATGGCCGGTTTCGTGGAGGGCTTCTTTGTAAGCGCGCACCAGAAAAATCTCGCGGTTGGCCGGGAGGCCATAGAATTCCTGCCGCAGCCGGGCGAAAGAAACCACGCCCACGCGGCCGCCCAGTTGCGCCTGTCCGAAAACGAAGGTCAGCACCGGGATGAAGAGATCGCGCTCCGTCACGGCGAGCACCTTGGCGGCGTCCGGGGGGCAACCGCGGAGGAGCATCCCGAGCACCGGGATGGAGCCGTACTGCCGGCGCTCGGCGTCGAAGGCGAAATCCACGCTGCCCAGTTCCAGGTTGCGCACGGGATAAGCGAACTCCGCCGCCACCCTGCCGGTGACCGCGGCGAGCGCCTCGCGCTCGACTTCTTCGGTAGCGGCGACATACAGGTACTTCATTCCCTGCGCGCCAGAACCGCCGGGGGCGGCTCCGTCCGCGCGGCTGGCGGCGCCAGGGGCAGCGACACGGTAAACGTGGTGCCCTCGCCCACGGTGCTCTTGACCTCGATATCGCCGCCGTGGGCTTCGATAATTCCGTAGGACACCGCGAGGCCCAAGCCTACGCCCTTGCCTTCCGGTTTGGTGGTGAAGAACGGGTCGAAGATCTTGGCCAGGTTCTCCGGAAGGATGCCTTCGCCATTGTCGGAGACATGCAGCAGCACGGCGCCGTCTCCCCGGGCCGTGGACACGGTCACGCGCCGTTCCGTTTTGCTGTGCGTCGCCTCCGCCGCGTTGAGTAACAGGTTGAGCGCCACCTGCTGGATCTGCGAGGAGTCGCAGGGCGCCGGCGGAAGGTCCTCGGACAACGTGGTCTCCACGGCCACGTTGCTGAGCTTCATTTTGTGTTCCACCAGGGAGAGCGTCATGCGCAGGATTTTGTTGAGATCGGCGGGCGCGCGCTGCGGCTTGCCGCGCCGGGAAAATGCCAGGAGGTCGCTGACAATGCGCCCCACGCGCGCGGTTTCGCTGGTGACCTGGCCGAGGTACCGGCGGAATTCGGGGATGCGGTTCTGCGGGATGCCATCGTCCTTGAGCATGCGCTGCAGCAGCATGGAGAGGTTGAGCACGCCCGAGATGGGGTTGTTGATTTCGTGCGCCACGCTGGCGGAGAGCTGGCCGAGGGAGGCTAGGCGGTCGCTCTGCAACAGTTTTTTTTGCGCGGCCTTGAGTTGCAGGGTGCGTTCTTCGACCTTGGTCTCCAGTTTCTGGGTGAACTCGTTGATCTCGCCGAGCGCGGTGCGCAAGCGGTCGCGCATGACGTCGAAGGAGCGCGCCAGCTCGTCGAGCTCCTCGCTGCTGCCGACGATGTCCAGCGGCTTGTCGAGTTCCATCTGGCTCACGGCCTTGGTGCCTTCGATCAGCTTGTCGATGGGCCGGCTGAGGAAGCGGCCGGTGAAATAGATGATGAACAGGCTGATGAGGGTGATTTCCACGGCGGTGACCAGGAGGACGCGGAACTTCATGCTGGCCACTTCGTGGTCCACGCTTTCCAGGTTGAGGCGCAGGTCGAGGACGCCGAGCACCTTCATCTCCGCCGGGTGGGCGTGGCACTGGGCCTGGCTGCACGAGGGCTCGTTGTAGATGGGTGTGGCCATGGCGAGGCGGCGGCCGCCGTTGGCCACGCGGAAAATGCGCACGCGGGTAGGCAGGTCGGCGGGTTTGCCCTCGGGCAGCGTCCTGGCGGCGCCGGCCTGGTCCTCGGGATTGGTGGAGAACATCACCTGGCCGGCGCGATTGAACATGCGGATGCGGTCGATGCCCTGTTTGAGAGCGATGGTCTGCATCACCTGGTAGGCGTCCTCGCGGTGGTCGTCCAACATGGCGTGCCAGGTGGCGCTGGTGATGGCCTTGGAGAGTTGATCGGCGCCAACGAACAAGGTATTGAGGAGCTGCTGCTGCTCGGTGGTCACATTGACGAGCCCGGAGACCGCCGCCACAATGATCACGATGACGGTGATCGAGAGCATCAATTTGCGGGCGAGACGCCGTGGCATAGTCGCTAATCAGGCCTGGAAATATTGTAGCTGGTGGCGGGGGTGTGTGGGGCAGAAGTCTACACCGGTGGCGGAATTACCGGCACGGGGCGGGGAAAACGGACAGGGTTGTCCGGCTGTTCAGACTGTTATTTATTGATAACAGGACAGTTAGTTCTAAACAGACCCTCGAAAACCGGCCAGATCTGTCCGGTTTTGGCCTTCCTTCTGGTGGAAAACCTCCTTCGAGATATGCATCAATCATCTATACTGATACATATGAGGACTACCTTGAATTTGGACGATGATCTGATCCGCCAGGCTCGCGAATTCACCGGCATCCAGGAGAAGACTGCCCTGATCCACGTGGCGCTCCGCGAATTGATTTCGCGGGGGGCGGCCCGCCGCCTCGCAGCCCTGGGCGGCACCATGACCAACTTCGAGGCTGGCCGGCGGCGCCGGCCGGTTGCTGCCCGATGACATTGGTCGACACATCCGTCTGGGCCAACCACTTCCGCTCAGCGCAACCGGCACTGATTCAGTTGCTCGACGAGGGGCTCGCCGGAATCCACCCGTTTGTGATTGGAGAGATTGCGGTTGGGAATCTCAGGAATCGTGCCATCACGCTCGCCGATCTCGCGGCGTTGCCGCAAGCGCAGGTCGCCAGTGAGGCCGAGGTGCATCACTTGCTGGAGATCCATCGGCTGTGGGGCACGGGGCTGGGCTGGATCGATCTTCACCTGCTGGCGTCGGCAGCCCTTTCGGGGTGGACGTTGCTTACGGCAGACCGAGTCATGAATCAGACGGCTCAGTCGCTGAAACTCGCCTGGTAGCCTCGGCTTATGCCACGGATGCACAAGGCGGAGCCTTATGCCACGCTCATTTTTCCAGGGGCAGGCCGGAATCCTTTAGGGCGCGCCAGCCGCCATCGAGGGAGATGGCTTGGGTGTAGCCCATCTGGCGGAGATTATCGGCCACCAGGGCGGAGCGGAAGCCGCCGCCGCAGTACAAGATCAGTTTCGTATCCTTGTCCGGCACTTTGGTTTCGATATCGCGCTCGATGATGCCTTTGCCGAGGTGCACGGCACCAGAGACGTGGCCGGCGGCCCACTCGCTTTCCTCGCGCGTGTCCACCAGGATGTGCGCTTCGCCAGAATCGCGCATCTTCCGGTAGGCCGCGAGATCGATCTCTTGGACGCGCGCCTTCGCGTCGTTTACCAGCTTCAGAAATCCAGGATTGTGTGCCATCGTTGGTTACTCCACCCGCCGGATCCTGGCTCCCACGGAAGCCAGTTTCGCCTCAATTTTCTCATAGCCGCGATCGATGTGGTAGACGCGGTCGATGACCGTTTCACCCTTGGCCACGAGGGCGCCCAACACCAGGGAGGCGCTGGCCCGGAGATCGCTCGCGATCACGCCGGCGCCGGTCAGCTCGCGCGGTCCGGCGACGATGGCCTGTTTGCCATCGAGGCGGATATTGGCGCCCATGCGCGCCAGTTCCTGGGCGTGCATGAAGCGGTTCTCGAAAATGGTCTCCACCACGATGGCGATGCCCTCGGCCTGGGTCATGAGGGCCATGTACTGCGCCTGGAGGTCGGTGGCGAAGCCGGGATATTCTTCCGTGGTCATATCGACGCTGCGCAGGCGTCCGGTGCCGCGGACCCGCAAGGAGGTGTCATCGGGCTGTGTCACTTCCACCCCGCATTGTTGCAGCTTGGACACGAGCGCGCCCAGGTGTTCGGGATGGCAGCGGGTGACGGTGAGGTCGCCACCGGTGATGGCGCCGGCCACCAGGAAGGTGCCGGCCTCGATGCGGTCGGGAATGATGGTGTGTTCCGCGCCGCCCAGGCGTTCCACGCCCTGTATGCGGATGGTGGAGGTGCCGGCGCCCTCGATTCGGGCGCCCATCTTGACGAGGAGGGCGGCCAGATCGGCCACTTCGGGTTCGCGGGCGGCGTTGCGCAGCACGGTTTCGCCGCGGGCGAGGACGGCCGCCATCATGAGGTCTTCGGTGCCGGTGACGGTGATGCGTTCGAAGTTCACGACCGCGCCGCGGAGGCCATGGGGCGCCACGGCCTCAATGTATCCGTGGGACTGGTTGATGGCGGCGCCCAACTGCTCCAGGCCGAAGATGTGGAGATTGATGGGGCGCGTGCCGATGGCGCAGCCGCCGGGGAGGGAGACGCGGGCGCGGCCGGAACGGGCCACCAGGGGGCCGAGCACGAGGCTCGACGCGCGCATGGTCTTGACCAGTTCGTAGGGTGCCTCGGGGCTCAAGATGCGCTCGGTTCGAAGGCGGACGGTTTCGCCGTCCACGTCCACGGTGGTCCCGATATCCACCAGGAGGCGCTCCATGGTGCGGATATCGCGCACGCGGGGGACGCGATCGAGCGTTACGGCCTGATCGGTCAACAGCGATGCCGCGAGCGCGGGGAGCGCCGAGTTCTTGGAGCCGTTGGTGGGAATTTCGCCGCGCAGGGCGGCTCCGCCGGTAATCACGAATTTATCCATAATCTACCCTTGGGGGAACCCTTTCACTATTCGCCGAGCGCCTGCCGAACGCGGCCGCGCGATGCGGCCAGACGGCGCTCCGCTTCCTGGCGCGCGACGCCGGCCTTGCCCATCACGATGGCGGTCCGCACGCTCATTCCACTGTCCGCCAGCAGAGCGGCGGCGCGCTCCGGCGAAACGGCCGCCGCCTGGGCGACGATGCGCCGGGCGCGATCGACGAGTTTTTCATTCTTCGGCTGGACGTTGACCATGAGGTTGCCGTAAACGTAGCCGAGCCTGATGAACGTCCCCGTGGAGAGCATGTTCAATACCAGTTTCTGCGCGGTGCCCGCTTTCATGCGAGTGCTGCCGGCGACGATCTCCGGCCCGACCAGGGGCGCGATGGCGATATCCACCGCGCGCGACAGCTCGGCATCGGGGGTGCAGCAAATTCCTACCGTCACCGCGCCCAGTCTTTTGGCTTCGGCCACCGCTCCCAGCACGTAAGGCGTTCTCCCGCTCGCCGCGATTCCTACGAGCACGTCTTTTGCCGTGAAGCCGCGGGCGGAGAGATCGCGCACGCCGATGGTGGGGTCGTCCTCGGTGGTTTCCGTGGCGCGGCTGAGTGCGGCTTCGCCGCCGGCCATGATGCCTTGGACCATTTCCGGGGGCGCGCTGAAGGTCGGCGGGATCTCGGATGCGTCCAACACGCCGAGGCGGCCGCTGGTTCCGGCGCCAAGGTAGAAGAGGCGGCCGCCCTGATCCAGGGCGGCGACGATGGCGTCCACGGCACGCGCGATGGCCGGGATCACGCGCTCGACCGCGGCGGCCACCTTTTGGTCCTCGGCGTTAATGATGCGAAGGGCCAGCTCGGTGGGTAGCGTGTCGATGGATGCGGAGGCCGGATTGGGCTGTTCGGTGAGTAATTTCTCCAGCACATTTCAGGCTAGCATCACGGGGGGCGTGCCGGTACCGAGAGAGTGTCGGAGAGGGAAGGGGTGGATATGACGCGGAGAAGACGATGAGAGAAAGAAGAGTCCGAGCTTTGCTCGGATTGACAGGCTGAAGCCTGCCCCACCAAGGCAGGTCCGCGAGATAGACTCAAAGGGATGCCTCTCGCCATTCAGGCCGACGATGTGCGGGCCGCAGCCGGAAGGATCCGGCCGTTGGCGCGCAAGACTCCCGTGATGACATGCGCCGGGTTCGACGCCGAAGCGGGCGCCCGCGTGTTCTTCAAGTGCGAAAACCTGCAGCGGGGCGGAGCGTTCAAGATCCGCGGCGCCGCCAACCTGGTGCTCTCGCTTTCCAGGGAATCGCTGGCGCGAGGCGTGGTGGCCTACTCGTCGGGCAACCATGCGCAAGCCACCGCCATCGCGGCGAAGTACGTCGGCGTGGCTTCGACCATTGTGATGCCGGAGGACGCGCCGCAGTCCAAGATGGAAGCCACGCGCGCCCACGGAGCGCGCATCGTCACCTACAACCGGTTTAAGGACAGCCGCGAGGCCATCGCGCAGAGCATCCTCAAGGAGACGGGAGCCACGCTGGTGCCGCCCTTCGATCACCCCATGATCATGGCCGGCCAGGGCACCGCCGCGATGGAGTTGCTGGACGAAACGGGACCGTTGGACGCCTTGATTACGCCGGTGGGAGGAGGCGGCCTGCTGGCCGGCTGCGCTACGATTGCGAAAGCGCAGCAGCCGGCGATCCGCGTCTTCGGCGCAGAGCCGGAGGGGGCCAACGACACGTTTCTTTCGATGCGGGCCGGGGAGCGGGTTGCGGTGCACCCCGACACCATCGCCGACGGGCTGCGGGCGGCCAAACCCGGGGAGTTGACGTTCCCCGTGGTACGGCAACTGGTGGAAGGAATCGTGCTGGTGAGCGAAGACGAGATCCGCGCGGCGGTGAAATTCGTGCTGCTGCGGCTGAAGATTCTGGTAGAGCCGAGCGGCGCGGTGCCGGTGGCGGCGGTGCTGTTCAGGAAACTACCTCCGGAGATCCGCACGGTGGGGGTGGTGATCTCCGGGGGGAATATGGATTTCGCGGACCTGGCGAAGATGTGAAGAGGGACAGGCAGGAGGCCTGTCCTACCGCTGGTTGGACTTGAGGACCTTTTTGCGCAGGCGGATGCTGCCCGGCGTGACTTCGACGAACTCGTCGTCGCGGATGAATTCGATGGCCTGTTCGAGGTTGAGAATGCGCGGCGGAATGAGGCGGATGCCTTCGTCGGAGGTGGAAGCGCGCATGTTGGTGAGCTTTTTTTCCTTGACGATGTTGACGTCGAGATCGGCATCGCGGGCGTTTTCGCCGACGATCATGCCTTCGTAGACCTCGGTTCCGGGGGAGACGAAAATCTCGCCGCGTTCCTGGAGGTTGAAGATGGCGTAGCCGGTGGTTCTGCCGGCGCGGTCGGCCACCAGGGA
>Ga0182030_10007038_pt1 | contig 23565 bp, 14 predicted proteins | sample 812S3MmetaG_FD_121299 | JGI IMG/M metagenome (GOLD analysis project Ga0182030, IMG submission 121299) | Permafrost microbial communities from Stordalen Mire, Sweden - 812S3M metaG (Illumina Assembly) | ecosystem: Environmental > Terrestrial > Soil > Wetlands > Permafrost | place: Sweden...
ATGCGCCGGGGGAAGCCCAGATTTGCCTGCGCGGCGGATACGCGCCCCAAGTCATCCAGATCGGCGGCTTCCAAATGCTCGATTACGGCAGCTCGGTCAAGCCCTCCAACCTGCCGCACAGCAGGATCACTTATCCGGGGATGGAAGCGGATGCCCCGTGGCGCAAAGACGCGGCAGAACGTATCGAGAAATGCCGTAAGGCCAATTTGAAAGTGGTTGTAAAAGATTCTTTGGGCCAGCCTCTTGCCAGCGCCACGGTCAGGATTGAGCAGCAACGTCACGCTTTCGGCTTTGGTTCTTGTGTCGTTGCCCGTCTGATCGAAGGAACAGGCCTGGACAACGACCGCTATCGCGAGATTATCAAGAACAGCTACAGCAAAGTCGTCATGGAAAATGATCTGAAGTGGGGTTCTTGGGATCGAGGCACTCAGGAGGAGCATAAAACCACACTTGCGGCAATGCGATGGCTGAAAGACCAGGGCATACAAATTCGGGGCCACAACCTTGTTTGGCCATCATGGCGTAACTCGCCTACCGGCATTGCTGCCTTCAAGGACAATCCGGTCGCCTTGGAGCAGGGCATCGAAGATCACCTCAAGGATATTGTGGAAGCCACCAAGGGACAACTCACCGAGTGGGATGTGGTGAATGAACCCTATGGCAATCATGATATTCTCGACCTGCTTGCGCCCGACGCCATGGCCTCCTGGTTCAAACTTGTACATCAGCTCGATCCCCGGCCCGTACTCTTCCTCAATGACTATGCGGGATTGACCGACCGAGGCGAAGATACACCTCACAAGGATGCCTTCGAAAAGACCTTGCGCTCCCTGAAGGACGAGGGAGCTCCCATCGGCGGGTTAGGCATTCAGGCCCACTTTGGAGGACAGCTCACCGGCCCTGAACAAATCCTAAAAGAATTGGACCGCTGGACCGCACTGGGCCTCGATATCCAAATCACTGAGTTTGATCTCGATTTTGACGATGAAGAAGTTCAGGGGCAATACACACGCGACTTCATGACCGCCGTTTTCAGCCATCCTGCCGTGAGTGCCCTTTTGACCTGGGGTTTCTGGGAGGGGGCCGATTGGAAACCCCGCGCGGCGCTTTATCGAAAAGATTGGTCCATCAAGCCCAATGGCCAAGCCTGGAACGATTTGGTTCTCAAAGAGTGGCATACCAATCTGACAGCGGAAACCGATGCCTCCGGCACCGTCTCAACGCGCGGCTTCCTGGGCCAATACCAGATCACCGTCACTTACCGTGGTGCCAGTAAAACATGGCCACTCACCCTTTCAAAGGACGGTGCCGTTCTGTCTGCAACTCTCCCACCGGGCGGACATTGAATTACAGGCTCCTCCCCTTGCCAAGAAAAGAACGGGCAGCAACTCAATAGGAGCCATTGCCCGTTCAGGGAGGAAATGAGTTGCGTTGTCCATCTTGGAGAGGACAATGTCCGCCTATGCCTACCAAGAAAAAATCATCCAAGTCCACAAAACCTGCCAAGAAAAAATCAACCCGTAAGCCCAATGCGGCTTTCATGAAACCTGTTCAGCCGGATGCTGTCCTCGGAGCTGTTGTCGGCAACAAGCCTCTTCCTCGCACCGAACTGACCAAGAAGCTTTGGGTCTACATCAAGAAGAACGGCCTACAGGATAAAAAGATCAGGACGCAGATCAATGCTGACGAAGCCCTGAAAGCAGTTTTCGGAGGAAAGAAGAGCGTTTCGATGTTCGAGATGACCAAATTGGTCTCCCGACACGTCAAGGCCTAGACTTGGTCTGGATCGTGATGGTCATGCCGGGGAATTTTCCCTCGCCAAGGTTAATGGACCAGCGTGGAAGTTTTCTGTTCGTGGAGTGCTCTAAACATGACCGCTTGCTCATCCAGCTTGAGCCACTGTCCTGGCATCACATCCTCATCCTCGACAAAACGCCAGGAAGTTATCCCGCTCTTCCCTTCGATTCCCAAATAATTCCTCACTGCGGGTGAGATGCTGAGTCCGGCATGGGTGTCTGCGGGCCGTTCGTGACCGAAGACATACTCAGCATGATCGTTACGCAAGGGGCCGACATCCTCCCATTGGGCGAAACAGACACGCCCTTCGACGTTATTGATCTCCACCCAGCGATCCTTGCAGGCAGAAACTGATTTTCCGCCCCTGTGCTGCCGATACCAGCCTGGGGGGAGCCACTGCCGCGCCTTATCGGGGAAGGCCAGATCATTAAAGGGTAGCGCGACATAAAACGGATTGAGAGTGGAGGCATGATTTCCCGATGCGTAGCCATTACGGGTATCAGGAGAATCCGTACCGTTGTTGGTTTCAGTCCACTTTGCATTCCACGCGCTGGAAGCTGCCGATCCTTCGCCAATCCAAAATAGGGTTGTGACGATGCCTGTTTTCCACGGATGGGTCGTCCTCGGTGGTTTTGTGAAAGTTATCAAAGCAATGCCATTGGTCGAATTCGTTGTCTTGGCCGGAGATGGGGCGTTTTGCGGCGGAGTTTCGGGCGGCTGCGCCGCAGCCTTGGGTTCCAATTCGATGATCTTAGCTTTGAAATCGTCCAACCGTTGGATGACAAGCGATGATTCCCACTGGGGGTCCGACTCGTGAATTTTCGCCAATTTGGTGTAACAATCTTTGAAGTGCTCCAGAGCTCTACGGTAATCGCCCTGTTTTTCAAGGTGCTCCCCGTCAAGCTTGAGTTAGATTTCGAGATACCGCTGTTCGAGGGTTGGCTCCGCGTAGGCAAGAGACATCGGCATGGTCAAAATCCACGCTAGAATAATCATCAAAGGTGCACGCCAACGCATGGGCTTAGATTTAATCTGATCAACGATGAAAGGCCAGTCCTCCGTTAAATGACGAATACGCGATCTGCACAATGATCGAAGTGAGCTGTGGATTGAGGAATTTGGAGATGACACTGGCAGATCATGGGGGAAATCACTTGCTACGTTTCGTTACACCTGGAGCTGATTTAGACGGAACTATAGCCATATTGTTTCCTTGTGCGGATTCTCCACATAACGCAATGACCTCTTGGGAAGCGTCTGGATGACCAAATGTGGGCGATAAAATGATTTTCTGAAAAACGATTTGGTACGTTTCGTGGTGCGTTCTGCAATTTTACCTCTGGTGCGGGTGCGGAGAATCGAACTCCGACTTCAGCCTTGGGAAGGCCGCGCGCTACCTTTACGCCACACCCGCGAAAAAGTTTATCCGATGCCGCTCATCCGCCCGTTCAGGCATGGGCATTGATCTTCTCGACAAGGATTTTCTTGGCGGCGGAGCCGACGACCTGTTCACGAACCGTGCCGCCCTTGAAGAAAAGAAGGGTGGGGATGTTGTAAATGCCGTATTGCTGGGCCAGTTGCTGTTCCTGGTCGACGTTGACCTTGACGATCTTGACCTTGTCGGGCAACTCCTTGGCCACTTCATCCAGCAACGGGGCGATCGCCTTGCAGGGGCCGCACCATTCGGCCCAGAAATCGACGATAACCAGTTTGTCGGCTTTAAGCACTTCGCTCTCGAAATCGAGAGCACCTACGGGGGAAACATTGGTACTCATTGAAGAGCAAGGTATCAGATCACGCCGTTAAAGCTAAGAATTAAAACAGTGGCCGTTCCCCAAGTTAGTAACGCCAGCACAGCGGCGAGGACGGTGGTAAGCATTGTCGAGCCCTCTTCCTGGAACTGGGCCGGCATCGCGGGCACCGGAGGCGCCGCGGTTGCCACAGAGGGCTTGATCGAAGCTGCGGCAACTTTGGGGGCGCCGGCGGTTTTGACGATAGTCGTAGCCGGCTTGCCGCCAGCTACCACCGGTTTGGCCACAGGCCTGGCTGCAACTGCGGCGCCAGCAGCGACAGCAACAGCCGGGGCGGCTCCCGCCACGGCCTTTGCGACGGGGAAATTCCCGGGAGCGCGAACCGCGGCAACGGGAAGATTGGGCTTGACCGTGATACGCGCCGTTTCCTTAGGAGGCGCGGTTTTGACGATGGAAGTTCCCGTCTTGCCACTCGGTTGGGGCATTGATGCGGGAACGGAAGCCACCGGCTTCATCGGGATGCTCGGAGGGGGAGGAACAACCACGGTCGTGGCCGGGGTGGATGAGGCGGGCGGTGTGCCGCCTGGAACAACAGGTTTAACGGGGCTCAACGGGGCAACGGGCTTGAGCGGACCAGCCGGAACCGGAAGAACGGCTCCCGGACCTGGTTTGGCTCCCGGCAGGACGGGAGCGGGAGGCATCGCCGGCTTCACTGGAGAAACACCGACCGGGGCCGGCTTGACTGGAGGGGGAGGGCCTGCCTTGGGCGTGCCAGATATGGGTGTTGAGGTGGGTGATTCCATGATGGGTTGCGTCCTACGAGGCGGAGCTACGCCGGCCTCCGTGGAGGATGGTGAGGGGGGAGGTATCGGGGTTGGCACTGGCGAAGCCGGGGCATTCGTCGAAGGAAGGAGGGCCGTGGTCGTCGGAGAGACGCGAGGCGGCGGGACAACCGTGCTCGACTTCTTCTTGGCCGCGGTCAGATCAAGTGCCGTTTCCGCTACAGCGGCGGCGGCGATTGCGGCCGGCACGACTGTCGCGGGCCGGGGAGGAAAGCTCGGTGCGGGTTCGAGCTTTTTGGTGGGCGGCGATTGAATGACGGCTGTCTTGGCAGGCGGAACTGGAACTGAGCCCGTAGGCGGCTTCGGTGCCGGCGAACCCGTAGCTGGTGGCGCCGAAGGCGCGACCGGTATGGAGCCGGTAGGCGGCTTCGCGGTTGGCGGAACGAATGAGGCAGGCAACGGCACGGGCACGACCGGGGCTGAGCCCATCGGCTTATTCGCTGCAAGCGGGGCTGCAGCGGCGGGCGTCGACGGTGGCGCGACAGGAACCGAACCGGTGGGCGGCTTCGCAGACGATGAAGGTCCCGTTCCAAAGGTGGGTATGACAGCTGTTTTACTTGGCGCTGTCGGCACCGAACCAGTCGGGGGCTTTGACGCAACGGGCATAACCGGGGCAGGCGTTGTCTGGGGCGTAATCGGGGTCGGAGCCGCGCTAATGGGTTTGGGCGCAGAAGAAATCGCGGGTACCGGTGGCGTTGCAACCGGAGCCGCGTTGATGGGCTTGGGCACAAAAGGAATCGCGGGCGCGGGCGGCGTCGCAACCGGAGTCGCACTGATGGGTTTGGGCGCAGAAGAAATCGTGGGTGCGGGCGGTGTTGCAACCGGAGCCGCGCTGATGGGCTTGGGCGCAGAAGAAATCGTGGGTGCGGGCGGTGTTGCAACCGGAGTCGCACTGATGGGCTTGGGAATAGACGGAATCGGAATAGCGGGCGGCAGCGGACGTACCGGGGCGGGTACCTGAGGCAGTGCGGCAACGGGGAGTGATTCTGCCTTTGCCGTAACCACAGGCAGCGACGGAGGTTTGGCCACCGGAATTGGTGGTGGTGGCATTTTTGCCACCGGCGCCGGGGTAACATCCAGAGGAAGCGTAACAGCTTGAGCTCCTCCGGGAGTGGCCGGAAGATCGACAAGGCGCAACGATCCTGTCGGTTTTTTAATCTGGATCGGAGGCGATGAAAATCCGGCCTGAGCAGGGCTTCCCGTTGATGGAGTAACGTCCGATTTTGATTGCGCACCTTCAGACGAGGGAAGAGGAGTAACGAGAGACGGCTGGGGCGCCATCGGCGACGGAGCGCGGGCGATGGAGGGCGGGATCGGAGGCGGTTGGGCAATTGGAGGAGGCTGGGGGATCGCAGGGGGCTGAGCCGCGGCAATCCTTGGTATTGGAGGTGGGGCAGATTCTGTCTTGGCGACGCCGGTCAGCGGTTGCGTGGCGGGCAAGGTAGGCGGCCTCGTCTGATGCGAAATGGGTTCAAATTTTTCCGGCCCATCGACCCTGCCACTCTGCACAAATACCTTGGCCTGGGGATTGGCAACAATGACCCTGGCCGGCGGAACGATAAGGCGGCCTGAGGGAGACTTCAACTCGACATCCGAATCCGTTAAGGGCTTCGTAACCGGGCGTTCCGGCACCGATGGGGTGGTCGTGCCCAAGGTGGGCACCGGTTGTGACGGCGGTTTCTGCGGAAAGAGAGGAGTCGTTTTCGCGCTGGACGGAGCTCCCGTCATGGGCGGCGCGGCAGGCTTCGGGGGTTGCGGTGTGGCAGTCTGAGTGAGCTTCGCGACACTGGGCATCGGCTTAGTTACCGCAGTCGACCAGGCGGGAGGGACATTCGCGACTGGCGCTGGCTCCAGCTGGCTCGAAGTATGCATCGGGAGCGTGGTCGCCGCTGAGATGTTCGGGCGCGGGGTCGGCGTTATCTTCGCGGACGCCGGTTTGAGAGGCCGCGGAGGTAGACTAATGCGGAGAGTTTCACGCTTTGGGGCGTTCGGATCCGAACCCTGAGGTGTCGCGGGGTCTGCCATAATTTTCCTTTTTATAGTTATTTCGGAAAATGTTCAATGGCGAAATTCGCAATCGTAACGTATTTATGAAGTTATCCGGGTTTTACTACCATGACATGTTGCCCCGGTTTGATGATGACTAAACAACAATCACGGGCTGTATATTTGAACTTTATTGCCAAAAACGGTGAAAATTCAACCACCCCTAGGCTTTCAACACCACGCTCAGGATCGACCGCGCGGGGCTTTCCACCACGCTATCGCGGTCGGCGGCGCGAAGATGAAAAGGGATGGCCTGTTCGGTGCGATTGAGAACCACCGCAGTGATGGATCCATCGGGGTTGACCGCCGCCGTGGTCTCCAGGTCGTCATGGCTGCTGGCGGAAATGATGCGGTAAGCGCCCGGCTGGATGAAACGGGCGAAGTGTCCGATATAATAGTAGGAACTTTGGAAATTGATCCTCTGCAAGGTCCGATCATAAAGAATGGGCGCGCTGCAATAATTACCGACGTGATTCGGCCCACCCGCTTCGTTGAGCAGGATGTTCCAGTCGATCCAGCCCGTCGTCCATCGGTTGAGATCGCTGATGATGGACCGGGCGTAGCGTTCGCCCATGTTCCATGATCCCTGATGGGCCCCCCCCTCCTGGCAGCCTTCCGTGAAGAGAAGTTTTTTGTCGGGGTAGACCTCATGGACAAATTGGAGGTTGTCAAAATGATCTCCGACATACCAATGGAACCCGGCGCCCCAGACATACCTGGCCGCCTCGGGGTCGTCGTAGATGGGCTTCACCCGGCTGTAGATGTATTCGCGATTGTGGTCCCAAACCAGGATACGGATATCGCTGCGCCCGGCCTGATGAAACACGGGCCCGAGATGATCGCGGACGAAATCCCGTTCCTGCTCCGCGGTATAAATACACGAATCCCAGGCTTGGGTCGCCGCCGGTTCGTTCTGGACGCTGACGCCAAAAATCGACAGCCCTTCCTTTTCCAATTCCTGCGCAAAACGAAGGTAATGCCGGGCCCAGAGATGCGCGCATTCGGGGCGGAGACTGCCACCCTGGTTCATGCGCCCGGTGGTTTTCATCCAGGCCGGGGGGCTCCAGGGCGAGATCAAAAGCCTGATTTTCCCACCCGATAATTTATGGGCCGCCTGCATCAGCGGCAGGAGTGCCTTTCGCTCGCGATCCAGCGTGAACGTGGCCAGTTCCTCATCTCCCGGTTTGTCGCAGCAGGCGTAATTTCCGAGGGAGAAATCGCAACTGTTGAGATGCGTCCGGCACAAATTATATCCATGTCCCTTTTCGGGATCAAAATAGGCGGTCAGGACCTGTTCCTGCAGGGCCGGCGGCATCTCGGCAAAGGTGACCGCAGCCGATTCCGTAAATGCGCCGCCGAAGCCTTCGATTTCCTGGAAACGCTTGTCGGGATCGAGGAATATTTCATTCGTGGTTTTCACCCGATCATCCAATAACGGCGGATCGAGTTTGGTCAGGCGATTGGAGGAATGAAGAGACGTGGCGAAGAGCTGAAAATGAGAGTCGTTCATAAAGGACAAAGTCGACAAACCGGAATAACCTGGAATCGTTACGGGCAAAAAAAGCGACGCCGCAGGCCCCCTCGGAAACGGCGTTGATGAAGCAGGTAAGATGTTTTGACGGTCATTTTCAAAGTTAATTTTTTGTAGCGTTAAGTTGAGGCGTCTGCCAGACCCAGTCACCTTCTTTATAATCGATCACTTTCGGATTTCGCGGATAATCTTTCAGGTAAACAACTTTGCCGCCATCGTCAGTTTGGTTCCAACCAACGGAATAGAGGATATAAGTGCCGTCAGGCCGAAGCTGATAATGGTAAGGCTGGCCGTTCAAGATGTCGTGAGGCAGTTCGTCGATGCAGGCGGGAACAAGCGCATCCAACGATGCAGAATAAACGCCATGGGCAAGGTGATAACGTTCCAGCGCGCAGGCGATACGGGCTTCATCGATCCAGACTTGGTCTCGTGCGAACTGTCGCGTTTCACCGTATAGTGGCCACCTACAGGTAGTAGCCCAGACATTCCAGGGCGCGTAAGCATCGAACCGAGCGCTCGCCTGTTCCACTTGATGTTGGACATCGAGGCTCACCTCTGGAAAGACCCGGCGTGACCGTGGATCGACCGTGGCAAGTTCTCTCAAAATAATGTCAGCCATCCGGCTCTTGTTGTGGTTCCACCAGCCGTCAGGCAAAGGGGGAATGAGCCCGACCCAGAAAGGCACATTCTCGGCTGTCCATGGAAGTACGGCGAAAATGACAGAGGGGCGCGCAAACGCACGTTTCTTGAAACAATCGATATTCGTGATGGATTCAGCAGCTTCACTTCTCACCGAAAACTGAAAGTCTTCCAGAAAATTGATGGGCTTAAGCATTTGCTCAAGTTCGACCAGTTGAGCGTCAGTCCAGTCATGTTGAGCCAAACCATCGTAGATGGCCTCATCGCCAATTAAGGTCATTGCTATAGCAACCAGGCCGCCGACAAGGCTGGGATCATGCCTCACCCCGGACGCGATCTTGAAATTGATTTTCAGATCTTCCAAGGCCAAATCGGACTTGTGATGATCCAAGGCGAGAATGGCGTGGAGCGTCAGTATCTGGGAGAGTTCAATCTGGTCGGTTACAGCCCCTAGGTTGCGGTTCATCGGAGGCGAGACGGCATAATCTTCGGATAAACGGCAAAGGGGCCGCGTCGGTGCGACAGCGAGGAAATCCGCGAGAAAGGGATAGAGGGCATCGAACTGGTCGAGGGTGTCGTCGGGTGCTTTCGCACCCTTGAAAGCAGCCGAGTAATTGGCGGCGATCATTTTTTGAATCTTCGCCATGTCGGGCAGATCGCCCTTTTGCCAATGGCCAATGGCACTAAAATCAAGGGGCGGAAGCTCGTTGCGCATGGCTCGTCGCAAGTTGACCAAGCCGGGATAAGAACTGCCGTCGGAGTATTTGACCGGCTCTATCTTAAAGAGCTGAAGCGCCCCGAGATTCTGGTCTTCGGGTATGGGTGGAGGGATAAATTTGGTATAGTCGAACGATTCGCCCTTGGCCTCCCACTCGGCTTTGGTGACGGCCCAGGCGTGCGCTCCACGCCAATCTTCCTCGACATAGAAGAAGAAGATAAGGGCTATTAGTCCAAGGACGAATTTAAGAAAGATCCGGTTCCAGAAAAAGCGCGCGAGACCTCTCCCGATGCACGCGAAGGACCGCACGACGCGTGGAAGGAACCGCAGGATGGGCGATTTCTCAAATCGGAATAAGGGATGTTGCAAAGGTTCCATGGAATTCGCGGAATCGGTTTTTAAGCCGTCTGGGCCCGCAAAAGCGGAGCGAGAGGGATCATTTCTTTAAGGACACGCACGCAGGATAGAATTGTCTAGTAATAGTTTATGTCGCCCAATTGGGTCATGCTTCGCTCAGCATAGGGTTCGCCGACCCCAAATGCAGCCAGCACGGACATGCTGCATCATGGAGTGAGCCTGAAAAAGCTTGAACGGCAACGGTAAGACTTCAACACTACCAATCCGCCATTTCACCCCCTGCGAACGATCACCGCGCAACAAATTAAAAAGTGCGGGGTTTGGTAATAAGCGATTAAAGGAAATAAACGTATGGAGACAGAGACAACCGACACACTCGAACAGGCTCCGGAAGAGCGCGAATCCGCCCAGGGAACTGCCGTGACAGAGGCGGCGGCGCCCGTAACGATGCCGAAGACGACTACACCGAGCGATACGGAGGCCGTTGAGTTTTGCAAAGCTTCCTACGCGAGCATTCAATACGAACTGTCCAAGGTCATCGTCGGCCAGAACGACGTCGTCCAGGAAATCCTGATCGCCATCTTCACCCGGAGCCACGCTCTTCTCGTCGGGGTGCCCGGCCTGGCCAAGACCCTCCTCATTTCGACGCTGGCGCAGACCCTGCAGATGTCGTTTCGCCGCATCCAATTCACCCCCGATTTAATGCCCAGCGACATCACCGGCACCGAGGTCATCTACCAGGACCCCGTCACGGGTGAGAAGCAGTTCAAGTTTCTGCCCGGCCCGCTTTTCGCCAATGTCGTGCTGGCGGACGAAATCAACCGCACGCCGCCCAAGACCCAGGCCGCCATGCTCGAAGCGATGCAGGAACGCCGCGTAACGGTCGGCGGCACCACGCGCGAATTGCCGAAGCCGTTTTTCGTGCTGGCCACGCAGAATCCGATCGAACAGGAGGGAACCTATCCGCTGCCCGAAGCGCAGCTCGACCGCTTCATGTTCCTCATCAACGTCGACTATCCCTCCGAGGACGAGGAGTTGCTCATCATGAAGATGGGCACGGGCATGAAGGCGGAAATCCCCCAGCCGATCCTCACGGCGGAACATGTTATGTTTATCCAGGAAACGGTGAAAACGATTCCGGTGCCTGAACACGTCTATCGCTATGCCGAGCGGATCGTCCGTTCTTCCCGCCCCAAAAGCCCGGCGGCTTTTGATTTTTGCAAAAAGTGGCTCACCTTCGGGGCCGGCCCCCGCGCCAGCCTGGGACTGATCATAGCCGCGAAAGCGCATGCGTTGATCAACGGCCAGGTCTACGTCGGCTGCGAAAACGTGGCGGCGATTGCCCTGTCGGTCATGCGCCATCGCATCGCGATCAACTTCACCGCGCAGAGCGAGGGGATCACCCCCGATGACGTAGTCCGAAAAATTCTGGAGGAAGTCCCACAAACCGAACCGCTGGGCTAGGGCCTTGGCGGGCGGCAGGAACAATCTCCCGCACCCTACATGGAGCAGACTTCCTCTCATCACGACTTGCTCGACCCCGCTGCCATTGCCCGGGGCGAGTCGCTCGGCATTCTGGCGCGGACGGTCGTCGAGGGCTATCGCGTGGGTGAGCACCGGTCCCCTTTCCGCGGCTTCGCCATCGAGTTCGCCCAGCACCGGGAATACACCATCGGCGACGATATCCGCCACCTCGACTGGAAGGTGCTCGGGCGCACCGACCGTTACTACATCAAGCAATACGAGCAGGACACCAACTTCGTGGCGCAACTGGTCATCGACGGCAGCGAGTCGATGAACTACGGCTCGGGAAAGATCACCAAACTCCAATACGCCAAGGTATTGGCCGCCTGCCTCGCCTATCTGATCCTGCTTCAGCGGGACGCGGTCGCCCTGCATATCTTCGACACGGAAATGCGGGAGACCATGACGCGCACCGATAACATCGCAAAAATTCATACGATCATGGACCGGCTTTCCGCCTTCAAGGCCACCGAACAGACCAAGCTCGGCTCCTCCCTCAGCGACATCGCCCGCATGGTCAAGGCGCGCGGCATTGTCGTGGTCATCAGCGATCTCTTCGACGACGAGGAGGCTTTTGAAAAGGGAGTCCGACAGATTCGTTTCGGCGGCAGCGAAGTCGTGGTCTTCCATGTGATGGACTCCTACGAACTGGAGTTTCCTTTCGACGGAACCGTCGAATTCATCGGCCTGGAGGGAGCGCTCCGGCTGAAAACCAATCCGGATGCCATCCGCAAGAGCTATCTGGAATCGATGAATGGCTTTCGCAAACGGGTGCAGGGAATCTGCGACCGCAGCGGTTGCCATTACATCCTCGCCGATACCAGTCATCCCCTCGCGGAAACGCTCAGCAGTTACCTCGCCTTCCGGCACAAGGTGGCGGCGCGGTAAAACACGCGGCCTCGCACGGATATGATATTTCTCAATATCGGCGCTCTCTTTGGTCTGGCCGCCATATCCATTCCCATCATCATCCATCTGCTGAACAAGTTTCAGGTCAGGGAGGTCACATGGGCGGCCATGCGCTTTTTGCGCGAGAGCATCGAAAAGAACCAGCGCCGCCTCCGGATGGAGGACATCCTGCTGCTGCTGCTGCGATGCCTGCTCGTGGCGCTGCTCATCCTGGTGCTCTCCCGGCCAACCTGGCAATCGAACGGAAAGACCTCCGGCTCTCATCAGGTCGCCGCCGTGATCATCATCGACAATTCCTACAGCATGGGGCTGACCAACGGAATCCAAACCAGTCTGCAACGGGCCCAGACGGCCGCCGAGCAGATCCTGGCGGCATTTCCAACCGGCTCTTCGTCCGCCCTTTTCTTCGCGGCGGACAACGTGCAACCGGTGATTGCCCAGCCCACGTTTGATTTCAATCTTCTGCGAGAAAGGATCCGGCAGGCGAAATTGACCGACCGGGCGACCGATTTGTCCAACGCCCTCCAACTGGCCGTCACCACGCTGCAAAAACACGAGAGCGTCACTTCGAAGGAAATTTACCTGATCACCGACGGCCAGGCCAACGGCTGGCCCGCGCTCGACCAACTGGAAAAACAACTGGTCGAAATCCAGAAGCAGATCACCGTGCATATCGTGCTGGTGGGGGACGCGGCCGAGAGCAACCTGGGCGTCACGCAGTTGCGGTTGGAAAGCGGCCTCACTCCCCTTAATCAGCCGCTCCGTTGCAACATCGAGGTGCTCAATGGCAGCGAGACCGAGGCGCGCGATGTCCGGGTCAGTTTAATGGTGGACGACCAACCCGCCGTGGACGAAACGACCATCAACAGCATCCCTGCGGGAGCGGCGCACAGCGTGGCACTTTTCGCAAAACTCCGCACCGAAGGCTATCACACCATCACGGCCCAAATTCCCCACGACCGCCTTCCCGCCGACGACCAGCGCACGCTGGCTGTCCGGGCCATTCGCGAGGTGAAGGTGCTGCTCGTCAATGGAAGCATGGCTACGACGTCTTCCCAGGCCGATGATTTCTTTGTACGCAATGCCTTGGTACCGGTCGCGCCCGCCGACGTCGGCCAGTTTTATGTCAAAACGACGACAGTGAGCGCTTCTCAACTCAGCGGCACTTCGCTCGATGATTACGATGCGGTCTTTTTCCTCGGCGTAGATCAGATCGAGACGACCGAGGTGCAAACGCTGATCACCTATGTCCAACAGGGCGGAGGCCTGGTTATATTTCCGGGGTCAGCCTGCAACGTCGACTTTTACAATCAGGAACTGGGCCGCAACGGCTTTTTGCCGGCCCGGCTTGGCCGCTATAAGGGAGATACCGACCCGACCCACAAGGACAAGTTCTTCACCCTGCAAACGAAGGATTACGACCATCCCATCGCCACTCTCTGGAACGATGCTTCCACCGGAACTTTGGCGACGTCCCATTTTTACGCCTATTATCCGCTCACGCCGACACCATGGAAAGCGCCCGAGCAGGGAAAGCCCAATCCACCCGGAGGCCAGCCGCGCGTCGTCTTCCATTTTGAGCAAAACGACGATCCGGCCGCGGTGGAACATACCTGGGGCGCGGGCCGGATCATTTTATTCGCCAGCACGGCCACGATCGCCTGGAACGATCTGCCCATCCACACAGCCTTTGTGCCATTGATGAATCGCGTGCTTGGTTCCCTGGTCGCACGTCAGGATGAAGGGTTGAACATCCATGTGGGACAAAAATTTGCCTACGTGGTGGGCAATAACCTGTTGAATAAGGATGTGAGCGTCACCGCGCCGGGACAGACCGATCCCGCCCGCGTCAGCGGTCAGGTCACCCTGGTCAACGGCCTTCCGATGGCGCAATTTACCGACACCGACGAGTCGGGAGCCTACCGTGTTTCCATCGCCAGCGATCCGCCCACCGTGCTCTATTTTGCCGCCCAGTCTGATCCCGCCGAATCAAACCTGACCCCCTTTTCCGTCGAACAATTGAAATCGCTCGGCGAGGTAACGGACGTCATCAAGTGGAGTCCGGAAGCCAGGGATTCCCTGACGCCCAAGCTCACCAGCGCACGGGTTGGCAAGGAACTCTGGCTGCCGCTGCTCATCGCGGCGCTGATTGTCGCGACCTTCGAAACGTTCATGGCCCAAAACTTCACCAAATCGAAATAGCCCATGAAAGAGATGCTTAAACTTTTTGGGATACCGGTCTCCGATTCGGCGCAAGTGTCCGATATTTCCGTCGCCTTTCATGGGCTGGCTCCCGGCACGGCTCTTCTCATCGCGCTGGTCATCGTTGGGGCGACCGTCTGGGTGTATCTCAGCACAACGCCCCGGCTGTCGAAGGCGCAAAAAACGATTCTCACCGTTTTGCGCTCGCTTTTGCTGCTCATGATTTTGCTGATGCTGATGAGACCGGTGCTGCTGCTCACCGTGGAGGGGACGATCCGCCGATCTCTGCTGGTGCTCATTGATTCAAGCGCCAGCATGCAGATCAAAGACCTGCGCCAGGACCCGGCCGACCTGGCGCGCGCGGGCATCGCCAAGGGCCTGCTCGACCCGAGGGCCGGCGCGAAGCAAAAGATGCCGGCCAATACCAGCTTCAATCAACTGCCACGCTCGGAGATCCTCAAGTCGATGCTCACCAATGGCCGTCTGGATCTTCTGGCCAACCTCGGCAAAACCTACGACATCGTCCCCTACACGTTTGGACAAACCCTCCAGGCCCTTTCCGGCGGCGAAGCCTCGGGGACGCCTCAAGCTTCAGACGCCGGCGCGAAAAACACCTCCTTTCTCGACACGATCACCTTCGATAAGCCCTACACCGCCATTGGAGACGCTGTGCGCAGCCTCCTCGATCTCAAACGGGGACAGCCGCTGGCGGGAATCCTTCTGGTCACCGATGGAGGCAACAATTACGGAAGCCAGCCTGTCGATGCGGCGGCCCTGGCGCAACAGGACAAAGTTCCCCTCTATATATATGGCGTAGGCATCAGTTCACCCCACGACATCGTCGTTTCCCAGGTTTTTGCGCCGGAGGTGATCTTTGCCAGGGAGGAAGCCCAGGCATCGGTCACCGTCCGCTCCCAGGCGATGAGCGGGCGCACGGCCAGGCTGGTGCTCAAACTTGGCGATGAAGTGGTGGATTCGAAAGACATCACCTTCGGAGGGGACGGGGAACAAGTCGTTCCGATGAAATTCCTTCCGACCCAAAAGGGCGAGTTTGAACTGGAGGCCTCCATCGATCCGCTGCCGGACGAGGCCATAAAAGACAACAACAAGGCGTCCCAGCGCGTGCGCGTCATCGATGCAAAAATCCAGGTTCTTTACATCGAGCAGAAACCGCGTTGGGAATTCCGCTACCTGCAGGCGATGTTGGTTCGCGACCGGCGTCTTGACCCTAAATTTTATCTCGTCGAGGGCGATACGGAACTCAGCCAGGAAGAAAATTCGCCCTACCTCGCCGACCTTCCCGCCACCAGGGACGACTGGATGAAGTACGACGTCATCATCATCGGCGACGTTGATTCGCGGCAGTTCAACGGCGAACAGATGCAAAGCATCAGCGATCTGGTTTCCACCTTCGGGGGCGGACTCATTTTCATCGCCGGGAAAAATTTCATGCCCGACGCTTACCGCCGCACGCCGCTCGAAACCCTTTTCCCGGTTGAATTCGAAGGCCAAACCTCGATCGCGGGCGCGACCTCCACCCGTCAGGTCGCGCTCGACCTGACTCCCGCGGGCCAGAATTCACCCACGCTGCGGCTGGCCAATAATGACGACGAAAACCTGGCCATCTGGAAAAACCTATCCGGCATCTACTGGGACGCGCGCGTCACCAAGGCCAAACCGGCGTCGGAAGTGCTGCTCGTTGACCCGACACCCGAAAAGGCGAGCCGGACAGGGTTCATGCCCGTCGTGGCGCTGCAAAGCTACGGCACGGGCCAGACCTTATTCGTCGGGACCGACGAAACCTGGCGCTGGCGCCGCAATGTCGGGGAGAAATATTACACCCGTTTCTGGGGACAAGTCCTCCTGCGATTCGGTCTTCCGCGCCTGCTTGGCGCCTCAAGCCTGACCCAGCTTACCACCGAGCGAAAACACTACGTTAGCGGCGAGCGGGTGACCATTTCCGGCCGGCTTTACCGCAGCGGATTTCAGCCGGTCCTCGATCCCACGGTCAAGGGAACGGTGACGATCACGCCGGATGATTCCGCCAAGGCCGCAGCCGCCGACCTCAGGAAGGACGTCTCACTGCAGGCCAATCCCGGAAAGCCGGGCTATTACGAAGGCGAGATCGTCGTGACCACCCCCGGCGTCTATACCTTCTCCACCGAGAACGATCCTTCTTCCGCGCTCGATTTTCGCGTAACCGAACCAAAATTTGAATTTGGCGAAACCGCCCTGAACGTGGCGTTACTGCAAAAGATGGCCGATACCAGCGGAGGCGCATTGTACCGTGAGGAGGATTTGTACAAAATGCTCGAACCTGCGAATGCAACCCAATCTTCAGAGGCTCCGGCCACGGGCGCGAACAAAATACCAAACGGCCTGGGCGGTGGCACAATCAAGATCCCTTCACCCCAGGAGGTTGATATGACTTTTTCTCCCTTCTACTATGCCTTGATGACCTTCGTTGCCACCATCGAATGGATCCTGCGCAAACGCTGGCGGTTGAAATAATCCGGGCAAAAAGTCTTGTCGCGAATTCCCAAAAGCAGTTTCGTTAGATCGGAGGCTTTCTGGTCGTGCAGTGATAAGCTGAAGGCGAAATGCCCATTTTCCGCTTGAAAGCTGTGCTGAAGGCAAAAGGGTTGGAGTAGCCCACCGCGTCAGCAACTGCCTCTATGGTCAGGACAGAACGGCCCAAAAGGGCGGCGGCACGATCCATTCGCATCCGGGTGATCCGGTCCATGGGGGGAATGCCATGATATTTCAGGCATAATCTCCGAAGCTGTTCGGTGCCCAATCCCATCCGTCTGGATAATTCCCGTACCGTCCATGGGTGGGACAAATCAGCGGCGACAATTTCCCAAAGGCGTGTCAGCCTGGGCTCCGTGCTTCCCGGCAGGCAAAGCCGCTGCAGCAGGGCGCCGACGAGTTCCAGCCAAAGATGGAGCAAGGCCCGGTCGGCGCCGGCCACCACGCCCCGATGCAGTCCTTCGATCGCCGATTCGAGGGGAAGCACATCGGCATCGACCAGTGCCGGACGCGCATGACGGCGCTCCAGCGTCCGGCTGACGGAGGTGTCGTGGTGCAGATGGGTCCAGCAAATTCTCCACCGTCCCACGGCCTTGTAGGCGTGGGGAACTCCCGCCGGGAACAGGCAGGCCTGTCCCGGTCCGCAACGGCGCCACTTTCCATCCACCCAAACCAGCCCGGCGCCCTGAAGAGAACCGATGATTATGGCAAAGGGAGGCGAATGACGCGCAAAAAAAAACCGCGCCGGGCTTCGGAAATTCCGACCAGTTCGATGCCCTGCCCGGCCAGCTCAGAAACCTGTTCGGAAGAAACGATTTGTTCGCGGGTGCGCTTTCCAATGACGTGTGTTTCACGAAGGTCGAGTTGCATTTCAGGGATGTTATAAGAGACGGCCAAGGCTTAAGCTAGCCGAAATGAACTCTTCCTCTTCTCCCGTGACGTCGCTGCGCCCGCCGGCCGTACCGCTGGTGACTCATTCCCCCTACTTCAGCGTCTGGTCATTCAACGATCTCCTGACCGATGATTGGAGCAAACATTGGACGGGAAAGAATCATCCCCTGTGTGGTCTGGCGCGAATCGACGGCACCTGCTTTCGTTTCTGCGGACCGGAACCAAAAGCGGCGACGGCAATGAAGCAACTCTCCGTCGAGGTGCTTCCCACGCGTACGATTTATCGATTCGAGGCGGGCGGAATAACCTTGACCCTGACTTTCCTGACCCCTGCCCTGCTGCACGATCTCGAGGTGCTTTCCCGGCTCGTGACCTACGTGATTTTCGAGGCGCAATCGATGGACGGGCAACAGCATGATGTAACCGTTTATCTCGATTGTCCCGGCGAATGGGCGATCAACGGCCCGGAGCAAGCCGTGAGCTGGGGGCGCTACCGGATCGGCGATATGCAGGTGCTGCGGATAGGTTCGCAGGAACAAGCCATCCTGCAAAAATCGGGTGACGACCTCCGCATCGACTGGGGTTATCTCTATCTGGCCCTGCCTGGCGGCATGAAGGGTGACTTGGGGACGGGCCCACACACACGATGCCGGGAAGCTTTTTTGCGAACGGGCCGCCTGTCCGACACGGACGACATGGCCATGCCGCGTCCGGCGGGCACGCACTGGCCGACGCTGGCCTCCCGGTTGGAATTGGGCAGGGTCGGGACCGAACTCAAGTCAGGGCATGTGCTTTTGGCTTATGATGAAGTTTTCAGCGTGGAATATATGCATCAGCGACTGCCACCCTACTGGCGGCGCAACGGAAGCAACGTGGCGGATCTTTTGCGCGCGGCGGAATCCGATTTCGACCGGGTGCGCAAGGCCTGCGAAGAGTTTGATACAACCTTACTGGCCGATCTGCAACGCGTAGGCGGCTGGAGATATGCGCAACTATGCTCCCTGTCTTATCGTCAAAGCATCGCGGCGCACGGCCTCGTCGCTCACCCTATGGAACCGGATACGCCTCTCTTTTTCTCCAAGGAAAACTTCAGCAACGGCTGCATCGCCACGGTGGATGTAACGTATCCTTCCTCACCGCTCTATCTCCTGCTTAATCCCGATCTGCTCAAGGGCATGTTGACCCCGGTCTTTCGCTATGCCGCGCTGCCGCGCTGGAAATTTCCCTACGCCCCACACGACCTGGGAGTCTATCCCCTCGCCAACGGGCAGGTCTATGGCGGGGGAGAGGAAACGGATGTGGACCAGATGCCAGTCGAGGAATGCGGCAACATGCTCATCCTTACCGCGGCCATCGCCCGCGTCGAAGGAAAGGCCGACTACGCGCTTCCCCACTGGCCCCTCCTGACGAAATGGGCCGGCTATCTGCGTGAGAAGGGTTTTGATCCCGACAACCAACTCTGCACCGACGACTTTGCCGGCCACCTCGCTCACAATGTCAATCTCTCCATCAAAGCCATTCTCGGTCTCGCCTCTTATGCTCTGCTATGTCAAATGACCGGCAAAAAAGAGGCGGCGGCGGACTACCGGCAGCTCGCCGAAGCAATGGCGAAGCAATGGATGGACCGCGCTGATGATGGCGATCATTATCGGTTGGCCTTCGATCAGCCCGGCACTTGGAGCCAGAAATATAATTTAATCTGGGACAGCCTGCTCGGCCTGGATGTTTTCCCGAAAAGCGTCGCACAAAAGGAAGTCTCCTATTACCAGACCAAGCTGAACCGTTACGGACTTCCTCTCGACAATCGCAACACCTACACCACGATCGACCATAGCGTCTGGGCGGCGGCGCTATCGGAATCCGATGAGGATTTCGCCCGCTTCATCGATGCGATCTGGCTTTATCCTCACGAATCCGATAACCGCGTTCCGCTGGGCGACTGGTACCACACCCACGATGCCAAGCAGCTCCATTTCCAGGCGCGCTCGGTTGTCGGAGGCATCTTCGTCAAATTGCTGATGGCTCGATTGAAGGTAAAACTTGATGTAAAGGGGTAAGTCCTCCCTATTGACACCAAGTTACCGGGCGTTGCAAGCCGATATTCGACGGAAAATAGGGAACGGCCCTAATTAAGAATGCAAAAATAGCGCGAAACCAAGTAGGTTGGAACAGGTTTCATCCCTTAACACGCCATGCCTGTCCTCGATCTCATCCCGATAAAGAAGAAAAAGAAGGCCCCGAAAGGCTTCTCGGCCCCTGCGATCAAGGTCCCTCACTACGTGCCCGAGCCCATCCCGAGCCGGCACCCGGTTCCGCCGCGGCTGGCGCGCAAGCTTGCGGCCCTGGGTAGGAAATACCGCTTCGTCAATGTGACCGAAAGGCTCGCCCAATACGTCACCGCGGCGGTGATGTTGCTGACCCTGCAAATGTTTCTCGATTGGCTGGTGAACTTGAACTTGCTGACGCGCATCGTGATATTGGCGGCGGACATCACACTGCTCGTCTACTTTGTCCGCAAGCAACTTCTCCCCCTGATTTTGCGTCCACAAAATCTGGAAGCTTGCGCATTGATGGTCGAAAAGCACTGGCCCCGCTTTCGCGGGCGGGTGATCGCCTCGGTCCAACTGGCGCGGCCCCGCTTCACGGCTGATTCCCCGGAACTGGTCCGCGCCGTGCAGCAGGATACCGATTCAGAAACGGGCACCTTGAATTTTGGCTCGATTGTCCCCACCCGCTCCCTGAGACGCCGTGCCGGGATGGCCCTGATCCTCACCGCACTTTGGCTCGGCCTGATGTTCCTCTTTGCGCCCGGAACCATCGCCCTGCTGGAACGCGTTTTCCTTTGGCCCGCCAAAGTGCCGCGCAAAACCGAGGTCATTTGCATCACCAAGGACAAATCCATCCCGATAGGCAACAACATCCTGCTTGAGGCCCGGGCAAGTGGGATCATCCCTTCCCATGGGAGGGTCACGCTGATTTATGATTCCGGACGAATCCAGGAAATCACCATTGACCCGGAAAAAGATCACCCCGGCTATTTCGGCCTCAACGTTGACAAGGTGGACGAGTCGTTTTCCTACACCATCCGGCTCAACGACGGCGTCAGCGACAAGTACCAGGTGACGACCCTCCCGCGGCCCAATGTCACCTCGATTGACTGCGAGCAGATTTATCCGGCCTATACCGGGCTGGATCCGGTCAAACGCACGGTGGGAAATCTGGCACTGTTGGCGGGAAGCCAGCTAAAAATTCACGCCCTGACCAACAGTAAAATCGTCAAGGCATCGCTCAAACTGGTTGGGACCAACAAGGTGCTTCCGCTCACGATCGACGGACTGGACGCCAACGATCTCAAGGGAGAAATCAACATTCCCGCCGAGGGGCTGACCGGATTTTCCATCCAGCTCACGAACGAGGCCGGCATCACTTCCGGGGATGAAACCCAGTACCGCATCGACCTCATTCCCGACCGGCCGCCCACCATCCAAATCACCCTGCCCGAGCGGCTGCAAGAATTGGATACGCTCAAAGCCAAGCCGGGCATCGCCTTTGTCGCAACCGACGATTATGGATTAGCCGGGATTTCTCTCTGTTACCGGGTCGTACAGGATGACGCCGAGACGGTGGACACTAATGCGGCGCCGTTGCCGGCCCCGGAAGCGAAAAAAATCGAAATGAATATGGGACAGGGTCATCCCCAGAACCTGCAGCGCACGTACATATTTGACCTGGCCGGCATCCAACCCGCCGTCAGGGAGGGCACCTCACTCGAATACTGGATGGAAGCCCGGGACGCCAACAATGTCACGGGGCCGGGCGTCACCGAAAGTGAACATCACATCATCAAGGTGGTCACCGCCATGGGAAAGAGGGCTGAAATCATGGACCGCATGCTGAGCGGTCTGAGCAATGTCGAGGATATCTCGAAGAACCAAAAAGGAATCAACCAGGATTTACATCAGATCATTCAAGGCAAGCCCGATCAAAGCAAGCCGGCTCCCAAATAAGCATCTAAAAAACGGCAAAGATTTCGACAATCCGCAACTTCGGCACTAGCTTTGGGTTATTAGGTGGATTGATGATTTACCCATAATTTGCTTATGAAATGCCCTCCGGTTCTTGCTTCGGGTTTTAACACCGCCCTCGGTTGTCTTTTCATCACCGGGATCACCCTCGGTCCGGTGGCGGCCCAGGATGCATCCAGGAGTGATCTCCAGCGCAACAAGGCCGATCAAGTGGACGTTCGCAAGCATACTGCGGCGGTCACTGCCGGGGTTCAGTCCCTCATCGATGAACTGGCGGCTAATGGCATTTCCGGCGAAGACGCCAAAGTTCTCCAGGCAACCAAGGCCGCTCTCAGCAACCTTTCCATAAAGGAAATGGATCGGGTCATCACTTCCCTGCAAAAAGCCGGGGAAGCCTCCACTCCCAAGGGCACCAAGGCCAACGCATTCGATGCCTACGCCGGTCAAAAAGGAATCATCCTGCAATTTCAACAGATACTGAAAGAATACGAACAACGCCAGGCTGCCTACGAACTACCAGTGCGTTTCAAGGAACTGACCGATAAACAGACTGAAACTTTGACGACAACGGTGGCCGTCGCCGGTAAGACGGCGGGGAAAAGCGCATTTGAGATCTCGACCATGGATCAAACGACCCAGCAGATCGTTCAGTCTGATCAGGAGTCTCTTCTCAATGAAGTTAACCTCGCCCAGGAGCAGTTGAACACTGCCGTGCAGGGAAGTTCGGGAGATGACGCCAAGCCCATGCAGCAGGCCCAGAAGGAATTGGAAAACGGAAAGCTGCAACAGGCTTTGACGCAGGCCAATGAAGACCTCAAGACGGGAAAGTTGCTCAAGGCTATCAGTGAGCAGCAAACCGCACGGGACGAATTACATCATATTGCTCAAATCCTCAATCCGGCGACCAACGCCGTCGACGCTCTCTCGCAAACCGCCGCTAATCTCAGCAAGCTGATCGAAGAGCAAAAAAAGCTGCTCGATCAAACCAACGGCGCCATCAACAGCAACATCATGATCAGTGGCCTCAACGACAAGCAGGGTGGTCTGGTGGATGAAGCGAACACGCTGCAACAGGACATGCAGACCTTGAGCGCCCCCGCCGCCGACATCGTCAAGGATGCGATCAACCCGATGCAGGTAAGCCGCGCCCAGCTCGCCGGAAAGGGGGGATTCCCAAAAGCCGCGACCAACCAGCAGGAAGCCATCGCCAAACTGGAAGAAGCGGAGAAACAACTTCAACAGCAGGTGGCCGATGCGCAAAAGGCCGCCGCGGATGCGGACAAGAACCCGGTGGCCAAGCTTCAGGATCTGAAAAAACAAATCCAGGCTGCCATGCAGCAGGAAAACCAGATTGCCAAGAAGACCGACCAGGCCGCCAACGCCGCACCGCCCGATCCGCTCGCCACCGCTCAAACCGCGCAACAGCAGGAACAACTCAAGACTCAAACAGATGCCTTGCAACAGGACGCGCAGCCTGTTTCCCTCCCTGCGGCTGAAGCCCTCGCGAAGGCCGCCGACGAAATGGACCAGGCCCAGAAAGCCATGACGGACCCGGCGAACGCGGCTGATGCCCCAAAGGCGCAGACTGCCGCCGCCGCCGATCTCGCCGATGCCAATAAAAAAGTCGATCAGGAAATCGCAGCCGCTGAGCAAGCGGCGGCAAACCCTGCCGATTTGGCGAAGGCAGCCGATGCGCTCCAGACTGCGCAAGATAACGTCGCCTCCGCCCTTGCTGATTCCACTCCCCCTGCCGATGCTCCGCCTGCCGGTACTCCGCCTGCCGGTACTCCGCCTGCCGGTACTC
>Ga0182030_10007039_pt1 | contig 23564 bp, 26 predicted proteins | sample 812S3MmetaG_FD_121299 | JGI IMG/M metagenome (GOLD analysis project Ga0182030, IMG submission 121299) | Permafrost microbial communities from Stordalen Mire, Sweden - 812S3M metaG (Illumina Assembly) | ecosystem: Environmental > Terrestrial > Soil > Wetlands > Permafrost | place: Sweden...
CCACATTGCCTTCCGGAACACATCATGATTATTACAACCGCGGTTCATAGCTCCATCATGGCGGTCGGCGATTGGACTTGCGCTATCTTATCAATTTTTCTGGTCTGGGAGTTGAAGATGGATAAGCGAACGAAGGTCTTTTAGTAGCAGTCATTTTGGGAATTGGTGCATTGTGAGTATACTCTATGGTTTGAAATCAATTGCTAATAAGGTAATAGAGGAGGCGTAGCAACAATCGTTCGCGCGGTCTATGTGGCCAAGGTCAGCACTAGTGGAAATATTATATGTAAGTTCTCGGGTGCTAATTTTTATATACACAATCGTGGCTGATCGAAGGAGAGCAAAGACATCACAGCAAGAGTTGTAACCTGGTCGATCATCGAACCCGGCATGAGAATAACCGCGGTCTCCCTCGCTACCTCGCGCCCACTCTTCCGCATTATCCTCGAGAAGACCATCAGTCCCTCTCACAAGATAGACTCCTCCAGCTTCGGATCGAGACCCCGCTCTCAGAGCAGACAAATAAATCGAAGCAACTCCCGTGGATGGCCGATCCCCGACAACAGTCCAGAGATTAAACTGAGTCGGATGACACGACTCGATTCCCGATCACTTCAATCGAATAGTTCAGGCGTGGTCTTTGGCTCGGTGCCCAAAGAGTTTCATCTCACAACAACGGTTCAAAGTGTGCAATATGAACAGGGGTGTGTCTTATCGAAGTTCAATAAGAAATATGGGCGGAAGGATGACGAGAGGCCGATTTTGCGGTTATTTATAAGACGAGTGATTTTATGAGGGAGAGGAAATCTGGGGAGGAAGTTTAACAATGAGGTCGGGAATATTTATCGCTAAGAAGTCATTTAGGACGCCTAGTTGTTCGGGCAGTTTTGGGCATTCAGTGCTCTTCTTATTTCTTTGCTAGCTAGGATATAGCCTACCAGAATGAAAGAATTTCCTCTACAATACAAGAACTTGTGATTTTTAAGGCCTCTGATTGATCAGAAAAACTTCGTGTAACCATATGCAGGCTTGGGCTAGTGTCCAGATAGATCGATCTGGCCAAGCCTCAGTACAGAATGTCTCAGCCTCATTATCCCGCACGGGTCACTTCTGAAGAATATAATAGAAGGCGACCCCATCCAATACAGATTAGTTCTTCACAGGACAAATATGGCAGGTCGCTTCGACTCTTCTTTAATCGCTGTCTTCTGCCTCTTGGGCTTCATCTACATCGCTCGCTATTTTCAGGCCTCTGCAAAACATCCCCATTCGGCATCAATCTCAATTGCATCTCGCCAGGCTGATCTCAATCCACAGGGTTTTGAAGGTAACCCTGATATATATGGACTTGGCGTCAGGCTCGGGTTTTATTTCCAGTGGTTCGGAGCAGTTTTGTCTAAATGGTTTCGAGGAAAGCCGGAGGCACTCCGCGATCTTCTCGACGAGAATGGCATTTTCCTACTCGCCATTTTCATTGCTTCTATTCTACTCTGCGCCGGTGGGACCGGCTCCGTCCACGCAGTCGAAATCTTAATAATGCTCCATATCTTTTTCGGAAGCAGTTTTATAATCATCTTCGATGCCGCCATAAGTGACAAGTATGAAATTATTTCCAGCTTCTGGGGAATAGTTATCAAATATGCTATCACGGTTGGCATGGCGTCTCTTGGTGTCTGGTTCTGGTTTGTCGGCATTTATAAGCTGCCAGCAACACCAATTATAGGCAACTACGCATTCTTCTTCAAAAAATTTCCTATTACTGGTGGGATTTTGACTTTCTTCCAGGTTCTGGCCATTTCCAATCTCGTCATCTGGTGGCATGCTTTCATCGGATCGATACTCGAGCGGTGGGCCTACCTGCAATTGTTCAGAGAAAAGAAAGCTAGTGAAGAAAGCACCGAAGAAAAGCAAGGGTTTTTTCAAATATTGGTGGAGCTGAGCGTCCCAAGCTCTGACAAATTCAAGACGGTTCCCCCAGATGTGAATTTCTTTCGCCAGTATGTCAGGCTTTTGTTTCAACCCGATCTTGAAAAGCTCTCTGGCGAGATACGGCCATATTTAACGGACACTGGCATGATCGCTGGGATCGACATTACGAGTCCTGCAAATGGAACTATCCGGGTAGTTCCATCGAACATAACTGCTTCAGTATTTGAATACATGATTTACATAGTGTGTTCTCTTACAGCGCGAACTCAACGATACCTCGAAGAAAATCAAGATACAAAGCCACTTACGGATGAACAAAGAGTAGCCATAGTAAAGTACAGGACACTCCTCTCAGAACATCCAGGTTTATTATCGGCCCCAGTACAGAATATTTCCGCTCTGCTCCGGATACTACTATTCATCGCAGGCATTGGGCCTTCTCTGAGGAAAAGGTTGACCCCGGATATTTCGGTCAATATGGGAGCGTTCGAAAACGCATTTCCAAGAATGGTGAATTTGGCCCTGGCGATGGTGGAACCACGCACATCTAGGGCTCTGATGGCATATTCCAGAGCTATCCCTTCCCTAAAGTTACCTTTTGGGGGCGGTCAGATGCGATTTGAGCTATCTGGGCCTTTCCTGCTGCCGACGTTCATCTTCGAGCCTCCAGATCCAGAGGTAGACGTGGAACAGCGCCATACGATTGCACCGGTCAGGCGAGTGACCGGTAATTTTCATAGAGCCTTCAGATTACAGAAGTCAAAGTTGAAATCTTTTCTACGCAAAATTTTCAAATCGTGGTAGTGGGTTAACTCTCTGTCCGAAAAAACCGCGTGCGTTCGCCGCTAACAAATCCCAGCACTTACTCGGCCAAGATCTTCCAGCTTTTTGTTTTAATCATCTCTATCACCGCCATTGAGCTCATTATTCGTTGGAATAATATCACAGGTACTTACAACATAAAATCTACTGGACAAGTAATCCCACTCATCATCGGCTCCGCTGGTCTTTGGAAGGTTGTTTTCCAGATCATTCTTTCCCGTTCTGAGGGAAAAGAGGTCCGTAATCTGGGTATTAAAGTTAATTCAAGAAAGCTAAAATATTTTCTAGGAGGATCCAAAGCCTGCGACTTTGACAGATTTTCTGATAGATCAGACTGCGCAAATACAAGGGATAGTCGTTCCCAGAGATACTGGGAACCAAGAGCCTCCTGAATCTGCGGCAAAAGAAACAACTCTGCCGAACCCTGACGTGAATCTTGCCGCAGGTGAAGATGCCATTGAGCCCATCTAGCTCCCAAAAAGGACCCAGCGGTCAAACACCATTCCCTACGACCCCCTCTTAAACATGTAGAATCAGCCCAATCGCTCGCCAACTTCCAGGCTCTGCAAAATATCACCAATCGGTATCAATCTCAATTACATCTCGTCAAGCTGAACTCAATCTACGGACACGCAAAGACAAAATACAAGTTATCAGAAATATATTTTCTGAGATCATGCACAAGGAATTAATGTTCTGATTCTATTTGACGTGGTGATTCTCCCTACGGTTCTTTTCAATAGTGACTTCGAATCCTCCATAAATGAGATCGCCTCCAGCGAATACATCGAAATCTAAATATAAGGTGATGGACAGTCCCTGCTCAAATCCCCTGGCACTTGCAGAACATGCAAAAAGAATCATGCTCCTTATCCTTGTTGTTGAAAATCGCTCGTAAGCCATCGTTACCAGACAAACTTGAGCGTTCCCACGCCTGTTGCTTCCAAGCCTCTGGTGCACCCAGTGTATGAGCTTGAGATTCTATGATGTATCCGGATTCATCCCAATGAGGGTCCCTCGCTGACCGATCAGACGGGTCTTGAATGACTCTAGTCTTTCTTTGCAATGCAAACTCCCGAGTGTGTGGACGTTTATCATCTTTGATGAATCTTTCGAGATCGATAAAGCGGAAGTCAAGGTGGTATCGGATGGGCGGCTTGTTGGCTCTCTTCTTCACAAGGTAAAGGAAGACTTCTTTTTGCTGATAGGGATTATACAGTCGGCGAGGAAGTGATTCTTATCATTGAAAGGAGGATATCCATTGATATATCCATAATCATCGATGCCCAGAGTACAATCTGCAATTAAATGGCCATATTGATCGCAGTTACCACAGGGATCAGTTCGTTCTCGGCCAGGGCGTGTGTGTATCAAGACATGACAACCGCAAGCATCTCCGGGGCGTTGATTCGAACTGGGGTCGTGTTCATCCTCTTTTGCGACATGCGCATAGGTCGACTCATGCTCATGTTGATAAGGTCTTGGGTCCACTCCAGAAAAAGTCAACCGCGTAACCTGGGTCCTCTATGACTACTTAGCAGATACTTTGGCCAATGGAGCTGAGACTTACGAAAATGTTTCCAGACCTAGCGTTCAGATACGTAGCGCTGTAGATCGCGATCATTTGGATGAACTTCTTGCGCGATGCTGAAGGCGAGATCCAAGAAACGAGCCACTTGGGCGGTAGCTTCACGTCAAACGTGATCATAAATCTAGACAGCTACTGAATGTTAAGACATCGTATGCTATGGTTGCAAGACCGGTTTCTGTTGGTGTTGTTGAGGTTTAAATTAATGTCACATTGGTGCGGCAATGGAGATGTTTTTGCTTAAGAAGATAAAAATAAGCGAGCCCCTTTCTAATAATCATTAATTGTAAGCTGCAATGATCTATTTTCAGAGGTGATATAACGCCTGTTTGAATACTCTGATGAGATGATGTTCTTTCAGATGGATATTAGCAGCTGACCATCGCCTCTATCCAATTCACGCATGACATCGTGCCAAAACTTTGGCCACCATAGCCAGCAGCGAAGTCGCTAATCTTTAGGGTTTCAGCACGAAAATTCGCTAATAGGCAGGGCACTTTAGTGGAACTATCACTACAATTTCAGGCTCTGTCTACTAACTATGGTTGCCGAGCCCTTTAGCGCGAAATCAAGCGTGAATACACAACGCGATAAGCGAATATTTCTACACACGCTCTGATTCCCTTTCCCACCCTGATTTAACACATACTTCGATCAAACATTGTACACGTATTACCACGATACAATGGATCGTCCTTCAACTACTACTAAAGGCATGGCTAATGCCTCAGCAAGTACGGGTGCCAGCAAGCGGAAAGTTTCTGCGCGCATCCTTTCCTCACCAGGTCATGAAGATTCGTCATCTGGGACAGATACGAGCCTCTTTGAGCCTGAAACGCGCAAACCCAAGTCGGGGAAGCTAAAGAAAAAGAGGGTCAAGGCGTCTCACCGGACTTCAACTTGTGATACACGTGTTGAATCTGCCAGTGAAAATGATTCACAATCATTGAACGCAACTGTCAAAAAAGGAAAGAAATCCCAGAGGACTGGCAGCATTTCAAATCCTACATCAAAGAAAGATGGTAACAAGATTGTTGTCATTTACAACGAATCCTGGAGCCACGAGGATGAGCAGATGCTGCAAACCCTCTACCAAACTCCAAAGATGCAGTTTTGCATGAACCAGATTGGTCAGGAAGAGATCAACCTCTATCGAAAAGCAGATGCGCGGTTTTCAAAGACCCCACTCGAACTCGTGCCAGATGACATCGACGTCCACCTTCCGGAAAGATCCAAGTTAAGGTTCGAAGGTAGAGAGTTCGTCAATCCCAACTGGCCCGACACCTTTTGCAACGAATTTGCGAGAGTCGTCTGCCTTCCTGCATTTGAAAATGACCCGAGATTTCTTTCAGATGTTTTGCGGTACGCTCTACGCAAGCGCCTTGACAAGAATGTAGACATAGAAGAGCTAGTAAAAAGTCGGTCCGAGCTATTTATAGATGAGGTGCAGAGCATCCTGCCGGAAGACCAAAAACTATCAGATTTCTAGGCTGAAGTTGTTGAGTAGATTCTGAATAAGACCTTGGCACCCTCATCAGATCATGACCCTCGCGAATTCCTCGACTACCTTGACGACGCCATAAAAAGGCAGAAAGACAGCTCTGGAAATACAGATCTTAGGACTTCAGACATGAGAGCAATTAAGGAGGCATGGCGAAGATATGAGGGTGCGAATCAAGGCCAAGGTGTGCTTGACTGCGAAGCTGCTTACGAGAGCGTCAAGACCACCCGGGGTCCACGACCAGGAAACGGTCCAAAACAGACCGTGAAATCAATGGTTATAGACTGGAAGATCCAGTCCTCAATTGACCGACGGCGTAGGACGATCCGCGCGCAGAGGATGGAGAGCTTCAGCGAAGATAATGCATCTGTCTCTGATGAGGAGGAGGCAGAGCGAGAGGCCGCGCCTTCGAATCTAGAACGCCGTCAAGATTCATCTTCTTCTAATGAAGAAGAGCGAGAGACGTCTTCTGATGAGGAAGAGCGAGAGATATTTCTGATGAGGAAGAGCGAGAGACGGGGCCTTCAAATATTGAACGCCGTCAGAATACTCCAATCGCATTCAGAGGCAAGAGTAGTGGCCCATTGGGTACTTCCATTGGATCCATCAAGGCCAAGTTCTCGCCGCCCTACCGTTGAACGTGCCCTCAATAAAATTGGCTCCACGTCGACTACTCTTCACTCTACGGCTGAGTCTTCTTCCAGTAACCTGGGTCTGGCCCTCGCTACTTCAAGCTCATTTCTACAAGAAACGGCAAGAGAACAGCTGGAAAAGACAAAAAGTTCAAGGAATTACCGCCCCAGGTACTCGGACTACATTCCGACACCTCAAGACCCATCACAAACTTTCCAGATGAGTTGGCCGGGTAGGACAACCATATCGGAAGATGACCAAGGTGAGGAGGAGATTGGTAGTCTCCCCCATGCCAAGGTTAACTATAGCTTCAAGCTTTGCCCAAGGTCTAGTCAGGCACAATTGGATGATATCCAGAACAGTGCGGGAAATCTGACTCGAGACAACTTTGTTGAGACCCATAGTCACTTTGATAAAGATCCTTGGTGTATAGAGAGGCATGCTTCGGATTCCTAGATCGGTCATGGACCTATATCTACGTCCCTAAGCTATGGATGGTTTTTGCGAAGGATTTGCATCATCTAGATATATAACTCTCTACTTATTTCCGTTCGTGAGTAGTTCTCACGAATGGCGTGGCCTGCGATAACTCAACACCTCCTCGTGGTGCAGGCTGGGAATCTTTTGAGCCAAGATTGAGTTTAAATCATGCTGAGCTGGGGTAACTATCGTCTATCATGCGTTCAAATCAAACTCTTTCCCAACATGACTAACGTTCTCTAGGATTCGAGATACTTTTGGCGTTGTGGCAGTGTCGGGGATCAGTGGATGATAAATAGGTATGATACAGCACCCCTTTGACATGATACATAACACTAACGCATTTATAGTTGCTGGAAAGATTTATATCAGTCCAAGTGTTAATGATATTAGCCGGCAGTAACCCTACGTTCTATCTCATACAAGTACGAGTTGAAGTTTGGGTCAGTGCGTATTATAAAGAGAATCCAACTATGGTATAATTGGAGGAGGAGGAGATACAGACTAGAATTGGTTCGAAGTGTACACACCTGGAGGCAGTGGATGAATGGGGTTGAAAAAGATGGTGGTGGTTACGCCGTCAGTTGAGCCCCCCCTGGGGGGAAATTCAGCCTTCCAACATAGACTTCTTGACTCTTAGCCTCTTGGCGTTAATGATCACTATATAAAATTGACTGACTTTGACCTTTGTTACAACTACTTTAACTACTTACTTTTTCTGTAGTACTGTATTCAATACTGTTAGTACTGGAACGAATTCGAATCTAGATTATCACGACCGATATATCTTTGTAAAAGATAAACTTTTCACCTCCAGACTATTATTTTAAAAATCGGCTACAGTAGTCGAAGATATCTAGTCTTGAGTTACGCATATCTTCTGACCAGATGAGTCATCCAGGAAAGGACTGCGATGTATTCCAGGTCTCGCCCTCACTTTACGTCCTTCTCAAACCCCCAAATATGTCCCCGACCCAACCTCACCCTTCTCCAAATTCCACAAACCCGCCAAAAATCTCCGCCAAAATCATCGGGCACCCAATCCCCCACATCACATATCCACCTCGTACCTCCGTCCGCCTCATTATTACAAACCCCAGTTCCCAAGTTCTGCTCATCCGTGATTCAGACTAGTTGAGCGTATACTGCGAGGTTAGTGGAGGACACAGGGTTGAGGGCTTTGACGGGGGAGGAAGCGGAGGATGGGTTTGAAAGTCTCTGGGTGGGGTTGGGGGAGGCGAGGAGATTGATGGAGGAGTGTGTGCCTACGACCAAGTTTGGAAAGATGGTGAAGAGGAGGGAGGGGTGATTTTTGACAATTCACGAAGGATTGGCCAAGGAGATGAACAAGCCTCACCGAAACATCACCCAAACCCCCTGGCTTGCTTAAGAAACCTATCCCAACTTTAGTGATTCTACATCCAGATAATTTATTAAAAATACCGCTGAGCGGATAGTCAATCTTGCCCAAAAGTCCACAAATTTAAACATCATAGATAGATAGTACATTCCAAAAAGAAAGAAGTTATTAGTTTCTTCTTCACGATGGTCCGTAAAGGACCATACGCAATGAAGAAATCAGTGTCCCACTGTATTTCCTAAAAAGAAAAAAGAAAGTACGATATGATAAGGTACAAAAGAGAGGGTCAAAGTATCTTCGACCGTTTTAATAACCAAGGAGAGTCATCGTCGTACCGACTGGACTCGGAAAAGAACGAGGTGTCCCATGTATAAGTATCGAGGAAGAACTTAGCGAAACTAACTGTCTTCCATTTCATGATCACGACTCTCCGAGCCCTGACCGTTCTTCTTCCCCTCCTTCTCCTTAGACTTCTTTGACTTCTTGGACTTCTTGACACGATTTCCAGTGGAGGCCTTGTCGTGACGCTTAGGCCAATCGTGGTGTTTGCCTCTGGCGAAACCACCAGATCCAGGGAAGCGTTGTTTGCCTTGACGAGGTCTGGAGGAGTGACGGTTGTCAAGGCGAGTTTGGTAGGACATGAACTTAATTGCAACATCTCCCACGCCCCTGATAATGGTGGTAAGATATTCTAGCGCGATCCTCGGCGGGGCTTGCGCTGGTCGGTGAGCCATGGGTCGACGAGACTTTGGAGAAGGAGACGTAAATCTCCCAAACTTTGGACCTTGAGGAGAGGGAGACCAAGATCTCCGAGCTGGGCCTCCTGGGGTAGGAGATTTTCCCTCTTCTTTCCCGCCTCTTCTCTTGGGAGCTGACTGGCTTGACTGACCGCCATAATTTCCGTCCCTGCGACCAGTTGAACGACCTCGTCCATTTTGACCAGTTGCAACAGGCTTGGGAACCAGTTGACGGGGAATGAGGTCGTGAAACTCCCATTGTTTAGCGGGATCCGCGTCTTCTGGGAGAACTTGCAGGCCAATCTTCTTAATCAGTTCGTTGACGGTCTTGATATTTTCGCGACCTTTCCAATTGTCGTGAACTCGCTCTCGAGGGGAATTAAATACGCCTCGAGCGGCTCGGTCCGCCGCAAATTGGATGGACTGCGGGACTCTCTGGAGTCGCTCCGCCTCCGTGGTATTGGGCATAAAGTGAAGCCGCGCCCAGTGATATGGCATACGAATCGGTGGCATACCAGCGCGACCCGTAAGGACAAGGTTGATGAAGTCCTTCCAAGCGATCTCACCATTCGCCAATTTTTGGCAGAGGTGGATCAAATGATTGCCATTGTCAAGAGGGCAACAGTGCATAGTGCCATCAGGCGCACAGTAGCAACAGTCTTTAACCGTGTGACCCACCGGATCTCTGCAGTAAGGATTTCCACAACGAAGATCCTTCATGGCGACCAAGCCCTTCTTGTTGTTCTTCTTCTTTGAAGACTCTGTCTCGCTGTCTGAAGAAACATCAGAATCCTCTGAGTCAGATGATGATTCTGAATCCGAAGAAACATCAGAATCGTCTGAATCAGACGATGATTCTGAATCCGGAAGCGCAACATCCATAGCCGCTGTACCAGTGGCTTGAGATTGTTGAGCTTCACTTTGCGGAGCAACTGAATCAGTTGTACCTTGAGTAGAGCTAGCTCCAAATCCTGTAGCAGGAGGTGCAGGAGCAGTACCATTCGTCCCTGCAGGAAACGTATCGGATCCTGAGTTACTGGTGAATTGCCCGTTAGGGACTTGCGAACTCGACCCTGACATTCTGCGAATGCTTAGAGTCGTTCGATTTCGTATAGGACGAAGAGCCAAATACTCTTCGTTGACAGTATGATCTCGATTTACGTGATCTTCAGATGTGTGCATTTATTCGTTGCGAGAACGCGTTGAGAAAATTGTGTAGATCTGAATGAGGAAGAAAGAACTGGCAAGATCGTGGGTACTTATACCTATCAACAAATAAACTAAGCGAGGTGGAGCTAAGCCCATCCACATATCTAAAGTTATTTAAGTTTAGCGGCAGGTTTGTTTTCCAGTTATTCACTCCTTACGAAGTTTTGGATGACAGGGCTAGACCTATTAGGTCGAGGAGCAAGCTCGCGAGCTAAGCCCATCCACGTATCTAGAGTTGCTTAAGTTTAACGGCAGGGGTTTTTTCTAGCTATTCACTCCTTAGGATTGTCTGGATGACATGGCTAGATCTATCAGGTCGAGAAGCAAGCTGACGAGCTTTTCCACATGTTAGGAAATATGAAAGGTAGTGGGTAGAATGAGGGTACATTATCAGGGTTATCTATTAGCTTAGCGTGGAGAATTTTGAGCCTTCAATTGAGACTTTATTTCCAGGCATTATATTAATCTATCTACCTTAATATACGCCCTCATTGTGCCACGCGAATGAAACCGTACAAGTCAAAATGATATAAGTAGAATGCTCTAAATGTAGGTTCTTCACTCAGAACCCAGAGGCTACTAATTAATCGCTTAACACGCGCTAAATTTCACTTCGAGAATGGGTAGGTACAACTCGTCCCACAAAGGCGGGTAACATTGATCATCGTGACACCAATGAACATTATCGTTCATAGAGATTTTATCATCATATCAAATTCCCCACAAAGCGGCAAAGACAGGAACATGTCCGATCGCAGCTCCCAGTCTCAATTCCAGTAGAGAATGTTGGGGGAGAATACAACGACAAATTCGAAAAAATATCGGATTCCGTCGATGAGACGAATGATTAAATCGTGGGTCTCGAAGATATCATGCTTGAAATCCTCCAAATTGAAGATGGACCTCCAGAGGACGTCGTCTACCAGTCTTTAGCAATCATCTTGGCGGCTAATAAGGACTTCTAAGATCTCGGAGCCAGAGATTCCATCTACATGAAGCTCCTTCTCAATACGGAGTATGAGGAGAAGCGAAAAGAGGCCGAAATGCTTCTTGAAGAGAAGCGCAATCTTCAGAACCAGATAGATACTATCTGCCAGGTGAAGATGGAGGCTTTACAAGCTCGTCATGACTTCAGAACCGAAGATTAGGCGAAGATCCAGGACCTCGAACGGCAGGTCTCGGATCTAACGGAGAAGTAGAAGGAGAAGACACCAAGTGAGAACTTGCAAGCCCCTTGAGCTAGTCTCCAGGAAGCCCAAGACAAGATTAGCAACATGAAAGTAATTGACGACCAAACTGTGAAAGATTTGACTGCGCTTAGGCCGAAATACCTCCAGCTGCTAAAGGCAAAGGATGGTGTTGATAAAGAGCTGAAGCAGGTCAAAGACGATCGAGACGACTTGAAGCATGTAAATTGGGGCCTCCTGCTTCGTGTCTCAGGACGAGATACAAACATAGAACGGAAAAGCAAAGACATCAACGAGCTGATTGAATGCAAGAATGCGTGGACTGTCTGAGTAGAGCTCTATACCACTTGTGGAGTGGTGGGATAAGCTCAGGCATCTCAAAGTAAAACCAATCGACCTGGCAACTAGCAAAACACCTGTCTCACCTTTTCTCTTGGGCTCGAGAAGCTCAGAACTACTATCAACACCAGCATGTCAAACGCCACACACCAAACCAGACCCTGGCAAAAATGCTGGTTTCAATGGCAAAGATCTGTTTAGTTCTGAAAGACTCTGTTATTGAACCTTTGCTGTGCGAACTGGCAGATCGGGTTGGACAGCTGGTACCCAGTAACGCGCCAAGTATTTATATTAATCAGCAGAAGCTTTTCGTATGCTGGGAGGAGAAATTAGATGGAGTGAAGCTTGCTTTGAAGGCCGTTAAGTGCGCTATGCCAGGAGAATGGTGGGGGGAGGACATTGGCAATCGCAAGTCGCTGATCTGGAGATGATTGCTGGCATTTGTAGGACGCGAATTTGGGATTGGGTGAGCATACTGGCATTTTGAGGAGGATTTAGCACTCCAAACATATTTCCATGTTCAATTGTTTGATTGTCAAATACAAAGTCCCCATCCCTGCCAGCAATACATGTCAGAAAACAGAAATATTAGAGCCAATCCTTTGCTTATCACATATCTTCCTGAAATTTTCGACTGCTTTATCGCACAGATAATTGCACTAGTACCTACATTATAACTTTCATTGTGAGGGCTAGTATGGAAGCCACTAGCAGATTTTTGACGTGTAAAGAGTGGGCTTTGAAGAGACGCATAGTTCAAAGGTATTTATTATATCTCCAATGACTTGATCAAGTTCTAATGATCATAGATACCATAGAACAGATAAAGACTTGGCCGTTGAACTTGGCATGGCCATCCGATTGAAAGATAAGGATGAAAAGAAGGTTCTAGCAGATGCCGAGAAAAGAAAGCTCAATATACGCACGCCTAAAATAGCAGAGTCCTGTGATATGCTCAAAAAAGGCATTTCATATCCTTTTGACTCATCTCGCAAAATTCAGCAAGAGCATTCTCCGATTCAAGTCGGATGCAGCAAACATCTCGGGGATAGATTACTTGACCATGATCCTATTGAGCAGCTACACAGGTGGTTGCACTGTCTGGTCAATGGTTTTGAGCTTTGTGAAACTATTAGGCTTGGTACTTTATTTCAGGGGCATACCCATCATCACAATTTGGAAAGAGAATCGGTTGGAGAGTTCGGAGATTATGGCTACGACACTGGCGAGTTCATTGATTTAAGATGGGAGACGAACGCTTCGCAACCTGGCACCCAAGGCACAATAACGTTGAATGATGCAAACCTGTGGAAGATCAACTTGAAGACTTGAGAGGGTGATGACTACATGCTATCGAACGTATTCAAGAGTACCAAAGGGCATTACTTCACCTACAAGAATTTGCAGAGTCTGAGCTGGCAGAGATGGAAATGAAGATAACTTTGGGATCAAGTAGCTTGTCTGATTGAAAGAGGATTTATGGTAGTTCATCAATGTCCGTTGGCTTCCCAGACAATCCGAAATGAAAAGTCGGCCAGCGAGGTATCCCTCCAAATTGAAATGTGGGCCCCAACAACCCCATTTTTCACATCATTGACAGGTCATCTTAAGTAGACAAGCGGCTCATGACATCTAAAACCATGAGATTTCCTGAGATGATTGTCTAACCCCAATCTGCACAAAGTTCTTGGCATATAGCTGGTGTTCTCCCTCTTCGTGCGAAGGGAATAAAGTGCTTCGAGGAAATATTTCAATAGGAGGATAGGACCCCTCTGATGTGGGAAGTTATCTGTCCTGACGCTAGCGCTTCCAAGAGTTTGATGGAAAAGATATCGAAATTACCACTCATTTAGTGATAGCTTTGCCCCAAATGATTACATCACAGATATCTTCCACGGTTCTTCAGCCCCTATTCCATTAAATGGATCTACTCCCATTCTCCACCGATATCTCGGTGGGCAGGCTTTCACCACCCTCCCCAAAACAGCTCGATACAAGCAAAACCATACCACTCGTCCACTGATCTCCGATCTTGAATACCATACACCGCCCTCATCAAAACGGCTTCAAACGTGTGAGCCAAAGCTCACAATTCTTTGTATCTCCTGAATGCCTGAACAAGATGAGATTACAAAAATACCTTTATGGCTTTCGGCGGGACCTGATCCAATAATTTGAGTACGAATCTCGGGGCCTAGGGAAAGGAACCGAGTATTTGCTTTAAATGGTCAGCACAATCCATGGGAAGTCTATGATCACTTACTCTCCAAATAGGCAATTCAAGACTTTGATACGTTCCGAGGACGAGGGATGGAAGTAATGCCCAGATGAATCTCGCGATGATCTGTGAAAACCTCATAATTGAAAGCGTGGAAGACTTGCTGAAAAATGGAACGAATCGTCCTAGATTTGGCTGCGCTATAGAATATGTCCTGAAATTCGCGATGACACTGACAGTCCAAGTCAGATTAGATCGGTTCTACGCTTCTGAAATGTCAAATGAGACTTGCGCTAATCCATCATCCCGTGTTAATATCAGCCCGAGAGAAATCTATTGGAACTGGTTCTCCGAATCAAGAGTCATGGGATTGCGGTGAACGATTGTCAAATCGGTACTAGACCTTCTATACCCAGATTCGGCACCAGATTTGGAAGCGGCAGTCAGTATCGAGGCGAAAGGCTTAAATCTAAATGGACCCATCAAAAAAGATATGCTTATCCAGTACTCCTGGACTCGATCTCTAACCAAGTCATCCTTTAGCGCAGAGCCCAAATCCACTTGTTTCGGGCCTATCAATCAGAAAATAGACATTGCAGATAATTAAACAGAAGATAAGTTATTGCAAGCGACTTGAATCCTAGCTATTATAAGATCTTAATGCATCCACGGTCAAGCTGGACGCTTGCGTTCATTAACTCCCATGATATCGAAACCTTCAATTCTAACTCCCAACTCCCGCTCGTGCATGCAAATCAATATGCCGCTTTGTCATCAAACCTCCAAAATCCTCGAGCATTCTCTACTGTATGTCATTCACATAACAACACAGTAACAACAACACGCCGCGGCACTACACCCTGCACATATCCCCGCGGCCCTATCATCCTGTCTCCGCTGCTTCTCTCTCTCCTGAGGATTCATATCCTGTCTCGGATCCCTTCCCCCTATCACCGGCCTCTCCCCTCCCTTATTATCCGCCACATATCCACTCCCTTGTGGCCCATTCCCTGTGTATACACCATTCCAGGCCCCGTTTCCTCCTTGTGCGGGAGGAGCTGCGTTCGGTGGTAATTGGTTTACGTATACGTTCTGGGTTATGTTTTGTTGGGAGGTGGATTGGGTGGGGTAGTTGCCTGGGTTGTAGACTTCGAGGCCGGGTTCGTAGGTTGGTTGAGGGGAGGGGGAGGTGTGGGATTCGGATTGCTGCGGGAGGAGGGGTTTGGGTTCGTGAGGTGCGTAGGGAAAGGACATGTTTTTTTTTCGGCGAGGTGTTGAGGTGAGAGGTGGCAGATTAAGTGGTTTTGTTTTAAAAGCCTGCCCTCGTGGAGATTTGAGACTGCGATGTATCTGTTTGGGAGGTTGTAGATGTGAAGAAAGAGATTGCGCAACAATGGGTATTCAAGCAAAGACACTGAAAACAAAATACAGGAATTGAATTGAAGATATATTTTTCACTCGAAAATAAATTTATCCCAGATGCTACCCACCTCCTGATATATCCACCAGGCTGTGTTTCGCGCGTTCTGCTGTGCCCCCATGAATATACCAATGGAGGATAAATTGAGGACTCGGTAAAGCTCGTGGAGCTCTAAAATGGTGTTTCAGGGATGGCTTCAGGGATAAGCCTCAAGGCTTAGCAGTGTTAGTTGGTGATCATCAATTGAAAGCCGTTAGCGATGTTCGTTGTCGCTTGTATTGGTGGAAGTTTTAGGGGCTTGTGGCGGGGATAGGTAGATATATATAGATTTCGGAGTGGTGAGTTTATTTTTAAGTGTTGAGAGGATGGACAACTCAGAGAAGGGACCCTTTCTGCAGATGTATATAGTAAGTTTATGAAAGCTCAAGAGGATGCTGAAGACGCCATAAATTCCACAAGCCATGAGCCACAAACGACTTTACAGATCACGTGTTCCTCTCCATTTCGTTCAAGGATGCCGCATCATCAAATCAGAAGTGTCCAGTGACACACAGCCGCAGATTCTGTTTTCCCTTTCAGGTGGTTTCAAGATCTGATTAAAACGAAAGATAAGTGGTATACAGGAAGAGCAAGAATGAAGTTGACAAGAATCACCAAGTATTCCATTTGACTTCGCCATCCAAAGTTGTATTACGATAAATATCACGTGAATTATCCTGATCGCTGTTTTCGAATGAGCAGGCTTAACGATATCGCGGGATCTGATACTTGAACGCGTACCTATAATTTCACCTCTTGTGCTGTAAATTGCACTTACCATTTCACTGAACCCTGGTGTCAAATATATGAGCTGCACATAAGCAGTCAGATCGAGTATTTCTAATGCTTGGCCACTGTGGCTCTCTTCCACGATGACCGTCAACGTCTTTGCAGTACCGGTCTTCTTCATCGTGTTCAGAGAAACCCTAGAAACATCTATCATCGTAGCTGTCCTCCTGGCCTTCTTGAAGCAAACCCTCGATGGAGATGATGGAGATGTCATCGTATACAAGAAGCTTGTCAGACAAGTAGATCCTCCCAATCTGTCAAAGCGTTGTCCTCCTACTAACTCACAACCAGGTCTGGGTGGGCACAATATCTGGATTCCTAATCTGCCTCATCGTTGGTGGTAGTCTAATCGGCGTCTTCTACGGCCTTGGAAAAGACCATTGGGCATCTACAGAGTACTATTGGGAAGCGTCATTTGCTCTGGTCGCGGCCCTTATTATCACCATCGTCGGCGCAGCTTTACTCCGCATCTCAAAGATGCAGGATAAATGGCGTGTTAAGATTGCAGAGGCGATGAAACCGAAAGAGAAGCATGGTGAGAATCAGGATGGAGCTTTTAAGAGATGGTGTGAGAAGTATACGATGTTTATGTTGCCTTTTATTACGATTTTGAGGGAGGGGATTGAGGCAATTGTCTTCGTTGCGGGAGTGTCTTTCTCGTCTCCAGCTGCGGCGGTCCCGCTTCCCGTCTTGGTGGGACTGCTTGCTGGCTCGGTTGTGGGGTACATGATCTACAAGTAGGTTCCCTCTATTGTTTCTGAATTATTGCTGATGATTCAGGGGTGGTTCAACAGCTAAGCTTCAGTACTTCTTGGTCGCTTCGACGTGTCTGTTGTATCTCGTTGCAGCGGGCCTGTTCTCACGTGCTGTTTGGTTCTTTGAAGCGCAGAATTGGAATAAAGTTACACGGAATTCGGTGAAAGGTGTGAACTCAGATTCATCTACAGAAAGGGGTGCCGGGCCTGGCTCGTACAACACTGAAAACACCGTATGGCACGTCAACGTACGAAACCAAACATCTCAATCTGTCGAACTTTAACTAATACTTTCAGTGCTGTAGTCCCGAACTGAATGGAGGTGGAGGGTGGGGTATATTCAAGTATGTTGAAATGAAAGTTCTCCACAATCACAGAATTCTGAATTTAGGCAGCTCTATCCTTGGATGGCAAAATACGGCAACTTATGGCTCAGTCATCGCATATAACGGCTATTGGATCGTCGTTATTCTCGGGTTTTTGATGATGAGGTACCACGAAGTGAGAGGCCACTGGCCATTGATAAAGACAAAAGAGAACGGTGCCGACACCGAGGTTTCAAGCCGTAATGAGAGTGGTGGAAGTGAGAGAGGTCATTTTGGGGCAAAGGATAAGGTTCAGGTCATTACTGTGGTCAATCAAGGGATCGAGGATTGAAGATCTACCTGAGACGCCAATGGGCGGCTCTGAGTATGGGTAATGCTCAACTAGTAGGAAAATCCACTGAAGCCGTGGGGTTACTTGGCGCATAATGAGGGGAAACCAATACACGATCTAGCGCTTCAGAATCTCAGGGAGAAAGGCGAAAGGGGGAATGATATAGGCTACAATAGGGTAAAACCGCTCAAATCATAATTTCATTCCTATCATCTCCCACACAAGCTCGTCTATAGTATCTCATAAACCAATGCTCTAGCACTTTTCCTCCCCATATGCGATGCAACGCCGAAACCATGATAGCTATTTCTTACATCTATTCTTTCAACCCCTCTGCAGTAGGTAATGGGATGGCTCGATAGAGGAGGATCAGGGCAGAGTGTGACTCGCCGCCACCTGATAGGGTGTCGATTTTATCGGCTTCGACTTCAGAGACCTTGTCGTCATTGAACCACCACCATTTCCCATCCTCCTCGCCTCTCTTGCCGGTTTTGGGATCGAGAGGTCCTTGCTTCTTGACGTATGAGGTGTAGTGACCGCTGTCTGCACTGGCACCTTGATGGGTGACGATACCGCGAAGTTCATAGAGACCGGATTTGTTTGCCCCGTCGTCCTTAGCGAGCTCAGGGTTGATAAGAGCATGTAACTCCTTCTTAGCTTCCAAAATAGCGGCAGCCTTCTCGGCATCGATCTCAGCGTCAGTCTTGTAAACAACATCCTCCATCTCGGTATCTCCATCCTTTGCCTTGCCGTCTTTCTTCTCCTCTTTCTTCTTATCCTCTTTCTTTGATTCAGAGACAGAATCGACGATGCCAGCAGCCTCATCAGCAACTTGCTTGTCGTGAATACGCTTTTGGCGTTTTCGGGCACGGTCGATATCTTCCTCGTCCTTTCTTACTTCTCGGACTTTATCTCGAACCGGAACCAACATTTTGCGGAGCTCCTCCGTGCAGAACTCAACAACATCCAATTCATGAGGGAAGGTGACCTTGCGCATAATCTTTGCTTTCTTCTGGGCCTCTCTCTTCCAGAAGAATCGAACGAAATGCACAGTGAGATATTTGGGAAGACGCGAAATCCTGGACTTCTTGGTGTAAACGGCATTTCGGTCGAGGACAGGAGATTTCTTGTCAAGCTTCTCCTCAAGAGCAGCCAATATTCCATCCCTCAAGTGATTTGTTGTACCGCTGATATGACAATCCAACTTCAAGAACGCATCATCGCTCGTGACAGGCTCCTCGCCAGCATCCTTGGCAGCTTGTTCATCACATTCTGTAATTGAATGGAAACTTCCCGACATGTATTTATCAATGAAAGAGACTTCAGCAGAAGTTGATGATTCCCCGCTACCTTCGGTACCCCTAACCTTCAGCTTTGAGCGCAATTGACTGACAATCTGCGACCAAGCTTCCTCGGCATCTTGTTGCGCATAACCATTTCCAGACTTTGCCTTCTCCGCGAACTGAGGGAAAGCGTTTCGAAGTGCTGTGAGGAAGGCAATAGGTGGAAATCCTTCCTGGGTCTGGCTCATCTGATTGTATAGGTCTCGTAGGGAAGCGGTAAGATCAAGGCCTGATGGAGTTTGATTAAGAAAGCTCAGTTGACCGAGAGTGTTGCCACTTGGACCAGAGGCGGGGGCCGGCGTGTACTTGACAAGTTGATCCTGAAGCTCTGGTACGGATCGTAATGTTTGTAGAGTCGAGTTCAAATAACAGGTGTTGCCCAGATTTTGTAAACCGGCCGGTGTGGCGCCAACTTGTTGTGCAGCCTCCGCTTCGGTCATATCCTCAACAAACTTAATAGCCTCTGTAGGCCTCTTAAGCTCATTGCCACCTGCAGGCGTACCCATCATCATAAAAGTCTGCCCGGGTTTTGCGCCGAGCTTCGAGAGGTCCATATCATCCTTCAGTTGGCCACCTTTAACCAAGATCTTCTGTCGGTCTGGCTCAACACCCGTGAGAGAGTAAAGCTGGAACTTGAACACCTCGCCGAGGGAGGTAGGATCGAGGTCGACATTGTATTTCTTTCCTTGATGCTTGACAATAACTACAGATGTAAGTATTTATCTGAGCCCGGGGCATATTACAAACCTGGTATTGAAGACATGGTGGCGGGGTCAAGGCGGTCGGAAGTAGAATGTATGTCCTCTTATGAACAAACGCGATAACTAGAAAGACAAAAGTAGCTCTGCAGCTGTGATTATTCTAAAATATCAACGGAGTTCCGCGTTTGTAGTTGCGAAGAATAGAGAGCGCCGGGCAAATAATAAAACATCAAGCTGAGCCGCTAGCGAAGTACGTAGCGCGGGATGCCTTGAACCCCACCACAATCAATTCAAGAACACACGACGTCAGCCAGAAGGTCTATGCGACCAACTCAGTCATAATGGTATATGCAATCCCCTAAATCCTGCGCATTTTGCTGACCCTCCCAGTCCCAATCACTACGTCCCTACCTCCAATGTGTCCGCTCCTCCCTAACCTCCGCCCTCTGCCTCTCCAACTTCGCATCCCAAACCTCCGAACGACACAACGTCCCTGAAATCGAAGCGCAGACCTCCCCCGAAGTCCTCCTCAACCCCCTAACAGTCGCCCGTAACGAGAATGAACGAGTCTTGATCGAGCCTAGCATAAACAGTGTGCGAATCAGCATTAAGATCAAGCAGGCGGATGAGATTGAACATATTCTTGTGCATAAATTTACGAGGTTTTTGACGCAAAGAGCAGAGGCTTTCTTTATCTTGAGGAGGAAGCCAGTTAAGGTATGTGATGGAGGGAATTTAGAGGGGTTGTATTGATGTGGGATAGGGATACGATATTTCTTTCTTGATTACGAATTTCCACACTGAGGAGATGTTGAAGCATAAGTTGGTGGACTTCATTATTCAGTTTATGGAGGAGGTTGATAAGGAGATTTCGGAAATGAAACTCTTTGTAAGTTTGTTGGGTGTGTTTGGAGGGAGATGCTGATATGATTAGTTGAATGCGAGAGCAAGATTTGTGGCGGAGTCGTTCTTGACACCGGTAGGTCATACTCTCCACACACCTGCTCTTTACTAATTGAATTGCAGTTTGATTAAGGAGTAAGGAAATGACTGAGAGAGGGTGGGGCATGGAGGACATCTGCGAACGATTAGCATGTCAGTAGGCTACAGTGGCGTTTGGGGAAATAAAAAATAAAAAAAACTATTTCTCTGAAAGCTCGTCGAAGCTGAATTTATCGGCAGTTTTCTCTGCATGATTTGCGATGCTATCGTTTTGTTTGTTCTGGCTTGAATTTTCTTTATGTTTCAAAGCCTGGCACATGAAAATAATGCCATAAGCATGCTTCCAGGCCCCCCAAGAGGAGATCACCATCTTCTGTATCTCAACGGCCCAGGGTTACTGTAATATCTTAGCTCTTGATGGGATCTTAGATGATTTTCTGTCCAGAGACCAGTACAAGAGACAAGAAGTCTGCTCAGGACGTAGTTATCTATCAGAGAGTTACTGTAGGAGGCTACTAGAATTCTGGGATCGAGCCTCATTTACATACAAAAGTATATCCAAAGAATCGAATCATTACATTATCAATTTCCTTCCATCAACGGACCCAATAGCAACCCCTCCCGCCAGGGGTAAGAATCTCACTTTGCAGTCCCAATCTCACTCTCATCATCACTTTCCTCATCTCCTCTCTCCCTTTCCAAATCCCGCTCACTCCTCTCCCTCCTCGAACTAACCTTCCTAACCACCTCCTCATTCTCCAGCCTCGCCCTCACCCTCCTCTCATCACTCACCCTCTTCCTCTCCACTCTCCTCCGCTCCTCCTCCCTCGCCCTCTCTCCCTCCCGCCTCTCCTCCCCTTCCCTCGCCTTCCGAATTGCTGCCTTCCTTATCCTATCCTCTTCCTCCTTCCTCTTCGCCGCTTTTACCTCCTTGCTGCTTCGGAAATCCGCAAATGACATTCTAGCGCTAAGCCAAGACCTAAACTTCGGGGGTGCTAATGGTTCCGCTGGGTCGTAGCCTAGTGTGTTTTTGCGAGACAGCGCGGGGGAAGGGGGTGAAGCTTCGAGGATTATAGGTGATAGGAGTGGTTTCTCGGTTACAAAGGGCATAGGTAGGGTTGTAGAGAAGTCGTGGGGAAGTTTGGTAGAGTAGCGTTGTCTAGAGCGGGAGAGGGAGCGGGTCGTGCTGTTGCTTTTTCTTCCGCTATACTCACTCCGTCCCCCATCACCGTTATACGCACTCTCAGACAAAGCTTTATGATGCCACAACTCGCCCTGCTGGCCTAACTCCTCAGGTTCCCTCGCCGCATTCCTTGCTTTCCGATATCGTGACAATAAGAAGTAACCTAAGATCGAAACGAGTGACGAGCCAAGTATCGAGAAAGTAAGAATCAGCGCAAACCGCCTAGCGGACATAGCTTCTATACGTGCGCCTTGGATAGCGGATGAGGCTTGGACGTTTACGGAGGAGACGCTTGCTAATGCTTGGGCAAGAGCGAGCGTAGCCGTCGCTTTCGCATCACTCGCTATCGAATTTGCGATATTCAGGATCTGACTTGCGCTAGCTTGAGCGACTGCCGCTGCAACACCAGCACTGGACGCATTGGTTTGGGCGATGGATACCAAGCTATTGGCGCTGATCAATGCGAGGGAGGCGGCGCTGGCGCTCGATTGAGCTATGGCTGCTGCTGCATTCGCACCTGTATGATATTACCAGTCTCATTAGTTCAAATATACGAAACAGAAAGGACAATAGAATACTAACTACTAGCATTCGCCTGAGCAGCCGCCACCGCCGCATCCGCACTACTCTGCAGACTCGCCGCCGCAGCACTGGCACTGCTAATCGCCGCCGCATTTCCACCAGATAAAAACCCAATACTAGCTGTGAAAAGCCCGATTTGGTTATTAGCAAGTAATAAAGAGGATGAAGCGTTAGCGAGCTGTGCAGCAGCAGACGACGAGATGCTGGCCACGGAAGCGGAGAAGATGGATGCTTGTGAGGCCTGCGCGGCTGTGACTTGGGGCGTACAGTCACAGAATTGAGATATACAATCCAACTGCGGTTCTGGATTTCGTAATCCCAGGGACGGGGGTAAGGAGGGAGGCTTGGTCATTAGGGCGTAAAAAGGGTGTGGTGAGGTGGAAGTTGGGGGCGTAAAGGTTGATAGTGAGGATGTGTGGGTAGGCTCGGGTTGTTCTTCTGCGTGAGGACCGTGAGGGAAATCGGCGAGCCAGTGGCGATGGGAGGAGATGAAGTCGTTACTTTTTTTGACGAGGTTTTGGAGGATGTCGGCTGGTGCTAGGATAACTGCGCCCAGGTGTTGGACTTCTACACCGTTTTCGACCTCGTCGTTGCCAGGACAGTCTTGTAGGAACATGGTAGAAAGGCAGAAGGGCTCTTCCCAAGTAAATCCTGTGTATTCTGACGGAAAGACCGATCGCAGATTAAGAGTATACAATGAAATATGTCAACGATGAGCAGTTCTCTTATGTCAACAACTAAAAGTATATCGAAAAGAAAAAGGCGTCAAAATTGGATGAAGTGGGGAAGCCAAGACTATTTCACGCCTTCCCAACCCCAAACGCAACATCTCTATGTGACATTTAGACAAGATAGCATGTCCGCTTGATTTCTACGAAACTATCTCCACTCGCTTCTCGGCCTCGACGTAAGGGGCTTTCCTACTCCATCATACCCTCTAGCATCTTTTCGCAACTGCCAATGAAGATCATATAATTGTGATTTGCATAATATTCTTGGATATTTTGTCAACGGTCTATCCCTGATGGATGCGCACGTCCTGGAGTCTGTTTGGTGGTACGGTTAAATCTGGAACATTGTTTGTGGTTTCGAAACTGAAGCAGCAAGAACACTTGAAGCCAATCGCATCATCGATACAAATACCCAATAA
>Ga0182030_10007040_pt1 | contig 23562 bp, 22 predicted proteins | sample 812S3MmetaG_FD_121299 | JGI IMG/M metagenome (GOLD analysis project Ga0182030, IMG submission 121299) | Permafrost microbial communities from Stordalen Mire, Sweden - 812S3M metaG (Illumina Assembly) | ecosystem: Environmental > Terrestrial > Soil > Wetlands > Permafrost | place: Sweden...
GGACATGAGATCGCGTACTACGCGCCCCGGTATTCCCACGACGCCTTCGAAACGATGCACCTGCCGGATGTCGCGAGCATCGGGCCGCGCACGTCCATCCATCGTCTGCCCTCAATGCGATTCAAGGCTGGCACCGGCACCGCGCAGGCAGCCATCCCCGTCCTCACTTCTTTCCCATCGCTCACGCGTTTCAACCCCGATGTCATCCATTTCCATCATATTTTCGGCGCGGGACTCGAGGCGGTCTTTGAATCAAGAATCTTAAAAAAACCGCTTGTCGAAACCAATCATACTCCCATCCTTGAATTTGCCAGTTACAGCCCCGTCCAGACCGCTTGGCTCGAACGCTTTCTCGTTCATTACGACGCATGGTTCTATAACCGCTCGAACTTTGTTTCGTCGCCCACGCGGTTGATATTTGAAAATATGAGATACACCAACCCGAACATCCCGCACCGCGCCGTCTCAAACCCCATCGACACCGAAGCATTCCGCCCCGCGGAACATCCGCCGGAAAAAGACCACCCGTTCACAATTCTCTACGCCGGCCGGATTGCCGAAGAAAAGAAGATCGACGTCGTCATCCGCGCGGCCGCGCAGGCGCGTGCAACAATACCGGACATCCGCGTGATCATCGTCGGGCGCGGCGCGTACGAGGCGCAGCTGCACACGCTCGTAACGTCGCTTGGCATGGAACACGCCGTCACGTTTGCCGGATTCGTGCCAAGCGAGCATCTCCCATCATATTACGCAAAGAGCGACGTCTTCGCGATCATGAGCACTGCCGAAACACAGAGCATCGTTGCCATGCAGGCGCTCGCCTGCGCGATCCCCGTGATCGCAGCGGGTGCGTGGGGGTTCAAAGAATATATCACCCCCGAGGTTGGATTCCTCATCAAGCCCGGCGATACCGACGGGGTCGCGAAAAAAATAATATATCTCTGCGAACATCCCGGGATACGCGCCGCGATGGGAGAAAAAGGACGAGCACAGGTCGAGCATTATTCCATCGCAAATATCGCAACAACATGGGAAGACATCTACCGGGATGTCATCAAGCGGTATAATGAAAAGGCATGAACATCAGCATCGTCGTCCCTGCGTACAATGAGGAAAAATATATCGGCGACTGCCTGCGGAGCATCGTCGCCAACCGGACCGACGACATCCTTGAGATCATTGTGATCAATAATGCTTCGACGGACGACACCGCGATGGTCGCACAACAGTTCCCCGGCGTGCGCGTGGTATATGAGCCGCAAAAGGGTCTTACCCGCGCGCGACAACGGGGTCTTACGGAAGCCAAGGGCGAGCTCATCGCCTATCTCGACGCCGACACCCGCATGCCGCCCACATGGGTCGCAACGGTAAAGAAAGAATTCGCTAAGCATCCGAAAATGGTCTCCCTCTCCGGCCCATTTCATTATTACGATCTGCCACGGGCAAAAAAGATCCTCGCGGAAGGATTGTGGACACTCACCGCAATGCCAACCTTTTGGATGATCGGCTTCATGGTCCTCGGCGCGAACTTTGTGGCCAGGCGCGAAGCGCTCCTCCGTGTTGGCGGATTTGATGCTACTATATCTTTCTATGGGGAAGACACCGATATCGCCCGGCGATTGAGCAAAGTGGGAAGGGCAAGATTCTCCATGAATTTTTTTATCATCGGCTCCGGGCGGCGGCTTTTGGAGGAAGGGATCGCCCGCGCTTTTTCGCGCTACGCGATGAATTATTTCGCGACCGCGATCCGTCACAAACCGCTGACCAAACAACACAAAGATATCCGTTAAAAATATGGCCACCCCATCCCCAAAAGATAGAGCTATCGTCGCAACATCGATTTTTGTATTATTTGGCGTAATCGGCGCGATCATCGCGCGGCACAACTTTGCCATCGCATGGACGCCGATGCTTTTCTACGCGATGCTCGTGTGGAACGATTATTATTCCATAAAACATTTTTCCACGATCATCCCGCCGGGGAAAACTTCCCAAGTGTTCATCGACATTATTCTCGTCATTCTCCATTTCATATCGATCTTTCTCTTCGATAACCCGTTCCTGTTCACCATTGCGATGATCGTGCTTTTTATCCTCGCGGTGCTTAAATACGCAGGCGATCTTCCCTCGGTGAAGAATTCACGCGCGTTGTTCCGGAAGGTGAAGATCGACGCGCTCGGCGCGCTCATCTCCGCACTCGCGCTCGCGGGCATGTTCATGGGCTACCCGTGGCAATCGACGATCATATGGACCGGCGTCTTTGTATGCGCGAGCGTGTACGTCATCATCATCAACCCGCTCTATCAAGATACGATTGGCACGGCATGAACAAAATCAGCTTTATCATCCCCGCCTACAACGAGGAGAGCTACCTCCGGCACTGCCTTGATGCGATCATCCACGAGATCGCCGGGCGCGACGGCTACGAGATCATCGTCGTGGACAACAATTCCAATGACAAGACGTGCGAGATCGTCACGCGGGAATATCCCGGCGTGGCACTCATCCACGAGCCGCGGCGCGGCGCGAACCGCGCGCGCGAGGCGGGGTTCGTGGCATCTACGGGCGCGCTCGTCGCATTCCTGGACGCGGATACGGAGCTCGGCAAGGGATGGATCGATCGCGCCGAGCGCGCGTTCGCCGCGGACAAAAACCTCGTCTGCCTCTCCGGTCCGTTCATTTATTATGATCTCCCGTTCGCGGCGAAGGCGCTCGTGCAGTTTTTCTATGTCGGGACATACCTCGTCTACCTCGTGAACAACTTTATTTTCCGCGACACGTCGATGATCCAAGGCGGCACGGAGATCGTGCGCCGCGATGCGCTCGCAAAGATTGGCGGCCACAACGTAGACCTCACATTCTATGGCGACGATGCGGACCTCGCGCGGCGCCTGAGTAAGGTGGGCAAAGTGCGCTGGTCATTCGCATTTCCCATGCGCTCATCCGGTCGACGGTTGGCAAAAGAAGGCACCTTCACGATGGGCTGGCGTTATGCAATGAACTATTTCTGGATCACGCTTTTCCATAAGCCGTTTACCATGACCTCCACCGAGGTGCGCTTCGACGACAAGCAGACCACGTACCAGCCGGAGCACCGTACGAAGGAATGGGCCACCGCACTCGGCACCATCATCCTCGCCTTTGCCATCACCCTCGCCCTCATTTACGCATTTTCCCGCTTCCGCTTATAATAAGGACATCATGGATGCGGGAAACAAGCTGAAGGTTTTTCTCTTCTTCGTCGCCGACGTGGCCGCGCTCTACGCCGCGCTTTTCATTGCCCTCCTGATCCGTTATGGCGGAAATTTTTACACGCAATTCCTGAATGCCCAGGTGTTCGCGTTCACCGTTATTTTCATTTTATGGATCATTATTTTCTATATTGCCGGGCTCTATGATCTGCGCCGCCTGCGCAATAACATCGATTTCATCAAAACGCTCTTCTTGTGCCTCGGCGTGAATGCCGCGCTTGCGGTGCTACTCTTCTATCTGATCCCTGCGTTCGGTATCACACCAAAGACAACGCTTGCGATCTTCATCGCTGTCTTCGCCGTCATCGAAATATTCTGGCGGCGCCTGCTCAACCGCGCGATGGCGTTCGGCGAGGCGCCGAACAAAATGCTTATGATCGGCGGCGGTGCGATCGGGGCGGAAATAAAAAAGACCATCACCGAAAATTCCCAACTTGGCTACGCCATCAGGGCAGAGATGGATGAAGCAACCGCATATGCGTCACCGCAGCAGATAAAGGCGATCGCCGAACGCGAAGGAATCAATCTTATTGTTATTTCGAACAAGCTCAAACACGAGCCCGGGCTCGTGGGGATACTCTATGAACTCTTCGCCACCGGCATCGCGGTGACCGACCTCATCAGCTTCTATGAGCTCATCATGCGGAAGGTGCCGCTCATGGAGATCCAGGAATCCTGGTTCATAGAAAACATTGCAGGAGGAATAAATTTTTACGATTCGCTGAAGCGCGCCGGAGAATTCCTGCTCGCGATCGCGCTCGGCATCATTCTCCTACCGTTCGAGATCATCATCGCGCTGCTCGTTGCGCTCACGTCGCGCGGTCCCGCCATCTATCGACAAGTGCGCGTGGGAGAAAAAGGAAAGAACTTCACGCTCTACAAGTTCCGCACCATGCGCGTGGACGCAGAGAAGGATGGCGCGCAATGGGCCACCAAGAACGACCGGCGCACGACGCCGATCGGCGACCTGCTCCGCGCATCACACTTGGACGAGCTGCCACAACTGTGGAACATCGTTCGCGGAGACCTCTCGTTCGTCGGCCCGCGGCCGGAGCGGCCGGAGTTCGTGGCAAAGCTCGAGGCGCGAATCCCGTATTACGAGGCACGGCTCTTCATTAAACCGGGCGTCACCGGATGGGCGCAGATCAACCACCGCGCCGACCTCACCGATGCGGATGTTATCGAAAAACTGCAGTACGATATTTATTATTTGAAGAATCGCTCGCCAATCCTCGACTGGGCGATCATTCTGAAAACGATCAAGTCTGTTTTTGTGAACCCTTCCTAGTCTGCGCCGCCCGCTCAAAATGCTTCTTTAATAGCCACGAGCTGGACTGTATCTTGCCGCCCTTGCCCACATTGAACACCATATCGATGTGGAGCGCCTTACACGTGCCAAGATCTTTATAGAGCGACGATCGGGGATCCGCCGCGTTTGCCTCGTTCCGGTCGCCACCGTTTGCAAAGATGTGCGGCCGCACTGCGCGCAAAGCGCGGGAGACACTCATGTCGCGGTCGTTCGGTTTGTGCGTGGTGATGACCACGCGATCCACCGCACGCAACGCCTCGATCACCTCTTTCCGCTCTTTTTCCGGCATGAATGCAAATCCTTTTTTTGCGCGCAGCCAGTTGTCGTTGTTCAAAATGACCACCAGCTCGTCGCCAAACGCCCGGGCATGCTCGAACATCCGCACATGACCGATGTGAAGCGGATCAAAGCCGCCGGAAACGGCAACTACTACTTTTGGGGGATTTTTAGAAACAGCCTTCTTTATCTTTTTTTTAAGCGCCATGTTAATTTACGGAAGTCGCTTTTTCGGCTATCCTGTATGAGATAAGTATAACGCCAATGCTCCAGAAAATAAAAAACTTCCTGTTTAAAAACACCACTGCCAAGCAGACGGTGGCAAAGAATACGGTCTGGCTATCGATATCGCAGTTCGGCGCACGGATCATCAAGGCCGTAATCGTCATCTACGCCGCGCGGGTGCTCGGCGCCGCGGGGTACGGCGTCTTTTCGTATGCCATCACACTCGCCGGCTTCTTCGGCATCTTCGTGGACCCCGGCATCAATTCCGTGCTGATCCGCGACGGCGCGAAGGCGACGCCCACAGAGCGGCAATCGCTCTTCTCGACGACGCTCATCATGAAGGGGATCATCCTCGCGTTCAGTGTGATCGTCGTCATCTTTATCGCACCGCTCTTCTCGACGCTCCCTGGCGCGAGGCTGTTGCTCCCGCTCGTCGCGCTTATTATTGTTTTTGACAGCACCCGCGAATTCCTCGCGTCGCTCTTCCGCGCCGAAGAAAAAATGCAGTGGGATGCCGTCTCATTCCTTTTGGAAAATGCCGCGATCACCATCTTAGGATTTATCTTCCTTATAGTATCGGCGACGCCGTTATCCTTCACCTACGCCTACGTCATCGGCACCGCCATCGGTGCTGCCACGGCGATATGGCTTTTGCGCACGCGATTTAAAAATATATTTGCCGGGGTGTCCGCGCAGCGCATGATGGCGATCATCAAAACCGCATGGCCGTTCGCCGTCACCGGCGCGCTCGGGATACTGCTCACCAACACCGACATCCTCATCATCAGCTGGATGCGCAGCGCTTCGGAAGTCGGTATTTATTCCGCTGCCATCCGCATCGTCCAAGTGCTGTACTTGGTACCGGGGATCATCCAGATGAGCACCATGCCGCTCATGGCGCGGCTGGCAAAAAAAGATAACGAACGCTTTAGGGCGATCCTGGAGCGCACGCTGGCGCTCATATTTCTCGTTTCCATACCGCTCTCCATCGGCGGCATCATCCTCGGCACCCAGATTATGCGGCTTGTGTTCGGTGTTGGATACATCGCGGGCGGACTTGCATTCTCGGTGCTCATGCTCAATCTCTCGTTCGATTACGCCGGAAGCGTCGTTGCCACCGGCATCTTCGCGTACGACCACCAAAAGAATTTGATCATCTCCTCCACTATCGCCGGCGTGAGCAACGTGCTCTTCGACATCATCCTTATCCCGCGCTGGGGCATCACCGGCTCCGCGTTCGCCACGCTCATCGCGCAGGTGCTGGGCAATTCCTATCTGTGGTACGCGATGAAGAGATTGAATCCGTTCAGCGTGTTTCCGCGGCTTGGACGCATCTTCGGTGCGGGGTTCACGATGGCAGTCGTGACGGTGATGCTTTCCATGGCGGGTTTGAATATTATTGGCAACATCCTGATCTCGGCGGCGGTTTACATTGCAGTACTGTTCCTCTTTAAAGAACCGCTCCTCGGCGAGATAAAAAATATCGCGGGGATGAAGGCGGCGGGAGTATAGCGCCCGCTTAGGCGATCGACCTGCCGTGAAGAAAACGCGACGCTTCAAGTGCAACCAACATCATTCCCCTGCCGAGCGAGCCGAACCGCGAGAGTAAAAGTCCGGTAAGCGACGGTATATTGTGGGGAGATTTTTCGAGGGAGCGCAAAAAATATACGCGGCCCGTCTTCATATCTCCCCCCAAGCAAAATCTCACGCCGATGTTGAAGAGCGCCGCGCCTTCTCGTTTATATTTTTCATACAACGGCAAATGTTTTTCATAGATGCGCGCACTTTCCTGCGCCCGGGCGATGAATCCCAGTTTTTTCGTCGAATTCGCCGGATGAAAATAATATTTAAAGAGCGGCTCGTGGACGAACGCAAAGCCATATCCGGCCTCGGCGATGCGGATCCACATATCCCAATCCTCCACATACTTCAGCTGTTCGTCATGCGCACCGACGCGCTGGGTCACCTCGCGCCGGAGGAGAACGCCGCTGTTGCTATGGATATAATTCCGGTCCAGTAGGGCGGGAAATGGCGTTTGAATCACCGGCGCCCTGTATCTCCCAAAAACTTTTCCGTTCGCGCGCGCTAAAAAAGCATCGCATCCGACGAGACCGATTTCTTTGCCATCGCGAGCATCATCCGCGAACAGCGCCATCTGCTTCTCTAATTTCTCCGGCAACCATTCATCATCCTGATCGAGATACGCAACGTACTCGCCCTTTGCATATTGCATCGCAAGATTTTTTGGACGGACCGGCCCGCCGGAATTTTCCTCGTAATAATATGAAACGCGCGGGTCTGTCCCGCAGAATGCTTCCACTATCTTTTTAGTGCCGTCCGTCGAGCCGTCGTCCACCACGATCAACTCAAGATTCCGGTATGTCTGCGCCAAAACGCTTCCGATGGATTGTGAAAGAAACTGTTCGCCATTATAAGCAGGAATGACGACGGAAATAAGAGGGGTCTCCATTGCAAATTATTATATCCGATCCGTAATGACGCGAATATTAAAAGGAGTATCGATATAATCGTTGAAAATGGTACGGTCGACCAGCGCTTTTTCTTTCAACAATAATTTCAACGATTCCTCGTCGTTTGCCGTCGGAACCTTATTATCCGAACCGTCAAAGGGAGGAGTAAGGCTATATCCCGACAGATCCAAACCGGACACCGTCGGTTCATATACCAGGTAGTTGACCCCGTAATAAATCGCTTCCAGAAATACCGTGGACGTCGGACCGATGACCAATGTTGATTTGCCGAGTGACATGCGGAGAGGGTCCCTGTCGATCGCAAAAAAATCCCGATTGATAAATTTATAATACCAATTGATATTATCTTGAGGATGAATCCGAAGCCTGACCCTCCTTATTCCCAAAGACTTAAGTATTTTTTCAATGGAATACAGATAGATAATGGAGTTACCCCTATCGCCCAATCTCACCTTATCCTTTGATTGTCCAACATCGAGAGGTTTAGATAAAACCAGGATGTCATCTAAATTATTCCTTAATTTGACGTCGGGCGGTTTTTTATAGAACGGGTGCCCTGATATTAAAATTTTATCGGGATCAAAACCGACATTCACATAGTTTTCTTTGATCTTCTTTCCCCAGACGACGAAATAATCCGTTTGATTATTATCATAAGTGTTATACGTGACCGGTAAGCCATGCAAAAAAATGAAGCTGGGCTTTTTTAGCCGTTTAAATATTTCTATGTTTACCAGCTCAAAAAAGAGCGTGTCATTATATACAATCAAAGAGGTTATATTCATAGACCGATAATAATCAGTAAGTTGATCTATAAACGAATCGAGTTGCGCGAAAAACTCTTCAGAAATCAAATACTTAAAATCACTTTCTCTAATATAGTGATTTATCTTTAAGAAATTTTTATAAACACCAAGATTTCCTGCGATTAAGTACTCGCCAGGGATCGGTTTGTGCATCGGCCTAAAAACATTAAAATTTTGCTTAGCAAGTTCATCGTTTACTGAAAAATAGGCGTTAGAGAGGATATTCTTCTTATTTGTTTTTCTCCCTCCTTTCGAAAGGAAAAACCCGGCGTAAATATCTTTAAGAAGGTCTTTTGCCCGGGATTTTACCGATCTACCCCCACCCGACCGCTCTTTGGGGTATTTAAAATGCTCTCCGTAAAAGTATATTCGACGGTCCAATTCCGACTTCAAAAGATCGAGCTTGGACTTGTCAATCTCGGTATTGTCCTTCAAATAATCAAATAGGGAGAATTGTTCCATTTCCACTATTGTCGCATATTTTATTTGTTTTCACGAGCATGGCCCGTGTTGATGTAAGTTTCAACACGATTCAACGACCCCGATTTAGAGATTATAAGATATCTTCGAAGCCGTAACGAAACGGTCCGACGTTTCTAGAGAGCATTAAACGCATCCATAATTATCCTGGATGCGCAAGTGACGATGTATATTAAGACCGTTTTTATTGGTGCCGCTCGTATCGTAATATCTTCCTATATATATCCTGTCTCCGTTATGATCCACATCGTCGCACCAAACAAAATCTTGCGACCACAGAGGTTCGCCGGAATGATACCAATTGGCGAAAAAAGTATAAGCGCATGAAACCGCCGATGGAAATACGTGCGTCTTTATAAGGATATCTGGATCCTTGGACCGCGAATCGTCGAATATGGACTTGCGAACTAACAACCACTTGTCTTCGAGCACTTTCTGGACAAAACTCTCTTTCAAATACCAATCTTGATTATAGAAACAAGGTTCCATTTTACTAGGATCAATTCCGAAGCGAGCTCGCAATGAAGCGAGGGTCAACGGCATTCCATTCGCAAGTCGGGAAACCCCCAGTATGAGCAAATAATCGGCGCTTTTTTCTTTCAAGTGCTCTATGGCAAAAGGGATCTGTGGCATCTCCTGCGGTAAACTGATTCCCATCCGTTCCGATATACCAGATAATTCTTCTCTGCCGATAAAATTATTCCCGAAGATTTTTTTCGCTTCGTCTATACGTGCTGTTCTTTCCATTTTTGATAGTTAATAGCTTCTTCCATGGTAGCTAAGTGTGACATCGCACTATATTTTTCAATCCGGGCAAATTCTTGGTCGAGTAGGTCAAATCGTTGCCCCCAGCCAGTCTCGGAGAACCATGGCAAATCTCTCGCTGGCGCGTTGTATAAAACAATGCCTCCGCCCGCATCAAGAATGCTTCGCAAAAAGGTCAGATAAGCTCGGTATTGGTGGTAATGGGAACCGACCAGAATAAGGCTCTTCCATCCCCGCGCGTGGGCTATTGCTACGACCTCAACGGCCTCTTCTTTGGTATTCGTCGACTTATCTTCATAAATAACCGCCTCGGCGGGAATGCCGCCCCTCAGTAACACCGGCATTATCTCGGAAAACGGGAAGCTACCGTATGAATGATCGACTGTCCCTCCGCTGAACACGATGGTCTTAGCTAAGCCTGATTTATAAAGCTCGATGGTTTTAGCACAACGGTTCAATCCATCCCCTTCAAGCAAGATGATAGCGTCCGATTTCTTCGGACAATCATTGTCAACGAGAACGATGAATTTCTCCCGGATAGTCATGCCTTAGAAATTATCCCAGAATAAAGGCTGTCCAGACTTAATATCTATTTTTGCGGCCTTTCCAATGATAATCCCTTTGAATTTCGGCAGGATCCCTAACGCCGGACGCAATACATCGATATCATCTGCGGTCATAACATGCCCCTTGGCGATATCCCGTTTCGCATAAAGACAACGGCGTTGTACATATACGGTTTCTCCCTCTTCCTCGACTACCTCCTTACGGGTGCTACCCATCGCATGTTCTATCTCACGAACATAGTCAACCATTAATTTAAATTCGGCTGGGGTCATCGAGTGCGGATGGTCCGGCCCCTTGTCTGTCTTGTTCAAAGTAAAGTGTTTTTCGATGACGCAACCACCCAGTACCACCGAAGCCAGGGCAACTACAGGTCCGGGTGAGTGGTCTGAATAACCAGTAAGCACATCGAATGCCGATTGATAAGTTTTCAGTACATTCACATTTGCACTGTCAATCTTTGACGGATAATTAGTGATGCATTGCATTAGAATAAGATCACGATTGCCGGTAGCTTCTATAGTGCGTACCGCTTCGTCAACTTCAGCAAGCGTAGAATCCCCCGTTGATAAAATAACGGGCTTCCCCTTGCGCGCAATGTAGTCAAGCATTTCAAGCCAAGTAATTTCACCAGAACCAATCTTAATAAACGGCACGTTAAGTTTTACGCAAAGGTCAACCGCTTCAACATCGTAGGGTGCGGTGGAAAAATCAATACCAACGTTCGCACAATAATCCGATATTTCTTTGTGCCACTCCCTGGGGAACTCGGCGTCTTTGAACACCTCGCTTACCGTGCGCCCCCAGGAACCATGGACTCCTTTTAATTTCATCCTCGAAAATCCGCCCTCAGAAACGATTTTCGGCGTGCTGAAGGTTTGAAATTTCGCGCAATCCGCCCCCGCTTCTTTTGCGGCGTCAATCAACCGTTTCGCTTTATCAATACCGTGATCAAAATTTGCCCCTATTTCGGCAATTATATAAGTTGGATATCCGTGGCCGACAAATTGGCTGCCAATCTTTATTTTTTTAGAAAAAGCTATCATATTTTTATTTAAACATATTTATTGTTTTTCGTAAAGCCTCTCCCTGCGCAACGGCTTCGTCCAAATTCCAATAGTTCGTTTTCATTTGTATCATTCGGGGTTGTAGATATTCGGCTACTGGGCACAGACCCTTTTTATATTTCTGCCACACTCCGGGCAACATTTGAATCTGGTCCTGAAATAACGGTTCGTAATACGAAAGTTTCCATGCCGCATAATACCCATCTCCTCCGTTTTGCTGAAAGAGATCGCGGAAGCGATACCAATCTCTTTGGGGATTATCAGTATTTAAAACCATGGAATATGACCAATAGGAATTCTTATATCCTTCAGGTTCGGCTTGTCGTTTTAACAATGTCGTCTCGGCAAGCGCCTCATCGAAAATTTTGGCTACCTTTATGCGTTGTTCTACAAGCTCTTGTGCTCTTTCCAATTGTCCTAAGGCGACAGCAGCGTTCACCTCGGACATCCTATAATTGAATCCCAATGAGACGTGTCGACTATAATTAGGGTCCTGAATGTCATTACGGGTGATCTTCCCTTGTTTGGCGCTCACTCCTGCATAACCAAGACAACTAAAACGACGAGCATTGTTGGCGAATTCTTCATTATCGGTAATTAACATACCGCCTTCGCCACAGGTAATATGCTTACTGGCCTGAAAACTGAAACTCGCAAAGTGACCGAATTGTCCCACCAGCTTCCCCTTATAAGTGCCCAAGAAACATTCGGCATCGTCTTCTATCAAGAAAAGGGAATGTTCCTTGCAAATAGCGAGGAGTTGATCGTAGTCGGGGCTCAATCCATATAATGCAACCGGCATAATGGCACGTGTTTTCGGAGTTATACATTTACGGATCGAGGTAATATCAAGAGTGAATGTTTGAGGATCGACGTCCGCAAAAACAGGGATGCTGTTGTTTTGTAAAACAGTGATGGCGGTACTCGACATAGTGAGGGGTGGGACAATTACCTCCTCCCCGGGCTTTATACCTAACGCCGCGAGTGCAGTATGCATGGTTTGGGTCCCATTGACGTGTCCTATCGCAAATCTCACCCCGAACATTTCGGCGAATTTCTTTTCGAGTCTACTATTAAAGATAGCATTTTTGGAAGTACTGAATTCGTTTTCAATCGCCTCCAGTGCGTATTTCTTTTCAATTTCACTGAACCTTTCCATAGTGATTTTATTTATTATTATCGTACATTACGCTACGTTTTACCATTACATTCATTTTCGCAATTTCGGGCATTTGGCGTAGTAAATCTAGGATGTCGACCATATGAAAGTTTTCTTTTAATGGAAATAGTTCATTGTAGACGATTTCTACCATATCCCAGTCACTTTGGGTATCGATAGTCCATCGTAGATAGGAAAGATTCTCATGATAAGTTAAGCATTTCTGTTTAAACAATTCATGATTTCGATAAAAATATTGCGTTACGTGTTCCCGCTCAAAAGGGTCTTTGGCGTCAGCCCATGCTCGTTCGAGGGATCGGAAGGTAAAAACTTCCACATCTAAACCCTCTGGAAAGGTTGGTGGATTATTATTATACGCAAAATCTAAATTCCCCTTTTTTAACAAGTCAATGACTTGGTCAATAATCAATGAATCTTTGAAGGGGTCGTCGGCTGTTATTCTTACGATAATGTCGGCTTTAAAAAGTTGCGCCGCCTTATAAAACCTATCTAGTACATCTTCTTCACTTCCCCGATAACAAGGGACATCATTAGCGATCGCCCAGTCTTCTAGCACATCGTCGTTTGGATTTTTTGTTGTCGCTAAGATAATCTTTTCGATTTTCTGCGAATTCTTTATCCTGTTTATGATATGCCAGATCAGGGGTCTCCCGCAAAGATTCTTAAATACTTTGTTTGGCAACCTTGTGGATCCCATTCTTGCCTGTACTATCGCAACAATCATATATGTGTCGGCTGGGAGTCAATGAGCGTCTTTATCTTTTCGCGCAAAGAGTCAACAGTCTCCCATTCGCTGTTGGTCCCTGAGTTGTATTGGAATCCCTTAACCACTTCTTCCGCCTTAAAATGCTTCAGATATCTCTCCTTTATCGCATCGGCAGGAAGTATCGCATAATACCTGTCGAACTCAATCGTATTATAGGAATCGGCGGACGTGATCATCTCCTCGTGCAGTTTTTCTCCGGCCCTGATGCCGATCTCGGTCAATTTCGCATTAGGCGCAATAGCGCGGGCAAGCGTCTCTATCTTATACGAGGGGATCTTGGGGATAAAAATCTCTCCTCCCAAGGCGTTCTCGACCGCCCAGAGCACCATATCAGCAGCATCCTCCAAAGAAATATTGAACCGGGTCATTTTCATATCGGTAATAGGTAATGTATCTCCCTCTTTCACTTTCTGGATAAAAAATGGAACAACGGATCCCCGTGAACCCATAACATTGCCATATCGCACAACCGAAAGGCGAAGATCGCGTTTCCCTTTAATATTGTTGGCTGCCACAAAGAGTTTGTCGGAGACCAATTTTGTCGCACCATAAAGATTGATCGGCGCCGCCGCCTTGTCGGTAGACAATGCCACCACGATCTTGACGTTCGTCGACAAAGCCGCGTCAACGACATTCTGCGCGCCACCAATATTTGTTTTAATAACTTCATCCGGATTATATTCCGCGGTAGGAACTTGTTTGAGAGCCGCGGTATGAATGACTATATCAACATTCTCAAACGCTCTCTTAAGCCGCGCATTGTCGCGTACGTCGCCGATAAAGAAGCGGATTTGAGGAAATTTGCTTTCGGGATAGGATTGGGCCATTTCGAACTGCTTGAATTCGTCCCGCGAATAAATGATCACCTTCCGAACCGCGGGATAGCGCTCCAAAATAAGCTTCGTGAGCATTTTGCCCAAAGACCCCGTTCCCCCGGTGATCAAGACCGATTTATTATTAAACATATTATATAGGTTGATAATACTCCGAAAGAACGTTCATAACAACTCGCCGGCCAAAATATTTTTTGCCGATTAATAGCTTCCCTCCTTCCACTCTGCCCTCACATAATCCTCCAGCGCCTCACCCCACGGTCTCATCAACTTGACCTTCGACGACAGTGCCTCATTGACGGGCCGCTTCGCGTCCAAATTGAAAAACGAGGTCGGCACTGGATTTACTTTGACACCGGGTCGCACGAGATCGACGATCTTCTTTGCCACATCATATCGAGAAGCGATCCCCGCATTGACGAGATGATAGATCCCCCGAGCGTCCTGTCGTACCAATTCCTTGATGGCCGCCACGAAGTCTTTGGCGAACGTAGGCGAAGTCATCTGATCACTGACCGCATTGATCTCTCTTGTCTCCGGTTTCATAAGCTGGTTGATTATTTTCCCAACGAATTTTCTATCTTTTTTCGGCCCTCCGCCCATCAGCCAACCTGTACGGATGATAAGAAAATCACTCAGTAAGCCATGAACCGCCAATTCACCGAGAAACTTTGAATGTCCATAATAGTTTTGAGGATCGGGAACATCATCTTCTTGATAAGGATCTTTTTTCTGCCCATCGAACACGCCTACGGTCGAAACATAGATCAGTTTCGCGCCGCATTGTCGTGCCGCAAGGGAAATATGGTATGTACCGACGCTGTTCACCAGGTATGCAGAGTGTGGATCGTGCTCGCAATGATCAACATCAGGATCTGCTGCAAGATGCAAAATCACTTCCGGTTTGTGTCGCTTAACGACCGCCATCGTCGCCTTTAAATCAGTGACGTCAAGGGATTGGCGATTGGTTTTAATCCCAAAATCGACGTAGGAACCGACCATGCCGTCCGCGCCGGTAACCAGGACTTTGCCAAAAGAAATATTTTTCACAATAGTTTAAGAATGTCGTTTTGAAACCCAGATTGCTGTTCTCAGCAAAGAATCAAAGGTCCCTGCGTCCGACCAAAAACCTTTCACTATCCGATAAGACAACAAACCCTTGGCGATATTCATATTGTGCACGTCGTTAAGTTCGAGCTCCCCTCTCGCCGATGGAACAAGTTTCTTTATCTTGGCAAATACATCTGAATTGAACAAGAACAATCCCGTGATCGCCAAATTCGACTTTGGGTGTTCGGGCTTTTCTTCCGTACCGATAATCTTGCCGGCATTGATCTCGACAACACCGAAGCGCCTTGGATCAGAGACCTCTTTAACAAAAATCCTTGAGCCTTGTTCATTCTGAAACCCCTTGAAGTCCTCGGAAAAATCATCCTCGAAAATATTGTCACCCAATATGACCGCCACTTTGTCATCGCCCACAAAATCCTCCGCCAAGCCCAATGCGTCCGCGATGCCGCCGGCACCGTGCTGGAGTGCATACGACAGTTTAACACCGTATTCCTTTCCCGAACCGAGAAAGCTCATAAAATGACCGGCGTGTTCCTTCCCGCAGACGATCATCATATCGTGGATACCCGCTTTTTTAAGGGTTTCGAGCGGATATAAGATCATTGGCTTGTCATATACCGGCAGTAAATGCTTATTCGTGATGAGCGTAAGCGGACTCAACCGCGTGCCGTTTCCTCCGGCCAAAATGATTCCTTTCATGTCACGAGTTATTTTTTATTTTTATATGCCGAGACGTTATGCGCTTCCCAAAGATCGATGTGCGGGTTGAACACGCCCGTCTTGCGCCGCACCCGCTGCGCCCACGTTTTATTGGCAAGATACCAATCGATGGTTTCCTTGAAGGCTTGCTTAAAATGATAGCGAGGTTTCCATCCGAGCTCGCGCTTTATCTTGGAGGCATCGATGGCATAGCGGCGGTCATGGCCCGGACGGTCTGGAATGAATTCAAGCTGTTTTTTGCTTAGCTTAAAGTAATCCAAAATAATCTTCGTGATCTGCAAATTATTCAGCTCGTTATCCGCGCCGATATTATAGACCTCGCCCGGCGTTCCTTTGAATAGGCATAGCCTCAGTGCCTCGCAATGATCGAGGACGTACACCCAATCGCGCACATTCTTACCGTCACCATAGATCGGTAAGGGCTTGCCCTCCAAAATGCGCAATACAAAGAACGGAATGAGCTTCTCTGGATATTGGTACGGTCCGTAGTTGTTCGAGCAGTGTGTCACGACGACCGGCACTTTGAACGTGTGATTATAGGCGCGGCACAGCATATCGCCGCCGGCTTTCGTGGCGGCATAGGGAACATTCGGCGCGAACGGCGTGGTCTCTTTGAACTTTTCGCGCGTGCCGAACGCCAGGCTTCCGTACACTTCATCCGTCGAAACCTGAACATAATTCTTTATTTTCGGGGTCGCTTTGACCGCTTCCAAAATATTGAATACGCCCGTAATGTTCGTGTCGATGAATTCCTTTGCGCCAACATGGATGCTGCGGTCAACGTGCGTCTCCGCCGCGAAATTGATGACGTAGTCCGGCGCGAATTTTTTGATTGCGACCGCAACGGCCTTCTGGTCGCCGATATCGCCACGCACAAAAGAATAATTTTTATTCTTCTCTACGTCCTTTAAATTATCTAAATTCCCCGAATACGTCAGTGCATCAAAATTCAGGATCGAAATATTCTTTTCTTTTTGGAAAAGATAATGGATGAAGTTCGAGCCGATAAAACCGGCGCCGCCGGCAATGAATATTTTTTTCCGAACCATACTCCTAAAAGCTACTTTCCCGTCGTGGTTGTGGTTGTCGTTGTCACTTTGACCGTGCTCGACGCCATCATCTCAAACAACGCCATCGCCTGCTGGATGTTCGTATCCGTCGGCCAGTTGCGCAAAATCGTCGTACCAACCGCGATGGTGCCGGTAGCGTTGCTTTCCGCACGATAGATATCAAAGAGCCCGTAGAGCGCCTGCGGGCGGTTCGGGCCAAGTGTTACGCCTTCGGTATACCACTTCTGCGCGGCGGCGAGGTACGTCGGATCGCCGGTGTTTGCGAACGCGATCTCGTTGATGGCACCCTCAAGGTACAAATCTTGGCCAAAGCTCATGCCCTTGCCGGCGTTGAGGATCGGATCGTAATAGCTGTTGAGATAGCCGATAAGCGCGGCGGTGGAGCTTGCGTCATTGCTCTGCTGGACGAACGAGAGGATACTGTTCGCCATATTGCGCACAAGCTCTTCCTGCCCGATCGGCGACGGATAGTCAAGCGGCGTGGAAAGCTTGCTCTCCAGATCCTGCAATGACGTTGCCTGACCTTGCTTGGTCTGGAGCCCCTGCAATGTGGCAATGAACATCTGCGCCTTGCGCATTGGCAGGTACGAACCGTACGCCGCGATGCCAAAAATAGCAGCTACGATGATGATCGCGAGAACCCTTTGATATGTTCGGTCTTCCATAATATTGATGGTTACGCTTTTACCTCTTTTTTATGCACCGAGAAATAGTATGCCGCAAAGGCGAGGAATCCGAACAAGCTGATGTACATCGGGAAGACGTCGAAGATCGCAATGCCCTGCCCAAGATACGCGATAGGGATGGCAAAGACGAGTGCCCTCTGCAAGCGCGATTCGGCATGCTTATGCGGCCCCTTGAAGAATTCCCAGTAGAACATAAAGAACATGCCGAGATAGCTGAGTAATCCAAGGATGCCGGTCTCTGAAAGGTAATCAAAGTACACGCTGTGCGCACGGTCGAACCACGTCTCATTATTTTGGCCGGGCACATAGAACTTGGGGTTGAAGAATTTGTCGTATACCGGCGTAAAGTTTTCCGGACCCCAACCGAGCACCGGCCGCTCCAAAAACCCGTGCCAGGCCTCATTCCATACCCAAAGCCGTGTCTGCGCAGTCGGATCGGAAAGGCTCAGCTGCAGCAAACGCCCTTCGGGGAAGCTGGAGATAAACTTAGTATCCCTAGCCGCGTAGATGCCGACGCCAAGCACGATCAACACGCACAACGCGAAGAGTCCCCATTTGCGGATCTTGCCGCTGTTCGAGAATACCGTATAAAGCACCGCCGCGAAGATCCCCGCCGCAAGACCAAGAAATGCGCCGCGCGTCTGACCGAGGACAAAGAAGATCACAACGATCGCCAACGCCACACCGTAGCCCCATGATTTCAACGCGGTGAGCGTTTTCTCGCGCGCGCTCGCAATCCACAGATAGCCTACATAGAACATTGAGAACAGGAGGTATGCATTTACATATGCCGGATTGCCGAGCGATCCCTCAAAGCGCCCGTCAACGAGTGTGTGCCACCACCCGGTCGGCGCGGTGGCGCCTGCATACGGGCCGATAAAGCCCGCAACGGAATAATTTCCGGCGATGCCATATAGGATCATCAAGCCGGCGGAAACGAGCGAGAAGCGAAAAAGATTTTTCCAATCCTTCTCGGTGGCAAAGATAAGCACGAGAAGCAGGAAGAAAAGATAGTAGTGCAACATCTGGAAGCCGCCTTCGCCGCGCTCGAAGTTGGACCAGAACGCCGCGTGGAAGTCGTAGGCGAACACGCACGCAAGCTCAAAGATCGCGGCAAATACCGTGACGGCGATGACGAGCGGCTTATGGAAAAGCGCCACGATGCGCTTCTTTGCGTCGCCCTTATGCGCCTCGAACGCCCACCAGAGCACCATACATGCGAGCGCGAGCTCTACAACAAACCGAAAGAAAAAATCCTTCCCACCGATAAAAGGGAAGAATATAGAGTTCATAACAATGACGATGGAGAAGACGGCGATATAGAGATACCACTTGGCGATGCGCTCAAACGAGAACTTCATCAGCTTGGCGATAACTCCTAAAAGCAAGAGCGCTGCGATGACGGCTGCGGTGACGGGATGGCTGAAAATAGTGTCGTTTATCATGGATGGGTTTATTGTATCATACTACCGGGCATATTCTACTGCCCGCATCTCGCGGATCACGTTCACTTTGATCTCACCAGGATATTTTAACTCCGTTTGTATCTTGTTGGCAATCTCACGCGCGAGCTCCAGCGCGCGGAAGTCGTCCACCTTTTCCGGAACGACGAAGACGCGAAGTTCGCGGCCGGCGGCGATTGCATAGGCGCTCTTTACTCCGGCGAAGTTGCTCGCGATCTTTTCCAGGTCCGCAAGGCGCTTTACATAGTTCTCCAACGTGCCCCGTCGGGCGCCCGGACGAGCCGCGGACAAGACGTCTGCCGCGGTCACCACATATGCCTCCGGCCGTGCGTACGGATAGTCGTCGTGATGCGATTGCATCGCCTCGATGACACGCTCATCGATGTTGTATTTGCGCAACAGCTTCATGCCGAGTTCCACGTGCGTTCCCTCAACCTCGTGATCGATCGCTTTGCCGATGTCGTGGAGCAATGCGCCCTTCTTTGCTACTTCCGCGTTCAGGCCAAGCTCACGCGCCATCATTTCCGCAATGTACGCCATCTCGGTCGAATGCACGAGCACGTTCTGGCCATAGCTCGTGCGGAAGTGCAGGCGCCCGATCATTTGGAGCAATTCCTTCGGAAGGTCGAATACGCCAAGATCCTGTGCGGCGGCTTCGCCGATCTCCTGCGTGCGCTTGACGAGGTCGGCTTTCGCCGTCTCTACGCTCTCCTCTATCTTGGCTGGCTGGATGCGGCCATCCTTTACCAGCCGCTCGAGCGCGAGACGTGCCACCTCGCGGCGGAACGGGTCGAACGAGGAAATGATGATGCCGTCCGGCGCCTCGTCGATGATGAACTCAACGCCAGTGGCGCGCTCGAGCGCGCGGATGTTGCGGCCCTCGCGGCCGATGATCTTGCCTTTCAACTCCTCGTCCTCCAAATGAAACATTGTCGTCGTCATTTCGGCCACGTGCGAGCGCGCATAGCGCTGGAGCGCGATCGTGATGATGTCATTGGCCCGCTTTTCCACCTCCTCGCGATTCTCGCGATCTATTTTTTGAATGGACTGCGCAAGATCGCTCGAGCGATCCTCTTTTGCGCGGCGCAAGATCTCTTCCTTCGCTTCCGCGACGGAAAGATTGCCTATTTTTTCCAGGCGCGATTCTATCTCGCCTTCTTTTTTGTTTACTTCATCTTCCTTTACCTTCGCACTCTCCTCGCGCGCGCGAAGATTCCCCTCCTCTGCGGAAAGATCCATCAGCTTCTTATCCAACGTCTCCTCGCGATGCAACACCCTCGCTTCGAGCGCGTCGATCTCCTTGCGGCGATCTTTTTCTTCATTCTTCAGCTCGACCAAAAGCGAGGCAGATTTCTCTTTCGCCTCTAAAATAATTTCTTTTGCCTTCGTCTCCGCTTCGGCGAGCTTATTCGCCCCCGAGTACCGACGCACGAGATATCCGACCGCTCCTCCCACCACCAAAAACACCACCGCGCTGAGCGCCACGTATGTTATTTCCATAATAATAGTTAGTTCCCGAAAGTTTCATCGAGTTTAATGACTTTTAATTGCCTTTATGATAACGCAAAACAGGTGGTTTGGTCAAGGAATCGTTTTAGATAGTTTTAACGGGCAATCAGTTAGGATGCCTTCGTGGTGGGAGCGGCACGGTTGCTGGATCTGGTTTGCTATCCGGATCCAAGGGGTTCGACTCCCCTCGCTTCCACCACCAATAGGGATTATTAAAAAATCATTAAATGAAATTTGACGATTGATTCGATTCTGCTACAATAAGCGTACCGGATAGCAAACCAGGTTCCAGCACTATGTTGGATCAAACACAAAAAACCCAGCGATGGGTTTTTTGTGTCATAGACCGCCCCGTGCTATTTTTGAACGATCTTGGGGGGGTATTTTAGAAAACTGATATAATGTGTATATATGAAACCGATAAGGCAAGGAAAGGCATCAGGAATTCCTAGCACTTTTTATCGAGTGAGTATTAAGGGTTTAATTCTCGATGAAGTACATAAGAAATTTGCGGTTATCCTCGAAGATAATGGCTGGTGGGAGTTGCCCGGAGGCGGACTGGAATGGGGCGAACCCCCTAAGGACTGCCTTAAGAGGGAGCTCCAGGAAGAAATGGGTCTCACCGTTACTAAAGTGGCCGAATTTCCCTCTTATTTGTTATTCGGGAAAAATATGAGAGGAAACTGGACATTGAATCTGGTATTTGAAATTAAAGTGAAAGATTTAAATTTTAAACTTTCCAACGAGTGCCAGGACCTAAAATTTGTTTCGCCAATAGAAATACAATCCATGCAGGCTTTCAGGACGGTCAAAGAGTTGGGCAAACAGTTCAATTCAAGAAAATATACCTTAAGATAAAATCATGGCAAAGAAAACCGCAGTATTGATCGTGCTCGATGGCTGGGGCATCGGCAAAGACAATTACACGAACCCCGTCTTCGTGGGAAAACCACCGACGTTCGCGTGGCTCGCCGAGAATTATCCGCTCACGAGTTTGCAGGCATCCGGCATCGCCGTCGGGCTTCCGTGGGGCGAGACCGGCAACAGCGAGGTGGGCCACCTCACGCTCGGCGCCGGCAAGGTCGTCTATCAATATTATCCGAAGATCACGATGGCCATCCAGGATGGCACGTTCTTCGAGAACGCCGTGCTCAAGACCGCATGTGCGCATGCGCGCGAAAGCGGCGGCGCGATCAACTTCGCCGGCCTGCTCACCAAGGCGAACGTGCACGCGTCGCTTGAGCATTTGCGCGCGCTCATCAAGATGGCGCAGGCCGAGGGTATCACAAAAATAAATCTGCATCTTTTTGCGGACGGCGAAGACAGCCCGCCGCGCTCTATCGAAAAATTTCTGGAGGAAGTGCCGAAGGAATATTTAGCGACGCTCGTCGGCCGCTATTACGCGATGGACCGCAACCAAAACTGGCGGCTCACGCAGACCGCGTACGAAGCGATGATCGGCGTGAGCGGCATGCTCGTCACCGATCCCACGCCCGCCATCGAAAAAACGTATCAGCAGGGCTCCACGGAAGAATATCTTCCCGCGCTCCGCTTTGCGGATGATAAAAAAGTGGCCGACGGCGACGCGCTTGTGTTCTTCAACTATCGCGAGGACGGCATCCGCCAGCTCGCATCATCGTTCATCACAAAAGATTTCAACTTTTTCCCGCGCGCAACGTTCAATGATTTATATGTCGCAACGTTCACCCACTACGACGATGCGTTCGACGTGCCCGTCGCGTTCCCCGCGGACACCGTGGAGGATCCGATTGGAAAAGTTTTGAGCGACGCCGGGCTCACCCAACTGCGCCTGGCGGAAACATACAAATACGCGCACGTCACGTATTTTTTCAACGGCTTGCGCGAACCGCCATTCAAAGGCGAGTATCGCACCCTCGTGCCGTCCAACATCGGCCCACATCCGGAGGAGCATCCGGAAATGATGGCTCCCGCCATCACCGACCGGCTCGTGGAAGCGATCCAAGGCCACGGGTTTGATTTTATCCTCGTCAATTACGCGAACGCCGATACGATCGCGCACACCGCCAACTTTAACGCCGCGCTCGAGACCATCAAAGTGCTTGACGCGCAGATCTCGCGCGTGGTCAAAGCCGCGGACAATCCCGACACTCTGCTCTTCATCACCTCTGACCATGGCAACATCGAGGAGATGATCAATGAAGTGACGGGCGAACCGGAAAGCCAGCACGACGCCAGTCCGGTGCCATTCTATCTCATCGCCCAGAAATATCGCGGAAAAAAATTCGTGAACGCCGACAGGCTGGCGATCGAGACGCTCGGCTCCCTCGCCGACGTGGCGCCGACGATCCTTGCGCTGATGGGTATCCAAAAGCCACAGGACATGACGGGAAATAGTCTGATGGACGGGCTGATATAGACCATATTCCCAGCGATTTCTATAATTTAATATATTTTTAATGTGGGTGTGCTATGGTGGCGTTGGAATAAAGAAAAAAACAACGCTAATGGAATATCTCTTTAACCTTCTCATCCAAGACTATCAGCAGATCGCGCTCTATTTGGTAGTGCTCTATTTTGTTGTTTGGATAACGATAAGAATCAACACGTTCTACCTAAAAACATCAGAGTTGCGTACCAAAGTCCCGAATATGGAAAGATTGTTGGCAAAGATCGATGCGGGTCTTTCATCATTGAATGACACCCTCCTGGGAAAATCAATTATTGATAAATCTTGTTATTCCAGAGACCGCAGCCCACGCACCGTCAATGAATTAGGAGAAAAGCTATTCAAGGAAAGTGGGGCTGACGCAGTCTACTTATCTATGGAAGAAGAATTGGCTCAGGAGCTGGCGTTAAAACCCATTAAATCACTTTTACAACTACAAACAGAATCCCTGAACGTGATGCTCGCTCATCGAGATGATTCAGCATTTCTCCCATTACAAAATTTTGTGTATCAGCATCCCACCTATAACGACACGCCGCTCGCATACACCGACGTCCTTTTTGTTATGGCACTAAAACTGCGCGATTTTTATTTAACAAAA
>Ga0182030_10007041_pt1 | contig 23562 bp, 22 predicted proteins | sample 812S3MmetaG_FD_121299 | JGI IMG/M metagenome (GOLD analysis project Ga0182030, IMG submission 121299) | Permafrost microbial communities from Stordalen Mire, Sweden - 812S3M metaG (Illumina Assembly) | ecosystem: Environmental > Terrestrial > Soil > Wetlands > Permafrost | place: Sweden...
ATTTAGATCCATCCTTAATATAATAATACCTCCAAGTCAAGACTACCTATAATATTATTATAACATATCCATCCACTAGACACGTCAACAAAACAGCGGTATACTCGAAATTCCCTTCGGTCACATCGGCGGAAGTCGCGTCCCTGTAGCAAAAAGACAAGTTGGCCATCAAAGTAGCTGGAACAATTGTGATAGCCCCTCAAATTTTTACCGCCTACCTAGTCAAGCCCTTCTAGCTAGCAAAATGTTTGTACTAGCATGAAGACGTCTTGTGGTGGAGGAACTGAAAGTGTTTTGTATGGTATTAGAGTGATCAGCGGACTTATGATCTAGATCTTAATAACAAATATATTGCGTCTACTAGTCCATCCATCTGAGATGCTCTGACAGAGTCTCACTTCAGCCACAGATATGCTAGGCCATCAAACCTTTAACAACCTCCCCTGCCGCTCTCTGGTATAGTCTTTTACGGCCTTGGCAATATCCGCTTCCTTATCTTCTTCTGCTACCAAGCTTTTCTTCTCCCAAAAACTTTTCACCCCCTCCCCAAACCGCCTCCCCACCTCTCTCAGCTGATCCACTTGTACCGCAGCAAAGTAAGTCTTAGCTCATTACTCTTTTCTTCCAACTCAGGGGTCGCCCCAAAGATACTTCCCGGCAGGGTAAAAATATTATATGGATCCGATACCAAGTGTTTCCATAGCTTGAGAACGATTGCCTTACTCGAAGTTTGATGGTACGATGGGTGCGACGAAACATTAATCGCAACCCAAACATAGAATCCCGCCGGAGGAACACGAAAATCGTAAAGCCGCACCTTGGTATGCTTTTCAACCACAGAATCCTTGCTAATTGAATGTGATTTACGTTTTTTACTCCGCGAGCTATCGTTTTCGTATGTAGTGTGCATCTCATGTCTTTGAACACAGACAACCGCATCCCGACCTTCGGCGAGTGCTTCACAAAGCAGATCTCGTCTACTCTGATAGTTCACCTTTAGACCCTCAATCCAACGGACGAAACCACCCATACCCCATTGTCTCAGTAAGACTTGACTTAAAACAGCTTCCGCGAATCCGCTGGGATTGCTCGTCGTGCCGTCAGTGGCGAACGTCAGTTTCTCAATGAAAGCAGGCTGTGCAACGACCCAACCGACGCGGCAACCAGGAGCAAGGACCTTGGTGAAAGTCTGTATCCCAATCACACGTCCGTCGGTGTCAATTGTTAGGTATGAAGGGACAAGGGACTCAAGGAAAGAAGATCCGGGCCGAGAAGGGATATTGTACTGCAGGGACCAGTAAGGATCGTCCTCAAAGATAATGATGTCGTGTTTTTGGCATAAGGCATAGATTTCTTTTTTCCTGTCAAGGGAAAGAACGCCCCCAGTTGGATTCTGACCAATGCTAATTTTCTCGTCAGTTCAAGCCCGGGAACGTCCTTGCAAAGGGTGGGGGAAACAACTTACGTGACGGTATACATCATATGTGGCTTCTTCCCCCTTTTCTTTGTGTCCCATCTCCCCAAAACTTCAGTCAAATCACGAGCCGACATTCCTTCGTCATCAAGCTTAATAGGAACGAGGCCCACCCCAAAAGGTCCAATCGCATCCTTTGCAGAAAAGTAGACGAATTCCTCAACCAGAATATTATCACCCGGATCCGCAAACGTCATAAGACATTTCGCAAATCCGTCCATAGCGCCACCAGTAATCAGAGTACCAGGGTTCACATAAGGTATCTTTCCCCCATTCTGCTGGTTGAGCGCAAAATCATCCACGAATGTGGCAAGAGATGGGTATCCCGTAGACGACTGATATTGTAGTGCGGTTGCAAGATCAATCTCGGCATTCGGATCTACGGCGCCGGGCGTGACGGACGAGAATTTGGGAATGGTGAAACGCTCGATTTCTGCTGAGGGCGGGGAGAGTGGTAGGATAGGGAAGAGAGGGAATCGGTTGCAGTCTGCGAGCGCTCCTTCTAGGGTGTCGAAGGGGAAGTTGGCTGCAAAAGGCCACCCGGGTCCGAGGTTGAAGGTTGAATTTGAGAATGCGGAGACGAATGGCGATATTGAGGATTCTTTGCGTAGCTTTGCCATTGAGGAAAAGTGATGCGAGAGATCTTTTGGCGCGGGCTTGGGTTTGCCACCTTGGATTGAGGGATTAAGTGGGTGGGGCGGATTAGGTACTGCCATGACTGTGTAATTCAACGGTGGAGTAGGACTCGGTCAACGAGCTACAGGCCATTGATGAAGAAAGCGTGGAATGAGGTTCTTATACTAGAAGGAGCATTAAAGTGTCAGCTGACAAAGGTCTGACCGGATCACTGCTCTTTCTGTCTAGTCTTATTATGTGCTGACAGTCATGTATCAGTATGATCGTGAGGAAGGTGGACAGTATTTTAGGGCTTAAAAGCCCTAAACGCAGACAAGCTACCTGAGTTCCATCATGTCTATCATATGGCACTCTAGTGATTGCTTAAACTTCAAGGCTTATTCAAACTTTGAATGTTTAGTTGCATCAGAAACTTCTGTCTGCGTCAGCTGACAGGCTGTGAGACGTGTAATATAGTTATAACTTATTGATTGGTTAAAAACACGACTAATAGCTAACTTTACGAGTTTAGGAGAAGCGAGTCGGACGATTCTGAAAAATGAAAAGTAAACTCTTGTGTCATAGGCCGGTTGTCTTCGTATATCCTCCTCTAAGCTTCACATAATCTATGCGATTGGCAAATCACATCTAAACAAATACTAAAATACCTGTACCTGAGTCTCTTTTGTTTAATTATACTTCTAGATTCTCATTGATAATACAATTAATCGGATTTTACAGTCTTTTAAATAGTAATACCTTTTTCGGGTGCTTTTAGACTATTAGGTGATGAGGTTAGGAGGGAGAGTATTCTTATTATTAGGGATTGACAGCTTGCAAGAGAGAGGGTAAGTAAACTTGCCGCTCTCCTAGACCGCTTTCAACCATGGCTTGCTCCCCCTACCAATTACCTTAATACGCGGTACTTTCCGGTTATAGACTTTACATTCTGAAGGTCCTCGGTGTTTTTCTTCAAAGTTCCTCAGGTTTCCATATCTCAATTCAAAGAAGCAGGAACGGGATTTTCGAGCTGTTCCTCAATTGACCAAGAAATATATTGTGATTACAAATGCACATGTACAGGTTCTCTATATCAACCTCTGCCTCGATAGAAAAAAAGAGCAGCTAATAGTGTAAGACCGTCTCCGCTATGGGTTGTTCTTTGGCACCGTTGTCCACCAACTCACCGTCCATCACTCCCTGAAAAAGGATGTTCCGACCATTGTGGGATTTCCTCCATTTCTCAACTCTCGACTTATATTTCCCATAACATCCATCAAGGTTCGAAGAACAAAAGGGCCCCCGGAGCCTTACACAACGTAGATAAGTCACTAATCATAAGATCTTGAAGAAACCATCCTAGATAGCCTTGAGTTGTGCGACAGAACCGCTAACCACCATTTTTCTAAATATATGCAGAAAAAGCCCGGAGTTAGCAATATCGGCCTCCTAATTTGCCGATCTAAGTTCTTAACTATCTCATGTGACGAGTACTGGACGGACGTACTCTTGGTAGGCTTTTCAATAGCACTGTTCAGTCCTGAGTATTTGCTAGGCTTCAGGTAGACAATTTGGTAAATGTTCCAGTGCCACCTATGCTAATGCTGTACTTTGTATAGTTTATGTGCTGCTACAAGATTTTCTTAAGCCACCCGGGGGGTGATGATAGTCCTTGCCAAGTCACGTGTGTATGGTCACATGACACATCAGATTTTGGTGAAAGGTACGAGTGTTGAAGCTTCCTCGCTAATCCCTCCTCGCTAAAGAAGAAGATAATTTGGTGGAGGTGGCGATGTGAAACCAAAACTCAGTTAATTTGATACGGAAGGGGGCTAAGGTATTCAGTTGAAGTAATAATGCTAGAAACAGGGAGTCCTCGCGCAGCGAGAACCCTAGATATTTTCGCAAGTGAGAACACTTGAATTGCTTGCCTTCTGGATCAACGATCTTGTACCTCGTCTCTTCTCATCGTCGTATTGTTGGTCGGTAAGAAGTCATACGAGCGTACATCCAAAGAAACTTCAAATGAATCCAGAATATTATTGCACTCACCACACAAAAGTAACAGCATACCCAAGCTAGATCCTCTTGGTGTAAGAGCTAACGTCTCGGAATAATGGAGTCGGAGTCTAAGAAACATTGAGATGTTGTTACTCCTATTGAGATCAGTGGGCTCTGCTCCACGTATATCAATTCCCGAGACATCGTTCAGGGAGGGGATCTTCATCGCATTCGGACCTCGTCGGCCCTGGAAGGTCAAATATTGCTGAACTGGCAGCAGTTAAGTCTAAAACTCTCATTGTCAAACCAATCCCAGAATATAATGTCCAGATATAGCTTGCTAACAGAAACATTAGAGCCTGTTGAGTCAGCCGTCGATGGACAAACCACAAGCAAGCGAGCAGTTAATCCAGTTCTCAACACTCCGAGCAGTAAAGATATGACTTTTCCCGGATTTCTGTGTTAAAACGCCATACTAAGTGAGAAATATAGAGCCAATAGATTCAGCTTTAACCAACTTCCGAACACAATCTTGCCTCCAATCCTGCTTCCGATAAGTCTTCGAATATGGATAGGGAGCACGGCAATGCAGAGGCTTGACTACACGCCTTATATTCATTACTATGACGACTAGGGTAGTTGTTGGTTTGCGGGTAGAATTGAATCCTACTAAGGTGGGTGATAAGTGTAAGGCTATGTTAATTGGAATAACTTTATACTTCATCTTCCAATTACATTGTGCGACCGTCTATTAGACGGTGAGATTCGAGCTCTTGCCCTTGGTTTTATTGCGTGGATTTGAACAATATAATGAAATTTGACATAGCGGAAACAGACCCTGACTTCGAATCCCAAGCTTTTCGATTGTGTGAAGTTCTGCTAGACAATGGGACGAGACTCAAGTCTTTTGCTCCAGGCACCATTGGGTCTGATCCTTGACTTCAAGCTCCCTTTATGCTACTGTGTGAACTTGAAAGAGACAATGACAGGGGATAGGAACTTGGTAAAGACTTCAGAAAACGAGGTGAGGTTGTTAGCGTATCGCTAAACCTCGGCGCTTCTTTCAACTTCAACCCTGGCATTTCGATCTTCCTCACCAACAATCCAAGTTCTCATTCTCTGTTAGATCTTCAATACATACATTCTATCATGACGAACAACACTCCTGTTCAGTATTATGAGGATGCTCTCCAGCCTCGCCAGTCATGTGAGTTGCCGCGCATGGAATCCATATGGAGTCTTGGCAGCTACAACCTGACCTTTCGGAACAGGAACTCTAGCTTGAGCTACTTATCAATACATCCTGCGCTTCTATAAAAGGTTATCTCGCACGGTGTCGAGTTGGACCCCTTCTGCCCATGTAATTTGGTCGCATCGAAGTCTAGGATACTCGCTCAGCCTTAATACTGTGGGCCTGGATTAAAATTGCTTCCATTCGCCAAATGGTAGGACAATCGCCAGGATGCGCGATGCCCAATCAGACGCGGAGAACACTTATCAGATCCTTGCTATCTACAGCGAGGCCGCTGCTACTGCAATCCCGGTGCGCGAGTGCTGCGGCGAGGATTCGGTGACAGAAAACAGCAATGATTATTCAGAACGGACTGATGGCTCGGCGGCCATACCTGACAGGGCTCGAGTATCAGGAATCCAATAAGTATATTGATTGTTTTCACGCATCCCATCTTGGCCCTCTTCCTCCATTTTGTCTAACATTTCTCTCTACGTATGGAGACCTTCTACCATCTTAATCGGTCTTTTAATTGACAGACGATCAAGATGCATCACATCTTTCTGAGACTGCTTCTCCTCACATTATGGCTCTCCGGAGCCGGTGTCCTAGGAGCCAGCACGACCGCCATAGCTACTCTAACCAAAACAGCCATACCTGCAACACCAACTGCGAGTTTCACCTCATTTACCCTACCCAATCTAACAGTCAATAGCCTAATTCTGCAACCCTCCGAAAGACCACTTCTACGGGTTCCTCCTCTACTACCACCTCAACCAACACGATAAAAGTCTCAACGAGTTCCACCACCTCTGCGAAACCAACAAAAACACACAAACCTACAAAGAATAAGAAGAAGACGAAGCTATCCAAGCCCAGCAAGATAGTCATTATTGTTGTTGTGATTGTTGTGGTGTTGATTATATTGGCGGTTCTTATTTGGTATTTGAGGAGGCAGCATAAAAGGAAAGCCGCGGCGGGATTGGCGGCGGAGGGGAAAGGATCAGAGACAAATGGGGAAGGGCCAGTGGAAACATTCAGATCAGAGCCCGCCAAATCGGGGTCAAGTTGATAAATAAGTGGGCCGCAGGGCCACGAAGCCAATGTAAATCCCTCGAAATTGTGAGGTACGTCTCTTCTCAAGCGAGCTCAAAGACGATAATTATTCCACCATGCTGCAAGATCTACGTTTGATGTTGAGAAACATCAGTGTTGGATCTTGTTTTCGCGAAGCGGAAAATGTGGTCATTTCATATGACAGAGCTGCCGTTTGTTTCATTCTGCGATTATAAACATTGCTATCAATCTCCTGACACCATATATATATCCATGCCCGTCCTGATCATGCCCTAACACCGTATGCACCCGTTCCCTATACAGTCCCTATGCCCTAACTCCTATCCCATCCCCCCTCTTTTCTCAAACGCCCTTCCCATGACAAATGAAACATCGTCAAGTTTATGCACCAATAACCATCCCAACAAACAACACAGCAAGTGCCACAGCCCAAGTGCTCGAGGCATCCAGACCCGCTGCAGCACTGACCGGAACCGAACTAGAGGAAGAAGGCTTGGTTCCAGAGCTAGAGAGTGTCCCGTTGGACAAGACAGTGGCCGTGGTACTCGCGGTGGCGCTTGCGGAACTGTTGGTCATCAAAACCGTGTTCAAGGATTGGGTACTTGTGCCTGCAATAGCGGCCGTGATGGCGGCAATGTTAGAGGTGGCGATTGCGCCGTAACCGACGGATTTAGGGAAGAACAAGCGGTTAAGGTTGGGGTCGTTCGCGCCACCGGGGCCAGCAGGGGTTTGTGGACTATGGCGTGTCAGAGTTATGATTTGAGATAGAAATGAGGATTACGGGAGAGCTTACGAGTTTCGTGCAAAGAGCCAGGTGTTGCCGCTGGCGTCATCAGGTACTGCAGCACCATTTTCGCAGTAGCGATGGCCGTCAAACTGGGATTGGAAACTATCGACGTAGAAGACACCAATATTTGCGACCTGTTGAACAGCGTTTTGGATCTTTGTATTGAGACTAGAAATGTGTCAGCAACTTCTGGATCATTTACGGCGGCACGAATACTTACGAATCAACCATAGAATTCATTGTCGCTCGAAGCTCTTTCGTCAAGAAAGTTTGTTGGTTATTATATGACCAGTATTGACTGGTACAAGCATCGGTGTCCGCGTTCCAGAACCTCGGATACCCGTTCACGAAGAGCTGGAAGCTGCTAGCTGGGTTTACTCCACCGGCCAGACGTGCCTGTTGAACGACTTGAGAGTAAGCCCCTACGAGCGCATTCAGGAAATCGCCGGAGGTGTCATTGAGCGTCGTCCAGGTGTTGGAGATTGTCGAAGAGCAATCTCCAGTCGAGTTGACGTTCAGAATGCAATTGGAGATAACCCTACATAATAATATCAGCCTCCTTTCTCTCCTCAAATTATCGGTATTTCGACTTACTCGGGTAAACCCGAATCCACAATCCCTACGGACAACGTCGCGACCTGGGGTTTTCCAATCGGCGTATACTGCCCCCCAGCCGGAGCCCCCTGACTCAGCTGATTGTCCAACATGTCCTGAATGGTAGCTCCATCACAGGCCCCGAACGCCAAACTCCTCGAGGAACTAGTCCCGGGGAGGGCAGAATTCGTCTCCATCTGCAAAGCAGTCGCTTTGTGCGAACGCAAGCAGGCGCCGGATGAAGAATCAATGTCAGAGAATTGGTCTGCGCCGACGCCAGCAGCGTACGAGTCGCCGATAGAGAGCCAGGCGGTGATGGTCCGGTTTTGAGAAGGGGCTGTGTAGGGTGCGAGACCGGAGGTGCTGGCGGACTGGGCGGTGGTTGTGTTGGTGGGTGCTTGTGGTGCTGCCAGAGCGGTGGAGGCGCCTAGTACGGCGACGGTAGTAAGTAGTCGTACCATGTTGTAATAGTAGCCTATAGAAGAGCAAATGCCCAACTGATTAAGTATGTATGTATGAAAGGTTCAAGTTCTCGCAAAGTACTGCAAGATAATAGATAGATAGAGATGAAGATTAATCGCCTACAACACAGCCCCGTTGTCTGGGGAGAACACCATTCTATAGGAAATAAGATGTGCCACATTCATAAAGGATGTGTGGTGTTGATGGGAGAATGAGTATACTGTGACTCAGGTCCTCATCCGTCGAGACCGTGTCCTGAGAATTGGGCATGGTGAGGATTGAGAGGATAGACTCCTCGCTTGGCGTGTGAGATAGAAGAAGAGGAGATGTGACATGGGGTTCCAATGTCCTTGTTCTCGATCCCCTTTAGTACGACCCGGGAATCCATTGCGTCCTAATGGAGCGGGGGGGATTCGCGCACGTGACCATTTCGTTGCGTTGGCAACCAACGCGAGGCTCCAAGATCAATATTGCGATCCATCAAGCTCTTTTAGGGGAGCGCATGATTGAATGAGGTGGTCTTTCAGATTCATACAATCAATCGCGACATTGGAAAATACATCCTGAAGGCGTGGGATTGATCCCCAAGGAGGCTCAGGGCTCCCTCCCCGAAACGAGCCAATCGCATCACGAGATTTGGCGGCTCCGCCACCTTCAGGATTGAAAAACGATAATCTGGTTGTTCCATGAGGAATTGGGAGTTTACGATCGTGAATTGAGGGTTAGGGTGTTACATTGCGGTTTTGATGCGGGAATGGGTGGAATCGCGACGCGGTGGGGGAATGAGGTTGTATTGGTGAGGGAGAGTATTTACGTTCGTTTGACTGGAGAGACAACGGTGGTTAGACATCGAGAAAGGGTCGAACTAATGCGAATACTGTGCTGTCTCTAGTTGCAACGATGGTGTATAAAACTCGAAAAGATGAGTGCTCAGTGCTTGTCAACTCATACATAGAGAATGGAAGTGCATGTGCTTATGCTCATGCTCGTGGGATGGAGCCCCTGCTCTTCCACGGGGCAATTCGCGATCGTGATTCGAGATTGTCAGGATTATATGGTAATATGGATTAGGGAAGTGCTCGAGACGATCTTTCTTGATAGTCCTATCGTCAATGGGAAGCAGAAGGGATTCCATAGCGCGGAAGAATACGGGTGATAGTTTAATAGAGTCGATCTTACAAGCTTTCGATAATCGCTTTATGTGGGCGGCGGGTACTCGCTAGTCTGCGAGGACAAATTGCACTCGTCACTTTCCTCTTTTTCTCAGCTACAGCGATTTAGACATGCCTACTGCATCAATGCTCTTTCCAGAATGCATAGGTCCTCTAGATCTACCCATATTCCGGGTGAATTGCACGTCGAGTTTACCATCGTTTAGACTGCCATTCCCCGTACTGAGCTTCAGGGAGATCCTTCTCTTCGTAGACTTTGCAGAAAAGCTCGATCCTCCAGAATCCGTTCTGACAAATGCGGGGATCCATCACTATTGTCGGTGTGAACGAAACGACAGCGCTGGCTTTGGTTTTTGGGATCTTGAACACGGCCGAGGATACTTTTGGAATGTTAAGTTGTACCAGCTGTCCTAGGGCCTGCAATCTATTATGTTCTACGGCCGCGATTTGAGACTGAAGTCTTTGCAGACCTTGACATTTGCTCCATATTCTATTACCGTGCACTGAAAGTTACTGATATCCATCGAGGACCAGCCTAACGCGTACAACATGCAATAAAAATTAACTTGGGTCTTACGCCGACCACTTCTCAAGCTAAAGCTTGCGCGTAGTCTCATTGCGCCTGAGTCCCATCTAGGATCCCCGGAAATGAAGAACAGTTGGTCCTGCCTATCGAAGTGCCGACTCCATGGCCATGTGTTATATATCTGTAATTCATACGGGAGCTGAACTTGTAGCACGCATAATCACGTTTGCCCTATTAGGAGGCTCATATCTGAGAAGGGAGAGTCCGGTGGCTGCGGTACTGGGGGGAGCTCGGTCAGGAGGTATAGCTCCTGCGAGGAAATTGACCAGGTCTCGCCCGAGTGTTCTACCACAAGCCATGGATCTTCTCTGATGAACTGGTCTGGACCACACTTTCTCAGTTGCACCGCGAGTAATATGTTGGACTCCCTCGAGCATTCGAGTGACAACAGGTAGCGGCTTACTGTCCTGCCGGGGATTGGGGACAGAACTAGCTGCACTTGACTTTTAATGCTGCCGCTCGAGACCGAAAGTTCTCCCCGGTCATATCCTGATCTTTTCTCGACCGAATTACACCGAAAGAAGAAAAGCGGGGATTTGGCTAGGATACCAGAAAATACAATGCCCTTGGAGCCTTCGGTGTTGTTGGTCTCTGGAAGATATCTCCAAGCAAATATGCTCACGTCAGGGGTGGATCTGATGATCTCTTCTTGTAGTCGCCGAAACGCCTTCTCCTCTTCCCCATATAAAAGAGGCATGTTGACGTCAAAGATGCCTAGCAAGCAGTATGCCATATCTTCTATGCGGGTCGTTGCCCGGTTTGCGGCCCAGGACATCTTCTGGGCGACGGCCACAGATGAGAGCGGCTGGGCATGGCATAGAATGGCGGTCTTGATCCCAGTGATCTCAGAGAGAGTTTCGACCAGATCTAGTTTCGATCCTCTGATGTTCCAATCTCGATCGAAGAAGTAAACTTCAACAGAAGCAATCAACTCCTGCAGCGTCCATCCGCGAGTGAACCACCGGCAGCTTCGGAGCGCTGTGTCCAGGAATGCTGGCGCAGGGAGGTCTGAAAGTTATACAAAACAGATCTGGCTTCTTTGATACCATCGATACATGGAATTGATAGCTTCAGTGAGCTCGGCGCTGCTGGACTTGTCGATACAGCATGTGTCCACCCATACGTAGTTAATCCCCTTCAGTGCTGCAATCTGGCAAGTCATTTCGATCTTGCGGTAACCTTTCTTGGTCTTACAAGATCGGTCGCTCATATCTCGGAATGACACCTCCTCTTCCTCCCATGTGTGGGAAAGTATTGCGTATGGCGGGATGTTCGTCCCGATGAACTCTTCGAAGGCGCCGGTGTTGGTGTTAATGAGTCTCATATTGCTTGTGGGGTCCCAGTATTGCTGGTTTCTTTTGGAACTGAGTAATGGTCATCCTGTAAATCGAAAATTTCGTTCGCAAGGCTTCGATTCAGCTGCCGCTTCAGTCGTGTCCTTGTGGCTGAAATTGCGGCTGAAACTCTTCATGTCACGTGTTATAGTGCTCGTATGTGATAATCTTCTAAGGAACTAAGAAGTGCTCGAGTGAAACAAGAGTATTTATAGCCCAAGCTTTCCGAGCGCTACGCTATGCGTATTGCATGCTCGCAACACGTGGTTTACCTGCTCCGTGACAATTTAGTAACTATAATAATAACAGTAATAGCAATTAAAATAGAAAATCGATTTAATTGAATTGATATTTAAGACAAGCTTTGTAAAAGAGAAATAGTGTCATGAATTTGTAGACAATTCTAGATATAATTAATTTGCTTATATAAGGGACTCATAGTTAAGCTAATCCGACGCTATTGTAGCACCTTCTTCTGTACCTATTATTCTAAGAATAGAATACATTGCATTATTTCTACAGATACTAAGTTGCTTTATCACAATTATAGCCATAAAGAACATATTGCCATTTAACCAGCTTATTCGTCCTCCCTGACTTAGGTTTACCTGAGATAGTAGTCTGCGCGATACCTCGTAGTTTTATAGAAAATAAGAAGCCTTTAAGATGAATAACACAAGGCAAGTAGTGATTGCAATTGATCCATGCAAGATAGACAGTGGCACCGGAAAATTAGTAACAGTATAATTTAATCACTGTGACATTCTCAGAATTTCTCTCTTTATTTGTCATAATAGTGCTAAAGTGTCCACACTACTCAAAATTTGTTGCTAGGTCCCGACTTCAAGTATTTCCAGTTCCGGTACTTTCTTTCTTCGCTCGCTTGCCCTGTGTTGTTGTTTCTTGATCAGTGAGCATGGCTATTACAGTAGCCTGACGGTTAACCTGAGCGACAGAGAGTGGTGATCTGCCATCCTTATCTGTGTAATCTAGTTCAGCACCATGGTCCAAGAGCAACCGCACTACTTCAGAGTAGCCATGCGCTGCTGCCCAGAACAATGGAGTCTGCCCAGCTGTGCTCAGCACATTCACATTGACAGCAAGCGTTGCGAGAAGAACTTCGACTACTTCTTTATGCCCAGACTCCGACGCCCTCCACAAAGGAGTTACCCCACGGATATTTCGCTTGTCTGGAGGAATGCCGTTAGCGACAAGTTGATGGACAGTTGCGGCATCTCCATTTTTGGCGGCAAGATAAAGGCGTGAGATATCAAGCCATCGCTCTTTATCACTGCTAATGCTATCCCATTGAACGAGGATACCAAGGACTCGTTCCTGACCACTTGTAGCAGCTGCCTCAATTACTCTAACAGTAACTTTAATCTCAACAGTTTGATGGAAGAGGAGTTGAACCGCCCCATAACTTTGGTGCTCGTTAGAAACTGCCTCGATAAGGACCTCCTCAGTGACCTTGACCTCGTCGCCGCGCCTGTTAAGGAGTAGTGCTATCACCTCTTCGCTCCAGTTCCTAGCTGCTGCTTTGAGCACCTCTTCAGTAATCTTGACCTTGTTGCCGCGCCGGTCAAGGAGCAGCGCCATCACCTCTTGCCACCCATTCCTAGCTACTGCTTTAACCAGCTCTTTAGTAATCTTGACCTCGTTGCCACGTCGATCAAGGAGCAGTGCCACCATTTCCTCGCCGCTTCTCCAATTCCCAATTGCTGCCTCAACTACCTCCTCAGTGATCTTAACCTCGTCGCCACGCCGATCAAGGAGCAGTGCCATTTTCTCCCTCTGGTTCTCAGCTGCTGCCTTGACCACCTCCTCAGTGATCTTGACCTCGTCGCCACACCGGTCGAGGAGCAGCGCCATCACCTCCTTGCCATAGCTCTGGTTCCCAGTTGCTGCCTTGACCACTACTTCTGTGACCAGGACGCTGTCCCTTTTCAAGTCTAATAAGAGTGCTATCAGTTCTTTGCCAAAGAACGTTGCAACCTGGACCATATCTTCTTCTACAATCTGGACGTTGTCTCTTATTCGATCTGGTAGACTTGTTATCCTCCCTCGCGCCCCAGAGCTCGAATCGCCTTAATATATGTAGGTTGACGCTAGGTTAGCTATACTGCTTAGTGTATCTTGATAGTTCATCCCTTGCACACGCTTTCTTGTCTGTATCACTTGCGAAAACAGATCCTCTGCTTTCGTCCACTGCTGTTGACTCTGGTATATCAACGCGAGGCTATCTATGCCTGCTAGCGTGCGGGGATCCTCTTTCCCAAATACTCTCTCGCAGCCGTCTATTGCTTCTTGGAGTCTTTTTTCCGCCTCTTCATACTCTGTCGAGTCCCCTAAGGCCAGCGCCACGTCACATGATCTGGTCGCTTTGTCTGAAGTTGTCTTTAAATACTCTAGAACCAGATCATTTATCTCTACCGAAGTCTCGTATATTGCTTGATTTTGCAAATTTCCCTGGGACTTTTCCCAGTTCCAGACAAGTAGAAAGTCACGCGAGAAGATTTTTGCTGAAGCCAAGGGCTCTTGACGCTCAACATATCCGCTCTCCGTTCGTACGGACTGCCGTAGAGTAACTGCAATCATAATAACAGAAAAATAGTCCCTGTATGCTCGAATAATAGTTGGCTTTGAAGCCCCTTGTAGAATATAAACGAAGTCTTGTTTCTGGACCGAATTTGCCGAGGCCTGGAGAGTCCATCGAGTGCCGTACTCCCTCTCGTACTCCAAGGACTTGGGTGTATTGTTGAAAACAAATTTCACGTGCTGTCTGTCATACTGAGTACTGTCCTTCTCTACTGAGGACACATGGCCAAGGATACAGCCCTTGTTCTTGATTACTGCCATCTCCCTCTTGTCCCAAGTCTCTACAGATACCTCTTCAAAAAGAACGAATTCAATAAGTCGCTGCAAGGGTGTCTTCCATGGAACCGTATAGTCAGGCGACAATCCAGTTGCGCTGGGACCATCGGAGCTCATGCCGAGTAAGGCATACACCTTGTCGTTGGGCACAGTAGCCTCGCGGGTATGGTACATATCTATTAGCTCGCCTAGAGAGAGCTCGCCTGATGGACTGGTTGTATATTTCGGCCGGGAGATTGCTCCCCTAATGAAGTAAATTACCGAACGGATCCGACTTTGCAAGTCTGGATCTGGGCGATCTTTATAGGAAAGCTCCAGCTTGTTTAAACCTGAGCAGAAGGTGTACCCGTTCATCTCCGCAGAGCCGCACATGATCAGAATGCGTCGAGCTAAGGCAACCTCCTGAAGTACCTAAATCGACTCTTTAGTAATTTCTCTGGATATTGTCGACTGTTTGCTAACTTACCCAGATGCGCCGAAACCATGATCGTTCAAGCAATTTGAGAATTGCATCTTGACTCTTTTTGCTAATCGATGAATTCGCAGGCCTATCTTCTGTAGCAGCGCGTATATCCTCGAACGCTTGATCGCTATTGTGTGTCGCCTCTCCGAGATAAACGATTACACGGTTTGCTTGACCATAGATCTTTGCCATCAACTGAATTTGGTGTACTTTCTCTTCATTATCTTTTTGGTTAATGCAAACAGCATCTATCCATATGATTCGTGCAAGAGAGCGATTTCGAAGATGTGATAGCGCCTTGCGAAGGTTTTCCGTGACGCGCAAGTTATGCTTGTCTATGGAGATAAACCTGGGGGGGTTCAGACTGCCCCATACGTAGGATAAAGCCTCGTACAGGTGAATCCCTTTGCTCGATTCTTGGAAGGAGTACTCAAAGAGCTCGCATTGTATAGGAGCAGTCTCGTCATTATTTGGCATCAGGCGAAGCAAGCGAATGTCAGACCCCGGGGAAAGCGGAGGATAACAGCAGTGAGACATGGCATGAAATACGGTATACAGAAACTCGAACAAGACCTTGTTAGATAGTTGTAAAGTGTGCGTTTGGTGCGCTTAGTTTTATCGTCACAAATGGGCCGGGACAGATGTTGGCGTGGAACGCGACAATTATGTGGCTGTGCAAGGCATGTGGCGTTCTGCACTCGCATGGACCACGCTTTTCTTCAGCTGAAAGCATCTGGAGACCATGGTTTACCAGGCTACGGTGCGGAGCAGGTTTGGCTGTTGGTGAAGGAGAGGGTACTGCTTCTTTTTCAAACGCTGTACATATGCTGACCTGGATAGCACAGTCGCCGTCTTGAGGTTCTCGTATATTAGCTAGTCCTTCAAAAGAGCTGCACATTCTTCGAAAACAATACAATGAGGCTGGAAAGCGTCGGTTCGAGGACTCGAATATGCTCTATACACTCCGTGACACACTGAAGCGGATGCACACGCCTGGTTCAAGTGACGTGATTACCTAAGCACCACACGTTTAACCATATTTGGTTACTCGTAGACTGTGGTTGGGATCCTAGTCAAGAGCGAGGTAAAAGTTTCAGCAGCTGCACGGGAGGGGAAGCTGATTTTGCAAGCGACTGTATACAAATGCAGTGCAATTACTTACTTCTGTTCTTTGTTTGATATGAACTTTTACTTCATTATGGGAGCTCTCTTAATCCACTCGCCGGAAGAAGATTGGTCGACTTGAACAACGAGTCTCAATCACAAAGAACAAGGTACACCTTTAGATAATGGTTATTTTTATTGTCAAGTCTAGGTAATTGTTTAATTGTGGTATTAACGCTGTCATCTAGTAATTTCACTGATTGAGACGAAAATATGGCAGGACGGGGTAACAGAAGGTCCGGAAGGCCCAGAACCCGACCACCAAGTCAATTCTCCCGTTTCATGGAACTTCCCATTCAATTGAGAAACTGAATATGGACAGAAGCCATGCGCGACCGTATCCTAACAGCTATCTCCACAAGGCTTTGACCTGCGAAACCACCTCCAAGGATAAGTCAGCGTAAGTCGTGGTTTCGACACACTCCAAAACCTCTCCTTTACGAACCGCTAAGCGATGACTCGAGTCCTCGATCTCTATACATTGGGTTTGAGAGATTTTAATAGGGCTGGCCTACCGTTCACGTTACCGAGACAATTACCCGGTTTCTTATTAATCTCGATAACTGTCACACTCGCAGTACTTGCTTTATTGGGCCTTAATTCGGTGCAAATGAAGAGGTAGTACAAGTTTATCGGTATTCTTGGCATCTAAGAAGGGAAGAAAGAGATGCTCTCAAGTCTAGATTTAAGGTGCTAAGGTAGGAGCTAGCGTAGCCTTCTTACGTGACCATGACAATAACGAATACATTGCTATTCCGCGATACTGATGCCTCTTTTATGTTCTGCCAAAATCTGTTACCGAATATTTCCGTAGATGTTCAGGGCCATCTAGTTGAGCAAAATAGGATGATTCGCTTCGTTGCTTTCGTGCCCAGGAGCGCAATAATGGGCGAGGTTTGTATATTAATTGGGGATTATTTGGTACATTCAGGAAGCTGGATATTATCTATCTTCAACTTGAAGGCCCGGAAGTCAGTGAGGCGTATGGATTGAGCAGAGAGAGATTCAGGGCTAGTGTAAAGAGAACGCATGACAGAACCAGGGTAGAGGCCAATGATCCCAGGATTATATTTCTAACGCAACAGGAAATCGAGGATATGGCTACTGGCGTCAGACGTGATGCGAATGGTGTTGTGATAGCGCGGCCTGTTATGGATATGTCATCTTCGGAGTTAGAGGGGGAGAAAGAGAGGATTAGAACAAGGTGGCAGGAGAGGATTGACGCCGTAGCAAGGCTGGTAGACGACCAGCAGCGAGAAGAAAGAAGATCTGCAGCCGTTAGAGCAGCTGAAATTAGAGCAAGCTCGAATTCGAATGAGCTTACACCATCACATGAGAAAATTACGCTAACTCCTGAGAAAATACAAGATAATGAATTAGCGGAGGCCCAGAGAGCGGAAAGGAGGACGATTTTTCAATTATCGGTGGAGGAAAGAATCACCTTTGCAAGGGGCCAGAGACTCGCGCAGTGACAAAGGAGGATAGATTCGGAAAGGCTCGATAGAGAAATAAGGGAGCTTTTTAAACAGATAGATACACTGGAAGCTACACAGGTAGGACCTTCAAGGAAATATTCTCAGGGAGGCTAGTTGCTTTTCAATGTCATATAATATACCTAGGGCAGGGCTTTATCTCAAGGCATGTAAAAAAATCTAAGGGAGGATCCATCAAACATGGTTCAATAACGGTAGATAGGTTTATTCTCCGTTATAAACAACTAGACAGACTAACCGTCTATAGGAGATATGTTTATTATACAGTTATCAATATAGTATAGAGTTTTATGAGTCCGTATTGAGTCCTCGTGACCTTGATTTCAGAGACGTGAGAATTTCTATTGACATCCATACATGCTTTGAACTAGTGCAAGTCATGAATTTGGTGAAACAACACTGTAGTAGTAAGTACGGCTTTTGCTGGGTCCTGATGTTTGAGTACCGCATCAAGAATACCAGTTCTAGCTCTCATCCAATACGAATCATGGTCCGGGAATCATTCTATACGAATACGCTGCGAATAGTTGTGTTAGTAATGATTCTGACACGCGAAGCAGTAACAATTACGGTTAGAGGAGCAACTAGAATATAGCTTTGCTCACGTTGCCAAAAGGGAATTTTTAGAGGGCTAAATTCCATAGTTGTCGCGACATCTATCGCGTACTTGTTGAGTCAAGTGGAACATCAACTTGACCACGCATCGCACATCAAACAGTCAACACACTGTCGAGAACCCTCTTGATAACCGCCGAAGCAGCCGTGGGAAGTATGGTCGGAGGATTCCAGGGTGCGTTGATTGGTGCAGGTGTCGCGACTACAAGGTAGCCACTCTTCGGATCATCAAAAGTGTCATAGTCATTGGAGGGATCACATACAAGGTCATCAAAGGAGCTGCAAGCATCGTGACTTTTGCAGTTGGGAGAAATGGTAGATGTGCCGCGCAAGGAGAGAGAATGGATTTATAGATGAGGGTTTGGAGAACGAAAGAGGGAATCATGTTAGGGTAGAGGGAGTTGGGGCAATGATTTGAGTGCATGTGTAGACGTTTTGGGCGGTCTGGAGTCTTTGTGAGACAGGGAATGCGGGATATTATTATGGTGTGCCGAGAAGATTATTTCCCTTGCTCGTTTAGCTCATGATCTTCGTTGAGTTCTAGCTCAGTTTATGTACTCATATCGATATAGAACGGTTTGGCAGAACATGACAAAGGAAGCACTCTACAAACTAATAATACCGGCTTTAGTTCCATAATTTTCTCAGGATATTTTCTGCGCCAAAATTCACAAGCTGGAAGTTATCTGCATAATGCTAGTTGGTAATATACGTAACTGATGGAGCTTAGCAGAGCCTGCGTTGATTATTGTGAGGTTTTGTTTTCGGTTTGGAAGTACGCACGTTGCGAAGAGACTATCGGTAATTCAAAATCTTAGTCCATTCGGGCCCCGCTATTTTGTTTAATTTGACTCTGAGTAGATACTCAAGAGGTCGTAGCTTTTCGCTGACTACCAGGCTCATAGAGACGCTGAATATCAAGATTCCGATACCCCCGAGAAGATAAAACAGTTGAGCTTTGTTGAGTAGATGGCATTTCCGTGTAATGAGGGATATAAGTATTCGAAAATGCGGTTATTGAGTGGCTTGAAGAATTATCACATAATGAAACAAGTTATCCTTAAGCCGTAGAGATGAATGATTTCCACGGGCACGGTCCACATCCAGACGCGGTTTCGGCTTCTCGAAGCACTTCAGATAGAGAGTGATTCATGGTTGCTATATACCATGCTCCATGGGTGTTAACACTCAACTTGAGATTAAAGACTACCAAATCCTGAATTAGAGGTAGTTTTGTGCTTTTAAGAGAACGCGAAACATGGATGGGCGACCCTACTTCTCTAAATATAACATAGATAACATGCAGCGGTGCGGCCCGACCCAGGGTAGTTAATACCACTCAACCCCATAAAAAATCAGGAAAAACAAATAATATCAGCATGTAGAATTTTCCAATTCTATTACTCTATTTTGAAGGGTATATACCCCGGGAAACGAGAGGGAAAAGGTATTGTTAACGTCACGTGATCTATGAATGAAGATTTCTCATATATGGAAGAAAATGAACCTTTCTTTTTTTGTTCTTTTTTCTGCACGAGGCCAAAATATCAAAGTACTCCAGAACGCCATATACCCAGATGCCGACGCCTAGAACTCCATGAACGCCTTGAACTCCAACAGCTCTATGAAAAGCTGCACAGCAATTCCTCCCTCCTCCTATTCGAATCCTCGCTGACCTTCGCCACTCTCCAAAATCAATGAGCGGCTTTCCCATATTTAGCGCCAGATAGCACTCCCCCAACCGAACAAAATACCCTGACAATTAATCCACCCTGCCTTTCCATCGCCAATATGATCATAGTGAGAGTTGAACATTTTTCAGCGTCATTTAGGAAGTACTCAGACGTATGGAATATGAGAGCTTGATACGCGATTCGGCGAGTTATGAGCCCACCGACAGATACCCGTAAAGCCATCACGAAGTCTTTCTTCAATTGCGCGAGAAATCGAAGTGACAGATAGGCCAAGAGAACCACGACCTGTTTCGGGCTCGCTTTTCGGATAGATTGATCAACTTCTTTTCCGTTGCCATCTGGGTCGTTAAGACGGTGTCCGAATACTTTACGAAAATGACCAGGATGTTGATTTCTCTAAATCATGAAGTCCTCAAATTCTTGGGAGAGATTTGGTTGGATGGACGCATACTGGCGAGCTTCCGAGCGAAAAAAAAAGTATAATTTTCGGGAACGAGTGAAAGGGTGGTGTTGGTGGGGGAGGCGAAAAGACAGCTGATATGAAAGGACAGGAAAGATTCTATGTGATAGAAGACTCGTGGAGGCCACCTCTCCAATTGGCGACATCCTGCATACTTCCAGAAAAATCGCAAGTCGACGCAGCTTGGAAGAATGCAAGACCAGAACCGTGAAATAGGACCGTTACGTAACGCAAATAAACAAAGAGACAATCAAACCGAATTTTTTTACTTAATGTTTCATCAAACTGGGGAGTCCTCGTCGTCCCCTTTCCCAAATTTGGAAGCAGGATTTGATTTGGGTTCTGGGGTTTTCCCCTTCCCAGGTTTGGAAGTAGAACCTGAGTCGGTAGCGAGCTGTTTGCCTTTCCCACCCTTTGGAGGTGGTGGGTTGGGGTCCGGGTCCGGATTCTGACTGGACATTGATAGTGAATCAAAAGACTGGATACGGGGAAGGTACTCGGCAGACGCTTGAGGGCTAGATTTCGGAGCTGAAAGACTGTTAGTCTTCTCAAGTTCGCTTTTACCTTCAGCTTCAGACTTACCTCCATCTCCGACCATCACGACGAGGGCTTGCAAAGCCGCCAAGTTCTTGCTTTTACTTGGGTCCATTTGTACATCGTGAGCTATCTCAAGTACCACCCTTCCCAGAACTTGAAACGAATTCTCTAGCTCTTCTAATTTATCGGGTCCTAGATGGGAAATAGTGTTAATAGCGGCCTCTTGGCCTACTGCAAGAGCATTGATCCAATTTAAAAGCAAAGTAGGGGTGGGATTCGTTTTCCCACGTATTTCATAAACAGTGGTCACTGCTGTTAACGTAGCGTACGACCAAGTAAAAGCCCATGGGACTCTGAAATTGCGAAAGTTAATATAGAAGTCTTCTGAAAGGAAGTGAATGTCTACTTACGATATCTTATATTTCGTAAAACCCGATGCTGACTTGAAATTGTTCCATGCTTTCGCCACTGTGGACGTCCACGTTGAAGGCTTCTGCAATTCGACGGATGTTGGGAGGGGACTCTGCTTCTTGTTTTTCTTTTTCCTACTTCGGCTCTCCAATTGAGCAAAAGTGGTGCTATGGTGGGCTGGTCTAGCATTATCGTTTGTCGATCTAGCCGCCTTGATGCTCCCTATCAATTTTTGCAAGCTGTTCACAGCTTCTTGCTGTTCCGCTTTCAGGTCTTCCTGGGTTTTAATTTTCCGCTTCATTTCCATTGCTTGGGTGTTCATTTCACTTGCTTGGGAGGTGGTGAATTGTCCACCACTTGGTGATTTACCGCTCAATAAGACTTTGGCTTCATTCTTTGCAAATTTAATCCAGGCCTCGATCCCGCAGGAAGAATCCAGGGGTAATGATACGGTGTTCGCTGACGGTGCCTTCTTCCGAAGCTTGGCTTTCTGAGGGACAGGGGCTATCGCGTAGAAGTTAAAGAAGAATTGGAAGAGAGCATAAGGTGCTCAATACGTACAAAGAAATGGAAACCCCTGTTTTATCTCAACATCAAATTCCTCTATTGAGCATGAGGATGCTTGAACATCCCTAGGCGATAGTGAAGAAGGTAATGCAGCTCCGAAATTAACTTGGGTAGCGGCTAGGATGGCCAGAAAAGTATATCGATACATTTAGTAAACTATGTGTCATAAATTCTGTTAACGGAAGCTACACTGAAGTCCAAAGGCTGGTGCTCCCGCGTCATGTCTTATAGCAAGTGAGGTGACCAGGCTGTGCTATTCCTTTTTATCGAGATCGCTTCAGTTCAGTGTCGAGGAACACGTTAGTACGATCCTCAGTTCCCTTATCTCTTCCCACGTCAGAGATTCCCCTGTCATGCAGCGCAGCAGTGCTGCCAGTTCAAAAATAGAATCTCTTCAGTCGATGCTCATGGCTTGGGTGATTCCTTCGCGTCACGTAGCGGAGAACTGATTTCCTATTCTTCTCAAGTATATCCCATTGAGGTAAAGTAGCTGTTTAGTACCTGAGCTTGAGAGACTAGGGCGCTTCTAGCGTTCTATGGAACTGTGTGAAGTGCTAGTAGTCATGAATCTAGCAAGCAGGCGCTAAAAGGGGCGGACTAAACCCTGAGAAGGATTGTCTCTGGATATTGCGCCATAATCCATGCGATTAGGGCAATTATTTCCGCACATTGTCTACTTTGCTTGTCCACACTGCCAGGAGTGGGAAACGTCTTGGATGAATAACCCATTTTGGCAGGTCCTTATGGTTTACCTGCCTTTGCAGTGCCCACTGCTTCTTATTGAGGCCCACTTAGGTAACTCCTTCAAGCTTCACTATCTCAAACGCTGACGCGCTCCGATATATAGCTCTAGTTTGAAATGCTTAGCGTCCGATAGGGTTCGACGGGGCATCGTCGGAACATTCGCACGGCACTTAATTAGTTTACTGCGCGGATGTAGTCGTTGTACTTTGACAGTTGAGCGTCGCAATAAAATTTATCTCGTTGACAAACATACAGCCTCCAAATGAAACTTCAATTGATGGCAATTCTGACCTAGCATTTTGCACAAGTGCCTAGAATCAGCGAATGTTGAATACACGAGGAATATGATCTACTGTAATGGGATTGCACTGATTTGACAGTTGCCCAGAAAGAGAATTGGTGAATCGATAAGAATCTCCATGAGTAAAGCGATTGGCAAATTTTTAAGCAGTAGCAGCGCGCTTATAGACGCGAAGCACGACTAAAAATCTCCATCACCAATCGCGTCAATTATGGTTATCAACACTAATAAATAAGCTACCTGCACACTGCCACGACCCAGCGGCCAGGTTGAGGCTGTGACATTGAAGGATCAAGGGATCTGTGGCTAAAGCTCAAGTTTGTGCACGCGATACCTGCAGCGCCACTACTAGTACCTAGAAGCAGGCTAGAAGTAAGCTAGAAGCATGAGTACTTGTACTAAGGTAGGTAGTCTAACATATCTTAGTTCCTAACTGACTCGCATTATGTGTATGTGCAATTTACATAAATAAAACACAGCTTGTGTTCTTCCCCGAAAGGATATTTTTCCTTGATTAAGATTAGGCTGCCAATCAGCATGTGCCGGAATCGAATATTTTGAGGCTGATACACTCGGAACAGGCGCATTCAAGGCTCATATTCTCCCAGGAAGCCCGGCGCAGTGAGAACTGGACAGTTAGCCATATACCTGTTAAGTCGAGAATTAGTGATTCTCGAATCAGAGGCTTTATATCTAGCTGGTTGATGAAGTTCGTCAACTTCTTATCCCTTCTGTCTCGCTTCTCTTTTCTTCTTCGTACGTTGTCCGTTGGCCTCGGTTTTCTTCATCTCGCCTCCCCTCTTTCCACCATCATAACTCTGCTCGACACCCTTCTTCTCACTGTCTTTTTTTTTTTTTTTTTTTTGGTGAAAAATGGGGTGTTTTTTTTTAAAATGCTCCCTTTTC
>Ga0182030_10007042_pt1 | contig 23561 bp, 26 predicted proteins | sample 812S3MmetaG_FD_121299 | JGI IMG/M metagenome (GOLD analysis project Ga0182030, IMG submission 121299) | Permafrost microbial communities from Stordalen Mire, Sweden - 812S3M metaG (Illumina Assembly) | ecosystem: Environmental > Terrestrial > Soil > Wetlands > Permafrost | place: Sweden...
ACCTCTGGGGAATCCCTCAGCAGCTTTGAATGTTTCGGGCCGGCATCTTGGTTTGTCAGACACTCGGTGCGACCGTCAGTGGCACTCCGAGTACCGAATGGGGCGCCAAGTTGACCGCGGGGCTGCGAGCAGGGCGAAGTCGTGGGCGATGCGCAGTTGTCCGCGAGTCCGGGCGCGACGACACGAACACGCACGGCGAGACTCGAAGGAGCTATCGCCCGTCGAGTGAATCTTTCGAGCGTCGCACCATTCCATCAACAAGCATTCTAGTGCACGGGGCGGGAATTGAACCCGCATGCCTTGCGGCGGCGGAACCTAAATCCGCTGCGTCTGCCAGTTTCGCCACCCGTGCAACCGGGTAAGCAAGCATCCTAGCACTATGTCTGCGATTGCTGGAGTGCCATCGCCGTCTCATGGCGTCCGCCAGTGCACCATGGGCGACATGACCTCAACTCGTCGCAAGCGATTGTCGCCGCCTCACTGCCACACAGTGCATTCGACTTGAACCCGCAAGGCCTTTTCCCCAAAGACCCCGCTCGCTTCGGGAGCCCATAGCGCAGCTCTCAAACATTCACGCGACTTCACACACGCGGCACTAGGACAACTATCGGCTGGCGTCGCGTAGAACATTCGTCTCCGACCAGGCTTGAAGCAACTCAGGCGATTTCGTAGACAGGACACTAGATTCGATGCCCATTCCGGTGCGCTACAGGCGACCGGCGCGAGCGACATTGGCTGCCGCGAGCGGGACATTCTTATGCGATACCGACAGTGCAGACGGTCGGAGAAACGAAGCACCCACTTCGTGGAACTCGACGTCCTTTGTTTCAACTATTGGCGCTATTCGCGCCTCGTGCGGGCACCAATATCATCAATGGCTTTCGGTGGCCGCCATCCGCAATGCCGGGCCGAGTCTCACCGAGCTACAATGCCGACATCGATTCGAGTCGACGAAACACCGGTCCCCATCCGATACGGCTCTTTGGACTGGAAGCATCAAAGACGCTCCAGATCAGTCGATGGCGTCGACTAGAAACATCGCCATCGGTCGATTGTTATGCCCAAAGGCGTATTCGCTGCTATAGAAGCCCTATGTCGAACTCCCTTCGTTCCAAATTGTCCGATCTCGCTGACTCATTCGCCAACTCCGTTCTCGATGCGATTCGGGGCGCTTCTCTCGAAGATCTCATTGCGGGCGGAGGCAATCGAGAGCCTTCTCGCGCGCGGTCTGCACCAACGCCCAAGCCGACATCGAAGCCAACCCGATCTACGTCGCCCGGACGCTTGCCGCGTCGTTCTTCCGAGGACATCGAGCAGATTCTCGACCAAGTGGTCTCTCTCGTGAAAAGCCATAAAGAGGGACTTCGAGCGGAGCAGATTCGGTCTGAGCTCGGAATGCAGGCGAAGGAGATGCCGCGAGTCCTCAAGGAGGGTCTCGTCAAGAGGAAGCTCCGGAGCAAAGGTCAGAAGCGCGCGACGACGTATTTCGCGGCGTAAGGCAATGTTCCTCGAGAGATGTGCCGCAGTCGGCAGCACTCGATTGCTCGGGGCGCATTACCGAGGCACGGGCCGACCATCGCTGGCGTTCGTTTGATAGGGCTGGGGAGCCCGAGTGGTTCGCGTATTACGACGATGTCGGATGCAAAGCCACCTCGATTGCTCATTGCCGCAGATGCCCACCCAGGAGGGCGAGGCCGTGGCAGCGATGATCTATGATTCGGCTCCCCAGACAGCCATGTCCGCGTTGAGGATCTTTCCTTTGAGGGCTCAACGTGTGGACGCCCGTCACCCCATTTGTACCGAGGGACTCCCGGACCGAGGTAGGGGTACCTGGATATCGAACGCCAGTTTCCCAGTTTTTGGACGTCATGAATTTCGCACCACATCGGTGTCGTGTGCTATTGAGCCGCGCATGTCCGGTAACCTTCATTCTCAGCTACACTCTCTCGCCGACTCGTTTGTGACCGAAGTGCTCGATGCCATTCGTGGCGCCTCTCTCGATGAGCTCCTCTCGGATACGAGTCGTTCCCCAGCAACCCCGTCGACACGCCGCCAGCCGGCAGCTCGCGCGAGCGCGCCAGCAGCCGCGCCGAAGCCTGGGCGTCGCTCTGGCGGAGGTCGATTGCCTCGTCGCTCGCCCGATGACATCGCAGCGGCTCTCGAACAGGTCGTCAGCACAGTCAAGGCTCACAAAGACGGAATGCGCGCCGAGGAGATTCGCTCGACCCTTGGAATGCAGGCGAAAGAGATGCCTCGCGTTCTCAAGGAAGGTCTGATGAAGCGACGGCTTCGGTCCAAGGGACAGAAGCGCGCAACTACATATTTCGCTGCCTGAGCGAATCGCAGCTTGTTTCGGCGGGCTGCAACCGTTGGCAAGCAGAGCCGCGGGGAGGCTCAGCGGCGAAAGCTGGGAGCGCGCTCAATAGCCCATGTGGCATTGAACGCGCTCCTCAGCAATCGCCGCCAGCGCATATCGTGACGCGGAAAGAGGCTTTCGGGAAGGACTGTCAGTCTCCGAAACTGGTACCGACCGCGCGCGCGGCAAGAAGGAGCGGGTCGTCCGCTGGAACCTTGCGCTGTTTGCCTGCGACGGATTCAATCGAGACTTGTCCGAGGTGGCCGTCGTGGAGAACAACCAGCTGATCGGTCGCGCCTGACACCACGAGAGACATCGCGGAATGCCCGAATTGGGTCGCGAGCACTCGGTCGGCAGGTGTAGGAGAGCCTCCTCGTTGTACATGACCGAGAATGGTCGCTCGCGCCTCGAGCTTGGTGGCTGCTTCGATATCGGCCACAAGCTTATTCGCGATGCCTCCCAGGCGAATGGGGTCCGGGCTTGTTTCGATTCGGCGTTGGATAACGACATCGCCACCTTTCGGTTTCGCGCCTTCCGAGACGCACACGATCGAAAAGCGCTTCCCGGCTCGCTGTCGGGCGGTAAGAACGGTACAGACCTTCTCGATGTCGTAGGGGATCTCGGGAATGAGAATCACATCACAACCCGAGGCCATGCCGGCGTGCAGCGCAAGCCAGCCGGCGTTGCGTCCCATAACCTCCACGACCATCACCCGGTGGTGACTCATTGCCGTCGAGTGAATCTTGTCCAGACACTCCGCTGCGGTCGTGACCGCTGTGTCGAAGCCGAACGTCCGATCGCACCCTTCGAGGTCGTTATCAATCGTCTTGGGCACCCCAACGCAGGGGATGCCTGCTTTCACGAGATTGGAGGCGCCAGTCATGGTTCCGTCGCCACCGATGCATACGAGCGCGTCGAGATCGTTGGCACGCACGTGGTCAATGACGCGGTCGGTGACGTTGACCCACTGGGTCTGACCGTTCCTGTCGATGGCAAAGTGCTCAGGATTCGCCTGATTGCTCGTACCTAGAATCGTTCCGCCCTGCGTAAGGATGTTGGATACGTCATCCCAGGCAAGCGGCCGCATACGATTCTGGATAAGCCCGAGAAATCCGTCCTCAATTCCAAAGACCTCCAGTCGATGGACGTTCATCGCAGACTTCGTGACGGCTCGGATGACGGCATTCAACCCTGGACAATCCCCACCTCCCGTCAAGACTCCGATGCGCTTCAGTGTGCTTGCCATAGCTCCATTCTATTCACATTGAAGCCGATAGGCATCCTCCTTTGCGACGAGCGTTTCGTAAGACGCGTGGTATGAGCACGGCGCGATGAACCACGCTGCGCAGGGCCCTGTTCGAGCTCTCATCTTGGATCTCGATGGGACGCTTATCGATAGTATGCCGTGGCACACCCGGGCGTGGACCGCGGTCCTTGCGGAGCACGGAGTGACCGTTGATCCGCATGAATTTCTGTTGCGAACGGCGGGAATGACCGCAGACGTGATTTTTCGCGAGTGGCTTGGAGGCGCACTCGCGGAGTCCGACATCGAGCGGCTATCCAAGGAAAAGGAAGCGCTCTATCGCGAACTCTTTGCGCCGCATGTTCAACTTCTCCCGGGGGCCAGCGACTTCTTGGAATGGGCTCGTCGCCGAGAGATTGGGTTGGCGCTGGCGACTGCAGCGCCGAGCGACAACGTTCGATTTATTCTCGAGCACACCAATCTGGGGGATCTGTTGGATACGGTCGTGACGGCTGACGAAGGGCTACCTGGCAAGCCAGCTCCAGACATATTTTTGACAGCTGCTAGGCGTCTGCACGTTTCGCCAGCCGAGGCGGTCGTCTTCGAGGACGCTATCCTCGGCATCGAAGCCGCTCGCCGCGCCGGTATGCGTGTAGTCGTTTTGTCGACGTCGCTTGCGCCCTCAGAGATTCCGCTCGGACCCGATATTCTCGCGATCGCCGAGGATTACACGGGGCTCGATCGCAATATTCTCGGGCCGTGAAGCGCAGCCCCTGCGCGCAATGGGCTACCACGCGCCACGACCGTTGAGCGTTGAACAGAGGGGCCAAAGGGCTAGCCCCCCGTCACGAGCTAGAAGGTCGGTGAGATCGTTTGATTTCCCGGGAGACCGACGTTCTTACGGCGATCCGGTGCGCCCATTTCGCGCGAGTTGGAGGCGAAAGGGGTCAGCGCCTATCGTTCCCATCAGTTCCTCGACGTAGCTCGGCGAGCACACGCGCTGCAACTGCCGCCGCGCCTCCGAGAGCCGACCGACTACGTCGATCTCGGCACTCACGCCGCGTGTGGCACGGAAGTGATCCAAAGCAGCAACGTGCCGTCTCCATAACGCGATGTCTCGCTCTTGTTTCACACGAAGCCGCTCCTGATACCAATCGCTGCGAAGAACGTTTTCGCGGTCGAACAGCGCACGAACCTCGGGATGGGAAAGGTCGCGTCCTTCGAACGTCCCTTTCACCATGATGTGAAGCAGAGCCTTGAGCGGTGGGCATGCCGCCTCGACGCTCCTGTCGTCAAAGTAGAACTGCGCAACACGCCGCTGACCTTCGACTATCGCGTCGACTCCAGCAGCGAATGAAGCGCGGTCCTGCATCTCTGGCCGTAGCATCTCTTCCGGAAACACCCGATCTGGCGTCTCGAATATGCGCCCAAGAAACCGCTCCGCGAAGTGCGAAGTAATCCGGTAGCCGAGGCGGCTCGCCTTCACAGTGCGACCTTCGAACTCAAAATCGTCGATCTTCTCCAGATATCCGCCAGCGATAAGGTAATCGGGATCCTTTTCCTGGGGCACGAGCCGGCACCAGATTTCTGGAACGAGGAGACTGATATCGTGGTCGACTCGAAACTGGGCTCCAATATAGCCGGCCGAAGTCGTGTAGCCGGCGTAACCGGTCAATATCGCGCAGAGAAGCGCATTGTTCACGTCCACGACGGGCCAGAGCATATTGAACGGCCCTTTGGTGAGAGCGCCCTCACTTCCAAAGCCCGTCGTCGAAGGCGATTTGCCCGTAAGACTGCACAGGAAGTCCATGAACAGCTCGGGAAGCTGCTGGTAATGAATGGGGCCATAGACCGCCAGAGGGGGCAATCCGATCTTGTCATCTGGGGGGCTCCCCCGCCGCCCGGCAAGAACCGCATCCACTGGGAAATGGACCGCGGCATTGGCAGGAATTTCCCTGAATAGACGTTGACTTATCTCGGCAAGATACGGCTCTCTCGGCCTCACCTTGTCGGGACGACGCTGGAGGTATCTCGGGTTCTTCGTGGGCTTTCCGTCGACGAGTCGAGGGTGAGCCGACGAGACCACATATTCCGCGGGTCCGAATGACGCAAACTCCGAAAGCAGATCCTTCATCGGAGGCGAATATTCATCAAACTCAACAATGCGGTCGACGAGCTCTCGAACCTGCGGTCGTGTCAGAGGTTCGAAGTTCGACAGGAAGACCCCTGGCGTCGAGATATCGATCTCGGCCTGCTTATCGAAACCCCGGTGGATCGCTTCGTCGGGACGCTGGAAGAGCAGTGCTTCGCAGTTGACGACGAGTTTTACGCTGCCTCGAGGCGGCGACTGAGGCACGTCGGGCAGTTGCGATCGCGGGAATACGACCGATGCGGTGATGTCATCTTCGACCTGCACCTTGTCCGCGGGATGGAAATCGCGTCGGAGCTTGAAGGTGCGCCAATTGCCGTCGACATCGAAACCTACGCGCAGATAGTTTCCGACGAGCTTACGATTGTGAAACTTGAGCTCGTGACCAAGGTATCCGTCGCTTCGATCCACCGTGAAGTATTCCCGCCATGAGTCGCCCCATTCCGGCGTGTAGTAGCGCTTCACCGTGAACACGAGCTGCCGAATGGTCTGCGGAAGGGAGCGCAACCAAGCGTTGTATTCGTCGGTGAAGTCGGTAGATGGCGTCAGAAGCTGGATAACGGAACCGAGCGAGCGCTCTTGACTCAAGATCGGTCGCGACGCGCGCGGATACGGCTGCTGCCGGTATGCCGTCGAAAAATCCTTCTCGAAGATCTTCGCCACCTCGTCAAAATCCGTCTTGTAGTCGCGAACAAAGACGGGGCCCTGGAGAACGACATCGGCGATCGACTTCGATATCTCAGACTTTCCGCCGCCTGAGACAGTGCTCGGTTTGTGGCACAGCGTACAGTGCGGGCTCGTTCCGATAAGTCGCCACGTCGTTCCACCGAGCTGCTTGGCAAGTCGGACTTGAAAACCGGATGGAAGGACGAACACGTCGCCCGCTCGAAGGGTGAGCCCTTGCTCCTCGCCCTGGGGCCCCGTCCAGCGCACTCGCCCAGCAGAGACACTGAAGATCGCGTCGTGCGGGACGTAGAAGATATCTGGATATTGCTTGTCCACGGCGAATCCGCCGGGGTCTAGCCGCACGCGGTCGCCTAGCCGAGCGATCCCCTCGTCGAAAGGCACCTTCTTGACCGACAGCGTTCGCTCCGCGAGAAACTCCTGGCCAAGCACGTAGGCCGGAAAGGCAATCGCTCCACCCGCATGCTCTTCTTCCGCGAGTCCGTAGAGGTTCGCTGCGAAGCTGATTTGGGTCTTCACCTCCTTTTTGCAATAGCCGTAGTAGCTCTCTGCGATGATCGTGACAGCGGTTCCGCTTTCGTCGCGGCACGTGACTTTGAATGGCTTGCCGCCGTTGTAGAGTTCGTCCTCGGTCTTCCAGCACATCCCATCGCGCCGCTGTCTCTCGGTCGCAGCATCGAAATGCGGTAGACCGACTTCCCGCTTCGTGACCGCCCCAGCGAGGTGCGGCGCGAGAATCACGCATCCCGTGTGACCCGTCCAATGGGCCGCGTCCAAGCCGGCGTCGTTCTCAGGAAGGTATGGATCGCCTCCATTGCCAAAGATTCCCTCGACGAAGTCGAGATTGCTCACCAGGCTCCCCGGTGCGAAAAAGCGAATCTCCATGCGTTTTTCCGGGTCCTTCCCGGCCGCAGGACACACGATAGGGCGCAGTAGCAGCGACACGAAGACATACACGCCGTCCGACTGATCAGCTGTGAAGGGCAGCGCGAGAACGTCTTTGGGAGGATTGAACGCAAGGCTGAGCAGGGCGGCGAACGCAGCCTTCGGGGTCTCCGCCTTGTCGGCCGGCACCGGTAGACCACCTTCGACGATGTGAAACAGACCCTGCGTCGTGCGACGGTCGGATTTCGGGTTGTGAAGTACGCCTTGCGCGGTTCGATACGACTGGAGATACGGGGATGCAAATGAGTTCGACGTCGGCGGCAAGGAGAGCGCTCGAGCGAGCCCAGGCCGATCGAGGACGAAGGTCGGGCGAGGAAGTCGGGCGGCACCCCCGGGGCGCACATCCGCCAGATACGTGTCGAGAAACTGCTGAATTCGAGCGTCAGCCGGCGCGAGGCGCCCCTCCAGCAAACGGTCCTTCTCGTAGTAGTTTCGGAGAAGCGGCCGGACGATCTCCAAGAAATCGCTATCGGTCGTGCGAGAGCTCGTCGGCTGACCAAGCGCTGCGAGTTTCAGGTTGATGTAGCGGGCAATTTCGTCACTCAAGGTCGGATTGATTTCTGTCATGGTCATTTGCGGGCGGGTTGGCACACACACATACAACGCGCTGTGCACAGCGTTAGCCTCGCCGGCCCGACCATGCCACCCGCAGCGCCCGATGACGCCGCTTCGAACAGCCGCAGCCCCCGACAATTTCGGTGCATTGGCGGATGCCAACGCTAGGATCGCAGCCGAACGCGAAGGGAAAACGAGGGCAGTGTCCGAGTCACCGCCAGGATGACCAGTTCCAACCGGTGGACAGACACCGTAGAAGGCGGCGTATTTCGGTCGAAACCAAGCGAGCCCCGAGATCCGAGTCACCGCCAGGATGACCAGTTCCAACCGGTGGACAGACACCGTAGAAGGCGGCGTATTTCGGTCGAAACCAAGCGAGCCCGGAGGCGAGTCGCCCGGAGCCTACTTCCCGTAGGCGAGGACGCTCGACTCCGGGATCGCGAAGGGATCGGCCGAAAGACGCCGCCTTCTACGCTGTGGGGAGCTTTCGCTTCCGCAACTCGGCGATCTGTTCCTTGGTCTTCTTCTCACCGCGTTGGACCAATTGGCTCGTCAAATCGGCGGGCGCACGATGATGGGAACTAAACGTGGCAGCGCCAGTCGCGCACTCCTCGACGCATACTCCGCAATAGACACAGGCGAATGGATCAGACTGCAGGACACACGTCTTGATATCGACCGTAAGGCACCGAGCTGGGCATGCCCGCGCGCACGCACCACAGAAGGTGCAGGCATCCATATCGAACGCGAGCTCCCCGCGATACCCACTCAGATCATTGCGCGGGGATGCGGGATACGGTCGCGTGGCGGGCTTGGCAAAGAGATTTCCGAAGATCGTTCCAAGCATCGAGAGCATGCCTTACCTCCTCAGCGCTCCGTGCAACTGATGCACGGGTCGATCGACAACACAATCACCGGGACATTCGCTAGTTCCGTTCCCGGCAACATGGCGAGCATCGGAGGAACATTGGCGAACGTCGGCGTACGGATGCGCACGCGGTCGAGATTCTTCTTTCCGCTACCCTTGATGTAGTAGAGACACTCGCCTCTCGGCTGTTCGATTCGGGTCACGATTTCGCCGGTCGGCTGCCCCTTAAACGGCGTGGACAGATCGCCTGCTGGAAGCTTCTCAATCGCCAATCGAACCAAGTGCGCCGATTGAAGGACCTCGCGGAATCGGACTTTACTCCGGGCCCACGCGTCACCAGCCGTCTCGACTACGGGCTCAAACTCGAGCTCGCGAAAGCCAGCATACTTCAGCAGCCGCATGTCGAGAGGCAGACCGCTCGCGCGGGCGACGGGGCCTACCGCTCCAAGAAGGTGGGCCTGTTCGCGCGTCAACACGCCCACGCCGACGGTTCGGTGTTTGACCGTGATGTCTTCCAGCAGCGGGTGCTCGAGCGCTCGCACCATGCGAGATACCTCGGCGACCTCCTTGAGAACCCAGCGCTGCTGATCGGTCGAGAGATCCGCGCGAACACCCCCGACTACGTTCACGGACACGATGATGCGGTTTCCAGCCGTCGCTTCATTGATATCCAGAATCTTCTCCCGGATCTTCCAGAGCTGCATGAACAAGCTCTCGAACCCGAACGCATCCGCGTGCAAACCCAGCCACAGCAAGTGGCTGTGGATGCGGTGAAGCTCCGACCAAACCGTGCGTAGATACCGGGCGCGGTCAGGGACCTCGATCCCCATCATCTCCTCGAGACCCTGGCAGTAGCACATCGCATGGATCATCGAGCAGATCCCACAAGTACGCTCGACGACCTGAACCATCTGATGAAAGTCGCGAATTTCAGCGAGCTTTTCCAGACCGCGATGGACGAATCCGATCGTCGGAATCGCCTCCTTGACGATCTCGTCCTCGACGACCAGCTTGAGCTGAATCGGCTCTGGAAACACCGGGTGCTGCGGGCCAAACGGTACGACGGTGCGGGCCATGCTCTAGGTGCTCCGTGAAGGGGGAATCTTGATATCGCTTCGGAAGGGTATCTCGGTCAGATCCGCGTCGAGCAGGAGCGTTCGATGGTAATCGAGCACCAATCCCTCGAACGTAAGTCCGAATTGGTCCTGGATCTCGTTCTCGACAAGCAATGCCGCAAAAAAGACCCCGGAGATGCTCGGAACAGCACTCCCCTTCGCAACCGTAAGGCGACTATGCTCGAGCTTCAAATCCTGTCCAAAGTGATAAAACACGTCCACTGAGGCCTCGTCGTGATCGACGGCGGTCATCGCGACGAGCCGCAATCCACGGTCCTTGAGCCGCTGGGCATGAACCACGACCGACTCGATCCCGAGTACGGGAACATCCAGAAGCTTTTCACTTTCCTGACTCATGAGTGCTCCTCGGGCCTCCCAGCGCTCTCGACAGGGAGTCCCTTAATCGCCTCCGCAGCGGCGCGTGCGCTCGCAGTGTCTCCGGACCCGAGCTTGCCCAACGCAAGCACCAACCCGTCGATGATCGCCTCGGGCTTCGCTGGACAACCCGGCACATACACGTCTACCGGGATCACCTTGTCGACACCTCCCACAACGTTGTACGCGTCACGAAACACGCCTCCGGTCAGGCCGCAGGCCCCAATCGCCACAACGATCTTGGGGTTAGGAATCTGCTCCCAAATCGCGCGGAGCGCGTGCTTGTTGCGATGGTTTACGGTTCCAGTGACGAGAAGCACGTCCGCATGTTTCGGATTTCCGACGTTGATTCCGCCAAAGCGCTCGATGTCATACACAGGAGTGAGACACGCAAGCGTCTCGATGTCGCAGCCGTTGCAGCTGCCACAATCGAAGTGGACGACCCACGGTGACTTTACACGCGCTAACTTGATCAGTTTTTCGAACATGGGAGGCGCCTATCTCTCGTCGGTCAGCGGACGTAGAGCCACGCGAGATTCGCGGCACTCATCACAAGCCCGAGAGGAAACGTGTACTTGAACATCCAGCGCCACGTGACGCGCGCGGTCGCGTTATCGATGAGAATCTCGGCCGCGTAAGTCACCGCGACGAGCAGCGCGGCAATCCATACCGACGGAGCCCAAAAGATCGCGCATATCGCGAGAACGAGCGCCGTCTCGTACCAGTGCGCTATCTCGGTGAGCGCAAGGAACGGTCCGGAGTATTCCGTAAGGACACCCTTTACGAGTTCTTGGTGACCGTGGTGGGAAGCCGAAAAGTCGAACGGCGACTTTCGAAGCTTGATCGTAAGCGCAAACCCGAGAACAAGGTAAAGGAGCGGTAGCTCCAGCAGCATAGGCTTGGGATACGCCGCTATGGCCGATACGTCGAACGACCCGGTAACCATGTACATCCCGACAAAGACCAGGATGAGCAAGGGCTCATAGGCGAGAATTTGCAGGAGCTCGCGCTGCGCACCGATCTGGCTAAACGGGGACGGCACGCTCATCGCGCCAACGACGAGGAAGACGGCGCCAGTCGCCTGAACGAAGAAGACGAGCAAGAGGTCGGCTCCGAGGCAAAACAGGACGACCGAAGCCGCAGCTGCCAGCGCATACGTCCACGCAGCGAAGATTTGAGCACGATTGCTTACGGTGGGCTCCTTCGCGAGCAACTTCACAACGTCATACATCGGCTGCAGGAGCGGCGGGCCGCGACGGGACTGAAGGCGCGCTGTCACGCGGCGATCCACCCCGGTGAGGAGCGCTATCGCTAGAGGAGCGACGAACAATGCCACGGCGGTTGAAAGCACCGCCCGAACGATCGCTGAACTCATCGAACCGCCCCTACAGCAGCAACTATCAGCAGCATGATGGCCCCAGCGTTGACCCAAGGGGTGAGTTTGCCTTCGCTGAAGATCGGAGAGAGATAGTAGTTGCGAGCGACCACGGGCACTCGCTCATTCATGGGGCCGATGAACGATGTCGCTTGGAAGTCGCCAGGCACCCCGCTCATGTACGGCGATGTGAAACGTACCCGTTTCGCTGCGCGGCTCATAGCATTCGTCACGAGAACGCCTATTCCGATAATGGCATAAAATGGCAGAAACGCGACCGCGCTGCCGTGGCCGTGAACGAACGACACTCCGAGATCCTGTAGATGCGTAGTCGCCGCAAACAGAGGATTGACCACTCGGCTGAGAATCAAGGGCAGAGACGCGGGAAGTGCGATCGCCGCTCCTGCCATGGAAAAGAGCGCAGCCTTCATGAGCCACGGAAGCCTCTCCGGAACGGCAGGATGGGATAGCGATGGCATCGCGAGAAGCATTCCTGCCCAGCGCGTGTAGACCAGAACGCTGAGAGCGCTCCCCAGCGCCAACATGACAACGACGATTGGCACTCCCGAGGCGGACTCGATGGCCACCCATTTGGACAGCAGAACTCCGAACGGGGGGGCCATCATCGACACAATTCCGATGATTGCTATCGACGTGGTGACAGGCAATCGCTGATACAAACCCCACATGTCCTCGATATCTCGACTACCAATCTGCTGCTCAATCGTTCCGACGGTCAAAAAGAGCAGCCCCTTGGAGACGGCGTGGAACACGATGAGCAGCGTGGCCGCCGTAAGCGACAGCGGCGTGGCAAGCCCCGCACAGGCCATGATAAGACCGAGGTTGCTAATGGTCGAATACGCGAGGATCTTCTTGCCATTGCTCTGACCCACCGCGAGTGCCGCCGCCGCCAGGAAGGTGAACCCTCCGCACATCGCGATGGCGCTGCCAAGGGCCGTCCCGGCGTAGACGGGAGCGAGGCGAAGGACGAGATAGACACCCGCTTTGACCATCGTGCTCGAGTGGAGCAACGCGGACACGGGCGTGGGCGCGACCATCGCTCCGAGGAGCCATGATTGCATCGGAACCTGGGCCGCTTTCGTAAAACCAGCGAAGCACAGTGCCGCTATGGGGATGAGGAGCGCTCCCCCAGCGCCATGGGACAGAATCTCTTTGAGGTCAAGGGTTCGCGCGACTCCGTACGTTCCGAAGATGCCCGCCACGAACGCTACTCCGCCCACGCTGTTCATCCACAGGGCACGATGAGCGCTCTCACGCGCGGGTCTTGTCCCGTCGTGTCCGATAAGCATGAAAGAGCAAAACGTCGTGACTTCAAAGAAGAAGTATAAAAAGAGCAGATTGTTCGACAGGACGAGACCATTCATGGCGCCAAGAAATATCGTCATGAAGAAGAAAAATCGGGGCTGACGCGAACGGGTCACGTGAAGATGCTTCTCGTGTTCGTCCATGTAGGGAAGTGCAAATGCGATCACGAGGGAACCGATGACAGAGACAACCAGGACCATCACAATCGCAAGATTGTCGATCGCAAACGCGGGAATTTCCGTTGTGTGGTCTAGGACCGAAAACTCAAACCAAGCGAGCGGCGCTGCCTGCAGCACCACGAGCAATCCCACAATCACCGACCGCAAGGCGATTGCGTACCCGAACATGATCGCAAGAAGCGCAAAGTCCCCCACGGTGACGAGACTGTCGACCGACACATTGCCGATTGGTGGCGGCGAAACCGTGCCCCTCCCGACAAACAGCAATCCCACCGAAGCAGCAGCCAGCACCAAGCCCGTAGCGAGCACGACCGCCGTGCGCACACTTCGCACGGGTATGGCTGCACAGACGGTGGCGGCCAGCACCGGGACCGCGAGTAGAAGAAGCACGAGAAGTTGTGTCATCGGATTGCCCGCGGGGCACATGCCATGCCACTAGGCCTCTTTGCAACAAAGACTCGCAACACATCGAAAGAGAATCGCAATCCGTGCACTCAATGCATGCTGGCTGCAAGGGTTGCGTGAACTCTAGCTCGATATATCGATATCATAATACTTGTTTGACGTCGAACCTCGATGCATGTCAAGGTCGGTGCACGATTGAAGGCAACCGATAATTTCATTTAGCCTTCGAGAGGGCGCAGCGTGCACGAGTATTCCCTGGTTTTCTCGTTGATCGAACGGGTCAAAGAAGAGGCGCGACAGCACCGCGCGCGGGCTGTGCATCGGGTGCGAATCAAGGTTGGCGAGCTCGCCGGTGTGGAACCGGAACTTCTGTCCTATGCGTTCGAGATAGTGCGCGAAGGGACCGTATGCGAAAGCGCCAAACTTGACGTTGAGTACATCCGTGCGCAATGGGAATGTAGTGCTTGTGCCAAGCCTATCGCGCGCGGCAATGCACTTCAGTGCGAAGACTGCCATCGCCCGGCGAAGTTGACCGCTGGCGGTGAAATAACCTTTGAGAGCATCGAGCTGGAGGTGGACGATGTGTGACACGTGTGGATGCGGCGACCCGGACCTCGTTCCGGTGGCAATTCACGATAACGTGCTCGCCCACAATGACCGCGAGGCTGCACATAATCGAGAACATTTTGGGGCACAGGGCATTGTTGCAATCAACCTCATGGGGTCGCCTGGCTCGGGAAAGACGGCCCTCCTCGAAGCGACCGTGCGCGCCCTGCATGGGCGTCGCCGCCTAGCGGCTGTCAGTGGCGACCTCGCCACAGATCACGACGGCGCACGATTGCGGAGCGCAGGTATTCCATCGCTTTCCATCACTACAGGAACGGCGTGCCACCTCGATGCGCACCTCGTGCATGAAGCTTTGCATAAGCTCGATGCAGGGCCGGTCGATTTACTGTTCATTGAAAATGTCGGTAATCTCGTATGCCCTGCGATCTACGACCTTGGACAGGCTGCCAACGTGGTGGCTCTGTCGGTGACCGAAGGCGAAGACAAGCCGCTCAAATACCCAGTAATGTTTCGCAAAGCCGACCTCGTCGTGGTGACAAAGGCCGACTTGATCCCGCACCTTCCAGGTTTTCGCCGCAGCGTGCTCGACGACGCCATCCGCAAGACGATGCCAGAGCCCCGTGTGATCACCGTTTCGGCGACGACCGGGGAGGGGATAGAAGACTGGATCGCATGGCTTACCGAGCTCAGCGTAGCTCGGATCCCTGACGTGCGGGCGCGGTAGTCCCTCGGGGGCAATCGACGCCGTTGCCCGCTCCTGCGCTCAGGGTGCACCATTCTGGGCGGTCGAGCCCTACGCGATAGGACGAATTACACCTGACCGCTCCCCTGACAGTTGCGGTGCCGAACCGGCGGCATGCGCCGCCTGTTGATGACGACGCGGCGCAACAAGTGCCCAATTTTTAGCTCGCCGACTGTCGCGCACCTAACCCGGCGGCTCACGCCGCCGGGTCATAGGGACGATGGCTTCGCTCTCAGAGCGATGCTTGCGGTTGCCGTCCGGTGCCCGCATGCTCCGCTCTTCGCGCGTTGCGTTACTTCGCAGACTTCTTCTTCTTGGGGCTCGCGGCCGCGTCAGACTTGGCGTTCGCGGCAGTAGCGGGAGCTTCGCACGCTTGGATGTCGACAGTCCCATTAAGCATGTAGTCGCCGCTCGTGAGGTCGAGCTTCAATTTGCCGGGAGTCATCGCGTCTGGAGCCGTCGTAACCACCGTCGCGGTTCCGGTCGGCTTGAAGGTTGACGAAAACTCCTTCTTGCCGTCGGTACCGACGCGACGGAACGCAATTTCGTTCGCGGTCTTCTTCGATCCACGCTTGAGCGAACCGAGATCCGACTTGTACCCATCCTTGTATGTAATCAACATCTGCACCGCTGCGTCGGGCGTCCCGGAACAATCGGTGCCTTCTTCGAGAGAGATCAGGATCCGGCCGTCTGCCTTCGGTTTGCCGGTGACATGGGCGATCGTCGGCGAGAAGGATCGGCCGTCGATGGCTCCCGTGGCAGTCGGAGTGGGATGGGTGGGAGCCGCGGGGGTCTGATCGGCTGTCGACGCTGCGGAAGCCGCGGGTGCGGCGCTGCTCGCCGGAGGAGTGCTTGATGACGCCTCGTCAGCCGAGCTTGAAGCCGCAGGAGCGGTCGTATCGACCTTCGAATTATCGGACGCCGACTCGGCGGGTTTGCTGGCGCCTCCACAAGCGATCGCACCCAGCAGCAGCGATGAAATGAAGATTGAACGCATGAGAGCCTCTTTTCGCGGCGCAAAGTACCGAAGACTTGGGGATGCGTCCACTTCGAGGCGACCCCGACTCGATCTGGACGCAACCGCGGACGCATACGTCCCCCTCCGAGATGCAGCGATGTAATAAACTCGTGCCATCTTGGGTTCGTCCGCACGAATGCACGCGTCGACGAGTGCGTGGACGGTAGGCGCATTCGCGGGGGTCTGTGTGTGCTGTTCGCCCCACTCGTCACATGTCGATCGTCAAGCGGATAGCTCGCTCGCGCCCAGTTCTTCTGCCCCACCGCAGAGGCCCGATCCGTGTGCTGACCCCGGAGACACGTTCGTTTTTGCTTCTCCGGAGCATCCCTACTCCGCCGCCGCGACGCGCATTGTCGCCATCACGACGCACGCCGTCGATGCCGAGCTCACCGTTTCTCGAGATGACGTGATTGCGAAGCGAACGAGCGAACGCCGGGGAGCTACCCCCTATTTTTGGCTTATTACGGTCGACCACCCTTCGGAAGGTGCCTGGACTGCCGAGCTTCACCGTTCGTCGAGCTGTGGCGGGCTGCTCTTGAAGCAACGCGCGTTTCGTGTGGAACACGACCCGAGCGCGACGCCGTGGACCGCACGCCCTGCGCTCTGGTCATCCGCTTCAGATTGGTCAGAATCCTACGAGAACCTCTATTCGGCCTGGATCGAAGTTCTATTTGATGCACCTCTCGACCCGCAGCCGAGCTGGAGCGCTCTGCGGGATGTACTCCGGGATCCGTCGCGCAATTTTCTCTTCGGGCATTTGTCTCCCCACGAAGACGACCAAGGATTCGGAGCAGCCCCGGACTGCGCTGACCTGCCCTACGTGCTCCGGGCGTATTTCTCCTTCAAGCTGGGGTTGCCCTTCGCTTGGTCCCGATGCTCTCGCGGAGAGGGAGGCGTCCCGCCGCGCTGCTCGGATCTCTCGACGAATACGCAGCCATGGCCGCCGATGGACGGGCCGCCGCAGAGAGCTCCGACTCGGGTGGGCGACGCGAAGGGCGGCCAGATGTCGAACGCAGGACGGGTGGCGGAGTTCTTCCGCACGACGCTAGCCGACGCCGTCCAGTCCGGTGCCGCACGCATTGCCGCGGACGACGAGAGTGGAGATTATTACCCGACGAGAATATCGGCCGAGACTCTCCGGCCTGGGACGATATTCGCGGACCCGTATGGCCACGTACTCGTCGTCGCGCAACGCGTGCCGCAGTCGGCCACTTCCGGGGGCTTGCTCCTGGCTGTCGACGGGCAGCCGGATGGAACTGTCGCGCGGAAGCGATTCTGGAAGGGAAATTTCCTCTTCAGCGTCGATCCGACGATCGGAAGTGCGGGGTTCAAACGATTTCGTCCGATCGTTCGTGATAAGGCAAGCCGCGCGATTCGTACCGTTCGCAATGACTCGCTGCCGGACTTTTCGCTCGAGCAATACGAGGGTGTGGAGGCCTTTTACGACAAGGTCGATTCGGTGCTCTCTCCGGCACCTCGTGAACCTGTTGCCGCGCTTCTCGAGACGATCGAGGCACTCGAGGAACAGGTCAAGACGCGAGTGCTATCGGTGGAAAACGGTCGCAAGTTTCTCGCGAGCGCACATGCCAGCGTGGACATGCCGGAGGATCGAAAAATCTTCGAGACGACAGGCGTCTGGGAAGATTTCTCGACGCCATCGCGCGACCTGCGCCTGCTCATCGCAATCGATGTTGCGAAAGCCTTCCCGGAATACGCGGCGACGCGGCCCGAGCGATACGCGACGCCCTCGAGCTCGGCCCCGGCACTAATGCGAACGGAACTCGAGCAGCGTCTGGCGAAGGAGCTCGGAGAGCGCCAATTCGAGTACACCCGAAGCGATGGCAGCTCGTGGAGGCTGCGACTGGAGGACATCGTCGCGCGACAGAGTCAGCTCGAGGTCGCATACAACCCAAACGATTGCGTCGAGCATCGCTGGGGAGCCACCCCAGGCAGCGAAGAAGCGTCAACCTGCGCCAAACGGGCTCCCCCAGCGCAACTTCGCGCGATGGACAGCTACCGTCAATGGTTTCGCGACCGACGCCGCCCGCCCAGATGATGTGGCGTTCCTTCCGAGCCATCCGCCCCATGAATATCGGCTTCGGTAAACGTGAGCGGTATTGAACAGGTAGAACTGCGCCAGGAGGTCGGTGTATTTCGGTCGAAACCGAGCGAGGCCGGCGGCGAGCGCCCGGAGCCTACTTTCCGTAGGCGAGGACGCTCGACGCCGGGATCGCGAAGGGATCGCCCGAAAGACACCGGCCTCCTGGGCGTGCTAGGAACGGGCTCTAACTGCCATGTACTTTCAGGACGTCATCCTCGCACTTCAAGACTTCTGGGCGAAGCGCGGTTGCCTCGTGGTTCAGCCATACAACTCCGAAGTTGGAGCAGGCACTTACAATCCGGCAACGTTCCTGCGCGCGATCGGACCGGAGCCGTGGAACGTGGCTTACGTCGAACCGTCGCGTCGACCCACAGACGGGCGATATGGCGACAATCCGAATCGCACACAACAGTTTCACCAATTTCAAGTCGTCCTCAAGCCTTCACCGCTCGATATCCAAGACCTATATCTTGAATCCCTTCTCGCTCTCGGGACCAAGCCTCAAGAGCACGACGTGCGATTCGTCGAAGACGATTGGGAGTCGCCTACCCTCGGGGCGTGGGGTCTCGGATGGCAGGTGTGGCTCGATGGTCTCGAAATTTCCCAGTTTACCTACTTTCAACAGGTCGGCGGCATCGATTGCAAGCCGGTCAGCGGCGAGCTCACGTATGGGCTCGAGCGCATATGCATGTACCTCCAAAATGTGGAGTCGTTCTGGGATATGCAGTGGGCGCCCGGCATTCCCTATGGCGAGGTAGTTCGCCGAGGCGAGTGGGAATGGTCGACTTACAACTTTGAGCAGGCCGACCCGTCGGCGCATTTCGCCCAGTTCGATCAGTGCGAACGGGAGTGCAAACGCCTGCTCACTCTGGGGGGAGACGACCCGCTCAAGAAGCTCGTGCTACCGGCCTATGATTTCGTCGTCAAGGGCGCCCACGCATTCAACGTGCTCGACGCACGCGGGGCTATCGGCGTCACCGAGCGCCAGCGCTTCATCGGTCGTGTGCGATCGATGGCAAAGGGCGTGGCGGAGTCCTGGTTGGCTCAGCGAGCCGCGATGGGGTTTCCGCTCGCCGTCGCACGCGCCGCATAGAAGGCCGGCGTCTTTCGGCCGATCCCTTCGCGATCCCGACGTCGAGCGTGCTCGCGTACGGGAAGTACGCTCCGCGCGACTCGCCGCCAGGCTCGCTCGGTTTCGACCGAAATACACCGGCCTTCTCCGCTGAACTCCGACTTATCTGTCGCTGATCCCCACCTTTGCGGCTTTGCGGCTCTCCCCCAGCCTCGGCGGCTCGCTTCCTCGCTGGCACTGCGAACTAGCTCGTGCTCGCGTACGGGAAGTACGCTCCGCGCGACTCGCCGCCAGGCTCGCTCGGTTTCGACCGAAATACACCGGCCTTCCGAAACCTTGTTATCGAGCCGCCCCACGCCTCGCGACCGCTCGATAGACGTCCGGCATGGGCGACGAGCTCGGACCACGAGAACTTTTCGGCGATCGCGTGGAAGCGGGCGGACCTCCACCTCGCGAGCTGGACGGCGGTCTCGCTTTGCGAGCCGCGATCTCCCCTCGCCTTTGCGCGGCAGCGGCCTGTTCCGCGTCCTGTCGCGCTCGATCGCGCTCTCGCTTCGCGTATAGAGCGGGCAGCAGGGGAGCTAGTACACGGTCGACATCCCCGACATTGTAGAGCGTTGCCGAACGCGGCCGTCCGACCAGGCGGATGAATCGGAACGTTCCCGGCTCCACATTGTCGCTCAGCACCGCGTGGACAACTGTGCGCGATACGCCATATTTCTCGGCGAGTTCGGCAATGGTCATCAGCGGTTCGCCCAGCGCACGCAGGCCGTGTGGATCGATCTCTTCGATAGTTTCTTGGGTAGTCATGGCGTTGGCCTCGTCGCGGTTGCTCATAGGATTGTAGTCATCGTCGCGCCCACTTGGTGTGCGCAAGAGCCCCTCTCGTGGAGTCGTATGGATGGTGAACGGACGGGCTGCGCCTGACATGACAATCGGATGAAGCCCGTGCCTCTCGAAGTCCTAGGGAGAACTATACTTCTCTTGCGGGTGGTGGCGACACCTACCGGTGCACGCTTGCACCGACTTTCAATTAGATCGCTACGCATGGACGTTACTCGAGGCACTTCTGGAGCGCGCTGGGAGTCGTCGCACGCATCGCGCACTCGAATTCGGCGAGGCTCACCTCGGTGCTGCAGTTCTTGAAAACGTCTTCGGCACGGGCTTCCTTCTTCTCGCGGGCCTGCTCTTGGATCATCCGCTCGGGAGAAGCATCCCCGAGGGTTTCGCCGACGACGAGCTGCGCGTAGCGGTCGAGCAGACGATCGCACTGGCTGTCGGACACCTTGGGCTTGCAGCCTTCCGCGTTCCAGCACCCGATTGCCGCGCAGATAGCGGCGAGGCTACGAATCCATCTCACTTCAGGCACGTCTCGAGCTCCTCGAACGTGGAAGCGCCCCTCACACAACCCATCGTCCCTTCCGTGACCCTTCGTCGCTCACACGAGGCCAACTGATCGCCGAGCTCAGCCTCCACGGAAAGCGTCCGCTTGGCAATGATGCCGGGATCTTGCTCGCTCATTTGCTTCATCTGGAGCTCCACGCTCTTGGTTACGATGAGCTGGCAGTCACCTCGCGTCGCGCGGCGACCGCACCCGGAGGCTGCAATCAGCGCAACTGCCGCCGCAGGCCTCCAAAGGAAAAACGAAACAGGACGCACTTTGGGCTGACGCGTACCACGTTTTCGTGACAACGGAGAGGTCAGCTCGCGCCATTCCCCATCGCCGACAGCGGAATGCTACGATTTCTGGCATGAAGTCGCTGGCTCGTGAAGGGCCTCGCCGCATTACACGTGCACGCTGCTGCATCGCCGTCGCTGCGTCCATCGCCACGTGGCTTTGGGTGTCGCCCGGGATATGTCACGCCGCAGCTTTCGGGTCTGACACGGGTGCCTTCGAGCGTGCACTCGCCCGCGGGCCAACTTTTGCCATCGCCGCGGCATACGTCTTTGGCCTTGCGACGAGCTTGACTCCGTGCGTTTACCCGATGATCGCGATCACGGTATCGGTTTTCGGGGCGAAGCAAGCGCGCAGCCGCACTGAAGGGTCGCTCTTATCCCTTGTATTCGTACTGGGTATCGTGAGTTTGTTCACGCCGCTGGGTGTCGCATCGGCTCTGACCGGAAAAGGTTTTGGTTCGGCGCTCGGCAACCCGGTGATAGTCTGCGCCATCGCCGCGGTCTTCGCTGCACTGTCGGCGTCGCTGTTCGGGGCCTTCGAGTTCGCCCTACCGTCGAGCCTCGAGAATCGTTTGTCTAGAGTGGGCGGGCGCGGCTACCGAGGGGCGTACGCGCTGGGACTCGTGTGCGGATTGGTAGCGGCGCCGTGCGTCGGACCATTTCTCTTTGGCCTGTTGGGCTGGATAGCCGTGACGCGAGATGTTGCCATTGGGTCTCTGGCGATGGCGAGCTACGGGCTCGGACTCGGGACACTTTTTTTTGTCGTCGGCGCGTTCGCAGTGAATCTCCCGAAGGCCGGGGCGTGGATGCTTGGGGTCAAGTGGGCAGCGGGCGTGACCATGGCCACCATGGCGATCAGTTACGTCAACGGCGCGCTGCCAGCGTCGCTGCATCCGCGACCCAGCTCTGAAGCGCTCGTCGTCGGATTTGCTCTCTTGGCAATCGGGATCGGGCTTGCGGCGGGGTTCGTATCGAGTGAGCGCCCCGGTTCGCTGTGGGGCCACATGTCCCGAAGGCTTCACGGGGCATCGATCGCTCCCGCGGTCATTGGACTGTTCGCGATCTCGGCCTACGGCAGGATTCCAGACACTCCGTTTGGACTCGGGGCTGCATCCGCAACTGTCCCTTCGCTGCAATGGGAGTCGAGCGAACAGGTGGCCGTCGCGCGCGCATTTGCGGAGCACAGGCCGATGCTGATCGATTTTGGTGCAGCATGGTGTGCAGCATGCGGAGAACTCGATCGCATCACGTTCACGGATGCGAGAGTTCGCCGAGCGGGATCCAGATACGTCGCTCTGCACGTAGACGCCACCGACGAGGATGACGCGACCGTAGCAGAGCTGAGACGCAAGTACCGGGCGTTCGAAGGTCTCCCGGTCATTCTGCTCGTCGGAAGCGACGGCAAGGAGGCGATTAGATACACGGAGTTCGTTTCACCCGATCGCTTTGCCGCCGCTCTCGACAGCGTGAGGTAGACACTAACTGTCCACCGGAGAGCGGGACTCAGAGCCGGTCCGCAAGCCGCACACTTGGCCGTACGGACTTCTCTGGGTCCTCGCTGCTCACTCAGCGTCACCCGTCGGCTCCGAAGCGTCGCTCGCGTCGCCGCCGTCGGTGCCAGTCGTTCCAGTATCCATCGCGGCGTCCATCCCCGCTTCGGTCGCGCCGTCTGGAGCAGCGTCCATCCCCGCTTCGGTCGCGCCGTCTGGAGCAGCGTCCTTCGCGGCATCCATGCCGGAATCCATTCCGGCATCGGTCCCGCCGTCCTTCGCGGCATCCGTCCCAGCGTCCACACTGGCTTCGGTCGCGCCATCCGTCCCCGCATCCATTCCTGCGTCGGTCCCGCCGTCCATCGCGCCATCCGTCCCAGCGTCTATTCCAGCTTCGGTCGCGCCATCCGTCCCGGCGTCCGTTCCGGCTTCGGTCGCGCCATCCGTCCCGGCGTCCATTCCGGCTTCGGTTGCGCCATCCGACGCGGTCGCGTCCTTGGTTGCACTGGCATCCGGCGCGACGCCCGGCGGTGCGTTGCTGCTATCGCAGGCCGTCGCAATCGCGACAAGCCCAACCATGAGATAAATTCGTGCGTTTTTCATAGACTTTCCTTTTCGTGGATCAAGGCGCGTTCGGAGATGGGCATCCGATGCGAAAAACGGTGGGCAACGGGAGTGCTGTTGCCGATGCGATTGGACACGTCCTCGCCCCGACAGGCGAACTCGGGCGGCTTGCATACCTCAAGCAAATTGACCTCATGGCCGAGATCGCTGCGTTCAGTAACTGGCGGCCTTAGCACACCAGCCGCTGCCAATATCCCCTCTCGAGTCGCGGGTCCATCGTGCGCGGCAAGATACACAAGGACCGCCTTCAATACAAAAATGTTCCTTTGCAGCCAAATCTCCCCTCCCGGCCGGTTTCATGAGCCGAGCAAACGGCAGATGTTGGCGGTGCGGTTCAGACAAAGGCTGGAGACCGCAGCGGCAGGGCAACAACAGTCGAAGGCGCCCAGGTCAGAGCGGGTAAAGGAAGCAAACCAAGGGGAAACGTGGATCGTCCAGATGCGCGAGGTTGGCTCAGTCCCCTCCCGCGTCGATCGAGACTCCCCCCATGAGCTCCACGCGAGAAACGAGCACCAGCAATGGCTGCTCAGGACTCGCGAATCCCCCATCCGTGTCTGGGTCCCAGTTGAGGATGAAGCTCACCAGTGTCCCGCAACCATCCACGACTGCAAGGGGAAACCAAGCAAATCTCTAACTCCAGAGGAGGCAGCCATATCTAGGTCGAAACCAAGCAGATCTCTAACTCCAGAGGAGGC
>Ga0182030_10007044_pt1 | contig 23557 bp, 25 predicted proteins | sample 812S3MmetaG_FD_121299 | JGI IMG/M metagenome (GOLD analysis project Ga0182030, IMG submission 121299) | Permafrost microbial communities from Stordalen Mire, Sweden - 812S3M metaG (Illumina Assembly) | ecosystem: Environmental > Terrestrial > Soil > Wetlands > Permafrost | place: Sweden...
AAGGGCGGAGTTGAGAATAGAGGCATGAATAACGATCGTCATCACATTTCCAGACGGGGTTGCAACGAGCAACGAGGAACGACACATTCAGCGTGGAGTTGGAGGCATTTTGCCTTTCTAGCCATCGTCACGAACATGAAAACTTCAACAGAGTCATGCCTGGTTGCATTAGTGAAGCTAAATCCTAGTTGATGTGCTCAATACGAAATTCTCCCAAAGTTTTGCTACTCGTGATTTAGAAAAGCAACCTGATTGCTTGACACCATTCTAAACAATCGGAAATTGGGGGTGAAAGTGAATTAAAAAAAAATCCTTCCAACTTTTACAGATTTAAAAAGGCAACCTGATTGTTTCACACAATTCTAAACAATCAGACACCATAAACCAAAGTCAGTTACAGATTGGTATCATTCCTTTCATTCATTAAGCAATCCTAGTACTATCCTATTGTACAAGCCAGTAAGTACCTATCCTAACCCCCATATCAAGGACATCTAGCGCCAGTATGTGAAGCGCTTCGCTATTTCATATTACATCCTTTGAAAATCATCAAGCGATGGCAAAGCCGCTGAGCAATCTTTTTGTCATGAACGCTTCAAGCGCCTTCCGATTTCTCTTCCGCAGGCTCTACAACTTTCACCTCTTCGGCAACTGGAGCTGCGGCCTCATTCTCAACGGGATTCTCAAGTGGAGCCTGTTCAGTTGGAGGTGGGGAAAGGGGTTCAGCTGCTGGAGCCGGGACCTCAAATGGAGCTAGTACTTCAACTGGAGCAGGCTCGTTCAATTGCTTCTCTAATCCTCCTAATAGATCAGGGAAATCATCGTCATCTTCTTCTATTGCTTGTTGCGGTGCCTCGGCCGGTAGAGCTTCAGGTTGTGCTTCTTCTATAATCTGCGGTTCTTCGGGAACGGGTATAGCTTCTTGTCCTATTGCAGGTTCTAGTGCCTCAGAAGGAATCGTCTCTGGTACTGGCGCATCTGTGACCTGAGGAGCTGGAGCTGGGATGTCGTCAATTGGGGCCTCTGGAATCGGTGCAGGAGCAGTAATAGAAGGTAACTCGCTAAGCGGTAGCTCGCTGCGTGGTATCTCAGCTCCGCCAATATTTGCATTACTTGCGTTATCAACGATATCGAGTAACATTTCTTCCTCTTCCTCTTCTTCTTGTAGTACTTCCGTGGCTGCCTTCATTTCAACTGCGGTTGGCTCTGGTGGAGGCGGTGGCAGGGAAGGAGGTGCTGTCGCCATCGTCTCTTGCTGCATGGCTTCATTGAGGGTTACTATTGGTGGTTCGGTTATTTGGGTAGGTTCAACCGTGTGACTGAAAGCTTGGGCTGGTAATGGTTTGGGAAAAGGAGGTGGAGCCGTCGTGTTTGGTGATTCGAGGGGGGATGTGAGTGTAGAAGTTGTCAAGGCAACGTTCTTCAATGGACTCCCTGCTTTGCCTTCTATTCTATCTCGTTCTATATGAAGTAATGGCGCAGGAGCAGTTGCCTCGGTACCACCCATTGCAACGTCTGGACGTCCAATATTTGGAATTTCATTAATACTGGGAAAAGTGTTCGGCGGAATGACAGCTGGAGCTGGCGGTTTCGAGGGCGAGCTTTGGGGGTCAGCTGATCCCTCATCGTCATCTTCTCCGTCCTCGCCTTCTTCGCCTTCTTCATCATCATCTGAATCGTGCATTGAGCCATCCGCCATTTCCGTATCTTCATTGTTTGCTGGCGTCGAGACAGGTTCGTTCTCATTCTTGATACCCTAGAGTATCATTAGCTATCTCGGCTCGAAAGAGGGAGTTTCATTCAGACTTGCATCGGGACCAATAGCAGTGCCTTCGGCCGTCTGAGGAGCTCCATCGACTAGTGGAACTTGAGGTGCACTCGTGGGTGCAATGGCCTTCTTCTTTCTGCCCCTTCCTGGGCCCTTGGGCTTCCTCCTTGGTGGAGGGCCTTTCCGTTTTGGAGGAGGCGTAAACCCATCTCCTAGACCACTCACACTTGGGTCTGGTATGGTCGTTTGTGATATCACTTCTCCCTCTACTTTCTCCCCATGAGATACAACCACATCTTGGACATATTCATTACCCGCCGCGTCAATTCGTTTGACCGTAGCTTTTGTGAGAGTAGGGCCGGCGCTCACAGGTTTTGCCGTTACAGTGATTAAACCCTTCCTCCGCTTGGCCAAGTATTCCACATCAGGTCCCTCCAAATGTCTCGGTATCTGCTTCCACGCTTTGGTCGTGAAGCCCCTGTCCTTTGGATCATCTTCCTTCTTCTCTGGTTTCTCACCTATCAAAGCTTCAACGTCAGCCTCTTCTTCCTCCGCAGGCGCAGGACGCTTATATATTCTCCCCGAACGAGCCGCTCGTAGTAAGTCCTGGCTGTGTTGGGGGAGAAGGTGGGAATCCTTGGGCATCCCATGGGGAAGTTCAACAGCCCAGATGTCGTTTTGCGACGAATTGCTGTCCTGAGTCGGGGGTGGTGCTACCGTCACATAATCGCGTCGCCAATGCCGAACTGGAAGACCTTCAAATACATCATGATCCACGAGCCCGGTGCGATTCTGCCGCCTGTTCGAGTTTCTGTACTGTGAGGTCTGTCAGTAAAGTGAAGTGTGTTAAGAGCGTGTTCGATTGAGCTTCAGGCCAATTCTCCATTTGCGAACTTGTGGAAGAGCAAGACGAGTGAACTTACAGCAGGCGCCATAATAGCATAAGATTACAATGTTTGAGATAAAATAAGGCGCATCTGAGGAATGCGCGACGCAAGCTCCAGCGTGTTGATCGCGACCCTGAAGTCAGTACGGAAGCCGAGTCTGACACATTTGACACATCACATGATATTTTCAAAAGGGGGCCAATTTCAGGTTAGAAGCTTAGTCACAGGTTTGCGGCTGTCTATGAGGGTGATATTTCGATAGCTAGGTAGCTAGCAAGCATGGGAAGAGCTGGGAAAACAAGGAAGGCTTAGGCATCAGGAGTCATGGCGCCTCGATTCGATCAACTCTTAGCTCAAATCTAATGTATGCTTAAGCTTTATAAATTCATTGTTCATAAATGCTGCCCTCCATAGAGTAATTGTCAACTTAGGGAGCTTGAACAACTGGTCATAGACCATACACAAATGAAAATAATCAAATCCTTGGGCTGATTGAAAAGCTCGCCAGAACATGAGGCTCACAATAATGTAAGGACTTCTGAGGTGAGAGGTAGAATGTTATGGACATGCCTTTTGAAAGGCTAACAAAACTCCTTTTATATACATGTTGTACACTTGACGCTCTCAAAACGCTCGTTTCCTAACATAAAATCATGTGTTTCGATACTCATGCCCAAGTTATTCAATCGTCAATCCCATCTGTGAGGCATTAGTTACCTGTGTCTGATTCAGAAAGATGTTCAAATGTAGTGGCTCACCCAGTATCCTTCTGTCGAACTATGTCATTCCTTTGACCTCCCTGTTTGCCCTATGAGGAATATCAGCCTTAGCTCCGAATACGGGCCCCCTCAGTCATCTTGAACAACCACAACATGGACAGCACATACCGCCTTTCCTCCTTCTACCACCAATCGATCCATCTGGAAGAACTGACTAACAACTGTCTGTCTCTGTTCGGCAACACATCAGCATTTCTGCCCTCCAAACACTTCCTCGAAGGCTTTGCTCTGGGAAACCCGCTGGTACACTAATTCCCAGCGGAGACCTCTGGCCGCATCCATGCCATGCCATGCCCAGTACGCACCTTCATGCTCTGTAGTTCCTTCAAACCCTTCTGCATTAATTCCTGAATCTGCCTTTGATCTTGCACATCCTTATGTTCCCTGAATGAATCTCTCGTCCTTCGTTTTGCATATTCTCTGAAGTTGTATGCCGCAAATTGTTCGCCCTGCCGTAATAATTGACGGTACTGCTTAGAGTTAGCATGACTCCCCGGCATCGCATGGAGCTTTCTCCGGTCAACGGGCTTCAACATAAAAAGATGTGGCGAAAGATAATTCCCAGAGACTTTGCTTGCATAGACATACCAATGACCTTGCTTGGGAAGCTGTATCGCTTTTTGCGCTCTGTATAACTGACATGTTGAAAGTGTGAGATGTGGTGTTGAAGTTCAAGTTTCTTGGCTTGCAAAAAACCAAAGCTCCTCTCCAAATGTACTAGTACTAGGATACTCGTACGCAAGGCCGTGCTACTAGTCGCACTCGCTGAATTCGTAAATCCGACCGCCGGCCTTTTCCCGCACTACTACCTTATGTGTGCTAGTACTAGTAGTACAGTATCGATAAGATGGATAAGATAAGATAAGATAAGATAAAATAAAATAAAATAAAATAAAATAAAATAAAGTCAGGTGGTTTTATCCCTTCTTGAAGTGCTGGTGGAAGGCGGGCACATGTTTCACGGGCATGCTGCACATTGTAGGAGAACCTTGTCTTATTTCTGGTGGGTTGACGGTACGGGGTCCGAGAAAGAAAGTTGAGGCAAAAAGCTGCTTGAGATGAAGCTTCGGATTTTGTGCTGGGCTTGGCTTTCTGCCATGCCTGGGGCTTTGGGCTTCTGGGCTTCTGCTTGGTAGATGGTGTCACCTCTCAAATAAATAATATCATTTGTCCTACCTTTGCGTGGTTCTGTGTGGCTCTCGAGCCCATCTCAATCTGCAATTCTTTTGAAGAATCTTTTGGACACGGTTCCTCTTTACAAATCATATCGGAGTAAATGCGACGCAAGGTACATGCAACTCTTGCAGTGCATGCAGGCTGATGACGTGCTCAGCAAAAAAGCTTCAGCCGATTTCTAATTTTCTTACCGGCTACTTTTCGGCCATAAAGTCCTTCGTAAAGCTATTTACTCTTGTTCACCACAGTTTTATTTTCTTTTCTTTTCTTTACAAAACTTTTCATTGCCTTTGATCCTTTGGTAATTTGGAGCCTCAAAGTCGTCGACCGCAAGCATGGCAAATTCTCCTCATGGTGGAGAACTCAAGTCGGTCCTCATACCCCTACCAAGTGCTGCAGTAACTGACCGGTCAACAGAGATCTCCTGGCAAGAGATTTGCACAAGCATGCGCAACTTGCAGCTGAGGCAGAAAAGTTACCTGCCATTGTCCTCACCGAGAGGCAGCTATGCGATTTGGAATTGATCTTGAGCGGTGGTTTCTCGCCCCTTGAAGGTATGTTTTCGTTCTCGTGGTGGGGCAGTTTGACCCCACCATCGCAAACGAAACTCCCCTGGAGATTAATGCTAACGACTTCTTTTGAACAGGTTTCATGAACGAAAAAGATTACAATGGGTACGCAGACGTCGCTAATTCACAAACCAGCATCGGCTTACCCTTCATAGAGTTGTTGAGAAGAATAGATTGGCGGATGGCAACCTCTTTAGCATGCCCATTACCCTTGACGTTTCAAAAGAACAAATCGAAGATGTGGGCATCAAGGAGGGAGCTCGTCTTACCATTCGTGATTTCCGTGACGACCGAAATCTCGCCATTATTACAGTTGAAGATATTTACAAGCCAGACAAGTACGTTTTGTCTGGGGGGTTTTTTTCTAGAGTCGTCTAACAATAACAAGGGCAAAGGAGGCGAAGGAAGTTTTTGGTGGAGACGAAGAACACCCAGCCGTCAAATACTTGAACCAAACCGCTAAAGAATTTTATGTTGGAGGAAAGGTCGATGCTATTAATCGTCTTGAGCATTACGACTATGTTGCTCTCAGGTGTAAGAGTCCTCATTTCTACTTTACACAATTGCTAAATTCTTGAAGATACCCCCGCAGAACTCCGCCTACATTTTGATAAACTTGGTTGGTCCAAAGTCGTTGCTTTCCAAACCCGAAATCCCATGCACCGCGCTCATCGAGAGTTGACCGTTCGAGCTGCACGTTCCCGGCAAGCAAACGTTCTCATCCACCCTGTTGTTGGCCTTACAAAGCCAGGAGACATCGATCACTTCACTCGAGTCCGTGTTTACCAAGCCCTTCTTCCTAGATACCCTAACGGCATGGCTGTTCTTGGTCTTCTGCCTCTTGCTATGCGTATGGGTGGACCTCGTGAAGCTATTTGGCACGCCATTATTCGAAAGAACTACGGTGCCACCCATTTTATCGTTGGTCGTGACCATGCTGGTCCCGGGAAAAACAGCAAGGGCGAAGAATTCTATGGTCCATATGATGCTCAATACGCCGTCGAAAAATATAAGGAAGAGCTTGGAATCGAGGTCGTCCCCTTCCAAATGATGACCTACCTTCCCGATAGCGACGAATACCGACCTAAGGATGAGGTTCCAGCCGCTGTTCGCACCCTGGATATCTCTGGAACGGAACTCCGCAACAGACTGCGAACAGGTCGTGAGATTCCAGAATGGTTCTCATATCCGGAGGTTGTCAAAGTCCTGCGAGAATCACACCCTCCACGGTCGGAACAAGGATTCACTGTCTTTCTTACCGGCTACCAAAACAGTGGTAAAGATGCTATCGCTCGTGCTCTCCACGTTACTCTCAACCAGCAAGGAGGCCGATCAGTATCTCTCCTCTTAGGCGAGACCGTTCGCGCTGAACTCTCCTCAGAGCTAGGATTCAGCCGTGCAGACCGTACCCGTAACATTGGACGTATTGCTTTCGTTGCGTCGGAATTGACCAAGGCTCGTGCTGCTGTTATCGCTGCACCAATTGCACCATTTGAAGATGCTAGAAAGCATGCTCGTGAATTAGTCGAGAAATATGGAGATTTCTACCTTGTCCACGTTGCTACTAGCTTAGAGCATGCCGAGAAGACCGACCGGAGAGGCATCTACGCCAAGGCACGAAATGGTGAAATCAAGGGGTTCACAGGCGTTGACGATCCATATGAGGTACCTTCCAAGGCCGATCTAACCATCGATGTTGAGAAGACGAGTGTCCGAAGCGCGGTTCATCAAATCGTATTGATGCTGGAGAGCGCGGGACTTTTGGATCGTCTATAAGGTTATGATAAAACGAGCTGTACAGGGCATGATTATGGCGTTACTTGACAAAAAGGTTTCGGCTTTGCATGCATTTAGGGAGATTCTTTCGATCTGCACGTTGCATTTTCCTTCTTGTGATTAGATCATAAGTGGATTGGGCGTGCATTATCATGAGTATGGCGTGGTTCCTGATTTCAGCTTCATCATGAGTCTAGATCCTAACATAAAGCGCCTGATTTTACCTTGCTTGATGCAATCTTCTGATGCGCGGTGCTCCTAAAATTCTTGTATGACTAGCCTCAACTTGAACCTTCACACGTTCCAACGATGACTTTCGCGTCTACATATTAGTATATAGAGCCTTCATTTGAGACTTCAATGTCTTTAGAAAAACTATAGAACAAGTCGCAATTAGGAAGTAGTTGAATTGAGTGGTCTAGATTTCAGATTTTGATTGATTGTTTGAAAAAGTGTATAATAATTAAAAAACAAGATTGGCTAACTGAAGTCCTTTATTTTGGAGTTTGGTTGTCTGGACAATTGTGATATATTGAAGAAATGGGTCAATTGGGAAGATAGACAAACTTTGAATCGGAACCTGGGGAAATGAAGCATGGAAAAGGTATTAGGCTATGTTAAGAGCATTTTCTGAGGTCAGCCTTCCGCTCAGGATTCAAATAGTCCACAGCTTATGTAGCAACGGGACGATAGCGAGGGATGGAATCTGCAGGAAGAAAATGTAATAAATATGAATCTCGTATAATTTCAGACATTCTTTTGAAATTCCTCCTACACCTTCCGCACTACAAGAGCAAAGCGTGGATTTGCTCGAGGTTGCTGTTCCTGAATATAACAGCCGTGCCGATTGACTTCAACAGCTCTAGAAGCATGCATTGTGCTATTGTCAGCAGCATATTTGAAAAACTTCATCCCAAAACCCTCCAGCCATACTCCCAAGTGCTCTTCCCGCGCTGCACAGCCCACTCAACCCATCTCTCTAACCGCTCCCCCCACCTCTCTTGTACCTCATCAACAGGCAAAACCCTCCTCCCACCAACCCACGTCTCTTTAACAACAACATCCCTCAACCCATTCTCTTTGCCCTCCACCTTCCCAACCTCCCACAGATCCCTATCCAGCACCACCCAATCCGCCCACTTCCCCACCTCTACCGCTCCAGTCGCTTTTTCCTTTCCCCATCCATATGCGGCATTTCTCGTAAACCCCCTAACCGCTTGCTCCACACTCAACTTCTCCTCCGGATACCAGCCCCCTTCCCCTGCAGGGCTCAGTCCAGTTGCAGGACTGAGGCGAGTCACAGCGGCATACATACCGTGGAATGGATTTGGAGGCTCGACGGGGAAATCGGAACCGAGAACTGGACCGGGGTAGGGGTATTTGGTGGCGTAGGAGGGGGGAGGAAAGAGAGTCGCTATGCGGTAGGCGGAGTGTGTGAGTCGAGAGGATCCGAGGCGGGCGAGAGCATAGGCCATGTCGGATGTTGCGTGTGTGGGCTACAGGGTGGGGGTTAGTTAGGGGAAATATTTGGGGAGAAGGGGGGGAAGAAAGGGTTCAGAAGGAGGGGGACGGACTTGGATACTGGGTATTATGCCAAGTTTTGCTATGCGTTTTTGGTCGTTAGGGTGCTAGATTGTGGTTAGTTGATATCAATGTGGGAGGTGAGGTCAAGCGAACTATAATTTGAGCATGTTCTATTCGCAAACGTCTTGCTTCGTTGCAGCCGTGGCAGAGGGGACCAAGGACTTGTTCGAAAGCGTCGACTGCGGCGCGATTTGCACGATCTCCGATGGCGTGGATGTTTACTTGAAAGCCAGCATCGTACCACTGATGTTGTTAGCCTCAAAGTATAGAGGAGAGATAGACACTTACCTGCTGAACTACGTTCTTCAAAGCCGTCTCATTAATCAACATTGTCCCACTAGTCTCCGGCTTATCGGAATATGGCTCCAACAACGCTGCGCCCCAAGATCCCAACGCTCCATCGGCGAACAACTTCACTCCTCCTAACATCAAAGTACTACTCCCCAACCCGTCCTTGGCATCCAATAATTTAAGATCTCGAATCTCATCAGGACAATAAGTATTCCTCTCCGCACAGTCAAGCATGACATTGATTCTCAGACTCAACTCCCCATTCTCAGCCATCTCCTCCAGAATTAGCACATCATCTGGTCTCACCCCTGCATCTCCAACCCCAACAATACCCACTTTATTCAGCTCTACCATCGCGGTTTTGAACCAGCGTGTCTTCTGAACTACGTCGGGTTTTGGTGCTAGTGGGTAGATGATCACATCCATAGCATTGTCACAAAAGACACCAGGACCCGGATCCGTAACTACTACTCCTCCAGGTGGAGCTTCCGGCAATGGGTCTGGCAGGAGATCCAAGACTTTTTGAGATGTCCAAACACAATGAACATCCACCCTATCAAGCATGATATACAGATCTTTTAACTCCGGATCCACAGCTAATTCTTCCTATGAAGCCCTTAGTAAGGTCTCAAAAACCATATCCAAGAAAAGGTAAGAGAAAGCATTAATTACCGCAGTAGGCATCACGCCCCCAAAATTCCCTTGATCCCATCCAATCCCCCTGACCCATTTATCCCTTCCCCCATACCCCTCTCCTTCATGAAGGCTCATAAACTGCTTAATCCTGCCCCTCACCTCCTCAACACTTTCCGCTCCATACAAAGACACAGATTCGAGCATTTCGCCGTATTGCAGCATGTGACCATGAGACTCAATTATACCCGGAATCACAAACCCATCCAGAAGAATCGCCGACTCCGATTTTATCGGATAAGACTCGAGAACATCGGTAAAGAGGCCGTTGAGGACTCGGAAGCATTTTGCGTGCGGTAGAGAGGTGTTGAGGGTGCTGATGAAGTGGCCAGTGTCGGGGGCTACGCAGTAGAGTTTCGATTGGGGTGGAGAGGGTTTGAGGGAATAGGAGACAAGGAAAGCAGCTATAGCCCCAATTAAAACACTGAAGGCTGTAAGGCCTCTGGATATTGAGTCCATGGCTGGTGATTGGAGAGGTTTGGGGTTGGGAAGAGTTTGGATGATGTTCCCGTCGGAGATAAACTTTCCATTTGGAAGTGGCCCCTGAATCACGTGTGTTTTATATTTAAATCAATTCCAGTTTTTGATGGAACGTTGGGAGGTAAAACTGGAATGAAAAATTTAGGATAAATAGGTTTCGGATTTGATCAAATAATAATAATGCAAACTAACACAAGCTGTACGAAGGACGATCCCTACCAGTCACGTGATATACATTATGAAATTATCCTTCTTTTCTCTTTGAACGCTTTTGTTTGCAAATCAGATGATGTGGCTCTGTGCTTTCAAAGTCCGGAAATCGTAAGAACCTCCTGCATTGGTAGATCTTGAGATGAGATAGTATCATCCAAGTGACTCATTCAACGCCAAGACCATATTTTCCTCACATATCTTCTCCAAAAAATTTGAAAGTCATACGAACTGATTCTACATAGCTATGTCTTCATCCTTGGCTCCTAGCCTACGCTCGAAGTTGTATTCAGAGCGATGGATAATCACAGCCCCTTCCCATCCTAGCGTCAAATTCATCCCAGCAACACCACTCCACTTTGAAGAGTGGCTTCCCATAGTGACGAATCCAGAGAACAACGAGTTCCAGGATACAGAAGGAAAAGTTTGGGATGAGGCAGCCGTACAAGAGTGGAAGGTGGCTACAGAGAAGGAATATGAAGAATCCAGAACCACTTACAAGGCTCTTCCCGTCCTGGTGGAAGTTAATAGTCAGATTGTTGGTTATGGTGGGATTTGGAAGGTCAGTAAGGCAAGTGGAAGTATTGGAGTTGTGTTGAATAAGTCTGCGCGCGGAATGGGGATCGGGAAGCTGACTGTGAGGGTACTGGCTCAGCTGTGTTTTGATTTAGGGTTGAGGGCAGGAGCGGGAACAATGAAAGCGAATATGTCTATGCGTGGCCTTATGGCCAGTTTGGGTGTCAATGAGAACGAACATGTTGTGGAACTTCCAGGCAGAGGAGTGGTAGCTGAACTTGGGTATACGATTGAGGTTGAGAGATGGCAGAGGGTCGATATGAATATTGAATTTGAGGAGAGAAGCTAGAGGTGTCACCATCATCACAGCGACGAATTCGAAAATTCAGAAGAAGGGATCACGGTCACGAGGCTCCGATCGTTTAATGGTTGAAAATTGGAAGGTATGAACTGAGCCCCTATTCGAGAGCTTACAATCATATCAACCTGTCCCTGAAGTACACGCAAGACCTTGCAACAGATCTAGCTACCTAGGTTCGCTATGCTATCACGCCTTACAATGCAATTATGCCACCCAAATGCTCTCATGTACATAAACAAACCTGACTAAATCGTCTGGTATCCTATTCGTTGTTGCTCACTGAATCGATGGATTTCATTCATGGTGATCTTCGATTCGCATGGCGTTTGGTATTTTCGTCAAATTTCTCGTTAATAAAGTAGTCGTATCGTCGTCTTAGCTCTGGCTTCCGTAGATGAGCTTTCAAGTATTCGTTCAATCCTCGTCCTCTTCCTCCACCAACGCAGGTGTTCTCCTTTCATTTCTTCGCTTTGGTCGACGGTGTCGAGAACTGCTGATGTTGCTTGCAGAGTCATCTGGAGCAATCTCGCTTTGCAACTCATCGCCTGGATCCCATTCACTTTCGCTTGCCATCTCGCTGCCTCCATCAGCCCAACTTGGTCTCTCGTATCCCAGGCCAAGGCCAGCGGATGGAAACCCAGAACTAGGCGTCAGTATGTCTGGGATCCGTCTCGATTGTAAAGACATGGAAAGTCCAGCGCCACGTTCGCGAAGGGCTCGTCGCACAAATTCTGCCTTCCGATGTAGACTTTCAAAATAATCCTCCAATAATTCCATGCCCTGATAAATTTCACGCTCTACTTCAGCAAGGACAGCAATTTCCGTTTCCTCATCATTCGAGACTGGGTGTCGGAATTGAGAGGAGGGTGTAGGACCACGAGAGGGAGTGCCAATAGATCCCAAGGAGGGTGAGAATGTATTGCCGCGCATGGGCGAGAAAGGTGTGCCATTACGCGAAGCATTGCCCTGACGAAGAGCTGGAGACATGTGAGGAGGAAGGCCATTAGAAGGAGTTGGACCTCGTGAAACAGCAGGAGACGGATTCGCTGAGGCAGGTTCCGATTCAGCGCCTGACCACAAGAAGCCATCGAACCGACCAGATGTAAGAATCTCCCATTCCGAAGTACTAATGCTAGATAGTGTAGCAATCAAGTTATGGATATGAGGGTTCTTCAAAAGGTAGATCGCAGCTTCAGGATCCCGTGGTGGCATTTGCAAGCGATAAAGTCTCTGTAGTGATCCCACCGTCTTGACCATGAAGTCCGAGCGAGATTTACGAAATGGTGTTGGTGCTCGTGATGCTGGCTGTAGTACTGTAGTCCCAGAAATCAACGCGTTGAAGATGGGACGATCGTGTTGTTCAAGATGAGTTAGGATAGCGAAGGATAAAGTCTCATCATCAACTTCTTGCGGTGGAGTGGCGGCAGTCTGTGGACAACTCGAGAGCCATTTGCTCACAGCAGCTTTTGTCTTCTTCGATTGTTGAAGGTAATGCTCACGAAATTCTTCGGCGATATCGGGGTCTATCTTGACAGGAGACCCAGGTCTAATGGGGTCACTTTCAGTGCGGCGGTGACCCGATATTCCGAGACCAGCTATATCATCTGTCTTGACGCCAAGAAGAGCAAAGTCAAAAGCAGGCCACATTGGTAAATCGCGTCTGCCACTGACCCATTCCAAAACTTCTCCCCATCCTAGACCTCTGGTACCCTCGTGGGTTGCCTGGTCTGAATTTTGGCACATGACGCAGGCACATCCTCCGGACGACAAGTCCCTGTTGAAGACATTTTCTAATCTGTCGAGTAATCTCCGCGCAACTGATCGATATCCTGTTGCAACAGCAAGTGACCCATTCTTGTTTAGGACGGTCTCGTATTGATCTAGAACTGAAAAGTATGGCCCAAATATTCGCTCTATTTCGTTGGGCATCGGAGTAGCTCGTCTCAACGGGTTATTTTGTGATGGAAATGCTGGTGTGGCAGACAACATTGTCTTTGGAGCCAGCCGCGGGAGTCCTCCATTCTGCAACAAATAATCGACTCGGGGTATATTAATTGGTACTGTAGGTGGCGGAGGCGGTGGTGGGATTTGTGGGGAGTCGTAAGCACTTGATTCAGCTTCCGGTACGTCGAAGTTGATGAATGGTGAAGGGGGCGGCTTAAACTCTTCAAAGTCCGGGGGAGGGAATTGCGGTGTTTGTGTAGGAGTCCTAGGTGATGAATCTTCGGCGGAGTCTGGAGATGAAGAAATTGACGACCTTCGAGGTGCAGGTGGTTCTAGCGGCGTCTTCTTAGGTGCAACAGAGGTAACATTCGAATCTCCTGATCCAATATTGGCTTCAGGAGCTAATTCAGCATTTGCATTTAAGTTCCAAGAAGCGTTCTCAGGCGGGACTCTTGGTGATTTAAGAGCCGTACTAGCTTTTGAGCTTTTAGATACCCTCGACTTGTCATCTTGTTCATTTTTCGCCCTACCAAACCATGAGTTCCTCGAACTAGGCCTAGCTTCTAGCTCTTCATCTTCCTGAAGTTTGGTCATGCGAGTTGGCGTAGCTTTTCGTTGTTGGGAGAACTCTGTCTCTGGTGGACTAGGAGGTCTGCCATTGGCGGCATTGGTACCACGCGGTGGCGTGAAGTGGTCCGCAGATTTTGATCTTAACTTTTCATCGGATCCCACATCTGTCGACTCTGGTGTGTATACATTTGCCTTATTCTTGGCCGGCTCCTTAAAGTCCTCTCTGATATTGACGGCTTCCTTGCTGTGTGCCTTGTTGAAACTAGGATACGGCAGACTGCTTCTCGATGTCGCGCCAGGTGCTGATGCTGTTCGCGCCAGCTCAGGAACTACCTCCGCCATCGGAGTCGCCGGTTTTGAATCTTGTTCCTTATCCTTCTCCCTGTCCTTCTTTCGCCGGTGGGGTGATTTGACTGCTTCACCGGTTTCTGGATCAATGACCTTTGGCCTTGAGCTTCGTGATGATTTATGTAGCCGACTTGCGTCCTTCTCAGCTTTTGTGCGGTGTCGCCTCTCACTTGGTCTCTCCTCGGTATCGTTATCGCGATCCTTATGTGCCATCGTGGATTTACTGCGCCAGGCGCTTAGAGGGTTGCGCTGTCTGGTGGAAGTCGCATGTAGGACACCCTATTCGGCGGTGAACTCAGGGTTCTGTACTTTCCCTGGAAATATGTTGAATATCATGGAGATGCCAAAATATAGCAATCTTGAGCGAGGTGATCGTTGCGGAGCGCGAAATGGCGGTACTGTTTGAAAAACGTAGTCGTTCGTTATTGGTGAAGTTGGAAGGTCTCTTAGCGACCCCAGCAACTCCAATCGGACTTTGTCTTCAGCGCGTGGGGCAACAGGAATTCTCGAGATCGGTGGTAGTACAGAAGCAATGCAATGAATGAAAGAAAGAGCAATATACAAAGCAAGTAGCTGATCGCTGTTTGCTCCGAGTCAACAACACAGACGGTCGCACAATTCTGTGTCTTCGTTTGGTTAATCTGGAGATGAAGATCCAGTAGCGAATGGTACGGGAGGCCTATGCTGGCGTACTTTTTTTTAGCGCTCCATCACTGACAGAGGTGAATAAGGGAGGGGCTGGGAATGATTTTATAGGTTGAATTGAATATGCAGATCAATGTAACATGGGATGGTGGTATTCAAAGGAATGTTGTTGCATACAAATTCCTATTTAGTATACATGCATTGTTTTCTCAGATCATCATACAGAGGTCTCCTGCAAGGCTGGCGAAAGTACGGCAGCCTTATTATTTCCAACCCCGCCTTTTTGGCTTTCTGCGGGCCGTTTGAGACAGAACAGGCTGCGGCCCGCAGATTCCTTGTATACACAAGTTGACTTGAGTATGGCTCTCCAGCATTGCTTCATACAACAATCGATTTGATATGCTAGAAGTACCAAAGTGTCAAAGTACCAAATATTTCAATGTGTAGGGGCTCGGATCAGATCTCTTGCCAAATCAGCAGCTAAAACTTGCCATGGTGACTGAACGGGGAATAACATTCTAAAATAGATGAGCACATTCGAACAAACTCTTGACCCTCCGTCCGTTGCATCTCACTCTCCTTCTTCTTGTTAACCCGTAGAATACCTCAACCACTCCTCCCCCTCCAAAAAACTCTCCATGGTCCTCAAACCCAAAGCCCCAAGTCACCACTCCGCCCTACCCCTCACCACCAATCTCAAACCGCCTACAAAACCCCCTCCAAAATCCTCTCCTATAAACCATTCGCGCAATCTCTCTCGACTCCCTACAAACATGAAAAATAGCCGGAATCCTAACTCCTTCCCCTTCCCTTGGCGAAGAGAAGTCTTTTGATAGGGAGATGATTTCGGTCGGAGCCGCGAGTACGTAGATCTGATGCCTGATCTCTCGGGGGAGTTCGGGGAATTTTGAGAATTGTGGGCTTGGAGGGGAACCTGGGGGTGTATTTGAGGAGGAGGGTGATGAGGTGGTGGAATTGTGGCGGAGAGGGAGGAGGGAATCAAGTACGCATTGCATTGCACTTTTTAATGTCTTGAAATATTGGGACATTTAAAGAAGATACGATGTGACAACGAATCTGAGGAGCTCTTGTCATCCCATGGGATGATATAGTCTTGCCCTTTCAGGGAGTACTTTGTGATCCTATTGATGAAGTTGTCAATGATGAGTCATCCACTTCGAAAGTCCGTCGGACAAGCAGAGTCTCGTGATATCATCTATTAAATACAAATCCTCCATCTCAAAAACTAACATGTTCTTGTCAAAGAGATACAGTGTCGTTATTTGTTGCACATACAGAGACAATCAAACTTCTAATAACCAGTCTTCTATGTCTAGGGCTCAGATTATATCGATATTTCAGGCAATCAAAGCTAGCTAATGAACGCCACAAGAAACGTTAGAGCAGCCGCACAGCATAGGTATCTTCAAGGTCTCCCTATAGAGCACGTAATTTGCAAGAAATATTCAAATATTGCCCAACACTGTTGCCGTACCAATGCCGCACAACAACGAGGGGGAATACAACATGCAAGCCTGTAATGTTCCGCGGAACCTCCAAGTTGAGAGCTGGTCCGAATATTTTCTGGGAAGTCTTTGACTAACAGGTTTTGCAATATACCAGCCAGGTGCGTAAGCTAAACTGAATGATATAAAATAAAATCAGGTATTTAAGAGGATTGAAGAGCTAGAAGTACCTTCTTTTTGGAAAATTAAAGCTTGTAAATACCCTTACCATATGCCAGTTGTAAGTTCAAAGCTCCTTTTCCCGAGGGAGTTAGAGCTTTTTGAGACGGTAGTGAGTGCTTAGCGGTATCTTAGGGGCTTTTGTCAAACCTTGATTGCATGTCCAACGTAAAATGTCTATTCTTTTGAATCTGCTCCTCTTTACAATGATTGTTCCCAGAAAAGTATTCATCTAATATTCATCAGCCTGTTCATTTTCTAGCACCTGATTACACACCTGTAACATTGGAGGAGCTAGTTGTATCACCATCATCTGATCTGGGGTGGCCGGAACCTTGAGAACGTCAAGGACAACATAAAACTCGGAATACTCGAGAATGAAATAGACTGGGAAACATCTTCGAAAGAAAGTTAGTAGTTTGGGTTGAGGCTGACAAGGCAGACTTGGGCGCAGTGACTATGAAAGGCTAGCTCGCTAGGAACTAGTGAGGAGGCCCTAAGTCTTAGTGCATTTAGCGATCTTCATGTCGGTCTGCCAGTGTATTTTGATATACTTCTCCTGAATGTCAAATATTTGATGTGTACGCTTTAGATTCGGACAGTTGCCGAGCTTCGAAATCATTGGATTTCGAGAGAAGAAAGAGGCTGTGACTCTCCTACCTCCGCGCTTTGAGGAGGAACACCACATTTTCATTAGGGGTCAGTCATCATGAAGTCAGGATGAGGATTTTGAGAACAATTTTCAAAATCGACCCAGTACTGCTATAAGAGAAAGCACGCGATTCCCCAATGGAGGAGGATGGAATCAATGCTTTCGCTAACTCCGTCCGATGTCTTTGATGGAATTAAGCATCCTCTTAATTCCGAGTCTTCGACTTCTCTTAAATCCTACCCTACAAAATTCACCCACTGCACTGATCAATTTCTCATAAAAATCAAAAAAATGGCCGAATCCAAGATATTAGTCCTTATTACAGGTATCAATATTAGTCGGCTGTTTCCGCATGAGCTATGTTCTAATATGCAACAGGAGCAAACCAAGGCGTTGGCTTCGAAACTGCCAAGAACCTCCTTTTCTCTTCACCGAAATATCACGTTATTCTCGGCTGCCGTGATCCGGTGAAGGGAGAGGCCGCTGCAAAAGAATTACAGTCTCTTAAAGGCGTCAAAGGCACGGTCTCCTCAACTCAGATCGACGTCACGGATGACAAGTCTGTGGACGCTGCAGCTACTCGCCTCGCTGCCGAATATGGATGGCTCGATGTTCTGGTCAACAACGCCGGCATCGTGTCCAGCAACAGTTCGCCGAACCGAGAAGCGCTCCGTCAAGTCTTAGAAGTGAACGTAGTAGGCTCGCTGAGCGTTACAGAGGCGTTCCTCGACCTGTTACGTAAGGCAACACATACACCTCCACGCCTCATCTTTGTGAGCTCCAGTCTAGGCTCAATTTCACAAGCGGCAGACCCACAATCAAAATACTATCGTCCTACCGCTACCGAGTATCGCACCAGCAAAGCAGCTTTGAACATGTTGATGGTCATGTATTATGCTCGATTGAAAACAGAGGGTTTCTTGGTATTTGGAGCAGACCCGGGATTGTGCGCTACCAATTTCACCGGTAACCCGGAGTCCTTGAGGGCGAGAGGTGCCGCGGAGCCGTCGGATGGTGGAGAGAGAGTCGCCAGTGTTGTCAAGGGTGAAAAAGATGCTGATGTCGGGAACGTTCTGGGAGTATATGGGGTGTCTCCATTCTAAGTAAATTCTCCAAGTAGTTCGAACCTATTGAGAGGCTCTATGCCTCATGTCTCAGCGACATCCTTACGGTCAAAGAATATATATTTATTGAAAATCCTGAAAATTTGAGCTTTCCACTTGTTATCATGTGATATTATGTCCCTGGTCGACCGGAGTTCATAGTTGATGAGAGGCCAAAGTCAGCTAGCAGCTACCTGACAAAAGTTATAGCACAGCCAAAATCTCAATCTTCAGTAATTGCGTAAGGAGGTTTGACACAATGCAGACTACTAATGATCTCCGACTGGCTCAGGTGATATATACACCGCACGCCAAATTAAGATGCGGCACAGCCAAGGACTCCCTGCACTCGACGTCGTATTCAGTCACCTGGTCACAATGAGCTCTTTTCAAGAACATTCAAGAACCGTGCATGAACCCTCCTTCTTTATGACTTGCAAAAAATCACACACGTAAACAATGGCATCCACAACCACAACCATCTCAACAGATCCCATCTCCCTCCTCCTATCTGTCTCTGTCCTCGCGTGCACCTACCTCTGCTATCAATGCTTCACCCCTCCAAACCCAGACACCAACCCCATTTCCAGCACCAAGCCAGGAGACCGAGCAGACCCAATCGTAAAACCCTGGTTCACTCTCATCCGCCGCTACTTCACTATCGTGGCGGGCACATTACACGCACTTCTATGTATCATCCACGATCCGCCCTCATATATATGTCCTCGATATCAAAACGTGAACCAAACACTATTTACCTGGAATCCTCTCTCTATATCTTGTATATCACTCATCCTGATATTCGGGCCCATCCGACTCCTCGCATTCTCGCAGCTAGGTCCTAACTTCACATTCCGACTCGCCAAGCCCAAGAAGCTCATTGACACGGGGTTATACCATTACGTGCAACATCCATCATATACCGCACTCGCGGTTCTCGCGGTGGCCATTATCCTGATGTTAGGGAGATTGGATGGGGTGATGGCATGTTGGTTGCCAACCTTTTTGGTGAGGGCGAAGTATGTGTGGATGGTAGTGGGAGTGGTTAGGATGTGCAGTTTCGGGTACTTAAGGGTTAGGGATGAGGAGAAGATGTTAAGGGAGACGTTTGGTGAGAAGTGGGAAGTGTATCACGCACGAACAGCAAGATTCATTCCGGGATTGTTTTAGAGAAACCGTTGTGTATTTGCTGAGATTGAAAGAGGTAAAAAAATGTTATGCTAGAAATCTTTACAATATTTCATACAACCATAGAAGATATTTCTTATAGGGCATCGTTATTGAGGTTTTAGGTAGTACCTTAATAGATAGTGGTGTGGACGTTTACCAAATGGACTGAAAGTTTGGTTCCTATAAAAGTGGCCCTAACATCTCAAAATATCATTTCAATCCTTTTGATTTTTCCTTTCTCTCCATTGAAGCTAAATTTTCCACTGCTTTGTGCACATTTAATATGGCCGATCAATTTGAAGAAGTCTCGTTCCGCAGCGACGCAGCCCCTGAAAAGACATTATCAAAATGGTTATCCCTAAAAGCCGTCCTAACCTCCACCTCATCTCTCGCCATAACCCAGCAAGAAATTACTGAAAGATCAGAACTTGCGTTATTTCACTCCATGTACGTATACCCACCCTTCTTATCCAATACACTAAAAATATCCAGCGGCCACGGTTTCTGCGGCGAAATTTTCCACCCCAATACGCAACCCCACGTCTTCAAACGTCCCTACCCAAACATGCAGTACGACCTCCAACGAGACGCATATTTCCACTCCCTAGTCTATCAAGCCATTCTACAGACTCCCTCCTTTCAAATCGCGGTCCCGAAATTCGAGCGTATGATCGAATCCTCTGATAGATGGTGGAGTGCTAAAGGCAATGATGCTCTAATCACGAGACCGAGTCTCATGCCCTTGCTGGTTTCTGAGAGGATTCTTCCTTTACCGAGACATGTTAGAGAAGCGCTTATTGACATTTGGTGTCCGGAGGGGAGGAGGGATGTGAGGAACAGAGATTGCTTGATGAGAATTTATCTTGGGCAGAGACATTCTAAGGGTACACCTTATGGAGGCAATTTCAGCCTGAGAAATTTCAAATTGACGTTGGAGAAAGTGGAGCAGCTTGGGCTGGAGAAGGGGCCGATGGCTGTGGCGATCGCGGAAGGATTGGCGGCTTTGCATTGGGGAGCTAGGTGCAATGCGCAGGATGTGGAATTTGTGATTGGGACTTCCCGGATCCCAGAAGATGATCACCAGGTAAGGAGGACTGTCGATGTGTGGTTGCTGGATTTCAATCAATGCACGCCTATTACGATGGACGAAAAGGGGTGTATGGAGGCGGCTAAGGCCTTTTGGGGGAATGATCCTTATTATCCACGACCATTGACGAAAGTACAACCATTTCATAGTCTCGATAAAGAAGTGTTTGAGGATCGTAATAACGCTGACTGAAATATACAGTGGACATGCCGAAGATGAAGCCCTATGGGTCAAATTCGCACACGCATACTTACAGAGCAGCGCTACTCTTTTCAAACAAACGCGCGAGGATTACCTCCTACAACTGCCTGAAATCTTCATAGAAAAGGTGATAGAAGAGGGAAAACGAAGATTTCCGAATGGTGTAAGAGCAGGATTGACTGGGCCTCCAAGAAGACCACCAAAGGCACATGTGGGTTGTCTCAAAGCTATTCGCAGTTTGGAGGAATTAGAGGAGAGCCAACTTTGACCGAGATGAAGGAATTCATTGATGACTGAGTTTGACTTGAACCGCAGAGATCTTGCAAAAGGGTTTACCAGTAAATAAGACTATTTGGAATAACGGCTTGACCCCATGGGGTTCAAAAGTTCCACTGGATCATTTGACCTTCTGCAAAGCTTGAGCGAACTATATCTCTTATGAACTCCTTTTAGATAGTATGTGTGAAAACGACCTCAATACAGGAACTGTGAGAGGTCGCATAGATAAGGACAACAATCACAGAGACAAAAATGTGCTCAGTATCCCCTTTATCCCAGTCATAGAAGCAGCAGACAACGAGAACATATTCCAAAACTAGGAGGTATACATACAATTGCTCAAATACCAATTGATCTATACGTTGATAATACACAATAATCACCACTTATCCCACGCATCATCGTCTTTCTTTGTTGTCGGGCCTGCTCCCGACGTAGTTGGTTTCTTAATAGCTGACGTTCCAACCGCACTCGGTCTATTGCTTCCTGCCTCCGCAAAGCTATCCCAAAAATCCTTTTTACTCTCATCAATCGGCGCCTGGCGATACGTGGAGCTATCACCTTCCACAAACCGATTGAATCCATCTGCTGCAGTCTTTGCACCCGTCTGTGCTCCCTTGGCTACTTGCGCTGCTGTGATACGTGCTTGTGCTGCGAAGTCTGTTTCTGCTAGCTATCCGCTTCGTCAGTCGTGATATTAATTACGTCGTCCTGAGGTTGGACCCACCTTCGCTGCAGTAGGTGCAATATAGCTGTCGTTGACAGTCTTTGCCGTCTTGCCAACCGTTGTTGTAAACCAGCCAAAGCCCTTGGTCAACGCGGCCACTGGATCCTTCTGTAAATCATCAAATCCAGGTAATTTGGCATCACCTCTGGCCGGCTCCATCGGTGCGCTTCCAAATCCTGCGTACTTGCCTCCTTGACTAGGGGGCAAGTCTGCTGGTCGGCTTGCATTCGCAGCTCCTAGATTCGCAAAGTATTTATCATCTACTTTGACCTTGCCTCCCGGCTGTCGGCTTGGGCTATCATTTCTCGATCCCAAGGGTGTTTGACTCCTGCTATTCGTAGAACTAACTGCTGCGCCGCCGAAATTCATCGACGATGGTGCGGGTTTGACAGAGGGGACGTAATCTTTTCCTTCAACCTTCGCAGACAATCTGTCTTTCCACTCCTCTCCTACTTCTCCAGAATATCTCTCCGCGATCGTGGCATCGTCCCAGCTGCATTTCTAGCAATTAGCACATAGTCGTCAACGGGAATCCAAGAACCTTCGGTTCCCCTGGACTGAAGGACACGTACGTTATACCGGCCATCTTATTCGATTCTGCATTGTCAAAGAAATCTCTCCAAGGCTTATTCCCTGCCAATCTCATCCTTTCAATCTCCTGCGCCTTGAAAGCATCCATTGTAATACTCCTTACGAAACTGATATGTACACCTAATCCTCTATGAACCCCCGCGCAGCTTAGACAGATGAACACTCCGAATTTGGGGGACGCCCATTGCGGAGAAGGAGCACCGCAATCACAACAGCGATCATTAGAATTCGTCTTTTGAATCTCGAGAAGCTGTGAAAGATATCATTAGCGGCCGATGATTGGGGATGTCGTAATTTGAGTGAGGGGTGGAGGAATGGAAAGGGGCGCTCTACCTTTGATCGTGTCTCGGGATCAACCTCCCACATGGCTTTACTCGCCATGCTGTAGGTATGGCTCACACAGTCCCTGGATTTATGCACGAAACAAAGTTATTGAAGAATTGAATTCTGAATATGGAAGTCTTTGTTCTGTGACGGTTAGTGGGGAATTGGTGGGCCACATCTACAAAGGCTCCCACTAGCGCAATTCAAAACGGCGCGGCTGTGCATAAGGCTGTGTGTCGGTTCTCATGTGCCACACGAGCAGTGATGCACAAGTCAGTTAAGAGCCACGACTGTTCAACAAACGTATCCATGGAGCAGTCACATTTATATTTCAAAAGACATCACGCTGGCGCCAAAAAGTCCCTAGATACGATTGCCATTTTACTATCAATGAAATGGTATCACTGATGAATAACTTTTCCATTCCCTTCCCTTCCCGAGAGAGCACATCAGAAAAGAAATCTAGTGTACAGCCCTGAGAATGCAGAGAAATGGTAATAAGACATAGTTTTTGAAGAGAGTCATCGAGAAGTATGAACCCCACGCGATAGGAAAAGCTTCAGTTTTCAAGGAAATGAGCCTGTGAGACCGCAATCTATGAGACGCCAGCAACTAATCCACCGAAGCGGTGAACATTTGTTCTACCTAAAAGAAAATCGTGAGAGGTTGACCTGTCCCTTGAGAGATCAAAGGAGCAAATCTGCCTTCCGCCCCGAAGAAAATCCACACAGCGCCGAAAATAATGGTCCAAAAGCAACGCTAAGCAATGCATGGCTCACCATCAAGCGAAATGTAGCACTTCCATACACAAGTAATACAGCCGCTTAAGCAGCAGTGGGCTCAGCGGTGCCGTTGGTGGGCTCAGTGGCAGCCTCGGCAGCTGGAGCATTGGCGTCTTCATCAGTCTTATCTGGGCTATCGATGGCAACCTTGACGGCAATCTCACGACCCTCAATTTCCTTTCCGTTCATCTCAGAGACAGCCTTTTGTTGCTGTTCCTCAGTTGAGAGGGTAACAAAGCCGAAGCCACGGCCCTTGCGGGGTTCGTTGCGAGCCTGGAGCTTCTTGACCATGAAACGGGGAATAGGACGAAGAGCGATTTTAGCAGAGGATGGTTCGTAGGCAGCAAAGAGTTCTTTGA
>Ga0182030_10007045_pt1 | contig 23552 bp, 19 predicted proteins | sample 812S3MmetaG_FD_121299 | JGI IMG/M metagenome (GOLD analysis project Ga0182030, IMG submission 121299) | Permafrost microbial communities from Stordalen Mire, Sweden - 812S3M metaG (Illumina Assembly) | ecosystem: Environmental > Terrestrial > Soil > Wetlands > Permafrost | place: Sweden...
ACCCCGCTCGCCACCAGTGGAATCCAGTGATATTTGCTTAGCCAGACGTGGAACTTATCCTTGCTGAGATCGGGCGAGTAGCGCGCCAGCACATCGGTCTGCGCATGCAGCGCCTTGCCGAAAAGCAGCCAGCCGGCGTGCGCCCACCAGCCGCCTTCGCGCGGGGTGTGCGGATCGCCTTCGTGGTCGCTGAGCTGGTGATGCACGCGATGCGTCGACACCCAGAAGATCGGGCCGCCCTCAAGCGACAAAGTGGCGCAGATGCTCATCAGGTACTCAACCCACTTCGGCGTCTGATAGCCTCTGTGCGTCAGCAGACGGTGGTAGCACATGCCAATCCCGACATTGATGGCCAGCACGTACAAGATCACCATCACTGCGAGCCGCTGCCAGCTGAAGAAGAAGAACGCCGCTAGCGCGCCTACATGAAAAAGGATGATGGTCGTCAGCGTGACCCAGTTGATGCCCTCTCCCACGGTTGCAGCCTTGCCCATGCGCACCAGATCGCGTGCGGCTACGGTGTGTGCGCCTGCAGTCTCGGGCATCGTTATATTGGGGTCGGATTGTGCCTCGCCAGTGCTGGCAGGGGAAGGTGCGGTGATAACTGACGCCATGCTTCGATAAGTCCTTCAAAAGTGGCTCACAGCCCACTTTTGCTGTCTGAATTCTATAGGAAACGACTCCAGTATACCGTCAACAGGGGTTTGTCTTAACCAATAGTTGCAGACTGCGGCAAATCGAATTGAGCCTAATTCAGTCCTTCCAGCGCTGTTGCACCCCCGCCCGTGACGAAAAGCTCCTTCGCGGTGCCGCGCAACACCCGGTAGAGGGCGAATTGGCGCTGCGTCTGCCCACGCAACTCAAACAGCAGCTCTCCGCGGTTGTCAGCCAGCGCATCCACCGCGTCGACTAATCGCATCCGTGGCGTATCGTCCAGATGCGCGCCGTCGGTCACGCTCTTGAACAACACCAGCAAGCTACCGTACAAGTCCGGTTGCGCAATCAGAGTGACATACTTCTGTTGCGCGGGAGCCCCATCGGTGTGTGCCGTCAGCACCAGTGTCGCTCCGGATCCGTAGGCCAGCTCAAAGACGCGAAACTCCTCGTCCGCGAGAGGGGGCGGCAGCGCTGGAGAAGCCAGCTTCGTCCTTGCTCTTGCAGCGGTTGTCCGTTTAGGCGCTGGCGACGGCTTTGGCTGAATGCCTAGCGCCGTGCGCGCGATGTCTTCGAGTGCTGCCTTCATCTTGACTTCGTCCGCGGAATCGGTCCAGGAATAGCCCCACGGATGTTCAGGCCGGTTTTTAGGGTCGGAAACAGCAACGGCCTGCTCCATGTCCGTCGGCAAACCCATCAGGGTCGGCGTCACTTCCGGTCCGCCGCCTGTGGACTTGCCGCGCATCAGGCGAGGCCGGTCGGGGTCCGTGGTGTTCAGGGACTCGACGTAGCCTTCGTCAGCGGACTGTTTCTGCTTGCCTCGCTTCAGCTGGGGCCGATCGGGATCGGATGCAGAAGCCGAGGAAGTGCTGGAGTCCGTGCCCGAAGTCTGGCTTGAGTCCGGAGCCTTGTGCAGCGTTGGCCTGTCCGGATCGGGAGCGGAAGTCGAGCCCGTAGTCGAAGTCGGGGTCGAACTTGGATTGGTGCTGCCTGAGTCATCGCCCGACGACTTCTTATGCAGAGTGGGCCGATCTGGATCAGGCGCTGCAGCCGGACTGCCGGAGCTCGACCCTGAATCGCCGCTGCCCGACGACGTGTCCCCGGAATGCTTTCTGTGAAGCGTGGGCTTATCGTTCTCTTCGGCATCGACCTTGTCCATCACTGGCGCAGGCTTCGGCTTCGCAACCGGAATCGGTTTCCATGTTCCAAAACCGACCCACGAACCCTGTTCCTGGCCCGCATTCCGAACGTCGAAAAGCCCAAGGTGCGCGCCGTTCTTCTGCAGCATGTACTCCACGCCGGCGTCCACCGCCAGCGGCGCAGGCCGCGCCATATAGACTCCGCCGTCCTGCAGCTGCTCCCCATCGAACACTGTGATGGGAACAAGACGGCTCGTCTTCGGCTTGCTCAGATCGCCAGTCCATTCCAGTACAGCTACCGCGCGCAGCTCCGGAGTGTCTTTATCCTTTTTCGTAATCTGGCCGGGATATTGCGCGCTGGCGCTCATCGCAACAAGCAGTCCCACCGCCATTACGAGGACCCGCGCGGCCAGAATACAACCAGGCAATGACGCTCCGCGCCCCGCTCGGCCATAATGCAAGCTGATGGTCAATTGATTCGACATACGAGGGCAGTCCCCATGGAACTCAATACCAAAGTCGCCGACTTTACGCTTGAAACCGACGAGGAGAAAAAAGTAAGCCTCTCTGACTTTAAAGGCAAACCCGTTGTTCTTTTCTTTTATCCCAGAGCCGATACCCCTGGCTGCACGATTGAAGCCTGCGGTTTCCGCGACACATTCAAGAAGCTGCAGGCCGCCGGCGCGGTGGTCCTCGGCATCTCACGCGACACGCCTAAAGCACAGGCCAAATTCCGCGCAAAATACGACCTTCCCTATACACTCCTTGCTGATGTAGACGAAAAAGTCTGCAATCAGTTTGGCGTGATGAAGGAAAAGAACATGTACGGCAAGAAGGTCATGGGTATCGAGCGCACAACGTTTTTGATCGGGCCCGACCAGACCCTCATCCATGTCTTTCCCAAAGTTACGCCGGAAGGTCATGCGGAGGAAGTGCTTAAGCTACTGAAGGAATGGCAAAAGGTGCACAAATAAAACAAAAGAGGGCCCGTCCACCAGCCTTGCCAGGCCGGTTGCTGCGGCGCGCTTTTTTTGAGGGCTCGCCAGAACTTGTGGGCCCCCGTTTGCTTGGAAAGCTGCTCGTGCATCACAGCGCCGACGGCGTCATGGCAGGCCGAATCGTCGAAGCCGAGGCCTACCTCGGCCCGCACAACGACCCGCCCGACCCGGCAGCCCATGCGCATCGCGGTCCCACCCCTCGAAACGAAGTCCTCTTTGGTCCCGCGGGCCATGCGTATGTCTATAGCATCTACGGCCGCTACTTTTGCATGAACATCAGCTGCGAGGCCGAGAGTCTGGCGGGATGCGTGTTGCTGCGGGCTCTCGAACCCGTGGCTGGCGCTGACCTGATGGCCGCAAACCGCGGCTTGCTTACCAGCTCAGCACCGCGTCTGCTGACCGCAGGACCGAGCCGGCTTTGCCAAGCCATGGGCCTCACGCGCGCAGAGCACAACGGCCTCGACGTCACCAGTGCCGCTTCGATTTTGCAGGTTCGCGACGATGGTTGTAGCGTCCCGGAAGTGTTCGTCACTGTGCGCATCGGCATCAAGCATGCGGTCGACTGGCCTCTTCGATTCGCTCTTCCGGAAAACACATGCGTCTCCGGCACACGAAAATTAACTGGCAGCCGAGTCCATCTAACGTAGGATTCCGTCGAACAAGCATCGTCTGTTAATTTGAACAGGTTCTGCGATCCCATCCCAATCAGTGAGGAATCCTCCGCTTGAAGATCTCTTCCCTTTGCCCTGCAGCCGCGCTCGCTACAGCCCTCTCAATTGCCACAGGTCTCTCGGCCCAGCAACCCGCCGCCACCCCCCCAGCGCATGAACACGAGCATGCTCACGGTCCGGCACCTGCGCCGACCAACCTGCAGGTCCTGCCGAAAACCATGACCGGCGACGAGGTTCACGAGTTGATGCACAAGTGGGAGGCTTCGCTTGGCGCCGAGTGCAGCACTTGCCATGCGGCCGATCCGAAGAACATCGGCCCCAATGGCAAGCCTCGTCTCAACTTCGCCGACGACTCGAAGCCGGAAAAAAACACGGCCCGCCTGATGGTGAGAATGGTCGAGGAGATCAATACGCAGTACATCGGCAAAATCGAAAACTCCGGAGGGCCTGTTGAGTGCGCCACCTGCCATCGCGGCCACCTCGATCCCCCGCCATTCGTCGCTCCGCCAGATCACGATCATGACCACGCGGCTCCGCCGCCCACGCCGAAATAAGAGGCCTGCTGCCGGACGATAAGGCTCGATCGATTAGCAACGCGTGCTTTAACGCGCCGGATCGATCGAACTGCCCCGCGCAAACCCGCCGCTCTTGCCGCCGCTCTTCGACTCAAGCTGCACGTTGCGAATCACAATCGCCTTGTCGAGCGCCTTAGTCATGTCATATACGGTTAATGCAGCCACGGCTGCGGCTGTCAGGGCTTCCATCTCGACACCGGTTGGCCCCATAGTCGCTGCAGTGACCGTGATGCGCACTCCATCCTCGACAATCTCCGCCTGCACATCCACATGCGTGAGCGCCAGCGGATGGCACATGGGAATCAATTCGGACGTACGCTTTGCCGCCTGAATCCCAGCAATCCGCGCAACCTCCAGCGGATTACCCTTGGGATTCGCGGGTAGCGCAGCCAACACCGCTGCCGACAGCTCCACAAATGCCGACGCCGTGGCTGTGCGCCGCGTGGCCTGCTTGGCGCTCACATCCACCATGCTGGCGTTTCCGGATTTGTCGAAATGTGAAAGGAGCGGCTTTGCGGAATCAGTCATCAAGAGCACCTTACAACATTAGGATTCGGACCATCGTTCCAGCGTCCAGGCTGCTCACGTCCTCCGGCACGACCACAAAGCAATTCGATCGCGCAAACGCCGGCAAGTCGCCGCTTCCGTGCCAGGGAACCGTAGCCACCTGCGGAAGCCCGCCACCCGCCGAATTGAAATCGCAGCGCCCTGGCAAAAAGCGCGTGAGACCGGGCTTCGCCTTTCGATCCGTGGCTCGTGCGAGCTGAGCGGCTGCGAATCGAGGTCCAATTTCAAGCGCGCCTGCCAACGCCGCCAGCACCGGCGCGGCGAAAAGCAGAAACGTCGCTGCCGATGAGATCGGATTGCCTGGCAATCCAAAAAACGGCAACGGGGGCGCCGCCGCACGCGTTGCTTCACCGAAGACGAGCGGTTTGCCTGGCTGAATCCGCACCCCGGTGAAATGAAATGCAGCGCCCAAACGCGCGAGGGCAGGCTCGACCAGATCGAACTTTCCCGCCGAAACCCCACCCGAAATTAACAGCAGATCCGCATCCATCGCTTGATGCAGCGCGGCATCCAAGGACTCTGCGGTATCAGCGGCCGTGGGCAGCACACACGGCTCGCCTCCCGCGCCCGCCACGAGCGCAGCAAGCATCGGCGCATTCGAATTGCGAATCTGCCCCGGACCAGGCTCCTGATCCACGGGAATCAGTTCGTCTCCAGTCGTCAGGATCGCTACGTGCGGGCGCTTGTAGACCGCAAGCTCGGCACATCCACATCCGGCGGCCAGCGCAATCTGCGCAGACCCAAACACGACCCCTGCTGAGACTAACTCCTCGCCTTGCCGCGCCTGTGCGCCCTGTCCCACGACGTTATCCCCAGCAGTAATCGATCGCTTCGGAAGCAAGCGGACCCGCTCGCCCTCGCGCTCCACGTGCTCGATCATCACCACGGCATCCGCGCCCGCAGGCACAGGAGCGCCCGTCATGATCTCCCACACCGCACAGGTTGGCAGCGGCCCGGCGGGTGCCTCCCCAGCATGCGTTGCGCCGGCAATGGGCAGAAATTCGTGCGTCAAAGCCTCAACCGCCCGGCATGCAAAACCATCCCGTGTAGAACGCGCGAAGGCCGGCTGGTCCTGATCGGCCACGATGGATTCCGCCAGCACACGCCCGACCGCGCTCGCCAACTTCAATTTCTCAACCGCGAGATCGGACCGGCTCAATCCCCGCGCAAACGAGGCGACGATTGTGGCGGCTTCCGAGTAGCTCAGCAACTCCGCACTCATGCCATGGATTGTAGATGGACGTGGCGGCGCGCGGGTGTAGCCCATCCTTCGGCAAGTTTCGCCTGCAAAAAAGAATGGGCGCCTCCGACCTTCAGAGACGCCCATTTCTCGGGATGCAACACCAGCCTATTTCTTACCCGCCTTGTAGGTGGAGTTGACCTTCTGACCGGCTTGCTGCAAGATAGCCTGCACCTCGGTCGCATAGGGACCCGTCGGCGCCAGATCGAGGTATTTCTGGTACGCCTCGGCACAGCCTTCCGGCAACACAATGCGCTGCGTCTTGGGATCGACGGTGGCCTTTGAAACCAGCCCCTGCCCTTTCAGGTAGTACACGAGAGCGTCGTTCGGGTCGTTTTTGAGGGCCAGTTCCGCGGCTGCAACCTGCGCATCGGCATTTCCGGCCTGGAAGAAAATCACTGCCTGGTTGCGCAGATACGTTCCGGCAGACGTCGGATTGGCCTTGGCTGCAGCGTCATAGGCGGCGTTGGCCTCAGGCACTTTCCCAGAGCGCGCATAAATCTCGCCCAAGCCGGCATTCGCCATGCCCTCGATCGCGGGGTTCGGCTTCTTCGCCGTGGCATCCACTTCCAAAGCCTTCTTGTAAGCAGTCTCCGCGTCGTCGTATTTCTTCAGCCCAGCCTCTGCCTGTCCCATGTAGGACCAAAGAACCGACTCCGTCGGCCTCATTTCCGTGTCCTTCTTCATCAGGGTTTCAATGTCGGTGTACTTCGCCGTCTTGATCTCCGTCGTCTTTGCATCCACGTCAGTCCTCGCGGCGGTAGCACCCAGCTGCTGCACGGCTGCGGCGTGCGCTCCATCGGCGTCCTTCAGGTCCTGTGCTACCACCTTGAGATCGGCATTGAGATTCTTGATCACCTCGTTGGCCTTCAGCGCATCGGCATTCTTCTTGCGAAGATCCTCTAGTTGCTTTTTCTGGTCTTCCGGCAGCTTCTCGATGTAATCCGGGCGCGACATGTCGATGTCCGCGGCCACGTCCTGGCCTGCTACAACCTTGAGGTTTGCAAGCATGTCTGCCTGCTTGTCCTTTTCCATTCCAGGCGAGCGGTAAATGACGGTGTAGGAGCCTGCCGGCACTTCGCCACTGTAGTCACCGTTGGCATCCACAGTGAAGGTCCCTCGGTCTGCCGTCTCCGCGCTTAATCCAGGTCCCGACGCCGCGCGCGTGACCTCGGTCAACGAGACGGTGCCGCCATTCTGGGGCGCTCCGGTCGGGTTCGTCACATGGCCATGAACTTTTCCCGTCGGTACGCCGTTCGGCGCCGCGGCCGGCTGCTGCGCAACTAAAGGAACAAGGGCGAATGCCAGCACGCCCAGCAAAAGTGAAATCTTGCGATTCATTTCTTCTCCTTGAGAGCTCGAGCGAATGTCGCCACGCGCGGGCTCCATCAACTAAATTTCGATCTCGACGATTTACGTCGCACCAAAGCTGCTTTTACCGCATTCGCACACAGGGGTCAAACGGCAAGCATACAACACCCTGAAAGTCCCGCCGAAGCAGTCGCTGACTTGCTAGGGCCCAAACGAAGCCCGCTTCTCTCGGCAGGACCCAAGTTAAATCCAATCGACTGTCGAAGACAAGACCATCCGCCGCGGACGCCCTTCTCCAGCCTCCACTTCGCTTCACCCTAGACCAATGCTGCCGCCCTGAAACTTCGCAACTGCTTCCCTGAATCCAGCAGGGAATTTGCGCGCTTGCGTTTCTTTTCCAATGTAGTGTCCGACCTACAGCGCCAATTGTGGCGCACATCACACCCTACAATGGATGCATGGCGATCACGATTCGGCCAGCCACGACGGAAGATGTTCCACAGATTCTGGCATTTATTCGCGCTCTTGCCGCCTACGAACGGGAGCCGGATGCAGTTACCGCGACCGAAGCCGATTTGCTTCGCGACGGTTTTGGCGCTAATCCCTTCTATTTCTGCCTGATAGCGGAGGCCGACGGGCATCCCGCAGGCTTCGCGCTCTATTTCTTCAATTATTCGACGTGGCTCGGTCGACCCGGACTCTACCTCGAAGACCTCTTCGTCCTTCCCGAATATCGCAGCCTCGGCATCGGTAAGGCGCTGCTGCAACGAGTCGCCGCCATCGCGGTCGAAAGAGGATGCCAGCGTCTCCAATGGGAAGTCCTCGACTGGAATACTCCGGCCATCGATTTTTATCAAGCCATGAGCGCCGAATTCATGGACACCTGGCGCAATGTACGCATGACTGGCGAATCCCTCCTGAAGCTGGCTGGTAAATGATTGACTCTCGAAACTTGAGAATTCGTGTTATCGGCGGAGGTCTAGCCGGCCCCGAAGCCGCGTTGACCGCGGCACGTCATGGCTGCCAGGTGGACCTCTACGAGATGCGCACCCTCGTCGATGGCCAACCGCGCCTAACACCCGCCCATCAGACCATCGACTTCGGCGAGCTCGTATGCTCCAACTCGCTCAAGAGTGAATCGCCGAACACCGCGCCGTGGCTGCTGAAACAGGAAATGCGCCGTGCGGGTTCCGCTCTCTTATGTATCGCGGATGAGACCGCCGTACCAGCAGGCCACGCGCTCGCCGTCGACCGCGTCGAGTTCTCGCGCCGCATCGCCGAGGCTATCGACGCCGAGCCCAACATTCGCGTCATCCGCGAAGAAGTCACACGCCTCGATCCCTCCGATCCGCTAACGATCATTGCAACCGGCCCGCTAACTTCCTCTGCTCTCAGCGCGGAAATTCAACGCATCACCGGCTCGGAACACCTCGCCTTCTACGATTCCATCTCACCCATCGTCGATGCCGAAACCATCGACATGGAGCGCGTCTACTTCGCCGCGCGCTGGGACAAAGGGACGGCCGACTACATCAACTGCCCGATGAATCGCGAGGAATACGACCGTTTCCTCGATGCACTGCTCGCCGCCGAGCCTGCCGAATCGAAAGACTGGGAAAAGTTCGATTATTTCGAGGGCTGCCTGCCCATTGAAATCCTCGCCCGCCGCGGCCGCGAAACACTGCGCTTCGGTCCCATGAAGCCCGTCGGCCTGCGCGATCCACGTACCGGCCAGACGCCGTGGGCGGTCGTCCAATTGCGCAAAGAAAACCTGCGCGCCGACAGCTACAATCTCGTCGGCTTTCAAAATCACTTGAAGTGGGGCGACCAGGCCCGCGTCCTGCGCCTCATCCCCGGCCTTGAAAATGCGCGCTTCCTGCGCTACGGCCAGATTCACCGCAACACCTACATCTGCGCCCCAGCGTTGCTCGATGAAACACTCCGCCTGAAGTTCAAGGTCGCGCCAGGCGTCGAGAGTTCAACCACTCCGGCAGCCCCGGAGGGGCTGGTCGAGAATAGCCCAGGGCAAGCGCAGCGCAGCCCTGGGTCACGCAATACAGAAATCTCCAGCGCCCCGGAGGGGCGCTGTGAACCAGCCCCAATCCTCTTCGCGGGCCAACTCTCCGGCGTCGAAGGCTACACCGAATCCATCGCGGCCGGCTTGCTCGCCGGCCTCTACGCCGCATCGCTCATGCGTGGCGAAGAACCAACGCCCATCCCGCGTACCACCGCTCTCGGTTCATTGGTTCACTACATCACCCACGCCGACCCCAAAGACTTCCAGCCCGCCAACATCACCTTCGACCTGCTGGAACCGCTCGACGAAGAGACGCGCAAGAAAGTCCGCGACAAGAAAGAGCGGCATCGCATCCAGTGCGAACGCGCCCTCGCCGCCTTCGATGCCTGGTGGAGCACGATTCGGCACTCAACTGCGGAACTGCGCGCATAGAATTTGCGTAGTTCGCTGGTACGCTGTGCTTTTCCCGGAAAGGTCCTGTATGCGCTCCATTTCTGCAGTCGATGCCGTTTCGCTTGCCATTCAACGCACCAGGGAGTTCCTCTTCAGGCCATTCCGTTGGGGGACCTTTCTGAAGCTTGGCCTGGTCGCGATCGTCACGGAAGGCCTTGGGAACAATTTCCATTCCTCATCGCACACCAATCATTCGTCGGGACATGGACCGATGATCAATTCGCCATTCAATCTCCAGCCGGTCCAGATCGCTGCGATTGCAGCGGCCGTGCTGCTCGCGATTCTATTGTCGATTGTGATTTTCTATCTGATCACTCGGCTGCGGTTTGCCTTCTTTCATTGCCTGATCCACAACACCAAGGAGATTCGGCCGGGTTGGTGGCTTTATAGGGCGCAGGCGATGCGCTTCTTCTGGCTGAACGTCGTGGTCGGACTCTGCTTTCTGCTGCTCGTGGGGTTGATCGCGTTGCCGTTCGTCGCCGGCTTCGTGCGGCTGTTTCACGAGACGCAACGCGGCGGGCCTTTCCCTTTCGGCCTGCTGCTGTCGCTCGTTCTCCCCTTGATTCCGATCATCATTCTGCTCGCGCTGGCTGGAGTTTTGACCGACCTGATTTTGCGCGATTGGATGCTGCCCCATTTCGCCCTGGAAGACGCAACGGCTGGCGAAGCATGGGCCCAGGTGTGGGTGCGCATCATCGCCGAGAAGAGGCAGTTCATTGCGTACACGCTGCTGCGCTTGGTGCTGCCGGCAATTGCGATGATCGCTGTGTTCATCGTGTTGATCATTCCAGGGCTCGCCGTAGCCGGTTCATTAGGGGCAATGGAGTACGGGATCCACTCGGCCTTTGCAGACGCAACGGGCGGAGCCGCAGCTGCCGGCATTGCGATCCAGGTCTTCTTTGGCGTGGTTGCGTTCTTCTACGCAGTGTTGGCCAGCATCTGCCTTGGAGGGCCGCTCAGCACAGGAACACGCGAGTATGCACTGATTTTCTACGGCGGCCGTTATCAAGCGCTGGGAAATATCCTCTACCCGCCGACTCCCTGAACTCCGACTGAAATCGGGCGTCGCAGCAGCTGACATCCTCGACGGTCAAAGGCACCTGAGACGGGAACCTTTCTATCTCGCCAGTGTCCAATGAGTAAGGCGACGAGAATCGCGGATGCGCTGCACGAACCTGTGCGATGGGAATTCCCGAGAGCGGCAACAGGCCTGTCTTCCTTGAGCCAAGGCCGGTCGGCTTGAGTCTTGAAGTAGTAGTCTTGTCATTGGAGCAGAAATCTTGCAGCGTTGGATCGCAATCGTGGTTTGTTCGGCAGCCCTCGCGCTGAGCTGTGCTCACGCGGCTGCGCAAGCTGCTCCGGCAAAGTCGACTCCCGTGAAGGTTGAGCTGCCTCCGCCGCCGAAGCCACTGCTCCCCGATGCCTTCGCAGGATGGGTCGCCGCCGAATCGCTAAAGACCGTCACCGATCCAGCACAGGCCGACAGCGCCAGCGTATCTGCCCTCAAAGAGTACGGCTTCACTCATGCTGCGCTCGCCTCTTACAAGCGCGACGGCGAAACGCTCACGGTGCATGCGCTCAGCTTTTTCGACTCCAGCGGCTCCTACGGCGCCTACACCTTCTACCGCCAGAATGGATGGCCGAAGGAAGAGATCGGAACAGGCGCAACATCGAACCATAACCGCGTGCTCTTCTGGGAAGGCACCACGGTAGTCGACGCTACTTTCTCGCAAATTGGTCCGATGTCCGCCGCCGAGCTGCGCGAACTAGCGAAGCAGCTGCCAGTGGCGGAGGGCAACAAGGCCATTGCGCCGCCGATCCTGGCCAACCTGCCGCAGGCTTCGCTCGACAAACAAACCACCCATTACGCATTGGGCGCCGGTGGCTACGCCGGCGGCGGAGGCGTGCTTCCGCCGGACCTTGTCGGTTTCGACCGTGGCGCTGAAGCGGTAACGGCCAACTACTCTCTGCCCTCAAATGCCGCCACGCTGACCATCATTGACTACCCCACGCCGCAGATGGCCGCCGCGCAGGAAACGAAGATTCGCGACTACGTCAAAGCCGGCGCGCATGCGCAGCCCGCATTCCCCAAGCCGCTCGTGGACTCCGATCATGCTTCGCTCGAGGTGCGCCGCAGCGGACCGCTTGTCATTCTCGTCAGCGGCGACGCCATTCCCGACGAAAGCCACAAGCTGCTCGAGTCGGTCCATTTCCAGGAAGAGCTGGTCTCGATTCCTCAGCCAACCGAATCCGAAGTGAACAAGACCGGCAAACTCCTTTTCGGCATCGCCGAACTGGTGATTGTCGGATCGGCCGCAGCAATTCTCCTCGGTTTGTTCCTCGGCGGCGGTCGAGCCATGTATCGCGTTGCCCGTGGGAAGCCGGCTTCGTCCGTTTACGAAACGGAATTTATAAGCCTGAATCTGGAGAAATGATCTTCGGCTTTCCGCCACCGGAGTTCGGAAGGTGACGGACGTTCCCGGTCGCCCGTAAGTCTGTGGAAAACAAGGCTAAAACCCTAGAAAACGCCCCTAAATGACGGCAAGAATACCAGACAAAATGGCCAAAATGAGGCACTTTTCTGATCATTTTAAGGAAATCCACAGCATCTGTAAATATATGTAAATAATAACTTTATTTCGTGTTGGATTTATTCTTGACACCCCGCCTCCCCGCCCCTAGTATGCAGCCAGAAAGTTCTGATGGCTTTGCCTCCGTTGGAACTATTCTCCCTAAGGAAGGAGCTGCCCTGTTGCCGGGCGGCTCTTTCCGCTTCCACGCACCCCGCAATCCTGCCCCTCGACACATTCCATTCCGTAAAAAAGACGGCTTTCCTTTGGCCCATGGATTGGAGCGCGCCCAGGCGAAATTCCTTCCAGATTGACGTCTCGAAAGAGAGCCCGTCACGCGGCACAACCGGTTCGCCACATTTTCCTTCACCGCGGTCCGCACTTCGTGCAAGTCTCGTCTGAAGATCACTGCTTTGTAATTTTGATTCTATGTTCCTTCGCTCGAAAACCGGAACGCATCGCCTGCGCATATTCGCGCTTCTTTTCGTCGTAACCGTGGAAGCTCACGCCGCGTCCCTCCAGACATTTCCTTTGATCGACCCTTCAGGACTCGACTTGCACCACGTCAAAGCGGAGGCGGCGGAATACCTGGGACGCAAATCTGTCCGGCTGACAATTGAATCGCAAAGCAGCGACGACGGTCTGGCAATTCTGCCCGACACAGATTTTCAGGATGGAACCATCGAGGCCGACATCGCGGTAAAGATCACAACCCCGCCGGGTGTCAGAATGCCGGGATTCACTGGCATCGCGTTCCGCGCCAGGACCGATGGCAAAGAATACGAAATGTTCTACCTTCGGCCAAAGAACGCTCTCTCCGACGATCAAGCCATGCGCAATCACGCTGTCCAGTATTGCGAGGAACCCGACTTCAGCTGGTACCGTTTGCGCCGCGAGTGGCCCTGGGTCTACGAGAGCTACGCAGGCATCCAGCCTGAAGCGTGGATTCACATCAGGATTGAAGTGGCCGGCCGCTCTGCCCGCATCTTTCTCAACGGCTCTTCGAAACCGAGTCTTGTTGTCGATGGCTTGAAGAGCTCCATGTTGCATGGTGGAATCGCGCTTTGGACCAGTGCCGGAGAGGAATCTTACTTCTCCAACGTTCGCATCACTCCCTCGCCCGCTCTCTACATCAAGAACGGCTCAGACGCCACAGGTGAATGGTCGGTGCAAAATTCCACGGACGCCGGCAAATTCGACGGCTCAATGAGACTCTCGCGCGATGGCAACAAATTGACCGGCACGTGGTCAGGCGCCCTCGGTGACAACAGGCCGATCACCGGTACTTGGCGCGAAGGCTACGTCGAGCTCTCGTTCCCAGCCGACTGGCCTCAAGCAGGGCTCGGCGCACCGGACACAGTCACGGCCGTTCTCGCAGGATGGATTGATGCCGACTCAGCCAAGGGTCGAATGCGCGTGGAAGGACGGGCTGACGGACAGTGGAGCGCCCAGCGAAAGTCGCCCTAGAAAAATGCTTTCATCGAGGGAAGCACTTGGTAGAGATCCGAATCCTCTGCTTTTGTCGCTCCTCAGGAGCGTCACGCTGCATGCAAGCAGTTTAGTGGTGGCTCAGCATCCGTTCGCGCCGTAAAACAACCGAGGGACAAATCGGCCCCTACATTCCCACAACTGAAAAGTTGATGACCGAGCCGCGGGCCGCTCATGAACCCTACTCAATTTTTCGGTGTTCCGTCCGATAACGACATTGCCGGTAGATTTCGGCAGGAGATTGCAAATGGCGCTCATGACGTGGGACAAAAAATATTCCGTGGGGGTTAAGGCGATTGATAGTCAACATACAGTTTTGTTTGGACTCATCAACGATCTTCACGACGCAATGCTGAAGGGAGAAGCGAAAAGCATGACCGGCCAGCTTCTGAAAAAGCTTGCGGATTACACGCGAACTCATTTCGTCGAGGAAGAGAAAATGATGGAATCCGCGAAATACCCTGGGCTGTCTGCACACCAGGTCAAGCATCGCGAGCTCATCAAGCAGGTCGAGGAGTATTCCGCTCGCTTCGCGCGGGGGGAGGCCACGTTGAATCTCCATCTCATGAACTTCCTACGCGACTGGCTCACCAAACACATTCTGGAAGTCGACCATCAGTACGGCCCTTGCCTGAACAATCACGGGCTCAAATAGGGGTGCCTCATAGCAAGGGAGGAGGCCAATTCCCCTCACTTCGTCGTCATTCGTAGGCACCCGGTATCTACCGACGGACAAGGCCCCGTCCGTGGAGACCTAGTATGCTTCGCTCCTCACTCCCGGAACTGAGAAAAATTGGCCCTCCGGCGTAACCGCCGCCAGTCTGTTAACAGGCTCTAGCGAAAGTTACCCCAGCCAATGTCGGCGAGCAGCGCGCGCCCTACCACCAAGGCTGTAACCGTGAGAGCCGCCAGAAGACACGTCCAAAAACCAATCCGGCTGAACGGGATAAACAGGGTTCCTTCGTGCCCGGTCAGCGTGAAACCATTCTGCTCTGGAAGCATCGCACGCACGGCGACCGCCAGAAGAAAGCCCGCCGCCCAAACAATCGCGATTCGATACGCTAGCTGGATAGTCTGATCCATTTCGTTGTCCTTGCCATTCAATTGCTGCAATTCCGCCGGCAGCTCGTCTGACTGCTCAACTTTACCGAAGCCCGGCACAACGATACAATCTTTGAGGAGCGCGCCGACGTAGCTCAGTTGGTAGAGCAGCTGATTCGTAATCAGCAGGTCATCGGTTCAAGTCCGATCGTCGGCTCCACTTTGGCCGTTCCCGGGAAATCAACTCCGTTTGATGCGACCGCTCTGAAGCACCGTTCAGCGTGATGAGATTGTTCGCGGCAGCGCGAGGTTAAGCCCATGACCCGCATGTGGATAGCGTTTTAGCACAATTTGGATGCCCGTCTCAGCTCGGCACAGTCGAGATCTGCGGACTTCAAAGGGAAGAGCAAGGTATCGGGGACCCCGTGAGAGGATTCCCGCGCATCCCCGAGGTGTTGGTGAGATTCACATTTGGCCTCAGTATTTCCCTCTTGCTCTGGGCAGAATCGTTTTCCGGCGCCCGGGCGCAGACTCCCAATCGATTGCCGCCCGCCGTCGATACTTACCCCGATTCCGACAGCGGCACGCAAGGTTCAACCTACGTGCCCGTGGACAGCTGGATTTACCCCGCGCTTGATCGTTTGCATGCTCTGGGATACCTGGATAGCGCATTCCTCGGCCTGCGCCCCTGGACACGCCTGAGCATCGCTCACATGTTGCAGCTGAGTTCTGACCAGATCGAGTCAGACGCCAATGACGACGAAGCAAAGACGATTTACCTGTCCGTGCTCCGCGAGGTTAAGCCGGATCTGGACCGAACCTCTGCCCCCCAACATCCCAGCACAGAGCTTGAGAGCGTATATACCGACATTCGAGGAATTGGCGGCACTCCGCTTCGCGACAGCTTTCATCTAGGCCAGACGATCATCAACGACTATGGACGCCCCTACGAAAGCGGGTTCAACAACTCAACCGGCTTCAGCGCGCGTGCCGAGGCAGGCCGCTTCTCTTTGTACTTCCGCGGTGAGGGTCAACATGCGCCTTCTGCCACCGGCTACTCTTCCACCCTTGCCGCATTCCTCTCGAACACAGTCGACGGAATTCCTTTCGCGACCAGCCCTCAGCAGGCCACGATTCCTGAAGGTCCGATCGCGTCGGCGAACGACTTCCGCGTCATGGAAGCGAACCTTTCCTATCATCTGCTCGGCCACGAGGTTTCTTTCGGCAAAGACGACCACTGGCTTGGCCCCGATAAGGGCGCGTCGATGTTATGGAGTAACAACGCCGAAAATATCTACGACTTCGAGATCAATCGCGTCGAGCCGCTGCGCATCCCGTTCTTATCCACAGTCACGGGGCCTTTCCGGTATGACTTTTTTGTAGGCAGCCTCAAAGGCCATACCTATCCAAATGACCCCTGGGTTCACATGGAAAAGATCAGTTTCAAGCCCACGCGCGACTTGGAATTCAGCTTCGATCGTTTGACCATCTGGGGTGGCAAGGGACATGAGCCAATTACGCTTCACACCTTCCTGCACAGTTTCTTCAGTTTTCAGAACGTGACAGTTGCGGAAAAGAACTCAGCCAATGACCCTGGCGCTCGCTTCGGCACCTTCGACTTCAGCTACCGGCTCCCGTTTCTGCGCAAGTGGATAACGCTTTACACCGATTCACTATCGCACGACGATGTCAGTCCGGTCAGTGCCCCGCGCCGCGCCGGATATCATCCCGGCATCTATTTCGCCAGGTTTCCTGGCTTGGAGCACCTCGATCTTCGCGTGGAGGGCGCCAGCACAGATACGGTCAGCGCGTCAGTCGAAAGTGGTCAATTTCTTTACTGGGAGAACGTCCAAAGACAGGGGCCGACGAACAAGGGCTTCCTGGTCGGCGATTGGGTAGGCCGGCAAGGCAAAGGCGGGCAGGCCTGGTTGACCTATCACCTGTCGCCACAGGAAGAAGTACACGTCATGTACCGAAACGCAAAGGCGTCAAGCGACTTCATCCCGGGCGGCACCACGCAAAATGATTTCGAATTCTATGCGTGCAAACGAATTCTCAAAGACTACGAGATTCGTGGCTCCCTGCAATACGAGAATTGGAAGGCGCCGATCTACCGATCCGGTGCCCAGAGCGATGCCGTTGGCACACTCCAGATCACATGGTTTCCACGCGACTTTAAGAAGTAAGAGATATTCGCAGGGTCCGGTCACAGACAAACTCCCCGGTCCGAGACAAATCCGTCTAATGCACCATTCGATTCCAGAATGGCAGCCTGCGAGCCCTGTCGATTCTCAAACGAAGGATTTGGATTGAGAGTTTCAGTGCCTTGAGGCGAGTCTAGGCTTCCGTAAACTGCTGCTCGCCAGTTAGATCACCGTCCCCAGTCAAGATCGAGACGTGGGTGTGAGTCATCACCGGAACGTGCGCGTTGCTGTCTTCTGCAAGAATCGTCACGCTCATGAGGTTTTCCATCACAGATGTATCCCAGCGCCTCAACACGGTGTCGACAAGCAGCTTGAAATCGGAAAAGAATGTCGCGCGTGCCATGTATTCGACATCGATCTGATGTTTGGCAGGAAGGATTTTCTCGTGGTAATAGTCATTGAGATCGTGCTTGGGCAAACGAGCAAGAAAATTCTCTTCGCGGGCAAAGGCAATCGTTGCAGCGCCGGTGATTCCGGGACGGCACTCCAGTTGGCCTATCTGGTGCTCCTGAATCTTGGGCCGGGCGCCGACCAGGCTCATGTCGCCCTTCAGAACGTTCCACAGCTGGGGCAGCTCATCAAGCTTCCAGCGACGCAAAAACGGGCCAACGGGGGTGAATCGCTGGTTGTCTGCGGTTGTCACACTGTGATGCGCCCTGTCCTCGCGATGCTCTAAAGTCCTGAACTTCACAATGGTAAATGTGCGTCCGTTGCGACCCATGCGCTTCTGAATAAACAAAACCGGACCGGTCGAAGTCAAGCGGACGGCGAAACCAATAAGCAGAAAGATCGGAATCAACAAAGGCGCTAGAGGGATAATGCACGCGCAGTCAAAGAATCGCTTGGCGCCAGATCGTGACCACGCGCTGACTCGCGACCGCACCAGGTGAATCGAGGAACGGGGATTCGTCGACGTCTTTCGAACCGGGGCCTGCTTCTCCAACGCATCAACACCCTCTGAGATTCTAAACTGTGCGCAGTGTTCCGGGGCGGCGTCAAGACCTACAGGCAGAAGCGACTTCGGACTCAATTCACCCTCCACAGAGTGACCAATTTCAATATTGGTATCAATAGTAAAGACTATGACTTGCTCGCTGCGATTTTGGTAGCTGGGCCACCCAGCCACCGTCGCTCCATCCCGGATTCAAATCACAGAATTCTCTTGCAAATAGCCAAAGCACGCCACAAACTGCTTTTCGCAATTGGAAATTTGGCATCAACAACCTGTCACTTTTTTTCATTGGCGGAGGTCTCGAACTTATCTAGACCTTGCAGGCGGCACCATTCAAAGCCATCTGAAATTTAGTGACTAGCTTGGTATTTCATGCCAACAGGATAGCAGACATCAAATCGACAAAATTTACAAAAATGATAAAAACCTTATGGGCCTATGATTTGCTCCGAAATTTTCGGGCACTCTCAAATGCTCGCCCAACCCAGCACCTAAGCGCCACATAAAACCTAGTGAAGCGAACTCCTCATGTACTGTGACGTAAGTCACACTGACTAAGCAACCCTGGAAATTCAGTAAAGTTGCTGTTATCGAGCGAGATTCTTTTTGAACAGACGACGATTGACCTGGTGTGAATCAATCGGCACGATCCGAAATTTCTCCGTGGTGCGTTTGCTTGTTCATTATTAGCTTTCAAGTTAATATGTCCCGAGGAACGGTACCTCTCCTGGATCCTCTCGATTGCTGCAATATTCGATGCAACCTCCTTCGCTTGCGAAACCATGTGCGCTATCTGCCGTTGAAATATAATGCGGAGCCGACCTGCCCATTCGACCCGATACGAAACCCGAAGTGGCCACAACCGGCGTGTTAAACTCGAAGAATATGAGCTTTCTGCACCTTGGCAGAGGCCACAGGACCGGTTGTTCCGCGCTTGTTTCCCTTTCGGTTCCGTCGCGCACCCGCATGATGAAGCGAACTATTCCCCTCGCGATTCCGTTCTGCTTTGCCGTCGCATTATTCGCTCAGCAGCAACAGAGCAATCCTTCCGAGGGCTCCCAGAACACCAACACTTGGGACTGTTCCGACCCTCTCCTGGCCAGCACGCCCCAATGCACAGGCGGATCGTCAGAAGATGGGAGTGGGATGCTCGGACAGCAGATGCGGTTGCCTTCCGCTACCGGCTCCTCGAACCAGCCCCAGGTGCAAACCAGAACCTACTCCGACGCAGAGTCTCAAACTTCACGTCAGCCCGCCGGTCGAAACCAAACACAGACTCAGCCCCTCCACCCCGAGCCGTTAACGGAATTTCAGAAGTTCACCGCCTCCACGTCGGGTCAGGTTCTCCCGATCTTCGGCGCCAATCTCTTCCAGAATGTGCCCTCGACCTTCGCGCCCCTGGATATGGCGCCGGTTCCACCCAATTACGTTATTGGGCCGGGTGACGAACTGCGCATCCGGGTTTGGGGCCAGGTGAATTTCCAGGCCAATGTTCGTGTGGACCGCTCGGGCGAAATCTATATCCCTGTCACCCAGGTCGGGCCCATCCATGTCGCAGGAATGTCCTATTCCGAACTTGAAGCGCATCTGCGGGAAGCCATCGGCCATGTTTACCGCAACTTTGATCTCCAGGCGGATATAGGCCAGATTCGGGCAATTCAGATCTATGTTGCGGGCGAAGCGCGACGCCCCGGTGTTTATACAATCAGTTCCCTGAGCACGCTCATCGATGCGCTGTTTGCCAGTGGGGGCCCCTCTGTCCAAGGCTCCTTTCGTCAGATCCAGTTGCGACGCGGCAGTGACGCGGTGACGAATTTTGATCTCTACGCGTTTCTGATCCGAGGCGATAAGTCGAGCGACATTCAGCTCCGCTCCGGCGACGTCATTTTCATCCCTCCGGCAGGGCCGCAAGCCGCAGTTACGGGAAGTGTGCGAAATCCGGCAATTTACGAACTTCGGGCCAATGAACCGCTGAGCGACCTCATCGCCGACGCCGGGGGCCCTTCGACAGTGGCAGCCGAGGCGCGGATCTCAATCGAACGGATTGAAGACCACCACGAACGCCATGCCATGGAGGTCGCCTATGATCCGACGGGTTTGGCAACTCCAGTTGCTGAGGGCGATCTTATCCGGGTGTTTTCCATCGTGCCCAAGTACAAGCAGACCGTGACTCTTCGCGGCAACATCGCCAACCCTGGTCGCTTTGCCTGGCACGCGGGGATGCATGTCAGCGACTTGATTCCGGACAAGGAGTCGCTCATTACACGCAATTACTGGTGGAAGCGCGCACAGCTAGGACTGCCGGCACCGGAATTTGAGCCGGTACCGGGCTTTGGTCAAATGCGCCAACCGGCCGACAACCACCCCTGCACACTGCCGACCCCACAGCAGGAAAGAAATACTTCGAATCCGACGCCATTGGATATGCCGGGTTCAATGCAGGACCAGAACGTCCCGCCACAGTATCAAAATCAATATCCATACAATCCATACAGCCAGCAGCAGAATCAATACCCATACAATCCATACAGCCAGCAGCAGAATCAATACCCATACACACCGCTGCTGGATCAATTCGGCTGTCCGCAGCAACAGAGTCCCCAACAAGCATTGCAGCAAAACCAAAATCTATCCGCGCAACAGCGTGGATCCAGTTCTTCCCTCGCTGCGCAGGAGCAATCGGAGTCTTCTTCCCGCGTCGGACGTAACTTTCAAAAAACAACCATCACCGAGACCGCTCCAGAAGTCGATTGGGACTACGCCGTCATCCAGCGGCTCGATCCCGACAATTTGAAAACGGTCTTACTTTCCTTCGACCTGGGCAAGCTGGTCCTGGGACATGACCAAGCTCAAAACCTGGAACTACAGCCCGGAGACATTGTCTCGATCCTCTCCGAAGCCGACATCCGGGTCCCGATCGCTCAACAAACAAAGATAATTACACTCGAAGGCGAATTCGCTCACGCCGGCTCGTATACGGTGCAACCGGGCGAGACGCTTCGGAATATAGTCGATCGTGCTGGGGGACTTACCCCGAACGCCTATCTCTATGGATCGGAGTTCACGCGCGAATCCACCCGCGCGGTCCAGCAGGCCAGAATTGATGAGTATGTCCAGAGCTTGGAGATGCGGATCCAGCGAAGCAACCTTGCCCTTGCAGCCAATCCAAACAACGCCACGAATCTGGTCACCGGCAGCTCCACTCAAAGCAGCGAACGGGAACTCATCTGGCGGCTGCGCCAGATTCGGGCTACGGGACGCATTGTTCTGAACTTTAAGCCGAACACCACAGGCACCAGTGGCCTGCCCGATATTGCCCTCGAAGATGGAGATCGTTTCGTGATTCCTCACATTCCAGCCAGTATCAATGTGGTTGGCGCAGTCAACGACCAAAATTCTTTCCTCTATGCGCAGGGGCGCCGGGTCGGTTTTTACCTTCGCGTCGCAGGCGGTCCCACCAGGGATGCCGAGTTGAAACGCTCCTTTGTCATTCGTGCGGATGGCGAGGTCCAGAGCTATGAATCTCAAAAGGGGCTTTGGGGCAATCAGTTCTACGATTTACCCCTCTATCCAGGAGACACAATCGTCGTGCCGGAAAAGACATTCAAGCCTTCTACTTTGCGCGAATTTATGGACTGGTCGCAGATGTTCTCCCAGCTGGCCCTGGGCGCCGCATACCTCACCGTACTTCCATAACTGGAGCCGAAGTCCGGCCGGTTGGGCAGAGCAGATTCTATCCATTGGAGATTTGATGCAACACACCTCGGAGATATTTGCCAAGGCCATCGCCGAACATATCAAGGTCGTGCAGGCCATTCATAACGACCACTCTGTCCTCGAGCGCATCGCGTCGAAGATGAGCGCAGCGATGCTGAACGGGAAGAAGATCCTCTGGTGCGGCAACGGCGGCAGTGCGGCAGACTCCCAACACATGGCAGCTGAACTTGTGGGCCGGTTTCTTCGCGAACGCCGCGGCTTGCCTTCCATTGCACTCACGACCAACACTTCGATTCTCACAGCAATCGGAAACGACTACGGATATGAGCTCGTCTTCCGGCGCCAGGTGGAAGCGCTTTGCGTACCGGGCGACGTAGTGGTGGGCATCTCAACTTCGGGAAACAGCCGGAATGTTTGCCTCGCACTCGAGAAAGCCCGAGAGATCGGCGCTTATACGGTTGCCTTCACCGGTAAGAACGGCGGCGAGTTGGCACGGGTTGCAGATGAGACTCTGCAGATTCCATCGACTGAGACTCCCCGCATCCAGGAGGGTCACATCCTGTGCGGCCATATGCTTTGCGACTACATTGAACAAAGTCTCGACCAATCGGATCGCAGCTGAATGTAGGCCGAACCCGTGGCTCACCTGGCTTCGCGGGATATAGTCGTCCTAGTCTCCATCCTTGGGTCGAAGCTAGGCTCAGTGGCTCTGAGGGACTTTTGAAAGGAAGAATCAGGTGAAAGCGGTCATTCTTGCCGGTGGGCGCGGGAGTCGACTCAGCGAAGAAACGGCACTCAAGCCAAAGCCGATGGTCGAAATCGGCGGCAAACCGATCCTGTGGCACATCATGAAGATCTATTCGGCGCACGGCGTCAATGACTTCATCATCTGTCTCGGGTATAAGGGTTTCCTGATTAAGGAGTTCTTCGCAAACTATTTCATGCACACTTCCGATGTCACGTTCGATTTATCGAACAACAAGGTCGAAGTGCACCGTAACTTCTCGGAGCCTTGGCGGGTTACGCTCATCGATACCGGAGACGCCACAATGACAGGCGGCCGCCTGAAGCGAGCCGAAGAGTACCTAAAGGATGAACAAGATTTCTGTTTCACCTACGGCGATGGTGTTTCCGATATTAATATCACTAAAGCCATCGAGTTCCACCGGGCCAAGCGTACGGCTGTCACAGTAACGGCAACCCAGCTAAGTGGCCGGTTCGGCGCACTGAAAATCGAGCAAGACAAGGTCATCGACTTTAAGGAGAAACCCGCAGGGGATGGCGCTTGGGTCAATGGCGGCTTTTTTGTCCTGACTCCAAAAGTGTTCTCCTATATCGCCGGCGACGACACTGCATGGGAACAGGAGCCGCTCGAGCGTCTCGCACATGAAGGACAAGTTTCAGCCTATCGGCATAAGGGCTTTTGGCAACCCATGGACACGATTTACGACCGCACGATCTTAGAGGGTTTTTGGGCAAGCGGAAAAGCACCATGGAAAGTCTGGTAACCATGAATTGGCATGGCAAGCGCGTATTGATCACAGGCCATACCGGCTTTAAAGGCGGATGGCTATCGCTGGACCTTGCTTCCCAGGGAGCCAATCTCTTCGGCTTAGCGCTCGAGCCTGCGTCCGATCCGAATCTCTTTTCCGCAGCGCGAATCGGGTCGATCGTGAACTCCAGGGTCGTAGATATTCGAGACTTCCCTTCCTTGTTGAAAGCCGTCGAAGAAATCAAGCCTGAGGTCGTATTTCATCTTGCCGCGCAACCGTTGGTTCGCCGTTCCTATGCGCAGCCTCTCGAAACCTTCGCAGTCAATACGATGGGTACGGCAAATGTCCTTGAGGCTGTGAGGCGAACTGGATCAACGCGCGCAGTCGTCGTCGTCACAACCGACAAGTGCTATGAGAACCATGAATCTCCCGATGGATACAAGGAAACCGATCGCCTCGGCG
>Ga0182030_10007046_pt1 | contig 23552 bp, 17 predicted proteins | sample 812S3MmetaG_FD_121299 | JGI IMG/M metagenome (GOLD analysis project Ga0182030, IMG submission 121299) | Permafrost microbial communities from Stordalen Mire, Sweden - 812S3M metaG (Illumina Assembly) | ecosystem: Environmental > Terrestrial > Soil > Wetlands > Permafrost | place: Sweden...
ACCAGGACGAGCCGGTGGTCTCCACCAACGTACCTACCGAGTTGGAATACGGAGTCGAGATAGTCGGCACACCCGGTGCACAGACGTTTCCCCTGACAGGCCTGACATTCAACGTGCGCTGAGCGAACCGATCGGAACGGGTCTGCATGCATACACCTGGCCCAGTTGGGCGACCGGGAGCCCAACTGGTCGTCCAGTCTGACCGGTGTCGACTATCTCCTCCTCTGACTGAGTCGATGGGCGAGCCGCGGGCCTGCGAAGTGCGTGCCCGCGACGAAGCGCATGAGCGGGCCCAAGCTTGGTGCAGCCAAGGCCCCCGTGAAGAACAGACCAGGAACCTTGGATTCGAGGTGGTGATCCAGCACCGGGGCGCCGGCAATCAGCGGAATATCGGCGCGCAGCGAAGGTGTGACGTAGCCGAGTCGACTGAGGTCCAGGCGGAAACCGGTTCCGGCAATGATGTGATCGGCACACTCGGTGACGGTGCCCTCGGCGGTTCTCAGGTGGAGCCGGACGCGGTCGCCGACGGCCTCAGCGCGATCAACGTGGTGGCTGAAGAGCATCGGCACCTTTCCTTCAACTCGCTCGCGCAGCCACCAGGCACCCTGTGGACCCAGGAAGCCCAGGCCTCGAGCGACCCGACTTTCCTTGGGTAGGAGTCTGAAGACGTCGGGTAAGCGGTCGTAACACCAGCATGGCCACCCTTCGCAGAGCCGAACGACCGGTCTCCGCAACCGTTCCAGGCGGGTCGGATGCGCTGGGTTGGGCGACGGCCACCACACGCCATCCTCACGGATGACGAGCTTGACGGTAGCTCCTTGCTCCGCGAGCAGCGCTGCCGTCTCGAGGGCTGAGGAGCCCCCTCCCACTACCAGGACGTCCTTGCCGCGGAACTTGGCGAGGCTGGCGTGCTCGGAGGTGTGTGAGACGAGATCGGAGGGTAAGGCTGACAGCTCTTGCGGCAAGGAGGCGAAGGGAATTATGCCGGTGGCCACAACCACTCGTGCCGCCCTGATGTGTTCGCCGTCAGCGGTACGCAGAAGGAAACCGCCCGTCGGCGCCTGAGACAGTGAAGCGATCTCGGTCTCCTCGACGTCGGGCACCAGCTGTCGGGCGAACCAGCTGCCGTAGGCGATGAACTGCTCCCGGGACAGAGGGATGACTCTGTCGTGGTAGACCTCTTTGGCGTGGTCGCAGTAGTCGCGAGCGAGGAAACCGTTCCCGGGGGCCGACAGGTCCGATGCATACGGTTCAGACTTCAGGATCATCCCGGCGGGCATGTTGGAGCGCCATGCACCCATTGTGTGGCCGAACACCCGGTGTTCGATTCCCGCATGCTTGAGGTGGGCTCCCACGGACAGTCCATAGGGCCCGGCGCCGATTACTGCTACGTCAATGCTGGACAACCCTGTCCTCCCCCCTTGTGTCCGATCCGGGCGTCCGGTGGACTTCGCGGATGGACTCCTGGCGAACCTCTGCTGAGCGAGGCCCACATTCCCGGCCAGGGCGGCGAACGCAGGACGGAGGTCGCTTCTGTCCAGGTAGTCGTACCTCTGACGGTGGAGAAAGTCCCCGGCGAAGATCGAAATGGCCTTTCCAGGTGCGACGCAGTCAGGGCGCCGTCCTCGGCTCTCGATGTTCTCCCAGAGCCATTTGACATCACCTTTCAAGTACCGCATTTTGACCCCGGTCCGATAGCCGGACACGGGAGAGAGCGGCTCACCAGACGCCCACTGCCATAACAGCGCGGGAAAGGGAACGCCCGACCGGACAGCCACCTCCAGAGAACCGGACAAGCGGGCATTGATTTCCATCAAGAGGGGGCGGCCGCTGGCGTCGCGCCGAAACTCGACTTCGCAGTAGCCCTCGAGGTCCAAGGTGCGTACGAGTGCCAGGGCGGCCGACTCCAACTCGACGGGCATCGGGATGCTCTCGCGCGCAACCGAGACGCCGCCGAGAGCCGGAGTCGTACGACGAGCCACCTGTGCGAACCTCGCCCATACTTTTCCGTGAGCGTAGAAGACGCTTACGGCCTCGCGCGAGCCGCTGGCCAACTGCTGGACGACCGCGGCTGAGCTCCCAACCTCATTGAGTTGTTGCACGAAGGCGAGCGCTTCGGAGACGTCGAGCACCGTTTTCGAGGTCACTCGAGCCGAGAACCCGGCGTTGGCAACCCACGACTGCGCCGGCTTGATAACTGCTGGGTACCCGACCTCAGCGAGAGCCGCCTCGGTGTCCTCGAAACGATCGATTGCAACGCTACGAGGATAGGAGATGCCGAACTCGGCTGCCGCCGCCAGGGTGAGCTGCTTGTCATTCGCCACATCGAGCGCCGCATCCGAAGCCAGCGCCAGTGCGACTCCTTGGCGTTCGAAGGATGAACGCCAAGGTCGAAGAGCGGCAATCGAGCCGTCCATAGATGGAATCAGCACACGCGTAGGATGCGCACCGACGAGATCGAGCAGGACCTGCGCATATTCAGTGGGATCGTCGTGATAGCTGGGAAGCACCTCCTCGCGTACAGACCAACGGGACGCGAAGGTTGGCACACCGAAACGTGGATGGCACAAGTCGGAAGATTCCGCGGCCGTCACCCGCAACCCCATTCCACCCAGTGTTCGGGCAGCGACAAGCGCTTGGCGCGCGCTTCCATCGAGTATCAGGGCGTCGCTTGTCGTGCGCGAGAGGTTGGGGTTGGCCGCGCGTGTTGGTCCGAAGCCTTTAGAAGCGGGCGTGTGGCGCGATCGTGCCCAATGTTGAGAGGTGGTGGAGGTCACGCGAACGCCAGGCCCGGACGGTCGCTGGCGATCCCAGCTGGTCGAACGTCCGACGCGCTCGCGCTCACAATGTGCGAAGGAGATCCGGCGGCAGAAAGCCCGCCACCGTGATCGACAGGGCGGTCCTTTCGTATTGCGCCGAACATGAAAGGTCCGTCTGCCGAACGGAGCACCATCGACGTGGGTCCGCCCGCCTCTCGAACGAACTCCCCAAAAGACTGGTTGTCCACGTCGTCCACGAGTGCCAGATCGCCACAGCGCATCGCGGGCCAGACGGTTCGCAATTCAAATCGCATGTTGCGTCCGGTATGGAGGCTGTCATGGACGAACATGTCGACCTTCTGCAGACTAGAGACGAGCGACGGGAGCTGGCGTCGGCTCGAACCGCGGACATAGGTCCATCGGTCTCGGCATGCTGTAGGAACTGCCGCTGCCGTGTCCCCATGAAGCTCAGGGCGGAATGGGTGAGGTAGGTCCAGGCTCCAGAGGTGGCCGGTGCCGTTGAGAGACATGGCCTCGAGGATCACCCGGCTCGTCACGCCCCGCGCCACCCCAGTTTCGAGCACCTTGGCCGGACGGAGGTGGCGGACCGCACACCACGTCACGCTGCCTAATGCGGGGTCGGCGTCGCTGTACTCCCCGTAGGTCCCACGACCAAGCGACAGCCCCTTGACCGAAAGACTGCTTCGGATATCTGCCCAGACCCGAGAAAAGCCCTCGAGCTCAGTGCAAGGCCACGGGACTCCCAACATCTGGTGGAAAGAGGATCCGAAATCATCCTCCACGTGGTACTTGACCTGCCTGTCGAACAGCTGATGCGAGACGGCCTCGGGGACATAGAGGACGGTCTCGATCGGATCTACCGCCAAGGCTCGGGCAAAACGTCCTAGGTTCGCCGGAGCTCGGTTGAGCCGAGATGGGGCATGCCTGGCCTTGCGGACGAGTCGTCGCAACTGGGAATCCTGGGGCGACATAGAGGTCCATTCGCTCGAACAACTATGCAGAGACTCTGCAAAACTGGGAGGCGCCTGGGGGGGTTTTGATACCGAGAAGCCATCGGTTTCTCATGAACCTGTCGGTGGAGGTCGCAGGACGTGGATGTGACCCCCTGGACATTTACCAATGGTTCTACTATGACTAGTACTATGCTCGAGTCCGGGGCAGGACGATGACTACTGTTGACGAGCAGATCGAACCTCTCGCTGAAGTGCGGATTGAGGCCGTCAGCAGCGAGGCAGAAGCCCTATTCAAAGAGGCCAACCAACGACGGAGAAGAAGGTGGCTTCTCATCAGCACCGCGGTGATCGCCGTGACGGTTGCGACAGTGGTCGCGTCATTGGCCCTGATGGGCGCGTCGCCGTCGCATCGATCGACGGGAAGCCCGACGACAGCGCCGACGACACCGGCTCCAGTCGCTGGGCGTAACCCTTTGGTCGCCTGGGTCGACTATGACGGGGCCCTCCATGTCGGAACGGTGAATGGACTTTCCCAGCGAGTGGTCGCAGCGACCAGCGCCGACCCCACTACACCGGTCGTCTGGCTCGGCTCCGACGTCTTCTGGGTGAACGAACGGCCGCCGGGCCTCCTCGGCTCGGTGGAGGGCTTCGACACCGCCACGGGACAAACGATCCGGGTTGGAAGAGGGCTTCAGATCTTCCCTTCGCTGCATCGATCGTTTCTCTACGTCCAAAGGGATGCGCGACACCTCGCCGAGTATTCGCCCACGACGGCGTCGATCGGTCACATCATGTCCCTTCCCGAGGGATGGACTCTTGCCAGCCCGGACTTGCTCAACAATCCGACGCCCGCGGTCGCCAATGGGATTCTGGTGGAGTCGTCCCAGGCTCCCAGTGCTGCACCCACACCTACCCTCGGAGTCTGGAACCAAACGACCGGAAAGGTCCGGACCATTGGGAGGATCTGGAAAATAATCGGGACATCCACCGGACCGGCTGGGCGCAGCAGCATGGTCGCCTGGCTGCCGGCCGTCTGTTTGCATTCGCCGACGAACTGCCGCCTCGCTCTCACCGACTCAGCAACGCTGTCGACCCGGTTCGTCCCGAGCCCCTTGCGCGCAGGATTCGAATTCGGCGGGGGGTTCTCGCCGAACGGTGCGCAAGTGGCGGTATTCATCAACCTCAGCGAACGGCAGCAGAGCAGCCTGCCCACGTATCAGCGGCTTAGTCCGGTGACCCAGCTGGCCCTGGTGAACACGAAAGCCGGCTCACTGCGTGTCGTTCATGGGACAGTCATCAATATCGGCGACGCTCTCGCGTGGGCTCAGTGGCTTGACAACGACCGTCTTATCGCAGGCGCCGTGGAGTCCCCGGACGGGTTACCCAACGACAATCACTACCTCGTGGACGCGAACGACGGCCAAGCCCAGCCGTACAGCTTCTTCCCGGGCGGCGGACGGGCCGACGGCACTCTGGATGTCAACTTCTCGGCCGCCATTTCGCCAGGTCGATAGCCTCTCGCCTCTCGCAGCACCGACTCCCATATTGCGACCAGCTGCCGATGGTGCCGGCGAGTTCCTGCTCGAACGGGGTCGGCAAGGTCCGAGCAAGGCCAGGTCAAATAGTCGGACCCCTCTATGGAGAGCCGGGTGCCTCAGTGGATTTCAGTCAAGCCTCGGGATTTCATCGAGCGCACGGAGGGATGCCCCCGTGCCCGCAAGTGCGAGAAGATTGTCCTGGCCGATCTGTCGGATCAGACTGGCGCCGTCGAGGTAGACCCGCTCATTAACGATGCGGTGGCCGTCGAAGAAGAATACGGCGATTACCGCGACCCGAAACGATTTGCCGGTGGGCGGCTGCCCGTAGAACTCGCCGGTATTGGTCCCTAACAGATCGAACTCAGCGATGATTGTGTCGTCGTGGGCCACGTGGATCCGCAGGTTTTCATGACGCTGGTCCGGAAAGGCGGCCCGCTGACTGCGGTGGTACTCGAGCACCTCTGCGTCACCATCGTGGACCTGGCCGGTGGCCATGATCTCATAGCGGGCATGACCGCCGAACGTGGCCAAGCAGGTCTGCCAGTCGTGTTCGACCTCGGACCGAAAATGTGCCTCGAGAACTTCAAGGCGGCGTCTTTCCATCTCACTGCTCATGTCTGCTCCACAAAGTCGGCTGAACCGGTCGAATCGAGACATTGTTCCACCAGATTCCGCCTCCGGCGGACCACCTTGACGACCGGCTCGTTCTCTGGACCTCGGGGTTGTTGCGGTTTGTGGTGTCCGCCCGCAGACTGCTCCATGGTACCAACCAGCCGAAAGGCACCGGCGCCAAGCACTGAGGACGACCGGCCCACCGAGCCGCGGTATTGGGGCGCCCCGTCGGTCGAATTGGTGGAGCGGGAGGGAGAAGTTCCCGGCCCAGGGCTTAGAGTGGTTCCGTGCCCGCGGCCCTGATCGGTATTGGCGCAGTGCTGATCGTTTTCACGTTCCTGTTGGCGTTCACAGTTTACGGCGGGCTATCCGCAGTGGTTGGAGTGGCCTGCATCGTGATCGGAGTGCTCCTGCTCGGTCGGCGTTCGTCGGGAAGGGGTGCGAGCCAGCCACGCCGGCTCTGAAGCCCCTGGGAGGCACGCGCGACCTCGCCGGTGGACAGGGGCAGGCCCGCTACTGAGGATGCTCCATGTCAGCCGTCCGACCGTCCGGGCCAGCAGCGGTTATCCGAAGCCATCGGCCGATGAGAAGGGACGGTGCTATTGCGTTTCCTACACACGCCTTACATCTTGCGGTCCGAGCGAATCAGGGGAGGCTCGGGTGGCTGACCGGGGCCGTGAGCGCGTCGCCACAGACGGCTAACTCGTGGGTGCGTCCCCCATGGCTCGGCACGTGCTTGTCACGCTACGGGTAGCCGCAATGAACGCTGCGGTGGCTTGTGTGCGCTGCGGGCTGGAAGGATCCGAGGCGTTCACCTTTTCGACTTCCCTTTGCATCTACTTGCCATCGACCCGCAAGGTGGCGTTGTCGGCCTGGTCGAGAAGTTGAAATAGAGAGGGCACCGCCATCGGGGGGAGCGAGCCTGACTGGGATTGGTACTGCACGTCGTAGGCCTGGCATGCAGCCAGATCGCTGGAGGTCGCCGACAGGGGCTGAACGGGCCGACCTCGACCGGCGCTCGGGGCTGGTCAGCGGCGACTTCCAAATGGCGGCTGCACCGAAAAGGAGGTCATCGGGAGTAGTGAAGATAGACCACACCGTTATCGTAAGTTGCGGAACCGGCGAGTGACCACGTGGCGGCACCGGTGTCTTCGGTGAAGAGTCGCGGGCCTGCCCCACGTGTAATGGGGTACACGAAGAGATGGAGCTCGTCGACAAGTCCGTCGGCGAGAAGTGCCCGGACGAGCGTCCCGCTCCCACTCACATAGAGATCGCCAGACACGGAGTCCTTGAGGTCCTTGATCCGTTTGGCGTCGTAGGGACCCACAAGTTCCGAGTTCCCCCACGTCAGCGTGTCAAGCGTCGACGAAACGACATATTTGGTGGTGCCGTTCATGAACGGGACCCCAGGATCCTCCTCGGCCGTGCGTGACGACCATGCCGGTTCGAACATCTCATAGGTCTTGCGCCCAAGCAGGATTCCCTCGCAAGTGCTCATGGCACCACCGATCGCCTCCCCCATTCGGGGATCAAACCCAAAGTCGAAGGTCCAACTTGGGTTATCGATAACCCCATCAAGCGAAGCAAACTCATGTACCCGAATGTTCCCCATGACCTCTCATCCTCCTCTTGAAACACTGTTGACGGTAGTTAGACGTTCACGGCGGTGCGGAGTCATCGGAATGTATTGCCAATTCCACCTTGGGTGACGCGTATGGCCCGCCAACCCGGTCGACGACGTCTGGCGACGCCACGGGGTTTCAAGTCAGACCGAACCTGCCAGCACTCCCAAAAATTATTATGGGCCATCGGCCATGCGGTGGATCCCCTCCCGTATGTATCAATGCACGGGGGCAGTTATTCCGATTCGGGTTTCGGAGGGTATTCGGCGTAGTAGGCCTTCCATCGGGCCTCTTCATCCGCAGCTCTTGCTTCAGCGTGAGCAGTCGCCTCTGCCTCCATCTCTTCTGCCCTACCCATGCGCGCACCCGACCGTGGCGGGGCATCGGGATGATCTACCTCATGTTGCGCAGCGGGAAGCAGGATCGTGGCAATTGAATGTTCAAGGTACTGGGCAAGAGCAGTCACATCGGAGCCCGGTGTGAGGGATTCCCATGAAAGATCTCTGTCATCGGGTCTCGGCCTAGCGCCGTACTGCGCCGAATCCCAGAACCACGTAAGCCAGCCGGATGCATGCCTGAGATACGCCACAATGAGGAACCGAAAGTCTTCTGAATCCCGTCTGTTGTATTTGTTTCTCTTGATCGTCAGGAGAAGGAGCTCGTCAGAGGACAATTCTCGATGAAAGTTTCGACCCCGGCCCTTGAACCCCTGATGGCGTAACCACGGTGCGAGTCGGTCTTTGACCATTGCATCGAATATGCCAAAAAGATCGAGTTCAGCTCCCTGAGTCTCACCCTGTACTCGTTTCGGTGTCACCGCCACGGCGAAAGTCTGACACCACCACGAGGGATGTGCGGGCGAAGAGGGTCGAGCCACCGCGACCCTATCCCGATCGGGCCGACTACAGACAGGTCAACAACTGCAAGCAGGCCAGGATTTCAAGTGATCCTCGGGTCAGCCGATGTAGACATTTGTTTGAGTCGTTCTCTCAGCGCTGCTTGCCCTCTTGGAATAGGGAGACGGCCTTGTCGATGCGCCGCTGCCTTGTTTCCGGCGTCTTTGCACCGTTGATGTTGTCCACGTGGTAACGCTGGAGACTGTTCGAGAGCTTGGAGAAGAAGGCGGCGACGTCCGGCTCAGCAGCCAGGGCACTGGCGAGGTCGTCTGGGATGTCAACCGGCCGGGGTGTCTCCGCGATCGTCAGTGTCACTGAGATCGGATCGCCCCCCTTGAGCCCGGTCTCCTTGCGGACCGCAGCACTGATGCTGATCATGTGCTTGGCGCCCATGACGCCGACCGTATTGCGGTATTCGTAGCCGTTCACGTTGACCAGTACGGCCGGTCGGCGTCCTGCGCCCAGACGTTCGATGAGCTCGTCGGGTACGACGATCCCCGTCTTGTTGCCGGTCGCGGCGACCGTCGTGTCGAACTCCACGCTTGCCGTCATCCCCTGTCTCCTCTCACGTCACTTCACCGAGTGTGCGAACCGTCCAAGTTCACCGCATGGTCAGGCCTGTTTCCGCTCGTCGAGCCTCGTCTGCCGATACAGGTCGACCGCAACGGCGGTCATCCAGGCGTAGCTGGCCACGACGGCGGCCGTGAACCCGAGGTTGATAACCGCACTCGTCGCCCCCGTGGCAATCCCAGCAAAGGCGATGGCGAACACCCCGCCGACCAGCCGAGAGGCAATGGCGGCACCATGTCGGCCGAGGCGGGCGTAGCGGCGGGCGAACACGAAGCACACGGCGATCAGGCATCCGAAACCGATCGACCCCGACAAGATGTGCAGCATTGCGTGCCAGCTGATCTGACTCGAGACGCCGCTCGGGGCTCCTGGCGGGAACCCATCGGCGGGATCGGCGCGGAAGATCCCTGCGGCGATCAGTGCGACGCCGTACCCGACGAGGAGCCTGGGAGCCCACACGCCTGCGTCGGCGGAGCGACCCAGCGCGCGCCGGACACCGATTGCGCCGGCAATCGTCATGGCGCCAGTCATGACCAGATTGACAACCTGGATCCATCCGAAGTGGCCGAGGGCGAGCAGGCTCCACTCATCTCGGGTCAGACTGAAGCCACTGCGGGCCAACGCCTGGGCCAGGGACACCACGACGTAGAAGGGTCCGGCCAGGGCGAGGTAGCCGAGCAGGCTTCGGGTGACGTTGGCGTCGGTCGAGCACGCCAGTGGCTCCGAGTGATCGAACCTGCCCTTGGTATCCCCAATGGTGGTCATGGCTCCTCCTTCCTCTGCCTGCACCCGGCAGGCCGTGTGGTTCTGTACTACACTGTACGGTATAGTAAAGGACGCCTGCTACACTGTCTAGTGCAATCAGGAGGCGGGTATGCCGAGCCGAAATGCCAGGCCTGCCGGTTCAAGGCAGCGCAACGACGAAGAGCAGGTACACCTCCGAGCCGAGGCGATCAGTGGTGACCGGCGGTCGGCACGAAAGCGTCAGGCGATCATGGATGCCGCCACGGCGCTCTTCCTCCGAGACGGCTATCGCAGCACCAGCATGGACCAGGTGGCGGCCGACGCCGTTGTGTCCAAGCCGACCGTGTACAGCCACTTCGAGGACAAGGAGCAGCTCTTCCGAGAGATCGTGCTCGGGGTGACGGCCAACTCCGAGCGGATCATCACCGAGCTCACGTCGACCCTGTATGCCAGCGACATCAACACCGTTGCCGATCTGCGCGTCGTGCTCATCGACCTGGCCCGTCGCTACATCGAGGGAGTCTTACGGCCGAACGTGCTGTCGCTACGGCGACTTGTCATCTCAGAAGCCGAAAGGTTCCCCGACCTGGCGCGCACGTACTACGAGCAAGCACCCTCCCGTGCCATCGACGTCGTTGCCGACGCCCTCCGCCGTTTCGAGCAGCGGGGGCTGCTCGACCTGGGTGATGCCAGACTCGCCGCCGCGCAGTTTGCCTACCTGGTCCTTGGCATTCCCCAAGACAGAGCCCAGTTCTGCCCCACCGAGCGCCCCACTCCCGCTGAGCTCGATCGCCTTGCCACCCAAGCGGTGCGAGTCTTCCTCTCCGCGTACGAGAAACCTGGAGCGAACCAGGCCTAGTTGGTCGGTGACCCCTGGAGACTGCCCTAATCGGGCCGACTGCGGGCAGGGACACAGTCGCGAGCACTTGGTCCCATTTGGTGGTGACGTGCGTGAGAAGGATCGTTTGGGACGTTGGAGTGACCGTTTGCCCATGTCACATCGCATGACTGGCTCCAATCGGGAGCCTCCGGGCGAGACACAGGTTTATTGAATCCTCAGCTTGATCGGCAATGCTCGTTGCCGTAAGAGGCCGGGAAGTCTGCGGCGCCAAGACACCTACGTGGCACTCCTGGAGAGGTTGCAAGGAGTTGACGTAGCGTAGCCGTGGTCAACTCCTTGCAACCGGCCGGCCACTGCACCCGGGTGGCGCGGGTCATGCGAACGGCCACTCGATCATGCCGCCCATGGTCTCTCACGCGGCACAAAGTGCCCCAAAACGCGCGGGCGACTTCGGGCCGGCGGCTAGCTCCGATGTGCCGGACGGCCACGCCTCCGAGCGAACGGGGGCACCGGCTCTGCCGGATTCACGGACTACTCAGGCGATCCTTGACCTTGCGGGTGGATTGTCTCACCCCGGTCCAACATATCTACGAACTTCTCGATGCGTCCGGCTCGGGTCTCAATCTTCTTTGCGCTTCCGATCCGATAGAGGATGGAGTACCGGTTCGCACTCGTGAGCTTGAGAAACATCGCTTGAGCACGGGGATTGGCGGCCAAGGCGTGCGCCAGGTCTTCCGGAACCTCCGCGCCGGCTTGTCCGGCGTAGGCGGTACTCCAACGACCGTCGGCTTTCGCCCGCCGAACCTCGTCTTCCCCTGATCGATGCATTCGGCCGGAGGCGCTCAGCCGCTCGGCGATGGCGATGTTCCGTTGAGACCAAGCGCTCCGCGCGTTTCTGGGTGTGAATCGTCGCCGGAACGTAGCGCTGTCACGACGCCCGAGCTGCCCATCAATCCAGCCAAAGCAGATCGCCTCGTCGAGTGCCTCGTCGTAGGAGAGCGTTGTTGGGTGTGTAGCGCCCTTCTTGGCAAGGACGAGCCACACTCCTTGCGACTTGGACTGGTTGCTTCTCAACCACCTCCGCCATTCGGCAGCATCAGCGACCAACAGCTCTGGAAAATCCACGGCGTCACGGTATCTCCGTTGTGCCGGTACGTGCGGGTGGCCGACGGTTAGCAACCGACCCATACCCGGCTCCCGAGAACGAATGACGTCTCTTCCTGAAGGGGTGGGCGGACTCAGCCACGGCAGAACGTAGGGGAGGCAGCAAGAAACAAACGCGACTGCCGCATCGGGCCCCGGGGCGGGAGAGGGCATTTACCCTCGATCCGACCCGGACTTCCCAGTGCCAGAAATAGCTGGTCAGAGCTCCGGCGCTCGAATTACACCTGAATCCAGTGGCGGATAGTGAATCTCGCCCATTTGGTGCCCCGATGAGGCCTTGTTGGACCTTTGGCCCTGGTGGCAGCGAGCCTCAGCACAGAAACTCCTCACATGGCCATTGTCGCGCCCATCCCGACGGCGGAGCTGGACTTGGTCGCGGCCGCCAATCTCTCGGCCGACGATGTGCTGTCGCGCCTGGGAAGTTGCCCTGATGGGCTCACCTCCGACGATGTGGCAGAACGGCTACGGCGATTCGGTCCGAACGCGCTCGGCACCCACAGAGTGCGCCCGATCGCCGTTCTCTTCCGCCAGATTCGGAACCCGATCCTGATCCTCCTTCTCGGAGCAGCACTCGTGTCGGGGCTGACTGGTGGTGGCACCAATGCAGTGATCATCGCCGTGATCGTTGCCCTCAGCGTGGGCTTGGGATTCTTCAACGAGTACCGGGCGGAGGTGGCGATGGCCTCGCTCCGCGCCCAGATCCGACAGGAGGCCGAAGTCAAGAGGGACGGTAGGACGAGCCGGGTTCCGGTTACAGACCTCGTGCCCGGCGACGTGGTGTCGCTCCGAATCGGCGACCTGGTACCGGCCGATCTGCGAATAATGAAGGTCGAAGAACTTGAATGCGACGAAGGCGTGCTGACCGGAGAGTCGTTGCCGGTCGCCAAGTCGGCGGCTTCCGTTACCGGCGACCAGGCGCTGGAACAGCCGGGGTGTGCCTTCATGGGGACCATTGTCCACCAGGGATCAGCTCTTGGCGTGGTGGTTCGCACCGGATACAAGACCGCCTTCGGGCAGATCGCGGCGGGTCTGGCCGAGAAGCAGGGCCAAACCGCGTTCGAGGTTGGCCTGTCCCGTTTCTCCCGCTTCTTGTTCGAGGTGGCGGCCGTGCTGACCGCATTCATCTTCATCATCAACGTTGCGCTCTCGCGGCCCCTGATCGAAGCCCTGCTCTTCTCGCTGGCCATTGCGGTGGGCATTGCGCCGGAGATGATGCCGGCCATCGTGACGGTGAGCCTCTCCGCCGGTTCAAAAGCCCTCACCGCGAAAAGAGTGCTGGTAAAGCGGCTGGTGGCGATCGAGGACTTGGGGAACATTGAGATCCTCTTCACCGACAAGACGGGCACCCTCACCGAAGGAGTGATCACCTTTGAGCGGGGACTCGATGCCGAGGGTCGGGACAGTGATCGCGCGTTGTTGCTCGGGCTCGTGTGCAACGAAGCGACGGTCACCGATGGTGTCCCGGTCAGTGGAAATGCTCTGGACCAGGCCCTTTGGGCTGCGCCCGTCGCGCGGACAGGAGAACTGCTGGCCACCAGGGTCGCAGCTCATGAGCGACTGGGCATCCTTCCCTTTGATCATGAACGACAGCTGGTCTCGGTGCTGGTCAAGGATCCGGACGGAAAACGGCTCCTGATCACCAAGGGGGCGCCCGAGGAGGTGCTGAACCGGTGTGTGCACGTCCCTGACGGTGCCCGGCCGACGCTGGAGACCCTGTTCTCCGAAGGAGCCCGGGTGGTGGCCGTTGCCACCCGTTCGGCTGAAGTTGGCGGCGCGCTCACCGCCGGGGACGAGCAAGGACTGGAACTGATCGGGTTTCTGACGTTCGCCGACCGGCCAAAGGCCGATGCGGGCTCATCGATCGCCCAACTTCAGCGGCTGGGGATAGAGGTCAAGATCATCACCGGAGACAACGGGCTCGTGGCCGCCAAGGTGTGCTCCGACATCGGGTTCGCCTGCACGGGGGTGCTCAGCGGTCCCGAGATCGAGGCGCTTGATGACGACCATCTCGAAGCAGCGATCGCCACCACGACGGTCTTCGCGCGAATCAGCCCCGATCAAAAGTCGCGCATCATCAAGGTCGCCCGCCGGACGGGAAAGGATGTGGCCTTCCTGGGCGACGGGGTCAATGACGCGGTGGCGTTGCACCACGCCGATGTCGGGATTTCCGTGGACTCGGGAACCGACGTAGCCAAGGACGCTGCAGACGTCGTGCTACTCGACAAAGATCTCGGGGTACTGGCTGAAGGCGTGATGGAAGGTCGCCGTATTTTCGCCAACACGATGAAGTACGTGTTGATGGCCACATCGTCGAATTTCGGAAATATGTTCAGTGCAGCCGGTGCTTCGGTGTTCTTGTCGTTCCTGCCGATGCTGCCGACGCAGATCCTCCTCAACAACCTCCTCTACAACGCCGGACAGCTCGTGATCCCGACCGATCGTGTCGATCCCGAAGCGCTGGCCCGGCCGGCGGCCTGGGACATGAAGTTCATCAGGAATTTCATGTCAGTGTTCGGTCCCGTCAGTTCCATCTTCGACTTCGTCACCTTCTGGGTCATGCTTTCCCTGCTCCATGCCGGACACGCCGAATTCCGGACCGGGTGGTTCGTCGAATCGATCGCCACCCAGACGCTCGTCGTCTACGTAATCCGAACCCGGCGAGTGCCGTTTTTCAAAAGCCGTCCCAGTCTGCTGATGCTGCTGGTGCCGACCGGGGCAGCCCTGGTCGGTGCAGTCCTGCCCTACACGGGAATTGCCCATCTGTTGGGATTCACTCCCCTGCCGACAACCTTCTTCCTGCTGCTCTTCGGGATGGTCGTCTTCTATCTACTACTGGTCGAGCTGGCGAAAAGCCGGTTCTATCGGACCCCGCATGCACGGAGCCCCCGACCGCCATTGACCCGTGCCGAGAAGCAGGCGCGTCACATCCGTCGTCGGGCTTCGCGCTTTATACGCTTTACCACCCAAGAAGCGGCCCTGGGAGGGCGCACGGTTCGCGCGTCGATGACCCGTACCCGCAAAATGGTCCCTTGATAGCCTGAGGGCCCGATCCCTGTTGTGCGGAAGAAATTGCGTCTCCGGGGGGATTTGAGGAGCGGCGTTAGAAGATGGTGACATGACGATTTCCGACGCCCCGCCAACGGCGGGCACTTCCACTCACGTTCGACTGATTGTCAACGGGACTGCTCGTTCGGTGCGCTCGACGGCAACCTTGCTCTCGGCGTTGCGCGACGAGCTCGGCCTCAAAGGTGCAAAGCCAGGATGCGGGGAAGGCTCATGCGGTTCGTGCACCGTGCTCGTCGACGCTGAACCGGTGCGCTCCTGCCGTCAGCCCGTTGCCCCTTTGGCGGGACGGAATGTCACGACGATTGAAGGTCTGGAGACTGACGGACGTCTGCACCCGGTCCAGCAGGCATTCATCGACGTTGGCGCACTTCAATGCGGGTATTGCACTCCTGCGATGGTCCTGGCAGTGGCCGAGCTCGTGGGACGCGATCAAGACCCTGACGACGCCTCGGTGAACCAGGCGCTCGGCGGCATCGCCTGTCGCTGCGGCACCTACCCGCGGATACGTGCGGCCGTCCGGCGCGCCACCGAATTGATGACACAGAGCAGCCGCAATCTGGCCGCCACTGCGACAACGGACCGCTGCGGTGCTTCGGAGCTCACCTCGCGCCTTCGTCCAACCCGTCCATGGGACGTGACCGATCCCGAGGACCGGGAGTGGTTCGAAATGCTCGGGGACGGGATGGTGGTGGTGCTTGCGCCCCCGGAGTCTGCGCCCCAGTCCTGGAGCACAGCCAGCGGCGGTGCGTGGCTCCACGTCTCCGACAGAGGAAGGGTGACCGGGTTCACCGGCAAGGTGGACATGGGTCAGGACAATCGCACCGCGCTGGGCATGCTGGTCGCCGAGGAGCTGCACTTCCCCATCGAAGACGTACTCCTCGTGATGGGTGACACCGACCTGTGCCCGTACGACGTGGGGACCTTCGGCAGCCGGTCAATGCCCGACGCCGGCAACGCTCTGCGACGGGTGGCTGCGCACGCTCGATCGCTGTTGCCGGTTCGGCCTGGATCGCGCAGAATTGAGATCGTCACGGGCACACCAGCTGTCACGCCACCAACCGATTGGCGCATCGCCGGGACGCCGGTCGTGCCTCGTGGCACAGTCGACGCCGTGACCGGGGAGCGAGGCTTCGTGTCGGATCTCTCACTCCCCGGCATGCGCCACGGAGCGGTCCTACGCCCACCCGTAATGGGAGCAACCCTGAAGCACCTCGACACCAGAGCTATCGATCACCGACCCGGTGTCACTGTGGTCCGTACTCCCAAGCTGGTCGGCGTGGTGGCGACCGACCAGGCGGGAGCCCGCGAAGCTCTCTCCGACCTTCTGGCGGAATGGGACGTGCCCGATGCGCCCTCGGATGGCGGACTGGAGAGATATCTGCGCTCCCATTTAGGGCAGGCGACAGACAGCTGGAGTGGCCCGTCGCTCGAGATGGTGGGTGATCCCGACGCCGCTTTTGACTCGGCGGCTGTGCGACTCAGCGCTACCTATACCACGGCGTATATTGCCCATGCTCCACTCGAACCGCGGGTCGCCCTCGCCCTCTGGGAGGACGTACGGCTCACCATTTGGACCGGGAGCCAGACCCCCTTTGCCGTTCGTGCTCAGGTCGCTGCTGCGTGTGAACTGGGCGAGGAAGATGTCCGGGTGATCATCGCGCCGACCGGTGGCGCGTTCGGCGGCAAGCATGCGGCCGGCGTCGCAACTGAGGCGGCCATCTTGGCCCGCGAGGTCGGAGCACCGGTGCGGGTGGCATGGACGCGTCACGAAGAGTTCACCGCCGGCACTCTCCGTCCCGCGGCGGTCATCGACGTGAAAGCGGGGGCCACGGGTACCGGCGAGCTGACGTCTTGGATATTCACCAATCTCAACTCAGGTCCGGCTGCGATCGCTACCCCCTATCGCGTCTCGAGTCGGCGAATAGAGCACAAACCCGCTACGGGGCCCCTCTCCCAAGGCTCCTATAGAGCTCTGGCCGCAACCGCCAACAATTTTGCTCGGGAATCGCACATCGACGAGCTGGCGCGCCGGATAGGGCGCGACCCGGTCGAATACCGTCTCGACATCTTGACCGATGAAAGACTCCGGGCTGTGTTGCGCGCCGCCGCTGATGGCTTCGGATGGACGGCCGCGCGCAACGGGCTAGGACGGGGCATCGCGTGCGGTATGGAAAAGGATGGGCGGGTGGCGACGGTGGCTGAAGTGCGGGTCAACCGGGACGGCCATTTGCAGATGGTCCGTCTGGTGAGCGCCTACGAATGCGGGGCTGTGGTCAATCCGAGCACAGTGGTCAACCAGATCGAGGGAGCAACAGTGATGGCCTTGGGTGGAGCGCTGTTTGAGCAGATCCACTTCACCAACGGGGTGATCACCAACGGTTCCTTCTCCGACTACCGAGTTCCGCGCATCGGCGACATTCCGCCCATTGAGGTGATTCTCCTCAATCGTACGGACTTGCCATCCGCCGGAGCGGGCGAGACCCCCATGATCGCAGTTGCACCGGCCGTCGCCAACGCCGTATTCGACGCCACTGGCCGGCGACTCCGGTCCCTTCCATTGACCATTGACTGAGTGGTGCATGGCGGATGAAGTGGAGCGACCCATGGGGCGGTCCTACTCCTTCGCCGCCCCGACCCGGTTCTCCCGCCGCCACACCAGTCGCAGCGCCGACCAGGTCGCATCGAGGGCGCACACCTTGTTGTCCACCAGCCCCCGGGGCAACGCGGCAGCCCTGACGGCGTTATCGCCGAGATCAGTGGATACCCCCGACGCCTTCTTCGGCCAGGCGATCCACAGACCCCCGGCCGGGAAGATCATGGACCCGAGTGCGTCCAGCCGCTTTTCGAGCATGGCGGCACTGGTGAAGAAGGCCACGGCGACGTCGACGTGGCCTCCGGCCCGGCGCGTCACCGCGACATCGGGGGGAAGGTCGATCGCCCAGCCGGGCGGAGCCGTCACGAGCGCCAGCCTGGCGCCCTCGGTTATGCCGAGCTTCTTGGCCAGCGGCGTGCCCGAGCACCCCGCCCCTTCGGGTGACACTACGCAGGGGAGCCGTAGAACGGCGCCGTGCCGAAGCTGAAGATGCCTCCGTCCGATGCCACCAGCCAGTACCCCGACGTGCCGTGAGCGGCCATCCCCACGACCGGCTCATTGAGTGGGGTTCCCCCCATGGAGCCTTCGAAGGCGAGGTTGAAGCTGAAGACGCCGCCGTCGGAGGCGACGAGGCGATACCCCGAGCCGTCCGGAGCGGCTTCCATGCCGACGATCGGCTTGTTCAGATGAATATCGCCGGTGGAGCCGTAGAAGGGTGCGTCGAAGGAGAAGATGCCGCCGTCCGCCGCGACCAACCAATAACCCCCGGTCGCCTGGTCCAGCGCCATGCCGACGATCGGCTGGTTGAGATGCTGCCCGCCCATGGAGCCGTGGAAGACGGCATCACCGAAGGTGAAGACGCCGCCATCGGAGGCGACGAACAAGTAGCCACCGCCATCAGCGGTCACCGCCATCCCGACCATTGGCGCGTTCAGATGCATGGCACCAGGGGAGCCGAAGAACCTGGCGTCCCCGAACGAAGAGATGCCGCCGTCGCCGGAGGTAAACCACCCACCCTTGCCGTCCGCGGTGAACGCCATGGCGACGGTCGGGGCGTTGCCACTGTGGCCCAGGAGTCCGTTCGGTACTGACGCATCCCCGTAGATGTACTCGGTGCTGTCCACACCGAACAGGGCGTAGCCGCCACCGTCAGGTGTGACCGCGATGCCGGCCACTGCCGCGGTGATCTGCGCCGGAGCGCCGTCGGCCAGGCAGTACGGGACCGTGAAGTCAAAAGAAGGAATGAATTCGGGATTCGGCGGGGTCGAACCGGGATAGGTGGCGACGTAATTCACGCCGTAATTGCCCGGCGGGAGATCCGAGAGGGTCCACGTCGGGGTCGGATCTGCCGCGGAGACCGCGAATGTCTTGGTAAGCACCTCTGATCGCGTGCTGTAGGGGAAGTCGATGGTGTGGACCACACTCAACGGGCCGTCGGGAAAGTCGGCATAGGTGATGGTGACGGTGCCCAATCCGGGCTCCCCGGGCACGCATGATCCAACCCCCGTGACGGTCGGTAAGGTCGCGGCACGGGGCGTCGTTGCCGAACCGGCAGTTGCGGTCGGGACGGAGAGGGATAGCGTCGTGAGGAACAGAGCGCTCAGGAGCAGGGTGCCCAGGGACGCGAACAAGATCGGTGGGTTTCGCCGCATGCGAGTTTCTAGCACTCAGTATCGAACCAAGGAGTCGTCATGACCACACTGCAGGACGCGATCGCCATCGCCGGCCGGGAACGGTTCCTGGCCGTCGTCTCGACGGTGCGCGCCGACGCCTCGGTCCAGTCGTCGGTGGTCAACGCCGGGGCACTCCCCCACCCCATCGACGGCACCGAGGTGGTCGGGTTCGTGACCTACGGGAAGGCGAAGCTGGCCAACCTACGGGCGCGGCCGCAGCTGAGCGTCACCTTCCGCTCCGGCTGGGAGTGGGCCACGGTCGAAGGCCGGGCCGAGCTGATCGGTCCCGACGATCCGCACCCCGGAATCGACGCCGAGGGGCTTCGCCTGCTGCTGCGCCAGGTGTTCGCGGCGGCCGGTGGCAACCACGACGACTGGGACGCCTACGACCGGGCCATGGCCGAACAGCGACGGACCGCCGTTCTGATCACCCCCACCCGGATCTACAGCAACTAGATCGGTCGACGGCCTCAGCCGTCCTTCCCGGTCACCCCGGCCTGGTCGAAGGTCGACATCTCGCCCAGGATGCGGGCGGCGGCCTGCACCAACGGGAGGGCCAGGCAGGCCCCGGTCCCCTCACCGAGCCGCAGGTCGAGCCGCAGCAGCGGCCGCAGGCCGAGGAACTCGAGCGCCGCGCGCGATCCCGGCTCGGCCGAGCGATGGCCGGCGATGCAGTAGCCGACGGACGCGGGGCACAGCGCGGCGGCCGTGACGAGGGCGGCGGCGGCGATCACACCGTCGATGAGGACGGGTACCCCGGCGGCGCCCGCGCCCACGATGTAGCCGGCGAGCGCGGCGATCTCGAGCCCGCCCAGGGAAGCCAGCGCGCCCAACGGGTCGTCGGGGGCCACCTCGCGGGCGGTGCGCTCGAGCGCCGCCTCGACCACGGCCGTCTTGTGGGTGAACATGGCGTCGTCGATCCCGGTCCCCCGCCCCACCACGTCGGACGCCGGACGGCCGGTGAAGTAGGCGATCAGGGCGGCCGACGGGGTGGTGTTCCCGATCCCCATGTCGCCGGTGATCAGACAGCGGGCCCCCGACGCGACCAGTTCGCGGGCCACCTCGGCGCCCACGTCGAGGGCCGCCTGGGCCTCCTGACGGGTCATGGCAGCCTGCTCGACCATGTTGGCGGTCCCATGGCGGACCTTGCGGCGCAGGAGGTTGGGGGCGGGGTCGAGATCGCCGTTGACGCCGACATCGACCACGACGACCTCGGCGCCGACCTGGCGGGCAATGGCGTTGATGGCCGCCCCGCCGGCGCAGAAGTTGCCCACCATCTGGCGCGTCACCTCCGCCGGCCACGGGGTGACCCCGGCGTCGACCACGCCATGGTCACCGGCGAACACCGCCACCGTGGCCGGTTGGGGGATAGGGGGCGGGCTCACATGGGCAATGCCGGCCAACTGGGCCCCCAGGTGCTCGAGCTCGCCCAGGGACCCGGCGGGCTTGGTCAGCCGCCCGTGGTGCTCCCGGGCCTCGGCCGCAGAGACGAGGTCGATGCCGGTGATGGCGGTGAGCGCATCGTCGAAGGGGTGCAACATGCGGTGGTCCCAACTTTCGCGGTGGACGGCCCAACTCAGGGGCCGGGCGGAGGCCCAGTTGCGCAGGGCCAACTCGGGGGCGGGGTCGAACTCCTCGACATACCCGACGCACAGGTAGGCAATGGGTACGACGTGATCGGGCAGGCTCAGGATCCGCGAGAGCACGGCGGGGCGATAGAAGCTCACCCATCCCACACCCAAGCCCTCCGCCCGCGCCGTGAGCCACAGGTTCTCGATGGCGAGGCAGGTCGAGTAGTGCGCCATCTCGGGCTGGGTGTAGCGGCCCAGCACGTGCGCCCCACCCCGTTCGAGCGTCGAGGTCACCACAATGTTCAGGGGCGATTCCCCGATGGCTTCGATCTTCAGGCTGTCGAAGGTCTGGGCCCGCCCGCTCGGGAGGGAGTCGGCGAAGCGCTGCCTCTCCTCCCCCACGTGGGTGGCGACCTGGCCACGCACGGCCGGGTCGGTGATGATCAAGAAGTCCCAGGGCTGGGAGAGCCCGACGGAGGCCGCTTTGTGGGCGGCCTCCAGGACACGAAAGAGCACGTCATCTTGGACCGGCGTGGGCAGGAAGCGCCGGCGGACGTCGCGGCGGGCGGCGATTATTGCCCGGAGGGCCTGACGAGCCTCGGGCCCGAAGGCCCCGGTCGGGTTGGTCGGATCGGGCTGGGGGGTGGGGTCGGGTGTCATGGGTGGGTGGGGTGGGTGTTCATGGGTGGGTGGGGTGGGTGTCGGTCATGGTGAAGGTGCCAGGGTGGTCATGGTGACGGTCCCTGGCCCAAGAGCTTGTCACGGAACCCCCCCGACGGCGTCGCGCTGGACGAAACGTGCGTGCGAGTCGCCAGACTGCCCTCTACCGGCACATCGGGCTACTGCGGAGGCTCACGCTGCATGGATCAGCGGCTCGGGCTGGTGCCGCCAGTCCGAAGTCGAAATGGCCCAGGTCGCCGGGACCGTGGGACGGATCGGCTCCATCGGGAAAGTTTCAACTTGGTTCGTTTGCGGCTGAGTCTCTGCCCGTTTAGTCTCACAGCTGTTCGGTAAGGAGCGCTATCACGCGCACGATCTAAGGAGGTGAGTCCGATTCTCTTCGTTCACAGTCGGGTGCTCACCCCTTCACGCTGGAGCCGCTAGAGCTTCCTCGTCGTCGGTCCTCGGGTGCCCGCATCTCGGATGCCCTGAAAGGGACCAAGACATGTCGCAGTTCAACGAATCGCTTCCCTTGAGCGGGGGCAAAGCCCAGTCCGTCACGCCTGATTCAACGCGACGTCCGTCGCACCCGCAGGTGGATCACAACGTTGCTCTGGTGCTCGGTGGTGGTGGAGCTGCCGGAAACGCGTGGGTAATAGGTGTCATCGCGGGCCTGGCCGAAGCCGGTCTCGATCTGACACGGGCTGCCGACTTGGTGATCGGCACGTCGTCCGGTGCCACCGCTGCGGCGCAGATTCGCAGTGGAGTACCGGCAGCCGAACTCTTCGCCTCGGCGCTGTCTCCGCCGGTACAACCACTCGGACAGAACCGGGAACGGCCGCCGTCCCTGCCGATGGCCACGGTGTTCGAGCGGATGAGGACGATCGGGGCCGCGGCTTCCTCGGCCGCCGATCTCCAGCGCGCGATGGGCGCGTTCGGGCTGGAGAGTGACTCCGTACTCGAACCCGGGGCGGGACAGCGGCGCGCGATGGTCGCCGCCCGGTTGCCTCGCCATGAATGGCCGGACAGGCCAATGATCGTGGTCGCCATCGACGCCCAGACGGGCGAGTTGGCGACGTTCGACCGCGATTCGGGCGTCGACCTCGTGGACGCAGTCACCGCGAGCACTGCACTTCCCGGTTCGACTCCCACGCACCGCATCAACGGCAAGCGCTACATCAACGGTGGCGTGCGTTCGGCCGACAACGCCGACCTTGCCTCGGGCTATGCCAACGTGGTCGTGCTCTCGCCGTTCGGCGGACGGAGCGGGCCGCTGCCAGAAGACCAGTTCGAGGGCCTCCGCAGACAGCCAGAATGGGGCACGGACCTGGCGAGCCAAGTCGAGGCCCTGCGCACGCTGGGCAGCCACGTCGAAGTGATCACACCGGACACCGATTCCCAAGCCGCAATGGGCACGAACCAGATGGTTCTGGCGACCCGAATCCCTTCTGCCCGTGCCGGTTTCGCGCAAGGCAAGCAGGAAGCAACCCGCGTGACGATCCTTCGATGACTGCGTGCACATCACCCTGACAGCCTGGCTCTGCGACCTGGTCAGTCGGTCCGACTGGAAGGCGTGTGGTATTCGATATTCCCCGGAGCTTGCCAAGAGCCTCGATGGCCGGAACGGTATCCGCTCGCGTCGCGCGCATGGGACCCGGGTACCCTTCGAGAAGAGAAGTGCTCCATGCCCGCTGGGTGATCTGTCTCAAGGGTCTGTTTCCTCGGGCGGCCCGACGCGCGAAGATCGAGCGATGACCCAGCAGAGGAGGAGCGAATGAAGACACCGCCGATCGTTTCGCGAGAGGAGTGGATGGCAGCACGAGAGAAGTTCCTTGTCAAGGAGAAGGAACTCACCCGCGCCCGCGACGCGTTGGCGGCTGAACGCAGACGGATGCCCTGGATGGCCCTTGACAAGCAATACTGGTTCGACGGCCCGACCGGACGGGTGAGCCTCACGGACCTTTTCGAGGGCCGGCGTCAATTGATCGTCTACCGCGCCTTTTACGGACCCGAAGTAACCACATATGCGGAAGGCGGTTCGTATCCCGAGCGGGCGTGCGTGGGCTGCTCTCTCGTCGCCGACCAGGTCGCGCACCCTGGCCACCTGCACGCGCGGGACACAGCGCTCGCCTTCGTATCGCGCGCTCCCCAGGCCGACCTCAGCCGCTTGAAGGAACGCCACGGATGGGAACACATTCCCTGGTACACGATCACTGACGACTTCGACAAGGACTTCGACGTCGATGAGTGGCACGGTACTAACGCGTTC
>Ga0182030_10007047_pt1 | contig 23550 bp, 28 predicted proteins | sample 812S3MmetaG_FD_121299 | JGI IMG/M metagenome (GOLD analysis project Ga0182030, IMG submission 121299) | Permafrost microbial communities from Stordalen Mire, Sweden - 812S3M metaG (Illumina Assembly) | ecosystem: Environmental > Terrestrial > Soil > Wetlands > Permafrost | place: Sweden...
CCCCCAATTGCAACTCGAGCTTTCTTTCACAGATCGCATTGTTGATCTCGTGGAAGAAAGCTTCGATCTCGCCGTTCGTGTCGCGCCCCTCGCCGCGCCTTTCGAGCCACGCGCAAGCCTCATTTCTCGCCGGCTTGGGACTATGAGCGTGATAATGTGCGCCGCACCTGAATATCTGTCTGCGCGGGGAAGGCCTAAGAAGATAGGAGATCTCGATAAACATGACACTATCATCTATGCGCGCCGGTCCTCAGTTGCATCTTGGTTTTTTCTCGACGCGAACGGGCACCGTGAACAAGTGCAAATCAAAAGCCGATTGCGCTTCGACAATCTCGAAGCGATAGCGGATGCGGCTATAGCGGGCGCGGGCGTCACGTGGCTACCGGCATTTCTTGTAGCAAGGTACGTGGGAGAGGGAAGTCTCATCGAACTAACTTTAGGCAAGCGCAGATTCGGTGTAGATGTTTATGCCATGTGGCCTCAGGCGCGACACTTGCCGTCGAAGTTGCGCGTGGCTATCGACGCTCTTGCCATAGGCATTCCCAAAATTCTCGCTACAGCGAACGAGCGCATACCTGAGAAATAGCCACGAAGAGGACATTTCTCAGGGCCCTGCGGCGAGAGCTGTCTGCCATCGATGTCGCGGACTTGCCACGCTGCCTCAGGATCCTGAGCGGCCGCTTTGGCGAAGGCAATATTGTTCGATCAACGGCCGGGTTTGGCCGCAACCGGCCGTCTACTCGGAAGAGCGTGCCTGTCCTCTCTTCCGCTTTTCGACCGGCGCCGACTGGCTGTCGATTCCAAGCATTTGCCCCCGACGCCCGTATTCCCGTCCCGGGTTGCCCGAGCGATGGCGACACGCAGCGGAAAAATCACGTGCCGCACGCCGCGGCGCCTGGATCCTGTGATCCAGCGCTTTGGGCGAGTAGAGATAGTGACATCTCAGCAGTCACTAAGATGTAACCTTTTTTTCCCCACGGCGCGACGATCGCGACGCCGTCGCAGTCGCCGGATCGCCGGGGGGTTTTGGGATCTATGCCCGGGGAATGGGTGCTAAGTTGCGGTGGACGGATGTCCAAGCCAGTTCCGATCAGCTTGCGGCACACAGTAGGGCCTGCTGCGCGCACAAATCGGGCACCCGATTTAGACACCGCGTATTTCCTACTCTCCCGAGTCCAAACCGTCGAACGACAATTCCTGCATATGAAGCCCAACGAGCTGCGCTGGTTCTCACGGCTGCTCTGAGCCGCCTTGATCTCTTGCGCGTCACGATGATAGGCGTGTGCAGCCGACGATGGCGTCTAGGGTCACGCCGCAAACAGGGCTTATCTCAACTTAATTGCATCTGATGGTTACAAACCGAAAGCGCTTAGATCCGGTCGGATTCGGAGTCGTCGCGGCGCGCTCCGGCTGTTCGTAGAGCCATCTCATTGATCCCAAGATCAAATGCCATAGGGGTGCAGAATGGGGGGCATTGTGCACCCCTCGGGCCTTGCTCAAGGTTACACGTGAATCAGGTGCGAATTGCTGCGGGCAGGATCCATTGCACACCGGCGGCGTCCGGCGGCGTTACGACAAGGGCCGCGACCCGGTGGCGTGCAACGTCCCCCATTGAACAGTTAATCGCAGGCTCTGAAACTAAAAACAAACATCTGGAATGCTACTGCTACTAGTGCTACCACCCTAAAGGGTGCTGTAGCACTCGTAGCGGATAGCAGCCTTTCCGATCGTGCTACCGTAGCTATGAAGGTGCTACGGTAGCTTTGGTAGCATTCAGTCATGCCCATTGATCGCTCCTAAATCACGCCTCCCAGGCGCGGCGTCAAAGCGTTCCGGCGATGTGTCCCGGATCGGGAAGCACTGCGCAATATGTCCACTCTTTGTTGACGTGCGGATCCAACCGTGCAATTAATTGCTTATCGGCTGCCTAACCGCAGTCGTCGAGCCGGCATCCAAGTCGGCTTCCGCCATGGTTACAAGATGGCGATCCGCTGACCGAGGCGGAACCACTCCACGGCAGCGCCCTGGCGCTGAGACGGGAGAAGCACTAGAGCTTCTGTCGTCTTAGCGCCTCTCGTAGCCGTAAACGACTCCAGCTCTAGACCGTCGATTGGCTACCCCAATCGATTGACCGTCGAGACCGGAGAAGTTTATGGATGCTGAACTTTCGACACTAGGACGACCCTTGCCGGCGACCAGCCGCATTATCTGCTGGCTGCGCGATGTCCTCGTATTGGATCTACCCTCGCTACCGACGCAGCCGCGCCCGACCATGACGCGGACGGCCATCGTATTTGATCCTGACGCGGATCTCAGAATCTTGGACGTCTTGATCGCGCTGTATTATCGGGACAGGCAAATTTGCTCGAACGTGATCGGTCTGGCCGAAAGCCGAGGACGCATTACCTGCTGGTATGGCGACCCTAAGACTTTTGATCGCGCGCTCATCTCTATTCAGTCCGCCGCACATGTGGCCCTTTGGCCCTTCGATCACTGGACCGTCGAACCACTAGTCCTCGCCCCGATGCGGGAAGATGGCACTGTGGATCGCGCAAATCTGCCCGAGCGCGATTTGCTTCGAGCAGTTCCCGAGCGCTACAAGCTCGGGTTGGTGACGCCGTGAGCGTCGCTACAATGCGCGACGCGGCGCTCGCACTCGCGGCCGAAGGCTTCCGTGTATTCCCACTGCCGCCTCTGAAGAAACGCGCGGCCATGGAGAAGTGGCAACTGCTAGCCACGACGGATCGCGCTCAGATCGAGGAGTGGTTCCCACCCCCACGGCTTGTGCCGGATGATCTGATCAGCAACGTCGAGTCCAATATTGGCATAGCTACGGGAAACGGTCTGTTGGTGTTCGACGAGGACCCGCGGCACGGCAGCGAGATAGCAGTCGCCAATCTCCAACTACAGCATGGGGAACTCCCCACGACACGCACCGTGCGCACCCCTGGCGGCGGCCGCCACCGCTATTACCGTGTACCAGCGGATCGGGAGGTTCCGAACTCGACGGGTAAACTCGGCGATGGTCTCGACATAAAGGGCGACCGCGGCTACGCCGCCGCGCCCCCCTCCGCGACAGATTCCGGCACTTACTGCTGGGAGAGCCCCGGCGCCACAATCTCCAGCGCTCCTGAATGGCTTATCGCGCTTGCGACGACGCCACGTCCGCCCAAAGGGTCGACCTGCGATGTCGGCGATACGTCCCCGCGTGAAACCCCGAAGCACGGTCTAACAATCGACGATGCGCGTGAGATCTTAAAGCACCTTACAGCCGAGTGCGACGAGTACCAGTCATGGTTCGAGGTCATTGTCAGCCTGCGCAGAATGGCTCTGGGCGCACAGGACGGCTCCGTAGAGTCTGACTGGCTCGCCCTCGCAGACGAGTGGTCGCGCTCTTCACCGAAGTATCAAGGGCGTGGAGACGTTGAAGCGAAGTGGCTTCAAGGCGACGCACGCGAGTACGGTTACGGTGCGCGCCACCTGATCGAGCTTGCCAAGACCCATGGCTGGCAATCGGCCGGCTTAGATCCCAATGCTTTCGTTCCAATCACTAGCGATCCAGGCGCGCAGCCAAAATCGCGTTTCGCGCACGTGCCTCTTGGAGAGTTTCTGGCTCGCCCCGAACCCGAGTGGATCATAGAAGATGTCCTGCCGTGTGCAACGCTAGCGTGTGGCTATGGTGAGCCAGGCGCCGGTAAATCAACTATTGTCGGCCTCGACATGACCCTCGCGGTGGCTCGCGGTGTGCCGTGGCACGGACACGACACGAAGCAGTGCTCAGTCGCATACATAGCCGCAGAAAGCGTGGTCGGACTGCAAAAACGACTTCGCGCATACGAAACGCAGAACTCCTTGGACCTGAAGACTCTGGAGCATCAGTTCTTTCCAATGCCAAATGGCCCGAATCTATTGAAGACGGACGAAGTCGCCGAATTGATTACTTACCTCAAGACGCTGCCCAATCTCGGAATCGTTGTGATAGACACGCTGGCACAGTCCACGCCAGGGGGTAACGAAAACGGCGCGGAGGACATGGGACTGGCAATTAGTCAATGCAAAGCTATACACGAGGCCACGCGCGCCATCGTGCTGCTGATCCACCACAGCGGAAAGGATCAGGCGCGCGGAATGCGCGGCTGGTCCGGCATCCTCGGCGCTCTCGATACGGAGATCGAAGTGACGTGGAACAAAGATAAGAACAGACGAGCCATTTGGATCAAAAAGCAGCGCGACGGTGAGAGCAACGTCCGGCTGTTTGATTGCGTGCTAGAGCGCGTTACGTATGGCCTGGACGCCAAAGGGCGGGAAGTGTCGAGCGTCGTTGTCAAACAAGTGGAAATGGAAGATTCCGATGAGGCTCAGACAGCTCAAGATTCTGACCCGCCCACATCTAAAGCAAAAAAGGCCGTGTGGGACACGATGCTCGCGGCCACGTGCCGGATATCTACGGAGCAACTGGAAATGGAGGCTGTTGAAAAGATTCCACACGATCCGTCTAGCGAAAAACGCGATCAACGGTTGTCTCGTGTCCGGCGAGCCATAGGCGAACTGAAAGCTGAGGGTACGTTGATTGTTGATGGTGACATGGTTTCCCTGCGTCATTCGAGGAAAGTCGCGCATGTATCAATGTTCTCGCCCGTGCCAGAGGCCACGACCGGCGATGGCTCTGGCGTCAGCGCATAGAGGCACAAATGAACACGACAACTCAATTGCGGAATCAGTGCTCAGCAAGTTACCTCACGAGCAGCATAACGACACGCGCTCAGGTTGAGCGCACTTACGAGGAGATGGAACGAGCCTCTCGTGCGATGAACGCCGCTCGCGGGTCGAGCGTTTCGCGGAGCCGTTATAGACTGCACAAGCCGCACGATGCGGCAGTCAGTACGTATAAGACGGCTGCAGACGCAGCGCGGAAGGAGTTCGCTGAATCTCGGGGCTGGAAATGGTCCAATCGATGGCTCTCCCCTGGCGAACTCAAGGGCGAAAAACTACGCCCGCGACATATGATAATGAACATCGATGCGCCGATTTTGGATCACCTGGAGAGCTTCTGGGTGGGACGCATTCCGGCTGCCCTGTTAAGCCATACATACAGTCCCTGGGAAGATTGTGAGGCGTTCGCAGCTCGACACAATCTGGACGTCGAGCGGTTGCCGTACAGCTGGTATTACCCCGACGGCTGCACTGCGGCGCTGTTTACTCCCGGCACAGCGTCGCGTTCACAGTAAGCGTCCGCCGAAGGCCGTCTAGCGCCACGGTCTAGATCCTCGAAGGATAGTGTCCACTAGTTTTCTGGTGGACACGATGACCGAGAAGAGCATTGAGATGGTCGAAGGCCTCGTTGTGCGAGCACCGCCTGGTGGCCGACGCACGTACAGAGTGGCGGCAAAGCGAGCGCTGGTGCAGATGTGTCTGCGTCCTGGGGTGTCCGTGGCGAGCACGGCACTGGCGCACGGCATCAACGCGAACCTGCTGCGCCGGTGGATGGTGCAGTACGCGCCCGGTGCGAAGTCCGCGAGTGACCTGAGTCCCAGCGCATCACTTGTACCGGTCAACAAGCCGCCCACCGCAACGGTGCGCGTGCCGTCTTCAGATTCGTGCATTGAGATCAGTTTCATGGGCGCGACGATCCGCGTACACGGCCTGGTTGATGCCCGAACGCTTCGGGCTGTCCTGGATTGTCTGGCCCAGCGGGCGTGATTGGGCTGCCGACCAACACGCAGGTGTGGCTCGCTGCCGGAGTGACCGACATGCGTCGAGGGATGCACAGTCTTGCGGCCCTAGTGCAGACGACTCTTTTGTCCGAGCCATTCTCCGGGCACATCTTCGCATTTCGCGGCCGACAAGGTGATTTGATCAAGCTGCTGTGGTGGTCGGGTGATGGACTGTGCCTATTTATCAAGAGACTCGAGCGCGGCAAGTTCGTCTGGCCGCAGACAACCACCGGTACGGTGCATCTGACCGGCGCGCAGTTGTCGATGTTGCTCGAAGGGATCAACTGGAAGCGACCGGAACGCACCTGGCAGCCGCAGATGATGGTGTAAAAGCGCTTCATTTATAGGCATTTGTGCGTGCATCAACTGCAGCTGCAGATTATAATGCCGCATGCCGCCGGCGCTCGATCTGCCCGATGACATTCAGACTCTCAAGCAACTGCTGCTTGAGGAGCGCGCCGCCCGCCAGGTCGACCGAGCCGAGATCGCCTCCCTCAAACTACAGCTGTCGTATCTGAAGCGTCAGCAGTACGGGCAGTCCTCTGAGGTACTGTCCGAGAAGATCGCACAACTGGAGCTCACATTGGAGGACCTTGAGGCTGCTGCGACGGCGGCCTCAGTGCCGACGCCAGAGCCGACGCGGCGTGAGAAGAGCGTAAGACGACCCCTGCCAGCGGAGCTGCCACGAGAGATCCTCGTGCACGAGCCTCTATTGCCACAAGGCTGTTCGTGTCCCTCCTGTGGTGGGGCCATGAAGGCCCTTGGCGAAGATGTTTCTGAGATGCTCGAGTACGTCCCGTCGCGCTTTAAGGTCATACGGCACGTGAGACCCAAGCTCGCCTGCGCCCGCTGCGACAAGATCGTCCAGGCTGCAGCCCCTTCGCGACCGATTGCCCGAGGGCTAGCAGGTCCAGGATTGCTCGCTCATGTGCTGGTGTCCAAGTATGCCGATCATTTGCCGCTCTACCGGCAGAGCCAGATCTTCGCACGCTCAGGGCTAGATCTGGATCGCTCAACCCTGGCCGATTGGGTCGGCGGCGCTCATGAGCTCCTCGCACCTCTTATCGAAGCACTGGCCGAGCATGTCATTGCCGGCACGCACCTGCATGCCGATGACACCCCTTATCCTGTGCTGGCCCCAGGCACTGGCAAGACCAAGATCGCAAGGATCTGGACCTATGTTCGGGATGAGAGCAGCTGGGGCAGTCAAGTCCCGCCCGCGGTGCTGTTCCGATACACCCCTGATCGCAAGGGGATCCATCCGCGCGCGCATTTGAGTCGATTCACTGGCGCACTGCATGCCGACGGCTATGCCGGCTTTGATCGGCTGTTCGAGACCGGTCGGATCCACGAGATCGCTTGTTGGGCCCATGCGAGGCGCAAGTTTTTTGATCTGTACGAAGCCACGCAGTCGCCGATTGCCAAAGAAGCGCTGGACCGGATCGGCGCTCTGTATGGGATCGAGAGCGATATCCGCGGTAAGCCTCCCGATGAACGCAGATTGACTCGCCAGGCTCGCGCAGGTCCTCTGCTCGAGGGCTTGCGGGCCTGGTTGATCAGCACCACTCATCAGCTCTCGAAGAAGTCAGATGCCGCGGGCGCCATCCGCTATACGCTCTCGCGCTGGGAGGCGCTCTGCCGATACCGAGATGATGGGCGCGCGGAAATCGACAATAACGCTGCAGAGCGGGCCCTAAGGTGCATAGCACTCGGGCGTAAGAACCATCTTTTTGCTGGCGCCGATACCGGTGGCGAGCGCGCCGCGGGCATCTACTCCCTGATCGGCAGCGCGAAGCTCATCGACATCGATCCGGAGGCGTATCTGCGCTACGTGCTTGAGCGCATCGCGGAGTATCCGATAAATCGCGTGGAAGAGTTGCTGCCTTGGTGCGCCCATACTGGTCTTTCTTCACACACCCGCGCTGCCGCCTGAACAAATATGACCGCTAAATGCCGATGCCTAGTCTTGATAGGGGCTGCGCTTGTCGCAACGAGCCTAGCACCCGCGGCCCAGGTTCCGCCTGATCCCTATCGTCCGACACTGGCGCCACTCAAGTCCCTGGCCCCTGCCTCGGGTGATCTGGCCGTGCGCATTCATTACATGGGCAGTCTTGTAACGGTTGAGAGTTGGCTGACTCTCGTTCGTCATGGGGAAGGCTCGACGGCGGACTATTGGATCGAATCAATCTTGGCGGATGTTCATTCACGACATGAAGCACCGATTCCCACCGTTCCTTGGCGAGATGTTTGGGAACAGCTAACGCGAGACGGGCTGTTTGAGCTCGCCGACGGCCAACCTGGCGTCCGTTACTGTGGGAATACCGTCCCGATTGATGCCGAGACGGTGGAGGTCGAGTTGGTACGACTGGGAACTTTTCGCCGCTATTCCTACTACGCACCCACCGAGCAGGCCTGCCCCGATACTAAGAAGCTGATGACTTTGCTCAGATATCTTCAGAAGGTAGTTCATGGACCGCTACCATTCGACAGTCCGTAGAGGGGCGTATTCGGCGTTCTCATGATGTCAGGTTGTCAACTCGGTCACCACCGGACGCTTACCGTTCACAGGCAAGTTGCGGTGATGCGATGGTGGTTGGCGGAAGCGGAGGGCCAAAGCCATGAGCACAAGGGCAGCGATCTATGCCCGCTTCAGCACCGATAAACAGCGGGATGCCTCCATCGACGATCAGTTCCGCGAGTGCGAGCGCGTTGCCAAGGCCGCGGGCCTAGAAATTGTTGGTCGGTTCCAGGACAAGGGGATCAGCGCAGGAACGCACCAACGGCCGGGTTACCAGGCAATGCTGAGCGCAGCTCGCGGACATGTTTTCGACGTACTGGTATCAGAAGACATCAGCCGGTTATGGCGCAATCGCTCGGAGTATGGGCAGCGCAGTGCCGAGCTTGAGGACCTGGGCGTGCATCTGCTGACGTGTGTGGGCGACGATACCCGGCGTGACGGCTGGGGTCTCGTCCTTCAGATCAAGCAAGCTGTCGCTGAGCAAGCGCGCCGGGAAGCGTCATACCGCACGCGCCGAGGTCTCGAAGGCAACGCATTGTCAGGCAAGCCAACGGGCGGCCGTGCATACGGGTACATTCCAGCTTGCAGCAGCGCGGCCGGGCAAATTGAGATTGAACCCACGGAAGCCGCCATCGTGCGACGCATCTTCGAGCTGTACGCGGACGGTGTGAGCCCGCGGGGTATCGCCTCCCGGCTCAATGCAGAGGCGGTGCCCTCGCCCGGCTCAAGGTGGCAGCGCAGCGAGCGTCGTCATGACTGCAAATGGCTCGCGTCCGCCATTCACGGCGATGTGAATCGAGGGCTCGGCATCCTGAACAACCGTCGATACATCGGCGTCCAGACATGGGGCCGTTCCGAGTGGAAGCGCTCAGCGGCCGACAGCAAGAAGCGCCGGCACAAGCTACTCGCCAACGGCAGCGCACATGAGCGCATCGAGGAGCGGTTGCGAATCGTCTCAGACGATCTCTGGGAACGCGTGAAGGCGCGCCAGGCACTGCAGAGCCGCGTGAAGGGCGGAAAGGTCAAGGCGGGACTACGCCGACGCCGGCCAGGCGGTGGCCGTCCGGGCAAATACCCGTTGAGCGGCCTGCTGAAGTGCGCCGCCTGCGAGGCCAGTTTCGCGCTCAGCAACGGCACCCGCTATCAATGCAGCTCGCATCATGAGGGCGGCCCGGCGGCCTGCTCCGTCAGCCTGAGCGTCCCGCGTACGCGGGTCGAAGCGGTCGTAATCGACTGTGTAGAGAACGTTCTGCTGGACACTGCGCGGCTTCTGGAGATCGAGCAGCGCTACCGCGCAAGCGTGGCCACTGGGATTGTGGTGGATCACGGCCCGCGCATCGCTGAACTGGCGAGTGAGATCCGAAATATCAGCGACGCTATCGCCAAGGGGCTGCTGTCCGACGCCTTGGCAGCCCGCCTTCAGGCCGCTGAGGCTGAGCAGGGTCGTCTACTGGCCGCGCGCATCAAGCCGCCCCCAGCGCCTCCTATGCTGTCGGCTGAGGGCGTCGAACGCCGACGAATCGACGTACTGGGCAAGATCGCGCAGGGCGGCGACATCGCTCGAAATATCCTCGCCGAGATCTTTCCGAACGCAATTCAGCTGGAGCCCGATGAATCAGGCCGGTATCTGTGGGCTGTGTTCGTGGATGACTTCGATGCCACCAGAATCAGCCTGTTATACGGCTCGCGCGACGCGCGGCTCGCCGCGCAGGCTGCGGAGGTTCTCGCGGCATTTGGCGCGAACGCGGCAGGATCACGAGTAGGAAATAATGGTAGCGGGGGCAGGATTTGAACCTGCGACCTTCGGGTTATGAGTCCGCAAGAGCACGCATTGACGCGCGTTGACCACCATTCCTGCTACCCGACAAATCAGGCAAAAATGCCTGTTTTCTAACTATCCCCCCCGCTCGTGGAGCGCCGAGGTATTCCCAGATATTCCCAATTGTCGCTAGAATCTGCCTACACAGTGCCTACACGGTATGGCGAGGCGGCAACATGGAAACAGACGGGCTAACCGCGAAACGCGTCCAGAACGCGAAGTGCGAAACGGGAAAGCACCACACTATCCACTGGGACACTACGCCCGGCTTCGGACTCCGAGTGACGGCCAAGGGCGCGAAGGCCTACATCACTGAATCGAGACTCCACGGCAAGACAGTGCGTATCACTATCGGCAGCCCAGACGTTTGGCCATTGGAAACGCAATGGCGCCCCGACCCAATCACGGGAGCCCAGACTGAGTACCGACGCGGCGCCCGAGAGGAATCCCGCCGCTTAAAGAGCCTGCTAGATATGGGTATTGATCCGCGAGAACAGGCGAAGCAACAGCGCGCCGACGCCGAAGCAAGCAGAACCGAAGCCAAGAGCAAGGCCACGTTCGTTAGCGTGGCGTGGGACGCTTACCTTTCTCACCACTACGATCGCTGGGGCGCGCGCCATCTGACTGACCATAAAAACCTGTCGCAGGCCGGCGGGCAAACCAAAAAGCGCGGCAAAGGAGACACGGTGGAGGGCGTTCTGCGCCCGTTGCTCGATATGAGGCTGGGCGAGATCACCGCCGAGGTGCTGACCGCATGGCAGCGACAGGAAGCTGCCACGCGTGCAAACAGCGCCCGCCAGGGATTTGAGCTGTTCCGCACATTCTGGCGCTGGTGCGCGTCCCATAAGGACTTTCGATCCGCTATCGATGCCTCAGCCGTTGAAAACAAAGACCTTCGCCAAGTAGTACCGGACCGCAAGACCAAGCGCTTTGACCTACTTGAAAAGGGACAACTCGCGGCATGGTTCGAGGCGGTTCGCGGCCTGAACAATTCTGCTGCGAGCGCCTACCTGCAAGCCCTGCTACTTACGGGCGCGCGCCGAGAGGAAATGGCGGGTCTGCGCTGGCAAGACATTGACTTCCACTGGGGCAGTCTTTGGATAAAGGACAAGGTGGCGGCGGAAGGCCGAAAAGTCCCGCTCACTCCGTATCTCTCTTCCCTGCTGAATGCCCTACCCCGCCAAAATGGTTGGGTATTCAGCAGTCCCAGTTCTAAGAATGGCCGTATCGCTGAACCGCGAATTCCCCACAATCGTGCACTCGCCGTTGCTGGGCTGCCCCACGTTACCTTGCATGGTCTAAGACGCACATTCGCCAGCCTTGCGGAATGGGTCGAGATGCCCATTGGGGTAGTCGCCCAGATTATGGGCCACGCACCAAACGCCACGGCAGAGAAGCATTACATCAACCGACCGCTCGACTTGCTGGCCGTCTGGCACGGCAAATACGAAGCCTGGATTCTCAAACAGGCGGGACTTCGATTTAGAAGACCCAAGAATCGGGGCAAACGTCGTCCAGCTCGCGGCGCGCTTCGCGATTTGAAAGTAGTGGCTGCAGCATGAATCGCTACACACTGCGAAAGGCCGCTGCGTTGCTATCGAGGGCTTTAAGCGAGGATTTCAATGTCATTCTGGGACACTTGGCCAATGACGCTTGGCTGAATCGAATTCCCACTTATAAACCCGGCAGCTACTTTAAGCGAAAGCCGCGACACGTAACATCAGAGCGCGACATTCATGAAGAGATGGAGACCCTTATTGAGTGCGAAGCCTACGCGGACGATCTAGACAAATGGGTCCAGCAACACGCGCCGCGAGTTCCATTCAAGCTTGGCGGAATCGCTGATAGGGAGGATCGCACTTTTCCAACGCCTGGAGAGCCGACGGCAGCCGGGAGGCGCCGCGACGCGCTGACACCAACAATAGAAGAGGCCGTACGCCAGTCTGGAAGCACCGACCCTGCGACAGTATTCAACACCCTGCGACAGATGGCAGTGGACGAAAAGCCGCCGTTCAACGGCCTGGTGGGAAATGGCTTGAAGTGGACCACGGCCAACAACAAAGTCCAGACAGCGACTGTTTCCACGGTGCGAAAGCGACTGAATAGAGCAACACGCGCCCAGCGCCCACGCTCCGCTCGGGTCCGCTGAAGGCCGACAAAGACCGCAAACGGCCGCCAAGGGCCGCGAGTATCCCACGGCATCGAACTTCCGCGAAAACAAGCATAACGTCGGCATCGTAGTACATCGTCCGGCCGCTTCCGGAAAGGATCACAGATGCCGTCAACAACCAGCGCTCACACTCTGCCGGCCGTTCTGGCCACAGTAGATGCGGCCCCATTCATAAATCGCAAACCTCAGACGCTCCGGAAATGGGCCGCCCTTGAATGCGGTCCGATCCGACCAATCCGCATCAACGGCAGGCTCGCCTGGCGCGTAGCTGATCTGGAAGCGCTATTGCGCGGTGGCGCCAAATAATGCCCCGAAAGCCGCGCCTTACGACGCGCGTCCGACTGCATGGCGACATAAACGCTGACGGTCGAGCGTTCTGCGCATTGTGCAATCGCTTTGAACAGCTCGAGCATTTCGAGACGCACGGTGCGCTCAACGCCGAGCGGTATCGGCGCACTGCATTCGTGCTTGAGCAGCTTGCCCGGGTTGCCCGTGTCATTCGCGGCGCTCGACGGAATCTCTTTGCGCCATGAGCAGCGCGAACAAATTCATTGCCCGATGGCGCGAGGCGCTGCCGGAGGATCTTTTCGACATGACGGTATTCCTGCTCTGGCTGCGCCGGCCGAAGCCCGGCAAGCCCGGAAAATTCGACAAGCTTCCACATTACGCGAACGGCCGGCAGCGTCACGGCGTCAACGGCAGCGCTGAAGATCGCGCGCAACTGGTCGAGATTGGCGACGCGTTCGCCGCATACGCACTGGGTCGATACGATGGCATCGGCTTAGCGCTGCTGCCCGATGTCGGATTCTGGGCGCTCGACCTAGACAACTGCATCAACGACGGCAAGTTGTCACCGCTCGCGCATCGCGTGGTCGATACCGGAACGTATACCGAGCGCAGTCCATCCGGCAGCGGAGTGAGGGCGCTGTTCGCCGGCAAAGCTGGCGCCGACGCAAAGAATCACGGCGCCGGTGTGGAGACGTTCGACTCGCGAGGATTCGTCACGCTTACTGGCGATCGTCTCGGCGGTGATTCGATGCTGGCGTGCGCGCACGATCTGCTCGCAGAAATTCTCGACACGGTCCAGGCCGGCCGTCGACGGCGCAATCTCCCCTCCGCGGCACGCGCAGACGTACCGCCCGAAAATCCGAGCCTTACGTGCCACTTAAACCTATCGGCGCGCCTTAGAGTACGGCTTGCCTACCCATATCCGGCTGGATGTGATCGGTCTGCTACGGCCTATAGCATCGCTCTGCAGCTCAAGCGCGAGGGGGTGACTGCCCAGCAGACGCTTGAGCTTCTATCAGCTCCCCAAATCCTCGTGCCAGCGCTTGAGCGACGCAGCGGAGACATTGCAGCGGCACGTGAATGGCTTTGGCGATACGTCATCGCGCCCGCATTCGCGACGTCGGGGAGCGCTACATGAACGCTGACAGTCGCGTGATCGATCTTCTTACCCGCGCGGAACTCAATGCAGGTGTATCGCGGCCAATAGTGCAGGTGAACGCCGGAGAGTTGCCCAAGCTCGTCAGGGGTGCCGAGCACGTTCTTGTGAAGGGTGAATCCGGAATTTTCCAGCGAGGTGGGCAATTGGTCCGGATAGCGCAACTACGGGAGAAGACCGAATTCAATGGCATAAGACGTGAGGCTGGCAGCACGATCATTCTACCGATCACCAAGGAATACCTGACACTTACACTCGCGCGGATGGCGGATTGGGTCAAATTCGATGCCCGATCGCGCACCATGCGACCAATTGACCCGCCAGAAAAGATCGCGAAGTCGCTCCTTGCCATTGCCGGAGAGTGGCGCTTCCCGGTCCTTACAGGGTTGACCTCGGCGCCGACACTGCGCGCGGATGGCTCACTGCTGGACGCGCCTGGCTATGACCCGGTGAGCGGCCTTTACGCCGCCTTTGAGCCCGGCGAGTTTCCCTCTATCAACCCGTCGCCAACGCAAAATGACGCCCGCGATGCGCTGGCGGTGCTTGATGATCTTTTCAGCGAATGTGCCTTCGCCGAGTGGGAGCCGGAGAAACATGATTCCGCCGAAATTGCGGCAAAGAAATCTGCGCACGCTGCTGTAGCAATAGCCGCGACAATTACAGCGGTTGTTCGACACGCGCTGCCTACCGCTCCGGCCTTCGGTATTTCAGCCCATAAACAGGGTTCCGGGAAGACGACTGCGGCACGCGCGATCGCTCACGTATGTACAGGGCGAGAGCCGCCAGTGCTGGCGCTTTCCGACGATGAGGCCGAATTGCGCAAGTGTCTGCTCGGAATCCTAATTGCTGGTGATGCCTGTGTACTCATTGATAATGTTGCCAAGCCAGTGGACTCGGCGGCGCTCTGCGCAATGCTCACAAATGCGACCTATAGCGACCGCGTGCTGGGCGTGAACCAAAAGGTGACCGTGCCGACCTCATCGACCTGGTTGCTCACCGGGAACCATCTTGAGTTTGTCGGCGACCTCACCAGCCGCGTATTGCTGTCGGTGCTTGATCCGGAAGTCGAGCATCCGGAGTCACGTCCGTTCGAGCGCGATCTCAGCGCTTATGTCGCCGAGCACCGCGGGCGCCTGCTCGCCGCTGCACTCACCGTCTCGCTGGCCTATCTGGCGGCCGGCACCCCGCCAGCGAAGGCAGCGCGCAGCCGCTTCAGCGAGTGGGATCGTCTAGTGCGCTGGCCGCTGCTTTGGCTCGGGGCGGCCGATCCGCTCGACACTCAGGCCGAGCTACGCGCTGCCGATCCCGTGCGCGAGAGCCTGGTCGCGGTGCTTCACGCCTGGTCCCAGCGTTTTGGCGAGCAAGCGACCACGGTGGCTACCGCGATTGAAGCCGCGACCGGCGCCGGTATTAGCGAGAACCCCCTGCTACTGGAAGCACTCCGGGCGGTGGCCGGCGACCGCAATGGTGATATCAACGCGCGGCGTCTCGGCCGCTACCTCGCGCGCAATCTCCGGCGTATCGAGGACGGAAAACGCCTGGAGGGCGCCGGCCAGGATGCTATGACTTCGCGCCGGGCCTTCCGCGTTTCCCTCGTTTCCCGCGTTTCTGCCAACCCTACGCGGGAGAATGTAAGTTCGAGTAGTAAGAGCGGATCAAACGCGGATAACGCGGATAACGCGGTTTCAGCGCTGGCGGAGAGCTGCGTCTATTGACCGAAATTCGGCTCGGCCAGCAAACTACTGCGGAATACTGACGCTATGAAAACTTCCAAGCCACCAAACGCCGGCAAGGGACGCCCGAAGGGTTCGCCAAACAGAATTACGCGGGACCTACGTGAAATGATCGAGGGTGCCCTTCAAGCGGCCGGCGGACAGGAATACCTGACGCGACAGGCGCGCGAGAATCCCACAGCGTTTATGGGCCTCATTAAGGGGCTATTGCCGAAGCAGTTTTCTGCCGAGATTAAGGCGCAGACGGAGATCGTCGATAAGCGGCGCGAGATCGACGCGTTGGTTGAGGCTCTTTTGAATCCTGGGGCGGTTCAGAGAAGCCCTGCAGGCGCTCCATTGCTGAATCTGCCGGATGCCCCGCCCGCAGAATCACGCCTAAATCGTCCAGACGGCCGCGGTGCGCCGATCGAGCTGGCGCCGGAGTCGGCTTAGGCTCATGCAGCGCCGGCATAACGGCCGTTCACGGCGCGCATGTCATCGAACCCGCCCTGAGTACCGCTGTTAACGATACACGATGACCATCAAGAGTTATTTACAGAAGTCAAAATAGGCGCTATGCTTGATCGATTGAGATCGAGAGGGCGCGGAAATGGAAAGCATGCAGGCAGCTATCGGATACACACGGGTCTCGACTTCGGGCCAGGCTAGCTCCGGACTGGGGCTTGCAGCGCAGCGCGACGCGATCGAGTCCTTCGCGCGAGCTGAGGGATTCACGATTACGGCTTGGCACACCGACGCTGAGACGGGCAAGGGCAGCGACGCACTGGACCGCAGGCCCGGGCTGGCCGCCGCTCTGAAGGCAGCACGAGCCGCTAAGGCGCCGGTTGTTGTGGCGAAACTGGACCGCCTATCTCGGGACGTGCACTTCATCTCGGGCCTAATGGCGCACCGGGTCGAGTTTGTCGTATCGGCATTGGGCCGACAGACTGACCCGTTCGTGCTTCACCTTTACGCAGCGCTTGCCGAGAAAGAGCGCGCGATGATCTCGGAGCGAACTAAGTCTGGACTTGCAGCGGCCAAGCGCCGTGGCCAGCGCCTCGGCATGTCGGCGAAACCGAGGTCTGTCGTTCGGGCGATCGCGCAGGCCGGTGCCGATGCTAACGCGGGCGCTGCACTCAAGCGCCTTGAGATCCTTCGGCCGCACCTTGAGCATGCCCTCAAGGGCGAGACTTCGCTACGAGTAGCGGCGGAGTCGCTCAACTCGCGAGGCATCGAGTCGCCGCGCGGCGGCCGCTGGCATGCGCCGTCGCTGCTGAAGGCGGCTCGAAAACTAGGCCTCCGCTAGTCTTCAGTCTCGCCCGTAACCCGCGCCCCCCCGGCGGGTATAGCCGCTAGAAAACTGTTACCTTTTTTAATCGGGTTCCCATCGCGCGCTTCAAAGTCGGGCGCGCACTATTGCGCAGCCAGGATCACGCACACGGTTGCTATTTCTCGGCTGCTGCTTCGCGTAGATTGTGCTATCCCGCCACTCACGGACACATCAGAGTGGCTTGGCCGCTGGGCATCGCTTGGTAAAAGCACACCGTTGGCTTCGACGGGGCTGGCTGCTGTACCGCCTGCTCCCATGGCAGTGGCTTGAGGTGGGCCTGCGGATCAGAAAGACAAAGGTTCACGGCAGCATCGCGATTGTTCCTCTGTCGCATTACGGAAGCGAAGACACCTATCGCGCCGCCGCCTTGTTGCTGATTGTCCTGCATTGGCCGCTGGCGCATAACTTCCTGGCAGACCGCAATCGCCTGCTGCAGAGCGGCCTCAGCATCGTAGGGTTGCTGAACCGATGTGGGGATCGCAATGTCCGTAACGCCCGGGCACACTCTGCCAGCGCGAATAAAATCTTGGCGATATTCAGCGCACATCGACATCCCGTCGCGACACATATTTTGCGCTGCCCGACACGAATAGTCGGAGTCATTGTCATCGGCAACCTGCGCGGGCGCTGGCGCGGATGCAAGTGCCGGTGCCGACGGACCGACTGCGACCTTTGCGGTGATTTCATTCCAATGCGTCTGCAGTTCCTGACCCCAGGAATTATGGGCCTCTTTACCCCCCGCAGCGTCGCTAGCGTCCCACTCAGTCCACAAATTCACTATTTCCTGATAGGCGTCTTCCGTCGAAACGTCGTCTGGTGCAAAACAGACATGGGGAATATGGACACCGGCTGGGAGGTGGCGAAGCTCGATCCACTTACACAGGACCTTTGAAACCTCTTTCGCGTACGGATGGGCATCTGCCGCCAATGCCGGCCGAACATATAGGTTGTTGGCAAAGCCTACTGCCAGAAGGCCAACTACAGCGCGCATCGTCATCGTTTGGTTTCTTAGTGACGACTCAGTTTCTGGGCGGCCAGCCGATCTTATCCCCGCAACCAAAATGGAGGCAAGAACTTGACGTGATTATCTGCGTGCCTCCAATTTGGGGGCGGCGAATTGAAGCACCTGCGAAGCGCGCGGCATCGCGCTCTGATAGCCTCGATTGTTCAGGCCAGGCACACGGCCGGACTTACCCAACGACAGCTCGCGGCGAAGCTAAAGCGCTCTAATTCGTTCGTCTGGAAAATCGAAGCCGGGGAACGCCGCGTGGATATTCTCGAGTTCATCGAAATAGCGCGGTGCCTAGACGTGGAGCCGCTTGAGCTTTTCGGAAGAGCTTTGAGGTAGTTACTTCACGGCCTGAAGCGCAGGGGGATTTGGCGAGTGGCGAGTGGCGAGTGGCGGGGCGAGTGTGGGACGCGCCGCTCAGCAAATCACCACGACAACAACTCTGGGAAGGGCTGTGGGGCAGCCGACGCCGCGGCGAAGCAAACGTAATTGTACCCTGGCTTGCGTGCGTCTAAAGTGCCTCCTGTATTCAGGTCCAGCTAAGCCAGCGGGGGCACAATATGATAACAACCGAACGCGCCTCAACAATAATTGGAACATTTCTTTGCATGCTTGCCACTTTAGGGGGGTGCGCAGCCTCTCGCGTCTCCAACTACAGCCGAGAGGTGAATACAATCAAAGGCGAGCAGGCTGCGTCTCAGGCGCAATGCCTACAGGAGCTCGCTACCCCGGAGCTGGATCCAATTCGGCACAAGGTAGAGCTTTCCAGGAATATGACGGACGGGCCGCCACCGTTCGAAATCGCTTCGAACGACGCATTTCCTACAGATTCCGAGCGTGTGGTAATCGCCAAATGGGCGACGATGCGGGATGCCTGCCTGAAGCGCAGTCAGGCATTGCTTGTAACACCGCAGTCGGCGAATGCAGCGCAGGCGACATTTTTCCAGCAGGACATCTCCTTCTACAGAGATGTCACCGCACAAGTGGGAAAACTCATCGTCGCGCTTTATCAACAGAAGCTGACGTACGGCGAGTTCGCTCAAAAAAGATATGAAATCGGCACCCAAGGAACGGCAGCCGAGTTGGCTTATCGTCAGTCCGCGATAGATCGTGATCAACAGAGGCAGATGCAGGCTCAGCAGCAATTTGCGAATAGCTTAGCGGCGTGGGCGACGTACATGCAGGCGGTGGAGGCGCGGCAGCCGCAGACTGTAAATATAAACGGCACAATACGGGTGCAGTGAAGCGCATCGCTAATCTTGCGGACCGCCCGCGCGTGGGGCGGCACATTCGGGCGAAAGACATGAGCGAAGACTTGAAGAATTTCCGCGCCTGGTACGTCGATGTGCTTGAGGATCTGCGTGCGCAGCGTGATGCTGGCCTTGTGTCTCTGATGATCGCTATGCCACTTTTAGAGCGATACATCAGATCCAAGAATTGTGTGCCCCCGGAAGACAGCCTTAATCAGGCGTGCATGGTTACGGTCTGCGGAATATTTCAGGCACTTCCCGATGTCGATGCCGCACGGAAATTTTGGGGTGTCTTTAGAAACGGTTTTTTACACCAGGCCACGCTTTCGCTCAAAACTAATGCGGGGAGGAATCTGCCTGCGGGGTCATTGACGCACGACATCGCGGCGCCCGTGACATTAAGGCCGGACGGCAGTTTCGTGGTCATCCCGATCTCTTTAGCCAGGAGGTCGTTCGAACTATTGAGGGTGATTTCGCAACTTTCGTCGCTGCCGGTACAAGTTCGCCAGCACTGCCGCAGGTGATTGCATACGTTCAGCCATCATCGCCGGGGATAGACGTGCCACCCATTACACTGAGCACCGAGTCCAGATAGAGGTTTCAATGACTTGCGGCAGTATCCGCAAGCACACCGAGAGAAGCATACAGCTTGTTGCGCCGCAGACTGCTGGATGGACTGCCCGCGCGGACACCAGCTACGGTCGGCACATGCGCCGATACTCATTCGATCCTCTCGAGCCCACCCAGCAGCCACGCTGGTACGTCGTGCGACATGTACGGCGCGCTACTGGAGGCACGCGAGCTGCCACGTGGCGCCGATCTGAAGCGCGTATTCGTCGAAGCCATCCTCAGGTGGATGGACGACGGCTGGAAGCTGAAGGAATTCCACTCCCGTACCGGCACATTCTTCTGCGATCGCGCGGGCGAGCGACGCATGATCGACATTACACCGACCTATCCAGGCAGGACACAGAGCGGCGGCATTCCCCAGCGCGCGCCCTGCACGAACTGCGACGACTGAGTGAGATGCCAGCCCTGGGCGGCGCCAGAGCCTTTATAGGGAGCGCGCGCTCACCTAAGCACTGACCTTTAGCAGTGGAACGTATAGACGGTGGGCGTTAGACACCCCAACCTTCATATCTAAACCAAGTCAACTAGCTGTAACTCTTGAGTAGCGCAAGGGATTCTTTGGATATTAGCTTCGTCGCCAATCCATTCATGTTTAATCCGAAATCTTCGCCACGAAGACTTCAGGATCGTTGGATAAACCGAACTCCTGTACCGCTTGGTGCACTTCTTGTTCAGTGTTCCACGCCGTTGCACCGGCTGGATTTGCGACTCGCACCGGCGGACCTAATCCGCCGATGCGGTAGTAGGTGGGTGGTGCCTCTCCCTCTCTGTGCGCCATGGCGAATCGCGGCATAGAAATGTCCTCGGTGTGAGTCGCGCTTAGCAGCGACCGTAAACGGCTCCTACTACAATTGCTTCTTCACTATTAATGTCCCGAAAAATATTAGGTTCCCGAAAAAAATCAGCGGCGGGCCAAGGCCGCTCTGGATATGTACACGGTGTATGCCCGCCAAAACTACGTTGGTGCCTATAACTAGATAAGCAAAAGCACCTAGCGAGATCATTACATACCCTAAAATCTTCATGGCCTGTTCGCCTCTAGCAGCATTCCCTCGCACCCTTCACGATGTGCATCTAAGCGGGACTATTATTCGCCCGCTGCCGCCGCGATTCAAATCGGTGATCGAGGAAACATAATGTCTGGCGGGTGGCGAGAATCGCGATGCTAGAATTGTCGAGCCGGCCGTCGGGCAAATATGGCGCCGCGCGACGTCTGCGTCATCCTCGGCACGATGGCGGAGTTCTAACCGCCCGCCTCAATTCGAATTCGATGAACACTCTCCGGAATGGGGGGTGCATATGGTGATCGCCCCCGATTGCAAGTCGAGCCGGGTGACAGTGCTCTCACCCTGTCGGACGATCTGATACCGCGGCGGTCGGGTCAGGTACCCGTGCGCGAGTATCGCCGCCGCTAGAATGATGGCGGCGATTACGATGGCGCGAGGAGTTGATACGGGTGGTTAGTATCCGCGCCTCGCAGGCAACGCGCTACCGGCGCGCGCTAAGCCCGGTTAGGAAGTGATGCGCAGGCCGACCGTGAATAGGCGGACGGCGGGTGCGGCCTTCTTGTCGATGTAGAACGCGGAGCACACCGTGTCAAAGGCCATCATCACCACGACGTCGAATTTCGCACCGGGCGTGTGGACCGATCCGCAGATTCGGCAGTACACGCCCACCCGGCTAGAGCTGCGACCGGGGGATAAACTTATCGAGTGGTTGGACGCGATCGCGAAGAAGCGGGGCGTGTGAACCGCCTACATAAACCGTCGGCGCTTGAATGCCCGTACGTCGTCGGAGGTCAACGCGAACCACTCGCCACCTCGACGCTTTTCCGCAAAGCGCCGATGCCAGTATCCCTCGATGCCGTAAGCATCGTCGGTGCTGATGGCGTGAATCAACTCCAACTCTTCGGGCAGACTCACCGCGATTTGTCTGGTGCGCGCTCCCACGATATCGGCTTTGCCGATTTTGTATCTCTTTTCCCTTCCCACTTTCATCAAGGCTAGATAAACATAGCCGGTCTCGACGCCGTCATTGTCGTCGTCGGCGTCCACAGCAGAGTCGGCCCGCAATAGTGGAGTGCAAATCGCCGCGACGTCGTCGTGACCGGGGTGAGTCGAGCAATACTCCAGAAGCTTCTGGAACCAGACCTGTCTCGACCCCGAACGGGAAATGGCACTGGGCAGCGCGAGGTCACTGCGCTCGCGCAGCCGCATCTCGCCGTGAGTTGGGTACCGGCCGAGTTCGCGTATCAACCCGATCAGCTTGAGCAGACTCTCCGTCTCTGGAATGGCGCGTTGAACCTCATTGGGCGTAAGCCCCGCCTCCAGAACCGCATCTCCCCATCGCGCCCAGTACCGTCCGTACCAATCGCTGTATTTGATGCCGGTCTCTTTCTCGAACCGCATGCGACCGAGCGCCACCCCGCCGTTCGCCGCCGCGGTGCGCTTGATCTCATTGAGGATATGCTGCTTTTTGTCCATTGTTTCTGACAATAGCCCAATCGCGGGCCGGGTCATCTTTGTAATGCTACAATTGCCTCGATGTTCGAGGAACATAACTCGGTACAGCTGCAGATCGCCAACGGTCACAATTTGGTCGTCGGTCGGGGCTACATATGGTCACGGGTCGGCGGCACCAATCATAAGACTAGCGACAGCGCGATAACTTATCTGGAGCTGAACCCCGACCAACTTATGGTGGCGCAAAGCATTTTCCAGATCGTTGATATGCAGGGCGCCGTCCTCATGGACGACTCCGCGATTCGGGCTCGCGTGCGCAGGCGCTGAAACGCGAGGGCCACGGGAAGATGAATCTCGGCAAAATCCGAGGCAGCCTCGGCTGGTTATTCAAGCTGCAGCCGCCCGCGATCCACCTCGATCCGCGGGGGTACGAGTTGCCCTGCCGCGATGAAGACTGGCAGCTGTGGGGAGTGAGTGCGGACGGGGAAACGCTCACGTTCGGCGACCCGGGAACAACCCATCGTCTCTCCACCACGATCGGCGCCGACGTCGTACACCACTTTGATACGGATCGATCGCGCGGTGAGCGCCGCGGGTTTTTGATGCTGAAGCAGCAGATGTACATTCAGGCGGGCAGCATTACTTTTCGACTCTGCTTCCGCCCGGGCGAACGCGTCGCCCCGCCACCACCACCGCCGCCGATTGAAATCAAGCGAGTGGCGGTCAGCGCCGATTTTTTTCGCAATACCGGGATCCAGCAGCGGCTGGAGGCGGAAGGGTTCGAGGTCAACGGCGTGATCGCGTTACGCCTCGCCGAGTTGGAGCTTAAGGGTTGGGAGCCCGTTATCGAAACCGACAGGGATGGCAGACCAACGAGCTACTACCTGCCCGATTCCCGTCCGGGGATGGAGCTCATATTCATCAAGAAACGCAAACCGGCGCCGCCGCCGCGCGTGCGACCTTCGCCGCCCACGCCACGGTGGGCCCGCCGCCAACCTTGAGCGGCCGCGCGCGTCGCGCGGATATTTCCGGATAGGCCTCGGCGGCGCGCGGCGCTCAAGGCACCTCAGTCGATTTGCCGATATACTCGAAGCGGGATTAAAGACGGGATTAACGGGGCTTCGACGATCATCGCTAAAGTATTGGTCGGAGCGAGAGGATTTGAACCTCCGACCCCTTGCACCCCATGAAATATGCGCCTCGCTTAAGCGATAGCACCGGGACGCGCAGTCCAGATCCGGCGAGCTATCCCACTTTTTCGATTCGAAGCGCAGAACTGACTTTAATACTTGGAGCCTACACCCAGCCTACATAGGAAACTTGCCGCAGAGTCACCAACAAAGTTCGTCTCTTAAGCTATTGATTTTAATGGTAGCGGGGGCAGGATTTGAACCTGCGACCTTCGGGTTATGAGCCGGGTACCTGGGTATTAAGGGTCTTTTAAATCAACCACTTGCAGCGCTTGCCAACCTCGAAACCCAGCACACCACGG
>Ga0182030_10007048_pt1 | contig 23548 bp, 23 predicted proteins | sample 812S3MmetaG_FD_121299 | JGI IMG/M metagenome (GOLD analysis project Ga0182030, IMG submission 121299) | Permafrost microbial communities from Stordalen Mire, Sweden - 812S3M metaG (Illumina Assembly) | ecosystem: Environmental > Terrestrial > Soil > Wetlands > Permafrost | place: Sweden...
ATCGGGCCATACTTCGTTGTCGCCCTCGACCTTGGAACCACCAAAGCCTTCGGGCTCCGCCTCGTCTGGCCCGATTTTCCCTCGCAACGCTACCCCCTCGGAATTAGATGACAGGCCCTACGCTGCTCAATGCCGAGCCGGCTCCGTCCGCATTGCACACGACCACGAGCGATACCTGCTGGCTGTTATTTGTAGTCGGAGCACGATGTGCGGATTCGATGCTATCTTCAAGAATTTCCTCCGGGGTTGAGCCGGTCTTATTGCTGCGACTGCTGTGATGCGCCTGCAATAAGCGGACGGTCTCATTCATCGAGGCCCCTCGCTTGCGTCGACGGACTCTTGTCAAGAGGCTCAACAGACCAACTTGACAGTGAATGTATTGATTCCTCCGCTACACACTCAGAGCGGGGTAATCGGTATAGCCATGTGGCCCCGGCGTAAAGAAGGTGCTTCCGTCCGGCACATTGAGCGGCGCATTGCTGGTAAACCGCGCCGGAAGATCTGGGTTAGCAATAAAGAGTTGACCGAACGCTACTGCATCCGCCTCACCATCCCCGATGACCTGATTCGCTTGTGCCAGCGTGTATTTTTCATTCGCGATGTATACGCCGCCGAACTGTCTCTTGAGTTGCGGGCCCAATCGGTCGGGTCCGAAGTATTCGCGCGCAAACAGGAAGCCGAGCCCGCGCCTGCCTAGCTCACGCGCCACATAGCCGAATGTTGCCGGCGGATTTGAGTCATGCATATCCTGAGAATCTCCGCGCGGCGCCAGATGCATACCGACGCGCTTGGCGCCCCAGACTGAGATCACCGTATCGGCGACTTCAAGCATGAGCCTGGCGCGGTTTTCAATCGATCCGCCATATACGTCGGTACGATGATTGGATCCGTCCTGCAGGAACTGGTCGAGCAGGTAGCCATTGGCCCCATGTATCTCCACACCGTCAAAGCCAGCCAACTTTGCGTTCTCCGCTCCCTTGCGGAAGGCCTCGACGATGCCCGGAATTTCGGAGGTCTCAAGTGCGCGCGGCGTCACATAATCGGTAACTGGACGCACCAGGCTCACATGGCCTGCTGGCCGGATGGCGCTGGGAGCGACCGGCAGTTTACCTTCCAGAAAGCGTGGATCTGAGATGCGGCCCACATGCCAGAGTTGTGCAAAAATACGGCCCCTTGCCTGGTGCACTGCCTTCGTCACGACTTTCCATGCCTCGATTTGGTCTGGCGACCAAATCCCCGGCACATTCGCGTAGCCAACGCCCTGCGGGACAACCGGAATGCCTTCGGAGATGATCAGGCCTGCACCGGCACGCTGTGTGTAGTATTCGACCATGAGTTGCGTCGGAATGTGCTTTGATGTGCCCCGCAAGCGAGTAAGCGGAGCCATAATAACTCGATTCGGCAGGCGGAGCTCGCCGATCTGGATGGGGTCTAACAGAGAAATCATGGAATGCGTCCTTGTGACAAGTTGTTTGTATGGCGGATTCAATACTGGAGGTGATCTTAGGGAGTGAGCACTATTTTCCCGATGCCTCCATTTTCCGCAAGTTGCTGTGCTTCACGAATCTGTGAGAGCCTGAGCCTCTTGCCGATCGGGATGGAGAACAATCCTCGCGCAACCTCCCGTCCGAGCTCTTCCAATCTCACTGAATCCGGCTGCGCCCAGATGGGCACAACGCGCAGATCGCGTCCTTCCGCGGCGGGCGGCGCGCCAAGCACCGTTGCCAAGACACCGTTCTTCCGGATGTGGAGTAGAATCCGGTCAATGGTCTCGTGCCCAACCATATCGGCGACGGCATCGAGTTCCGGCAAGCTGCCAACTTCATTTACATCCTCCAACGCAATCACTCTATCCGCACCAAGGCGTTCAGCCTCTACCCGCTGACTGGCACGAACGCCTGCAATCACATGAGCGTCATGCTGTTTTGCTACATGCACAGCAGTTCGACCGACACCTCCGATTGCACCCGTAACGAGTATGATTTCGCCCGCCCTTGGTCGAATGCCGATTTCAATCACCTGGGCGCCGGTCAGCAATACGAGAGGCAATGCAGCCGCGTCGATACCGTCAAGCTTTTCGGGAGTGCGCGCCAGATCCACAGGCTTGCACACCACGTATTCGGCATAAGCGCGATTCACCAAGCCGAAGACGCGCTCGCCCACCTTCAGGCTGCTTACACCTTCTCCAAGCGCAGCCACCTCACCCGAAAGGTCGCGACCGAGAATCGCCGGGAATTCGAGCGGCATCATCTCCCGCAAGTCGCCTCTGCGCAACTTCCAGTCGATTGGATTGATGCTGACGGCTATAGTTTTCACCAGCACTTCGCCGGCTGCCGGCACAGGCATGGGTGCATCTTCATACGAGAGCCGGCTAACATCTCCATAGCCGTGCAGTCGAACAGCCTTCATCAGTCGTTGTGTCATGTGCTTCCTTTTCTACATGCTTGGATTTTCAGGTTGTCGACATTCAACAACAGGTATCCCATGTGAAGCGCTGGATTCCTGGGCGAATGGATGGAGTGGCCGTAATGCCCGTTTCAACAGCCTTTCCGGATTAACTGTCCGATCGTTTGCCAGCCAATCCTCAGACTTAGACGCCAATTTCGTGCAAGGCTAGAAAAGCCTCCAACAAAACGCGAGGATTGAATTGTCCCTTGTATACGGGCGGCGCCTTTCGACCCAGGCCAAGCAATGAGTAGACCGCCGTCTGCGCAGAGCGAATGGAGTACTCCACCGTGAACACCACGTCGTCTGGAAGTTCACAATACTGCCCGACGAAGGCCATGTTCTTCGAACCCTCCGGTATGACCTGTGGGCGATCGCCCTTGCTTCGAGGAAGGAACTGGCTGGTGATGAAGGGCATCATGCAAGGAATGCAGGTGCAGGTTTCGAGAATTCTGGCGCCATGCTCCTGGAGGCGCAAATGGCCGATGACCTCCGTCATGATTTCTCGCCCCGTACATGCCGCCATGGGCTTCTTCACAAAATTGCCCGGCACATCGACGAACAGTCCATAGCCCCAGAAGACCTCGACTCCTTCTGGCTGGCCAATGAAATGTGGCTGATGGGGCAACACGATCGATGCCAGCCAACTTGACTCGGGAAAGGTGATGAGGCCGCCTTCACCAGCAACGTTACCCGTCAAGTCCCGGATCCGTTCGAAGAACGTGCGGTCGTGAAGTGTGGTCGTAAACGACATCCACTTCGATTGTTCAATGTGATCGGCAAAGTTCGACGGACGCCCGAACTGCGTCTGGCCGGCCGCGATCTTCTCCCAAAGCGTCCATGAACCGCCCTCATCCTTCCCCATTAGAGCGGCAGCCGAGTCCATTGAACCTAAACTCGAACCCTCGGTCATTGAGCCTAAAGTTACGATGACTCGGTCATGCTCGCTGACGCTGATCTCCTTGAGAGACGAGCCCTCTTGAGCGACGATCTTTTCGGCGGCGAAGCTGCCCTTTGCGTGCGCGACAGCTATGTCTGTAACAGTTGTGTTAAGCATGAACTTCACACCGCGCTCTTCGAGCCATTTGTGAAGCGGCCGCACCAGCGAGTCGTACTGGTGGTAGACGGTTCGCATGATGCCAGTAAGCGTATTGAAACCGGAGACCATGTGAGTGAAACGCACCAGATAGCGTTTGAACTCGACTGCGCTATGCCAGGGCTGAAAAGCGAAGGTGGTACACCACATGTGCCAGAAGTCCGTCTCAAAGAACCCCGGGACGAACTGGTCTGAGATCGTGGTCCGTCCAAGAAACTCCTCCGCTTCGATCGCCACGCGCTCGAGGTTAAGAATATCCTTCTCGCTCAAACCGAAACTTGGAGCGTCGACCCTGTGACCATCCCGAAACAGCCGCGCTTTGGAGGCGGTCTTCATGGTCTCGTTCCAGTCAAATATCTCCTCCGTCACCGTCCTGGTTCCATTGAGAGTCGGAATTGACGAGAATAGGTCGTAGGTGCACAGATACTTGCTCTCAATCATGCGGCCGCCGCGCATCACGTAGCCGTCAGTCGCGTTTCCAGCTGCGTCAAGGCTGCCGCCGATCCGGGAGGACTCCTCCAGGATCGTGATGGTGTGCCCCTGCACACCCCCGTCGCGAATGAGGAAAACAGCCGCGGCAAGAGAAGCGATGCCGCCGCCCACAAGATAGGTTGCCGCGTTATCATCAGATCGTTCCACTGGGATCGTTTCACACTTTCTCTTTGCCCATTCAATCTTGCCGCCCTCGCGCTAAGCGACTCTATACTTGAGTGCTACGAGCGCCCAATGCGATTGTCAATCTGTAATGCAGGAATGACTGTGTCGAATTGAACAGATGGTCGGCCGTCCCAGGCCTGAGGATTATGCTGAGCGCGCGGGAAGGGCTTCCGCAGTCGGCGCAGACTTTCACCGATCGCCCATGATGCCCACAGAGAACGCCATCAGCATGGCTCTTACTCCGCACTTGAAGCAATTCGCAACCAGCCTCATTGATTCGAAGAAACCGGGAGAAAGCAATGTCAGCAACAAACTCAGTTGTCGCCGTATACGATTCTCACGACGAGGCGGAACGTGCTGTTAAGGCGCTCCAACAGGCCGGGGTCGATATGAAGAGCCTCTCGATCGCGGGCAGGGGCACGCACACGGATGAACATGTCATTGGCTACTACAATGCTGGTGATCGGATGAAGTACTGGGGCAAGGTTGGAGCATTCTGGGGTGGGTTCTGGGGACTACTCTTCGGATCCGCGCTCTTTGCAATACCAGGCATTGGGCCAGTTCTCGTTGCGGGTCCACTGGTCAGCTGGATTGTCGCAGGCCTTGAGGGAGCTGCTGTTGTCGGCGGGGTCAGCGCTCTCGGAGCAGGGCTGGTGAGTATTGGCATTCCGAAGGACAGCGTCATCAAGTATGAAGCAGCATTGAAGACCGACAAGTTCCTGTTGATCGTCCATGGCGCACCGGACGCGGTGTACGGCGCACGATTCATTCTCGATGGATCCAGCACCGGCAACTACTGTGTGCATGGCCAGCCCATGCTGACCAGTTGACATTGCTTTGCGAAACGGCTTGGCCGGTTACTCCAGCTCAGAACCCAGTCGGCCGATTTAGAGAACTGATCGATCTTATGCACGCAATTCCGCCAGCCTGGTCCTCTATGAGAAATTCCTGATCGGAATAGGACGACATCAACATGTATCCAGGATTCAACGCACAAGGCTCTCAGCCCTTCGCTGTGCGGAAAGAGCTTGTCGACGAGCACATGATTCCGAATCCAAGTCGTGCCGCCGACGGGTTCAACATCTGGTGGCAGAAAACCGCTGCACAGAACACGGCAATGGTCACAGAAGCGTCTGACCTTAGGCGCGCGCTCCGTCTCGTCAGCTCGGCACGCCAGCCTCGCGCCCGGAAAGTGCATTGATCACCTTTCCTGTCGAGCGACGCTCAGCATACGAATCATCGGCCAAGGCGCCACAGATGCACCAAGACAGCCGTAATGCCTACCAGGAGAAGCCCAAGCCATTACGAATCTCGCCCAATGATTCCGCGATTGCTGCCGTGGGATTGGCGCTGTTGCTGCTTTCGTGTCAGCTTATAGCCGGCTGCCATTCACAACCGGTTGTCATGCCGCGCATGGGAAGCAATTCGGTGGACACAGGAGCCGTCGCCGAGAGACTGCACACGCTAACATCTGCCGGAACACCCTCTGAGAGCCATCCGGGGAACTTCATCGATGATCGACAGAATGCTCAGAAAGTGTATGAGGCGATCCAATACGCACCCGCGTGGGTGCGCGAAGGGCAAGTGACACCCCAGGCTCTGGCCATCATTTCCGCGCTCGAGAACAGCCAACAAAAGGGGCTCAATCCGGATGACTACGATGCATCGCACTGGTCTGCGCGACTGGCTGCACTCAAGGCCGCGCCAGGAAACGCGGATACCGTGGCGCAATTTGACGCCGCTTTGACGATCAATGCGATCCGGTATCTCTCCAACCTCCGCATCGGCAGAGTAAATCCGGAGCCCTTGGAGTTTGGCATCGATCTCAACCAGAGACACTATGACCTGCCACAGTTTCTGGTGCAGAAGGTTCTAAGCGGGAGCAATCTCCCGGAGATATTGAACAAAGTGGAACCACAATACCTAGGCTACCAACGAACCGAGGCCGCGCTGCTCACATATCTGACCCTGGCGGCCCAGGAGCATAGCCAGCCGTTGCCTGATCTGCAAAAAACGGTGAAGAGCGGCGACGCGTATTCCAGTGTTCAGCAATTGGGTGAACGCCTTCGCCTGCTTGGGGACCTGCCGCAGACCGCTGTAGCCGATCCGAACGCAACAACGTACGATCGGCCATTGGTAGATGCGGTTAAGCACTTTCAAGCCCGGCACGGGTTAAAGCCCGAAGGCAACCTGGACAAAGAAACGTTGCACGAATTGAATGTGCCGTTGAGTACACGTGTGATCCAGTTGGAAGATTCTCTTGAACGGTGGAGGTGGCTTCCGGCATACTATCCGCAATTGCCTGTCGCGGTGAATATCCCCGGATTCAAACTGCGGGTGTTCTCAGAGGATCACTCCATTGCGTTGCAGATGAATGTAGTGGTGGGGAAGGCGCTCAATCATCAGACGCCGGTCTTTGCCAAGGAAATGAAGTACATAATCTTCCGGCCGTATTGGAATCTTCCCCTCGATATTACTCGTGCGGAGATTGTTCCCAAGCTTCGCAGGGACTCACATTACCTGGCGAGGAAGGGCTTCGAGGCCACGGATCAGAATGGGCATATCGTAGCCACGGGAGCGGTGAGCCGAGCCACGCTGGCACAGATAAAGTCAGGCAGGCTTCTGGTGCGGCAAAAGCCCGGACCGCGAAACGCGCTTGGCTTGGTCAAATTCATGTTCCCCAATGAATTCGATGTATACCTGCATAGCACGCCGGCGCCGGAGTTATTCAATCAGTCTCGACGCGACTTCAGCCACGGCTGCATTCGCGTGGAGAAACCGGCGGAGCTTGCGGCGTGGCTGCTCCAGGATCAGCCCAAGTGGACGTTGGAGAATATAAAGACAGCAATGCGGTCTGGCCCTGACAACCAGCAGGTGAATCTCTCCAAGCCAGTGCCCGTGGTCATCGCTTATCTAACGGCGATTGTCGAGGAAAATGGTGAAGTCTATTTCTACAACGACATCTATGGACTTGATGGCGTTCTCAACGATGCCTTGGCCAAGAACCACACGAACCATTGATCGGGCTATCGGCTACCAGCGGCGCACCGGGCCTACATCCACATGCACAAAATCGGATTGAGCATAATAACCCCCCCCCGCGCTTTAGAGACAACGCAGCATCGCGAACCTGAGCAGTGGGATCCCGGGAATGCGAATATCGATAGCTTTAGCTTCCATGTGTTGGCTGTGCAAAGCAACGCCATTGCTATGTTCGCGGAGATAGTTATTGCTCCAAGGAGTGCGATATCCGCAAACGATGTCGATCTCGCTGTCGAGGTGTCCCAGTTTTGCCAACAGGTCATGCAACAGGTCGAACTCCCTGAGGTCATAGTCCTTCTCATCGCCAGTCCGATGGTCGCGAAGAAAATGGTCCAGCGCCGCAACGCCTTCCGGAAGATATTGATCGCCTATCCGGTAAACCACATCCAGACGTTCACCCGTATGAAGGTGATAGAGGCGAAGCCGATAGGGCTTGGAATATGCTGGTGTTGCTGCACCTGCCACCCTCGCAGCGAGAAAGAAAGAGAGTGCCAAGGCAGCTACGAAACTGATAAGTAAGGGCTTCTTTAACAGAGTATGTCTCTTTCCGAAGTCACCTCTATTATAGGCGTCCAGGCGAATCGATGTCGGCCGAATGGCTATGACGCACAATTGCCATGCAGGACAAGCGGCAGCAAGCGCCTACGAATGCTGTGCTCTTGGGCACGCGATGAAAGATGGGCGGCCGGAAAAGCTTACTACGGCACCTCCGGTTCATTGATGCTGATATGCCGCACTCGGATGTCCAAAAGAGCACAGCCTTTGCACTCACAACAAAGGAGACTTGAATTTGAGTCGCTCTAATGAATCATCGAGAGTCATCATGCCGCATGTTCATCCTTTCCCTTCCATCCCGGCGAGCATCCTTGTGCCCATCGACTTTAGCCCGTCATCCCAAGCGGCTTTGGACGCAGCCAGCGATCTCGCCGAACATTTTCACGCTACTCTTGCCCTGGTCAACGTCGTTCCCTGCCTTTCATTTTTCGCCCTTACGTATGCCATTCCCAATGATGCTCTCCGACGGAAGATGGGGGCGCACGCTGAGCACCTTCTAGCCAAGTGCCAGTTAGCTCTTACGGCGAGAGGAGTCAAGTCAAGTTATAGTGTCGAATTCGGCAATGATGTTGCCGGAGCGATCATTGATGTTGCAGAACGTGAACATGTCGACATGGTCGTGATCTCCACTCACGGCATCTCCGGTTGGCATCCCTTCGTCTTTGGCTCGATCGCCGAGAAGGTCGTGAAGCTTGTGCAATGCCCGCTTCTGCTTCTCCACTCAAGCAATCCGGAGACGCATTCAAAGAGCCCTTCACACCGCTCAATGGAATGGTGGTAGCAAGATCAACGGTACAGGTGGCCAATGGTGAGCTCGACTAGCTTTGTCGCCCCGGCATCAAACAGGCAGGTAGTAAAACCGGTTCAGGATAGCGCCCCGACTGGCCTCACGAACGAAGAAGCGCGCGCTCGTCTTGAAAAAGACGGTCCCAATGCAATGCCGGACACGTCCGCTCATCCGCTGCGCAACGCATTGGCTAAATTCTGGGCGCCTGTACCATGGCTGCTTGAAGCGTCCATTGTGCTTGAGACAGTCCTGCATAAGTATTACGAAGCTGCTGTCATCGCAGCTCTGCTCCTCTTCAACGCGGCACTTGCCTACTTCCAGGAGAGTCGCGCTCAGGCCACACTCGCTGCTCTCAAATCCCGCCTGGCGCTCAATGCCTCTGTCCAGCGAGACGGCGAATGGAAGACTGTACCCGCGGCGGAATTGGTATGCGGCGACCTCGTCAAGCTGTCGCTTGGCGGCGTGGTCGCGGCGGATGTACACGTGACCGGCGGGTCGGTCGAGCTCGACCAGTCGATGCTTACAGGCGAATCGCTCCCCATTGACGCAGGCGCCGGAACAGACACGTTTGCAGGGGCTCTGGTGCGGCGCGGCGAAGCAACCGCGATCGTAACGGCTACCGGTACCCGCACCAAGTTCGGCCGCACGGCCGAGCTCGTTCGCTCCGCACACGTAGTGAGTACACAGCAGAAGGCCGTCCTTAGAATCATCCGCAACCTGGCGGTCTTCAATTGCCTCATCATCGCTGCGATGGGAGCTTACGCCTATCGCCATGCGATGCCCTCGGGCGAGATGATTCCGTTGTTGCTGACCTCAGTGCTGGCCATCATCCCGGTCGCATTACCGGCAACATTTACTCTCGCGGCCGCGATTGGAGCTCGCGCTCTCGCCAGGCAGGGTGTGTTGCCAACACGGCTTTCCGCCGTAGACGAAGCTGCGTCCATCGATGTGTTGTGCTCAGACAAGACCGGAACTCTAACCCGCAACGAACTGACCGTCACGAGCGTTCGCCCACTGCCTGGATTCGACGAAGCGCACGTTCTCGGGATGGCGGCACTGGCGAGTTCTGAAGGGGGTCAGGACCCTGTCGATGCGGCCATTCGACTTGCTGCGTCAAAGAAGGCAGCCAGCGACTTGCCAAAGCTGACCGCTTTTGTTCCGTTCGATCCGGTTAAGAAAACCTCGGGAGCAACCGCGACGGATGCGAAAGGCAGTTCCCAGCGAATCATCAAGGGCGCGTTCACTGCGGTTGTCGCACTCACTGCGCCTTCTCCCCCCGCAGCCGCTATCGCCGGCGAACTCGAGAAGCAAGGCTTTCGAGTTTTGGCAGTTGCCGCAGGGCCGGCGGCGTCCAACCAGATCATTGGATTGATTGCCCTCAGCGATCCGCCGCGGACGGACTCAATCTCTCTTATCTCAGAGCTGAACGGTCTGGGTGTGCGCACGGTGATGGTGACAGGCGATGCTCCCGCGACCGCCGCAATCGTCGCTCACGCGGTTGGATTGCAGGGAGCCGTCTGTCCGCCCGGCAAGCTGCCGGAAGGCATTAAACCGGAAGACTTCTCGGTCTTTGCGGCTGTTCTTCCGGAAGGCAAGTTTGACCTCGTCAAGGCTTTCCAGAAGAGCGGCCATACAGTTGGCATGTGCGGCGACGGGGCCAATGACGCGCCAGCTCTGCGCCAGGCGCAGATAGGCATTGCGGTCTCGACCGCAACCGATGTGGCCAAATCGGCCGCCGGTGTTGTTCTAACTGAGGCAGGCCTCGGCGGCATTGTGGCAGCCGTCAAAGAAGGCAGAGTTACTTTTCAACGCATTCTGACCTACACGCTCAACTCGGTTCAGAAGAAAGTACTTCAGGCGCTCTTGCTCGCGGTTGGCCTGCTCATGACGGGACACGCGGTGCTGACTCCAATGCTCATGGTCATTGTGATGATCACCGGCGACTTCCTTGCCATGTCGCTTACCACTGACCGAGTACGGCCATCAGCAATGCCGAACTCCTGGCAGATCGGCCGCATCACGAGTGCAGGCGTGATGCTCGGACTCTGCTTCCTTGCATTCTCCACGGCAATCCTGGCAGTAGGCAAATTTCAGTTGCATCTCGGCATCCAGGCACTTCAAACGCTCACCGTGGTCAGTATTGTCTTTGGCAGCCAGGCCACGACCTATGTCATTCGCGGACGACAGCATCTCTGGGGTCTGCGTCCCAGCATCTGGCTCGTACTTTCTTCAGTTGCCGATGTGCTCATCATTTCGACTCTCGCAACGTTCGGAATCGCGATGGCGCCATTACCCCTCGCGATCATTGCCACCGAGTTCGCAGCCGCGGTTGTCTTCGGCGCAATTCTGGACGTTGTCAAGATTCCAGTCTTTGCTCGCCTCCGTATTTCCTGAACAACCACGGTGCACCCCCAACTACCCGCATTCGACAAACAGAGCTGAAGGGATAAACATGAAGATCGCATTTCTCCATAGCAAGAACTTCTTTACATCGGAGCTTCTGCAAAAGCTTCGTCCCGCGCTGGCGCACCATGAAGTGGTTGAGTGGATCGGCGGCAAGGACGCTCCCGCCTTCGATTTCGATCTGCTTCTCGCCATGGGTAACGTCGGCCGCGACTTGCTCCTAGGCCAACCCAAGCTCAAGCTCATTCAGACGGCCAGCGACGGCTATGAGGAGGTCGACATCGATGCTGCCAGTGAAATCGGTATCTGGGTCTCGTATGCCCCGGCCGATGTTACCGGAAATGCCACTTCAGTAGCGGAGTTCGCGGTCTTGCTTCTGCTTGGCGCCGCAAGACATCTCGGTGAGGCATTGACATCGCTGCGTGGAGGCCCCGTCAGGCCGCCTGCGCTCGGTCTCTCACTCAGCGGGAAGACGGTATGCATCGTTGGCCTCGGGACCATCGGACAACAGCTCGTAGCTCGTTTGCGCCCATTTGGCGTGAAGATGGTAGCAACAGATGAACACCCGGAGAATGCACCTGCCGATGTCACTGCCTATTCTGCCGATCAACTGAACACCGCAGCCGCTCATGCGGACTTTGTAGTCATCTGCGTTCGAGCTAGCAAGAAAAACGAGAACCTGATCAATGCGGGTGTGCTTGCTGCGACGAAGCGCGGCGCCATCCTTGTCAACATCGCTCGCGGCATGCTCATTGACGAAGCAGCACTTGTTGATGCCGTTACAAACGGGCAGATATCTGCTGCTGGGCTCGATGTTTTGAAGAATGAACCGCCTGATCGCAAAGATCCTTTGCTTCAACTTCCCCAAGTGCTGGTCACTCCCCACATAGCCGGGCTAACCGATCTCATGCTGAACGGGACGGTGACCTACCTAAGTAACGTCATCGAGAAAATCGTCGCGGGCGAGAAACCCAAGTCAATCCTGAACTCGCCCGCGAAACCTCGGCGCCTGCTCAAAGAATGAACATTACGCATCATCATTGCGAGGCACTAGCCTTCGCTCAGGCGGAAACAACCGAAGCGCTGCGAATGTGCTTTTTCGCGATCTGTTCGATCTCCGGCTCGGTCAGCGCGGAGAGATCCGCCGTTTCGGTGGCGATAATTCGCTGAAACGTCTCCGGATGATGGGTCTTCAGATACTCACTCAGGAAATTGACCGCGCTGCTTTTGCCCGTTGCATGGCCGATGAGGATGATCGCTTCGGCGTGGGCCAGGTCCGCGGCAATCTCCTCGTAGTAGGATTCTTCCTCTGGAACATGATCACCCTTGTAGTGCGCTTCCTTACGGTGGATCAAATGATGTTGGAATCCAAAGGGATCATACGGCTTGACAGTGACTTCATCTTCAGGCCGGCTGCCCCCGAGATCGTGGTAAACATGAGCGGCATGATGATCGATGACCACAACCATTCGTCCGATCTGGTGTGCCTTTGCGGGTTTCCCAAGGACTCCAGCTTCTTTTAGAAACCGACGCAGCCTGGAGATCTCTTCGACTTCGAGATTATGAGTGCTGGGGCGCTTGAAAAAACCCCTCTGGGAGCCCACTACAAATGCAAACTCATCGTTTCCGTGCGGCTGGACCTCGCCAATCTGTCCAATGAGGTCAACGACAGCGCTCCAACTTAAATTGCGCGGCAGTTTGCCGCCGACGAGACTCTCAAGAAGGCCTTCATGGCCGTTACGAATAGGATCATTCATCCTAAGAGCATTTCACCCATCAAGGAGAAAGGCTGTTCCAGTTTGCTCATCGCATTCGGACGTTGAGCAGGGAATGCGTCAACCGAGCTTCATAGATGGGTTTACACAGAGTTTCGGCTTGCGTCCACAGAACAAGTCGTCAGCTTCCATAGGACCGCCGGAATCAGTCGCCATTTTTGATCGGGGATGTCAAGGGCAAGCCAAGATAAGCCACAGACCTGCGTGGAAGCAGCGGTCTGTGGCTCATTCTTGTTCGAAATACACCTTCAACACGGAACCCTTGCAGCAGCCAGTTGAATTGCATTTAGACGGCCGTGAGTTCCTCGACCCAGTATCCTTCACGATTGTAGTGCCCATACAAGCCTGTCTCGTAATCCCGTGTGAGCAAAGACTCGTCGGTGTATTCTGGCGCGGCCTTGATCGTATCGCGAGATAAGCCGATTGCAACTTCCCTCTCTTCCCAGCTCACATTCTCGATCCACTTTGGCGAGATCAGCACCTTTTTCCCAGGCCACCAGTTCTTTGTCGCCACGACAAGGTAACGAATTGCCCAGGTTTCGTCATCGATGATGAAGTCATCGACATGGCCGATCTCGCCGTCAAGTGCGAGGAGATGGTAGCCCGTTACCTCGTGGGTGCTGCGAAGGTGGGGGTCCCATGCCATTGTTTCCGAGGCAGGCCGGTTCTGCCTGGTGCGATCCAGTTCAAGATGCGCATAGCTCCCCCACATGTATGGGCCGCCCCAATAGTTCGGAAGGTCATAGTATCCGTTGTAGGAGGTCTCATATTGACGGGACACCGGCTCATCCGTATCAATGGACGGACTATCTTCAATCTGCTTCCTGGTTAATAGAACAGACACCTGCTCGTCACCAGTATTGACATGGTTCAAAGAGTACGGCGAAATCAGCACCTTCCTACCGCTAAGCCAGGTTGCTGTATTTGCGACAAGGTAACGAATTGCCCAATACCGGTCGTCGAAGAAGAACTCGCTGGCCGACCCTATGTCTCCATCGAGACTCTTGAGTGAATAACCTTTCAGCGTCTTTGCTTTGATTAACATCACATCTCCCTTGTATTTACTCTTTGATTGAGTCGCTAACGGCAGGCTGCACATGCTGCGCCGCGAAAGAGCAGTCTCCACAAAGTCCCTTTGGAGTCCACCACAGTCGCAGCGCAGTCAGGCCGCTTCTCAAACGAGTACAGCCTGGCCATAGACCGCGTAATGGCTTTGTTCCGTGCCGGCAATAATGTCCTTGGCCTTCTCTACCTCCTCAGGTGTTCCGTGGACGACAAGCACGTACTTGTCGGTCTTCAAGGCAACATCGTACTTCAGTACGCTGTCCTTGGGGATGCCGAGACTGATCAGGCCCGCACCGATTGCGCTTACGCCCCCAAGAACAACTGCGCCTTCCAGGCCAGCTACAATCCAGGCTACGATTGGACCGGCTGCAAGAATCGGTCCGAGTCCCGGTATGAAAAACAGACCCGATCCGAACAGCAAGCCCCAGAAGCCGCCCCAGAACGCTCCTACCCCGCCCCAATGCTTCATGCGATCACCGGCAGTGTAATAGCCAACGACGTGTTCATCGGTGTGCGTATCTCGTCCTACGATCGACAGGCTCTTCATATCGACGCCTGCCTCCTGGAGTTCCTTGACAGCATGCTCTGCCTGCTCGTGAGTTTCATAGATTGCTGCCACAGAGTTTTTCGAGTCCATTTCGATCCCCTTTTCCATGGTTGATTTGATTTAAGTTTGTGCGGTCGCTCCCCGGTGCACTCAGGCAACTACTGCCTTGAGCGCCGCACTCTTCGACGCGATGCAACCCAGAAGATCGTTCCATGACTTGGCGAACGATTCGACGCCTTCCCCAAGCAACTGGGCAGCAACGGCAGACGTATCAATGCCAGCTATTGCAAATTCAGTGAGGATTTTGTCGTTATACTCGGGTAGCGCTTCGCCGAATTCCTGATGAGCGGCAAGTGCATTCAAGGTTGCCTCAGGCATCGTGTTAATGGTGGAGGGCAAGGCTAGGGCCTGGACGTACAGAATGTTCGAGGCTTTGGGGTCCTTGGTTCCTGTGCTGGCCCAAAGAAGGCGCTGAGGGCGGGCTCCAGCGTTCTGGATGCGCTGCCACCGCGGCGAATCCAGCAGCGTGCGATACATCTCATAAGCCTTTCTGGCGATGGCGCTTCCAAGCTGGTTGCGCAGGACCTCCGGCACCTTCTGTGCTACAGCTACGTCCCAACGGCTGACGAAGAGTGAGGCCACCGAGCCGACATCGGGATTCAGCCCGGCAGCAATTCTCCTTTCAATACCGCGCATGTAAGCTTCCGCTGCGGCGACATATTGTTCGCCCGAGAACAGAAGGGTTACATTCACAGGCACACCTCCGAAGATCGCTTCCTCAATGGCTGGAAGCCCTTCGCTGGTACCGGGAATCTTGATGAAGAGATTGGGCCGCGCCGCGCGGTTGTGGAGAGCTTTGGCTGCGGCGAGAGTACCGGCCGTGTTGTGGGCCAGCAGGGGCGATACCTCCAGGGAGACCCAGCCATCCACGCCATCGGTTTGGTCGTGTATGGGCCGGAAGAGATCGGCCGCCTGCCTCAGATCTTCGAGAGCCAACTCGAAGAACAGCACCTCGCCTGACTTGCCTTCGTCCAACATCCTGCGGATGACATCGTCGTAGTCGTTGCTGTTCTTGATGGCGTGATCGAAGATGGTCGGGTTCGAAGTGAGGCCCGTTACCGAGAGTTCTCGAATGTAGCTCAGCAACGTACCGCTGGCGAGCAAACGATGTGTGATGTTATCGAGCCAAATGCTCTGACCAATTTCATGCAATTTCTCGGTCGTTCGATTCATTTCATTCCTCTTCCAACACTCTTGGGAAACACAACTGCTTGCGTCCTTGAGGGCTCAACTGGCGGCGATGATCCAGGCACGCGCCTGCGGGGTCTCCGAAGGCGGAAACACTTTCGCCGGGCAGGGAATAAGGAAGCTAAATAGCCTCATCGTTTGTACGATCCAGTCCACGTCTGTGACCACCGCGGCTCGCTCCCAGCGCGTAGGATGTTCCACCCCAATCTTCATGTCTTCCCAGATAGCGCCTGGGTCGTAGCCGGTGAAATTCGCAGAGATCTCGTAGAGAAGCCGGATCTTGTCATGCCGCTTGAGCGCCTTGAGAATTGCCGGAACGAGAATCCCGGCGTAGTCCTCTTTCGTGACCTGTCCCTCACAGGAGAGCGCGATAACATTGTCGGGAAAGTTCTTGAGAAGTTCGATCATGGAACATCCTCCTTTGCGTACATTGTGGGTACTTAATCCGGGCCTAGACCGGACACACCCGGCTCTCGCCTTCGCGGATTGGGAAGCTGTCCCTCGTTCCACAATTGACGCCTGCTCCTCATTCGAGCCGGATTGCGGTCAATTGCATAAACACTGTCAGGGCGCAGCCTCGTGCATTTCAAGAGCATTGACTTTGTCCACTCTGCGCTGGTGGCGAATCGCGCCGCTGAAGCGAGCCTTTAGAAAAGTCTGAATCAATTCCCAGGCCAGTGCCGCCCCGATTACCTGGCCGCCCAGCGAAAAAACGTTCATGTCGTCGTCTTCAACGCCCTGGTGAGCGGAGAACACGTCGTGGATGAGCCCAGCGCGCACGCCAGCAACCTTGTTGGCGCAGATGGATGCCCCCACTCCACTGCCGCAGAGCGCAATCCCGCGATCCACCTTGCCGGCGGCAACGGCTCTGGCCAGGGGGATCACGTAATCCGGGTAATCGTCTCCGGGGCTCGGATGAAGCGCCCCGAAGTCGACGACCTCATGGCCGGCATCGCGCAGCAGATTCGCGATTTGTTCTTTCAGAACGAACCCTCCATGGTCTGAGGCGATTCCAACGCGCATGGCACTTCCTCCTTGTTTTTGTCAAGTACACGATGAGCCTGCCTGCAGACGTTCTCAGCGGTGAAGCCGTAGTGCTCCAGTACCACCGGTCCGGGCGCCGACGAGCCAAAGGTGTCTATCCCAATGACGGCGATCCGGGGGCCGACAAAGGGCTGCCATCCTACCGGGGAACCAGCCTCAATAACCAGGATTGGCACATCCGCGGGCAGAATCCTTTCTCGGTATTCGTCTGACTGTGCTGCGAACAGGCTTGTGCTCGGCATGCTCACTACTCTCGCGTGAACGCCACCTGCCGCGAGCCGTTCGCGACCCTCCAGCGCTAGATGGACTTCCGATCCTGTAGCGATGAGAACGATGTCTGGTCGCCCACTTGTCGGAGAATCCGCCAGGATATAGCCGCCTAACGGAGTTCCAGTCGGAATAGCGGGATAGAGATTCAGGTCAAGCACGGGAAGCCCCTGTCGGGTCAGCACCAATGCGACAGGCCCTTGCTTTCTGCCGATCGCAACTCGCCACGCAGCTACCGTCTCGTTGGCATCTGCAGGGCGAAGGACAACCATGCCCGGAATCGATCGCAATCCGATGAGCTGTTCCACAGGTTGGTGAGTCGGGCCGTCCTCGCCCATGCCAATGCTGTCGTGCGTGAAGATATAGATCACCGGGAGCGCGTTCATGGCCGCAAGGCGCATGGGAGGCCGCATGTAATCACTGAAGACGAAGAACGTGCCGCCATATGGAATCAAGCCGCTGTGCAAGGCCATTCCATTGAGGATGGCGCCCATGGAATTCTCGCGAATGCCAAAGTGCATATTGCGCCCAGCCCAGTCCTCCGGTTCGAAATTGCCGACCCCGTCAATATTCGTATGTGTGCTTGGACCAAGGTCTGCCGAGCCTCCCATCATCTCCGGCAGACGAGTGCCGAGTATCTCGATCACTTTTCCTGAAGCGACGCGTGTGGCCATCGGTCCATCGGCTGGCGCAAAGGTCGGCAGTCCCGCGCCCCAATCATCAGGTAGCTGTCTGTCGATGACTCTCTGAAACTCGGCAGCAAGGTCCGGGTATTCATGCGCGAAGGCCTTGAATCGCGACTCCCATTCCACTTGCGCGGCGCTTCCGCGGGCGACTGCTCTCTGGAAATGCTCCAGCGCCTCCTCGGGAATATGGAAGGAAGGCGAAACAGGCCAGTCCATTGCCTCCTTGGTAAGCCGCACCTCCTCCACGCCAAGAGCTTCGCCGTGGGCAGCGGCGGTGTCCTGCTTGTGCGGGCTGCCAAAGCCGATGTGCGTGCGTACCGCAATCAAAGATGGCCGCCCTGTCTCTTCGCGGGCAATTGTCAGCGCGCGGGTCACTGCTTCAACATCATTGCTCTGTTCAACTCTTTGTACGTGCCAGCCGAACGCAGCGAACCGAGCCATGCGATCTTCTGTGAACGTCAGCTCTGTACTTCCCTCGATGGTGATGTGGTTGTCTGCATAAAGGACGATGAGCTTTCCAAGGTGCTGGTGGCCTGCGATCGATCCAGCCTCCGATGAGATGCCTTCCTCGAGATCGCCATCGCTGACAAGAACGTACGTGTAATGGTCCACGATCTTGTGGCGCGGCCGATTGAAACGCGCCGCCAGCGCCGCTTCTGCGATGGCCATGCCCACTCCGTTTGCGAGGCCCTGGCCGAGGGGCCCTGTGGTGGCCTCGACGCCCGGAGTCTTGCCATACTCTGGATGACCGGGCGTGCGACTGCCCCACTGGCGAAACCTCTTCAGCTCTTCAAGAGGCAGGTCGAACCCGGTAACGTGGAGAAGGGCATAGAGCAAAGCGCACCCGTGGCCGGCCGACAGAATGAAACGGTCGCGGTCCGGCCAGTGTGGATCCCGCGGGTTGAACTTGAGCGATCTGTCCCAAAGCGCATACGCCATTGCCGCCGACCCCATCGGCAGCCCAGGATGGCCCGAGTTGGCCTTCTGCACCATGTCCACCGCCAGGAAACGGAGCGTGTTGATGCACAACTCATCCAATGCGGGTGGAGCAGCTATTGTTGCGAATGTTGCAGAAGGTGCCATGGCGGCCTTTACCTTTCCCAATTGGAATCATCTGGAGATCGGACATGAACTCTCGACACAGTTGATTCAGGTTCAAGCCAAGCTACATCTTGAGTCCTGTATCGCTGCATTCCGGGTGCTTGCACTGGCACGGTGTCTCTGGACTCTTCTTTGCGTCTGCACATGTTGGGCCGCAATACTTCTTGCCGATGGCGGGCTGACAGTTGCAGCCAGGATGTTCACATTTTTGCGTGGTGGTCATAAACGCCCCTCTTAACCGAACATGCCCTCGGTCGTTTGAAGGCTATGTAATTAGAAACTTGATCTGCATTCTCATCTGAAGCATCGCAGTGATATCGGCTTTGCTCGCATCGGTAGACTGGTTTGAAACTTCAATGCGCGGACCAAGGTCAACATCCTTGCTCAATCGAAGCAGTAGAGATGTTCATTTTGCGGCTTGAGGTATGAAGTCGAATGTATCCAATTGAACAGATGGCCGGCCGGCCATGATGGGAGGATCATTTTAGCCGCGCGAGTACGGGATCCGAATAGGTCGAAATGAATTCGAACAGCCCAATGCGGCGGCCGAGTACAACTAGAGCATCGCGACATTGGCGTGCGATGTTTTCCGGTGGTGTCGCTATGTCCGCCTTCAGAGTGGCGAATCGTGCAGGCGGAATATCGGGGGATAGTTAGTGGCGAGCGAATCGGCGAAGTTCGTTCCCGAACGCACCAGCAAACTGATCATCCCTGACGTGCCTTCATGGTCATAAACCTTCCAAGCTGCAGTGAAATCGGTCCTTCCACTGGTTTGATCGTGCCGCACACCGTTTGGTGTGGCTGTCGCACATTGGCTCAAGAAGGTGTAAGTTGCACCGATTTTCAACTTAGCGGACTGGTTGATCAGATCAGTCAGGCTCTCAAATGGCTCAACCATCACTGCGAAGGGATCTATCTTAAGAATCGGGTCCGCTGGTATCTTCGACAATGCGATCGCGTCCCGGTCGAGTTCCTGGCGAAGGTCGTCAGGCTCCAGCGCCAGACTTGTGTACGTCGCAGACTCCTGCGCCGCCTGTACGCTCTGCGGCGTGGAACCGGCCCCACGAGTTCCATTCTGGCTGGCAGCCGCAAGGGCAAACGCAACAAGAAGCGTCAGCGGTCATGTCGTCATTGCGATTGTCCCCAATAATCTACATGAGAGCAGGAAAAGCACCCAGAGCCTATACATAGTGTCAGCTGGTCGGGCTCGGTGCGAGCAATCTCATCAACGGCCTCAGAACGTTCAAGAGAACTTGAAGTTCCAAGTGATTTGCGAGACCAGATTTTCATCTTCACACTTTCCTGCCTGCTCCTGATTGCACAAAAATCTCTCGTGTGTGCGTTAGCGCGCTCAATGCTCGCTGACCGCTGTGCGAACGATGGCCACGGAGCATGCGGCTCGACGCGCTACCGATTCCGCCACGCTGCCCAAGAGGAAGTTGTGGATGTTCCTGTGCCCGTGCGAACCGACAGTTATAAGGTCTGCATGCCATTCCACCGCTCTGTCGAGAACGGTTTCCGTTACGTCTCCGATTCGTACTTCGGCCTGCGCCGTAAATCCAACCCTGCGCAGTTCGGCCGCAATCCGTTCAACCAATGCACGGGCAGGCTGCTTCTCATCTTCCAACTCAGGAGCATAGCCCTGGGCCATCTCGGGCGGAGGCACGGTGTCAACCGGTTGCAGCACGTGTAAAACCAGCGCCTCAGTATTCTTATGCTGGATCCCGACCAGCGCAGCACGAAGCAGATCTTCAGCAAACCCCGAATCGTCAACTGCCATTAGGACTCTCATGGCTCCTCTTTCTTCACCCGCAATGGCTGCACGACCATGCACCAGCACACGACATTTAGAGTATCTTTTACGGAATGCTCTGTCGACGTGACGCCCCTTGAGACCAAGGCAAATGCTCTTGCGCTGCGTCGCAAGTATCGAACAGGCAAGCTCAGAAATGCAGGTCACAATTGCTCACGAGAGAGGTCCGTTATCTCCGTGCTGGGATTCGAAATGCAGCCGAAGAGAAGCATCCAAGGCTCTACACCGGAACTGCGCAAGCGAACGCAGCCATTGTCCTCTCTGGAGCAAACAATGGTCGCTTGACCGAAACCTTAGCCCGTTGGGGAAAAGTCATGGAAGAACTTCATGCAATGGAGTCCGGTCCGACAAAGACCCCGTTGCCTATCAACCTCAGACATTGCCCCGATTGGGTTGTGGGGCGGCAGCCGTTCCGATGCGTCCAACCAGAGTTGCAGACTTTCCCTGCTCAGACAGTCTGCTGGTCATTACCTGGAAGTGATAACCCATCACGGCCAGCGTCATCGCTGCTCCGACGCAATGACGATACCGTGTTGCCACTGACATCAGGAACTTCCAATAGCTCCAGCGTTGCTTGCCAAAGACTCCCTGCCGAACAATTGACGTGACGAAGGCGCGGGCGTTGCCCTTGGTCAGCCACTTCTGCCTGGTTCTCCGTGCCCTGGGATTTCCTTCACCGGGCCGCGGCTGGGTGCGGCTCAGATAGAGTTTGACGCGCTCGTAGTAAGCCTCGCAAGAGTAGATCCTCTTCAGCACTGAGCGGTATCCCTCCACCAGTTGCGTCGCGTCCATGGCGGGAAGGAAGTTGAGTTTGTCATCCGTGTTGTCCCCGTGACCTGCATCCACGATCCTTCCCTCCTTGCGCAAACGTCGAAAGAGTTGAGTTCCTGGCATGGCTTGCAAAAGCCCCACCATGGCTACCGGGATGCCGCTCTTTTGGATAAACTCCACCATGCGGTCAAAAATGTCCTCGCGATCGGTATCGAATCCGAGGATGAATCCTGCCATCACCTGCATTCCATAGCTCTGGATCGTGGCCACGCTGTCGAGCAAACTGCGCCGGGTATTCTGGAGCTTGTTGGCCGCGATCAAGCCGGATTCATCAGGAGTCTCAATGCCCAGAAACACCGAGACAAAGCCGGCGTCTCTCATCAGCTGCATCAGCTCAGGGTCGTCGGCGAGGTTGAGTGACGCTTCGGTATTGAAGTCGAAGCTGGTTTTGTATTGGCTGCGCCATTTGGCCAGGGCCACGCATAGCTCTTTGGCGCGCGCCTTGTTGCCAATGAAGTTGTCGTCAACGATGAACACCGCTTCGCGCCAGCCCGCCGCGCGCAGCTGGTCCAGTTCAGCCAGCACCTGCGCCACCGCCTTTGTGCGCGGGCGCCTGCCATAAATTTCGATGATGTCGCAGAATTCACAGTTGAACGGGCACCCGCGCGAATATTGCACGGCCATGGTTGAGTAGCGGTGCATCTTGATCAGGCTCAAGTCCGGCAGCGGGCTCGAACTCATCTCCGGTCTTTCCACAGCCTGGTAAACGGGTCTGGCAGTTCCCTGTTCCAGGTCTCGTGCAAGACCGGCAATGATATCCTCTGCCTCGCCGATGACCACATGATCCGCTTTGAGATCTTCCGCTGAAAGGCTGCTCGCGATCGGTCCGCCTACAACCGTTCGCAGCCCGCGCGCGCGGCATTGTTCGACGATAGCTACCAGCGAATTGCGCTGGATGTGCATGCCGCTCACAACTGCCACGTCGGCCCAGACAAGATCGCGGTCCCGCAAACGCTCAACATTCGTGTCCACGAGCCGCTTGTTCCAGGCTCCGGGCAACAGCGCGGCAACCGTCATCAGGCCCAGGGGAGGCTGTGCAGCTCGCTTGCCCAGGAACTTGAGCGCGTGCTTGAAGCTCCAAAACGTGTCTGGGAATTCCGGGTAGATCAGCAGGGCATTCATTAGCCACCTCTTTAGGAAGAAGGGCGCATGGCGAGCATCGCAATCCGCACGCGGATGCGGCGCTGGGCTCGGCACATTGGAAGCTGGCGCGGCTGCCCTCGGAACTGCGCACTGTTCCGGTATCAGATTGTTCTAGGTGGCCGTCAAAAAGCTGTGCAAAAGGAACCACTCCTCCAGAGACACACCTCGATTAACTCTGCGACGCAGAAGGGGGAGCAAAACTGACCAGAACTTGATCGGAACACGGTTCATCGTGGTGAAAGGAGAGAGCTACCATGCCGGAACAATTTGAGAATCCGGAAGCAACAAAGCTCGAAGACGAGACGGTGTCAGACGACTCCGCCCAAAAGAGGATCGAGCGCGTCGCCGAAAAGGCAGCGGAGAAGGCGTCGCACACAGAGCAGGGTTACGAGCGGGACTCAACCGATCTTTTCAAAGTAAAATAACGCCGCGATCTTCGATACACGGCGACACCATTCACCCGAGCAACATTCCTCGGCCAAGCCACCTCCTGCGGCCGTCGCATTTCACTGTGTGTTTGCGCGCGGCGGAAGGCCCTCAAGAGAAGCAATAATCTCGCGTCTTGCTGTTTACTGACTGGCGCTTGAACACCAGCCCGAATGGCTGATTTGGGTGTTGTTTTGCCTGAATTGCAGCAGTTCCTCCGTGACAACGGAGCAAGAACAGGAGAACCGTCTCAAATGGAAGCGAAACCAGACAAGGCCAAGCCCAAGGACGATAAGAGTTCCCTGAAGACACTCGCCATGCCTGAGTTGATGAAAAAGCTTGGCGCATCGGCTGACGGACTCACACAGGCCGAGGCCGTGAAGCGTCAGGCACAGTATGGGCCTAACCAGCTAAAGGAAAAGAAGACCAACGAGTACCTCAAGTTCCTCTCCTATTTCTGGGGCCCGATTCCGTGGATGATTGAGGGCGCCGTGATCCTTTCCGGCGTTGTCCGTCACTGGCTCGATTTCTCCGTGATCCTTGTCTTGCTATGCTCCAACGCCCTGGTCGGATTCTGGGAAGAACACCAGGCAGGCAATGCCATCGCCGCTTTGAAA